>Ga0306920_100016108_pt1 | contig 10276 bp, 9 predicted proteins | sample flu12Cox44000170_FD_204666 | JGI IMG/M metagenome (GOLD analysis project Ga0306920, IMG submission 204666) | Lab enrichment of tropical soil microbial communities from Luquillo Experimental Forest, Puerto Rico - flux4day.12C.oxic.44.000.170 (v2)... | ecosystem: Environmental > Terrestrial >...
GACCATCGTGAAGGAGCGCGCGCCTTTGTCGAAAGCGCAAGGCCCAGTTCAAGGGTCGCTGATGGCCGGTACATTACAGCCGGGCATCTGCGCAGACGCCGCCAGCTCAAGGTTTGGAGATTCACGAAAGCCCGCTCGCCCAAACATTTAGCAGCGATCACGGAGAGAACGTGACTTTTTAACAGCGTTCTTTATATCCCTTGGTCATGGCTATTCATGAGGTAACGCGAATCCCAGCAAAATAATACATGATGGACATTACGTGTCGCCCTAATTGAACACGCCAGCGAGCGGTGTGACTTCGAACGCCCAGTCCGCACAGAGCGCGCCTCGCAGCGAGGTATGAAACATAGCGCAGGCTGCGAGGCGCACTTTTAATCGAGCCCTCTTTCAGTTTGGTGAGCAGCAGATCGCAGATCGTGCGGGAGCCTTGTTTTAGTTCGTTGGCCGAGCCAAAAAATAGCCCCGCGATACAAGCACATGCGGGGCTCTAAGTTGGCTATGATTAGAAGGAACGGCTTCCGAGCTTCAGTAACAACATGGTCGATTATGGACGAGCAACAACGGAAATACGATTTTAGACTAGAGCTGTGATCGAAATATCACACTTCGGCTCTGCCGGTGGTAATCGGCGGCGCTTTTTATTCTGGTGATTGCTAAAGCACCCTCGGCAGATCGGGGCAAATCAGGTCGCAGCGATCGCGCAGTCCGAGCGACGAGTGTCGCAGCTGCATTTCCTTATCGCGTCGTGAATCAGGCGGATAGCACGTCGCCGCGGCGAGCTGTTGGAACCTTTTTCCACAGCGCACGTTCCAGCAAACTGTAATGCTTGTAAGCGCCTCCGGCTGATTAGGCATGAACACAAGACTGCTGCTCGCCTGCGTGATCGTCAGCGGATTGGCAGCTCCTGCCTTTGCACGCAATTACTACATCGTGCAAAACCCCAAGACGCTTAAGTGCTCGGTGCTGCCGAAGAAGCCGAAGGGGAAAACTGTAGTGTTGGTGAGCGGCAGCAGCACGTACAAGAGTAGAAGCGAAGCACGCGCCGCGCTCGGAGCCGCAGCGCCCTGCAAGAAGCATCTTTAATAATTCCTATTGGATCGAAGTGGCTGCTTGTACGATAAAGCGGAACGATCAGTCACCCCTTTCGCACGTTCACGCTTCTGCCGCCGGCGGATTACGCTACGCTGATTCGCCCTACGAAGTCTTGAGATAGGTGTAGCCATGGCCAAGATAAACCGCATCAATCCTGAGGGCGTTTCCAGGCCGCTTGCAAATTACTCACATGTCGTCACCGCGGAGGGCGCGCAGAAGCTTGTCTTCTGCTACAGGCGTATTGCTGGGTAGCAACCCGTCCTACCTAGTGCTGATTTATCAGGAGAATTGAGGCGCGCCGTACCGTCCGGTTACGGCTCGTTTTACCTAATTGGGTAGCAAAAGCGGTAGCAATCGACACGCACCGGCTGAGTAGCCTGGGTATCGATACGATGAGGGGCCCTTCAGGCCGGGCGCTCAGAGGCCCGCGCCCACCGCAGCACTAGCACCCGTTCCAAACAGCCGCCCAGGCCACCGGGCGGCCTTCTTCGTTGCCTTTGTGCGTGAGCAGTACAGCAGCACGCTAGGCACGGATGCTATGCGTGGGTGAGCACGAACGGCCAGCCCTGGCCGCGCAGGATGCAGCGGAGATTTGGCCGTCCGCCGGCATTAACTTGCCCACCAGCGCCAGGAAGCTCTCCAGCGCCTTGCTGCGAGCAAGACGCAGACCGATATTGCGGTTGCGCGAACCTACAACGTCTCGCATGTGACGATCGACGGATTGCAGGGAGCGACGCTGCGCCCTTTCGAGGATGCCGCGGTCGTCGCATGAAGCAGCGGAAGGACTGAGCACTTGCACGAAGATGAGCGCTGTCCTGACTGCGGCACGCTGCTGATCCTGGTTGGCCGCGCCCACCCATGCCGGCCGCCGTGACGAAACCACCAGTGACGAAACCACCAGTGACGAAATCAGGCGGCCGGCCGCCAATCGGTGAGAAGGCAATGACTGGCGCTGAGCGCATGCGCAAGCTGCGCGCCAGTCGTCGAGCACTTGCTCATATGCGAACGGTCTAGATCTTTACTGCCGCGTGCCGAGACGGTCGCTGTAGAGGACCTATCACCAAAGGGTGCATGCAGGGATCAACTGGCCGGCTGCAACTGCTTGTGGGCTCTGAGGGCGGCAAGCCTTTGGTCGCGCCAGCGCATGCGCTTCGCGATCTCTTCCGTAGCGGGCTGCCCGCCCCACTGCGTCAGGATCAGTTCCAAATAAGGCGAGTGGTAGATGTCAGGGTCGGCACCGCTCAATCGGGCGAGGCTCGGGCCATAACGGCGGCAGTAATCTGGGATCCCGTACGGCGCGTTGAGCTCGATGGTCTCGAACGGCCCCATGAAGGACCAGCGTAGTCCGAGCCCATCCTTGAGAGTCTTGTCGAGGTCCCGCGGGCTGACGTAGCCGCTTTCCACCAGCCGGAACGCCTCGGATAGCAGCACGGCCTGGAGGCGGTTGAGAATGAAGCCGTCGATCTCGCGATGGACCACGATCGGCACTTGGCCAACCGCCTCATAGATTGACCTGGCCTGTGCAAGGGTTGCAGGCGCGGTCCATGGCGCCGCGACAAGCTCGACCAGCGGCACGAGGTGCGGCGGGTTGACGGGATGCGCGACGAGGCAGCGGTGGCGGCCATCAAGCTTTTCGGTGAAGCGGCTCGCGACGATGCTCGATGTGGACGACGCGAGAATGGCGTCGGGTGCTGCCAGCCGGTCGATCTCGGCAAATATCTCGCGCTTCGTTTCGATTGTCTCCGGCGTGTTCTCCTGTACAAATGCTGCACCAGAGAGCGCGTCGGCAAGGTTCGTAGCGACCTGCACACGGGCGTGGGCTGCCTCTGCATCGGCGATGAGCCGATGCTCGGCAAGGCCGGCAAGTCCATCGATCATCAGGGCGCGCGCATCCTCTGCAACGCCCGTACTCGAGTCATAAAGCACGACATCGCACCCGCCGCTGGCAAAGACAATGGCCCAGGAGCGCCCGATGAGCCCGGCCCCGATAATGGCCACGCGCGGCATCACATCCACAACACTCTCCTTCTGAGCGCGAGATCGTCTCTGAGCATATGCGACTCGCCGGACCAGCTGACGGTGCCCCGCTCCAACACCACTGCGCGGTCGGATAGTGCCAGAACTAGATCGAGGTGATGGTCCACAATGATCATCGCGATCTCGTGGCGCATGCGATCGAACGCCTCGAACAATTCTTCCATTACCGCCGGGGAGAGACCCTCAAATGGTTCGTCGAGCAGCAGCACGCGCACGTCGCCAGCGAGCGCGCGGGCAACGGCTACCATCTGCTGCTCGCCGCCGGAGAGATAGTCGGCAGGCATGCCCCATCGGTCCGCCAAGCGTGGAAAGAAGGCGAGAATCCGCTGGTCGTCCCAATGGATACCCGCACCGGTGTGGCGCTTGAGGCGGCCGAGCGCGAGGTTGTCGGCAACCGTCATGCCGGCGAACAGCCCGCGCCCTTGCGGCACATAGCCTATCCCCCGGCGGGCGATTTCGGCGGACGGGAGGCGTGCGGTGTCGTCACCGACAAGTCGGATGGACCCAGTTTCCGGTGCGGCAATGCCGATCAAGCTCTTGAGCAGCGTGGATTTGCCGGCGCCATTGCGGCCAAGCAACGCGAGGACTTCATGCTCACGGACGTCGAGCGAAACCGCGTTGAGGATATGACTCTTGCCGTAGAAAGTGTCGATTTTGTCAACCACGAGTAACGCCGTTTCCTGCGCCGCCGAGGTGCGCGGTTTGGCGGCGAGCGCAGACGCGCCAGTGCCGATATAGACCTCGCCCACCTTGGCATTGCAGCGTGCGTCTTCGACCGTGCCGTCGACCAACACCTTGCCCTCGTTCATCACAGTGACGTGGTCGGCGATCTGGAACACGCGATCGATATCGTGCTCAACGAGCAGCACAGGGATTTCAGCAGAGATGGTCTTCAGCAAGGCCGCGATGCGCTGCCGCTCGGCCGCGGCCAGGCCGGCAAGCGGCTCATCGAGCAAGAGAATGCGCGGTCGGGTTGCGAGCGCCACTCCCAGGTCCAACAGCCGCTGGCCGCCGTAGGACAGCGACGCGGCCTCGGCCCGCTCCACACCAGCGATGCCGAGGAACGCCATGAGCTCCGCAGTCTCAGCATTGACATCGGCGAGAGCCGCGGTCGAGCCCCAGGCTGCGAAGCGCCTGGAATGCCGCGCCTGTACCGCAAGCCGCATATTTTCTTGGGTCGACAGCCCCCCAAACAGGTTGGTGATCTGGAACGAGCGGCCGACCCCCGCCGCCGTGATGTCTTCCGGCTTGAGCCCGGCGATCGATCGACCAGCGAGTTCGACGGTTCCGCGGTCCGGTGGGTAAAGGCCCGACAGGATATTGAACGCGGTCGTCTTGCCTGCACCGTTCGGACCGATCAGGGCATGCAATGTTTGCGCCCCCAGCGAAAGATCGAAATCCTGCACTGCATGGATGCCTCCGAAACTTTTGGCCAGGTCACGCGCGCAAAGGATGATCCCGCCGCCGTCGGGACGCAGCAGAGTTCGCGGTAGAGACAAGATTTCCGCAGTCCTGCGCCCCGCCATCGCGGCAGGCTCGGCCTTGCTTGGGTGCAAAGGTGCCCATAGCCGTGACGCAACGCCGACGAGGCCGGTCGGCGAAAATACGATGAAGCCGATGAAAAGCAGGCCAAAATAGAATAACCAGTGCGGTGTCCAGATCGACAGAAACTCGCGAAACAAGATGAAGAACAGGGCACCGAGGGCCGGGCCGAGGAAGCTGCGCATACCTCCGATCACCACCATGGCGATGAGTTCACCGGAGAAAGCGACCGCTAGCGGCTCCGCCGAGGCGAAACGATGATTGAACACCGAAATCGTGCCGGCGAGCGCAACCACCACAGCCGAGAGCACGAAGCCGATCAGCTTGTAACGATTGGTCGGATAACCGACGAACCGCGCACGCTGCTCATTTTCGCGAATTGCGAGGAGCACGCTGCCGATGGGCGAGCGATGAAACCGCCAGAGCATGATGCAAATTGACATCGCTATGGCTGCAACGAGCGCGTAATAATTGCCGTCACGATCGAGATCGACATTGAGCACCGTCGCGCGGGTGATACCGCCAAGCCCGCTCTCGCCACCCGTCAAATCGGTCCAGCGGTATGCAACAGCGAACAGAAGCGCGGTCAGCGCCAGCGTGAGAAGCGAAAAGTAGACCCCGCGGCGGCGCAGGATCAGCGCTCCGGAAACCGTTGCGGTGGCGGCCACGAATACCAGCGCTAGCAGCATGGGCAGGACCATTGCGCCCGCAAACCAATAGCGCTGGCTCAAAGCGGCCGCATAAGCGCCGAGACCGAACCAGGCGCCATGGCCGAAGGAGACGAGGCCCGTATTACCGACCAGGATGTTCAATCCCATGCAAGCGATGGCAAAGGCGACGATATCGATTGCCGTCCGGAACGGCAGGCCCGCAAAATCCAGTGCAAATGGAAGAATAGCGAGCGCAGCCGCGGCGATGATGAGGGACGCGGCACTCAGGCGCATGCGGCTACTCGAATTTCTCGATTCGTTCGCCGAAGAGCCCGCGCGGGCGCAACAGCAGCACGAGCGCCATCAATAAATACATCGATGCTTCGCCCCAGGACGGATTGAAATAGATGGTGATCCCGCGCACGATCCCGACCAATATGGCGGCGGCGATCACGCCCCAGAATGAACCCAGCCCGCCGATCACGACCACGACAAAGGCCGCAGTGAGAATTTCTGCGCCCATCGCCGGATGCACCCCCGAGATCGGCGCAAGCAGGGCGCCGGCCAATCCGGCAAGCCCAACGCCGAGTGCGGCGATGGCGGTCATATAGGGTGCGAGCGAAATCCCGAGCGAGCCCACGATCTCGGGATTCTGGACGCCGGCGCGCACCACACGACCAAAAGCGGTTCGGTAAACGATGAACCAAGTCATCACCACCGCTGCGACCGCAACGGCCAGGATGGTCAGCCGATAGCGCGGATATATGAAGTCGCCGACGAATACTTGCCCACGAAGCTCAGTGGGAATGGAAAATGGAAGCGGCGAGGCGCCAAAGACAATGCGCAGCCCCTGCTCGATTACCATGGCGAGGCCGAAGGTCAAGAGCAGGCTCAACAGCGGGTCGGCGCGATAGAAACGACGAAACAGCAACCGCTCGATCGCTATACCGAGGCAGCCGACTAGAATGGGCGAAACGACGAATGCGCTGGCGAATCCGATCCGGTTGGCCAAAATCACCGCTAGGTACGCACCGATGGCATAAAAGCCGCCATGCGCAAGATTGACGATCCCGCCGAGCGCAAAGATCAGCGACAGGCCGAGCGCAATGAGTAGGTAATAGGCGCCGACGAGGAGACCGTTGAGAACCTGTTCTAGGATGAAGACGAATTGCACTCGGCGCTCTCAGCCGGTCAAACCATCTTGCAAGTACCATCCTTCGGCGGCGCGATGATCTCCATGTCCTCGTTTGGTCCGGGCACTGTACCGAGCGCCTCATAGATATCCCACTGGTCCTTCATGCTGGCGGGGTCCTTGGCGCGGACCGCGTACATCTCCATGACCATTTGATTATCGTACGGCCGGAAGTAGGCTTCGCGTGCTTTCATCACGTCGAATTTGGCGCCGGTGCGCAGATGCTCGGCAAGCTTCTGCGGATCTGCCGATTTGATATCGGTCATCGCCTGCGCTACGATCTTGAGCGAGTTGTAATCGCCCCATGACTGATTGTCCGGCGGCTTTCCGTACTTCTGCTGGAACGCCGCGACGTACTTTTTAGAACTCGGCGTATCGACAAGATGGTGCCACACCAGCGGCCAGATGCCGGAGAAATTGCCCTTGCCGGCGCCCCAGGCGACTACCGTATCGAACGCGAAGCCGACGACCGGATATTTCAAGCCATATTCGGAATACTGCTTGACAAAATTGGTGATCTGATTGCCGGCCAGATTCGACACCACGAGATCGGGCTGGGATTGCCTGATCTTCAAGAGATAGGGGCTGAAATCGGTGACATCGGTCGGCACCAGCTCATCGGCGACGAATTGACCGCCATGCGTCTCCATGAACTTCTTTGCAACCCGCAGAAAGCATAATCCGCCGTTAGCGAATACCATTTTTTTCCTTTCACCAGGTTTTCACGCAGCAGATATTGCCCGACCGCCATGACATACATCGAATTCGCGCCCTCGATATGGAACATGTACGGATTGCAGCTTGCACCCCGCAACGCATCTGAATTGCAGCCGGTGTTGATGAAGACGGTTTTCATCCGGTTTGCCACCTGACCAATCGCAAGGCCGGAGGCGGAGGAAATTTCGCCGATGATCATAGCGACCTTGTCCCGTTCGATCAGGCGTTCCGCCTTGGCGGAAGCGGTCTGCGGATTGACCGAATCCTCCATAACGAGATCGAGCTTACGTCCCAGGATGCCGCCGCCGGCATTGATTTCCTCCGCCGCCAGCTTGACGCCCATGACCGCGTATTCGCCGAGCGGGCCGAGAAAGCCAGTGAGCGGGGTAAGGTGTCCGATGCGTATCGCGTCGGTTTGTGCTCTGACGATCGCCGGTGCGCCGATCGCGGCGAGCAGCGCCGAGCCAGTCGCACTTTTCAACAGGGTCCGGCGTGACAGAATGGTCGGCATGACAATTTCCTCCGCTTATAAGAGTGGCGCCGCGGGATGGCGGCACCGGGTGCGCGTGCTTGCGCCTGTTGTTTTCTGCAATTACGTGCGCAACGTTCGGGATTTGTCTAGCGGATTTTCCAAGGGAGGCGATTGTGGATCTTGGCATCAAAGGTTTGCGCGTGCTGGTTACCGCCGCCGCCACGGGGATTGGCCGTGAAGTTGCGCGCGCTTTCATTGGCGAGGGAGCGAAAGTCCACGTCTGCGACCTCGATCAAAAGGCGCTCAATACCTTGGCGAAAAGCGACCCCGAGATCACGCGCAGCGTCGCTGACGTGGCCGATCGCAAGGCGGTAACACGCCTGTTCGAGCAAGCGCTCGATCGCCTCGGCGGGCTTGACGTGCTCGTCAATAATGCGGGAATCGCAGGACCGACCGGTCGGATTGAAGACATCGAGCCAACCGAGTGGGACCGCTGCCTCGGTGTTAACATCACGGGTCAATTCAATTGCGCGCGTCTCGCCGTGCCTTACCTACGCAAGAGTAAGAATGCCTCGATTGTCAATGTTTCCTCCGCGGCGGGTCGGCTCGGCTTCCCTATGCGTACGCCCTACTCGGCCTCGAAATGGGCAGTGGTTGGTTTGACCAAGTCGCTTGCAATCGAGCTCGGCGAAGCGGGCATTCGGGTGAATGCCATCCAGCCAGGAATCGTGGAAGGTGAGCGAATCCGCCGTGTTTTCGAGGCCAAGGCCAAAGCGAGGGGGATATCGTTCGAGCAAATGCGAGAAGAGGCGGTATCGCTTGTCTCCATGAAGACGACGGTCACCCCACAACAGCTTGCCGATGCGGTTGTGTTCATCTGCTCGCCGCGGGGTCGTACGATTTCCGGCCAGGCGATATCGATCTGCGGTGATACCCAAATGCTGATCTAATTCAGCACCGCACATACCATGTGGGTCCTCCAACAAGGGGTCAGCCAGGGGGCCTACCCCCGTGGGTCGCCGGCTAGCCTTGTCTTTTTCCTGGGCCAGACGCGCGCGCCAAGTCTGCTAACGTGATTAATATGCACGCGGAGCTACTGCGCGCTGTCGCCCTTCTTCGCTCCCACGTGCGTTAGCCTCGGCGCCTTGTCCTCAAGCCTGGGCGTGCTCACGGTCAGATTGACCACAGGCGCGAGCGGATTGCCTTTCTCATCGACCAGCTTGTGCGCGATCGCTTGCAACTGGGGATGGCAGTAAGCTGCGGCGCTCCGAGCCATCATCGCGTCGAGCAGGATCGACGACCGGGTCGCGCATCACGCGCAACATGTAGTCGAGCGGCATCTCGCTGGCTTGCGCACCTTCATAGCGCTTCAGCGAGACCTCCGCCTCGGCAAGCCGTTTGATCACAGTGGCCTCGTTGGGCGTGCCCTTTACTCACCACCGGTCTTTGCGCGTCCAGGCTCAAAAAGGCATTCTACTATTCTACTCCCAATCTAGGCGCGCGGCGATCGAGTGCCTTCGGCGCTATGGGCGCTGTGCTCTCTGTGGCAGCGCTTCGAAAAAAGTTATCACCTTACTGCGGCAGCTCGATACCGAGCGCCCTCGCGGTTCGAATCGAAGTGCATCCCGACCCCGCGCGGTGTGAGCATTCCCATTTGCCGGGCCGCGCGCATTGTAGAAAATGCAGAAAATGCAGAAAATATCCGGCGCCTGAATTTGCACAATTCGAAAAAAAGCCGTTTGCCGGGCCAAGCGAGTGTTGCGCTATCTGTCCCGTTATACCCACCGCGTGGCAATCTCTAATCGGCGGCTCATAGCCGCCGACGTGAGCGGCGTCACCTCCAAGTACAAGGACTATCGACTCGACGGGCGTCTTGCGTCTTCGTCTAACTCGCTGCGAAAGCCAGCTAATGCGGTTACGCCGCGCAACACGGAAATTACCAGGTGTTCCGATCAGCCTTGCTCAAGGCCCTTTGATTTTAGGATCGAAGTGGCTTTCGGAGAGATAAGAAAATCGATGAAAACTTTCGCAGCCGCAGGCTGTTTCGCATTGGTCGGTATGGCTGTAGTAAACGCTGTGAAGTCCTGGATCTGAGTGGGCACAGGACCTATCAGTTCTACACCACGCGCTTGGAGTATCTCGCTGATCATGGCGAGACCAATTTCGGCATCGCCATTTGCCACAAGTTCGAAAACTCCGGCCGAAGCCACCTGATGTGGTTTCGGAGCGCCTGAGTATTTGATCTTTGGCTCTATATCTAAGCTAATCCCCAGCCCTTCGAAGATACCAGCTTGGTACGCCCCTGTTGGCCCGCGCCCCGCCGGGAAAAAGGCAATAGAGCGGGCGTTCATAAACGTGCGTTTGAACGCTTCAACCGAACTAATATCCGGCTTAGCAGCTCCTTGTTTCACGAATACGCCAAAGCCCACCTGGGCGATCACAACCCGGACCTCCGGGACGAGCTTGCGTGCTCTTCGAAGCTCTTCCCACTGCAAAGTTGACACGGTGGCAAGATCAGCGGCGTCCCCCTTTCGAATGCGCTCGGTGATATCGTTGATTATTTGGAACGTA
>Ga0306920_100016111_pt1 | contig 10275 bp, 9 predicted proteins | sample flu12Cox44000170_FD_204666 | JGI IMG/M metagenome (GOLD analysis project Ga0306920, IMG submission 204666) | Lab enrichment of tropical soil microbial communities from Luquillo Experimental Forest, Puerto Rico - flux4day.12C.oxic.44.000.170 (v2)... | ecosystem: Environmental > Terrestrial >...
CGCGGCGCCCGCGCCGCGCGATTTCGCCAGCGCGTTGCGCGCGAGCATCACGGCTGGGCGCACCGCGCTCATCGCCGAGATCAAGAAGGCGAGCCCCTCGAAAGGCCTGATCCGGGCCGATTTCGATCCGCCTGCCCTCGCCCGCGCCTATGCGGCGGGCGGCGCGACCTGCCTGTCGGTGCTCACCGATGCCCCCTCTTTCCAGGGCGCCCCGCAATTCCTGACCGAAGCACGCGCCGCCTGCGGCTTGCCGGTACTGCGCAAGGACTTCATGTTCGATCCCTATCAGGTGGCGCAAGCCAGGGCCTGGGGCGCCGATGCCATCCTCGTGATCATGGCGGCGGTCGACGATGCCATGGCGCGTGCGCTCTGCGACGCGGCCGCGGCACATCGGATGGCTGCGCTCATTGAGGTTCATGACGAGGCGGAGCTCGATCGGGCGTTGGCCCTGCCCTCGCCGCTCATCGGCATCAACAACCGCGACCTGCGCAGCTTCGCGACATCGCTCGAGGTCACTGAGCGGCTTGCGGCGCGCGTGCCGTCGGATCTCCTGCTCGTGAGCGAGAGCGGCATCTTCACCAGGGACGATCTTGCGAGGCTGCGGCGCTGCGGCGTCGAGGCCGTGCTGGTTGGAGAGAGCCTGATGCGCCAGCCGGACGTAACGACAGCGACGCGCGATCTTCTCGCGCCGAGCAGGTGACGGGCGCCGCATGAAGACTCTCACCCATATCGCGCAGGACGGCTCGGCACGCATGGTCGACGTCTCGCAGAAGGCGGTCACGAGCCGCATCGCGGTCGCCGAAGGGCTGGTGCGCATGCAAGCCGGGACCTTGGCGCTGATCCGCTCCGGCGATGCCAAGAAGGGCGATGTGCTCGGCGTCGCGCGCATCGCCGGAATCATGGCGGCGAAGCGCACCCATGAGCTGATCCCGCTCTGTCATGCGCTCCAGATCTCGGGAGTGAGTCTTGACCTCGCCCTCGATGAGCGGCTGCCCGGCATTCGCGTCGAGGCGAGCGTGAAGACCTCCGGCCAGACCGGGGTCGAGATGGAGGCGTTGACCGCCGTCTCGGTCGCTTGTCTCACGATTTACGACATGGTCAAGGCGGTCGATCGCGGCATGATTATCGAAGGCGTGCGCCTCCTCGAAAAGAGCGGCGGTGCGTCGGGCGACTGGCGAGCCGCATCGACGCCCTCCAAAGGACGCGAGGGCAGGACGAGACGTCCCGCCGAAGCTCCGGCGAAGCCGCGGAGCTCGGGCAAGGTCCCTCGCCGCGCCGCTTGGTGAGAGGCCGCATCAATGACCCGCAAATCCCCCCTACTCCCGGTCTCCGAGGCCTTGAGCCGCATCCTGGAGACGGCGGGCGAGCCGCTCGAAACCGAGAGTGTCGAGCTGGCCAAGGCGCATCGGCGCACATTGGCCGCCGACGTGGTCGCCCCGCGCAATCAACCGCCCTTCGCGTCCTCCGCCATGGACGGCTATGCGGTGCGTTCAGCCGATGTGACGCAAGTGCCCGTGCGGCTCTCCCTCATCGGCACGAGCGCTGCCGGGCACGCCTACGCCGGCTCGCTCGGCGCAGGCGAGGCCGTGCGCATATTCACCGGCGCGCCCATCCCTGCCGGCGCCGACACCATCGTCATCCAGGAGGACACGACGGCCGAAGGCGGCGTGGTCACCGTCAATGAAGGGGCGGCGCCGGGGCGCCATGTCCGGCCCGCCGGGCTCGACTTCGCGACGAGTGAGGTGCTGCTGCGCGCAGGACATCGCCTGTCGACGCGCGACCTCGCGCTCGCAGCGGCCGCCGGCTTCGCGAGGCTCGAGCTGCGTCGGCGGCCGCGCGTCGCCCTCCTCGCCACAGGCGATGAGCTCGTCCGTCCGGGCGACGAGCTGGGCTTGGGCCAGATCATCGCCTCGAACACCTTCGCGGTCGCGGCCATGGTCGAGGCCGCCGGCGGCGAGTCGATCGATCTTGGCATCGCCCGCGACGATCTCGACGAGACCCGCGCAGCCATCATGCGGGCGTGCGCCGAACGCGCCGATATCCTGGTGACGCTCGGCGGCGCCTCGGTGGGCGATCACGATCTAGTGCAGGAGGCGCTGACGGGCGCCGGAATGGAGCTCGGCTTTTGGCGTATCGCCATGCGTCCGGGGAAGCCCCTGATGCATGGGCTGTTGGCTGGGATGCGCGTGCTTGGATTTCCTGGAAATCCCGTATCATCAATGGTTTGTGCGCTGATCTTCCTGCGACCTCTTATTCGTGCGCTGCTCGGCGATGCGCAGGCGGGCGCCGATCCGACACGCCCGGCCGTGCTCGGCGCCGATGTCGCAAAGAACGATCAGCGCCAGGACTATCTGCGCGCCTCGATCGACGCGTTGACCTCGCCACCTGTGGTCACGCCCTTCGCGCGCCAGGATTCCTCGATGATGGGCGTCTATGCGCGCGCCGACGCCCTCATCCTGCGGCCGGCCCATGCGCCGGCGGCGCGGGCCGGCGATCCCTGCCGCGCGATCCTGCTCGGCGAATGGGAGTGAGGCGAAAAGTCGCTCGCTGCCGCTGAGTCTACGGCCTTTCCTCGGCTGCCGATTTCTTGCGCCGCATCGGCATCTCGACTACTCAAGCCTCATTGGAACCGCTCCAAAGAGAGGCGTCCCCATGAACATGCAGTTGCGGCCGGGAGCAGGGGTTGCCCGTCCCAGGCAGTCGCGTGGCGCTGGACCGATCGGCGTCGAGCTGCACGCGCTCGAGCTCGCGGTGCGCATGCGGCGCAACCGCCGCACGGCCTGGTCGCGCCGCCTTGTGCGCGAGCAGACGCTAACCGTCGACGATCTGATCTGGCCGGTCTTCGTCATCGAGGGCAAGACGGGCAGCCAGCCCATCGCCTCGATGCCCGGCGTCTCGCGCCTGACGATTGATGCGCTTCTCGCCGAAGTCGAGGAGGCGGTGAAGCTGGGCATCCCGGCGATCGCGCTCTTTCCGAATATCGACGCCGCCTTGCGCGACGAGGACGGCTCGCAATCGCTGAGGCCGGACAGCCTCGTCTGCCGCGCGATCTCGGCGGTCAAGGCGCGTTTCCCCGAGATCGGCGTGATGACCGATGTCGCGCTCGACCCCTATACGAGCCACGGGCATGACGGGCTCATGCGCGGTGACGAGATCATCAATGACGAGACGGTCGCGGTGCTGGTGCGCCAGGCGCTTGTGCAGGCGCAGGCCGGCTGCGACATCATCTCGCCCTCCGACATGATGGATGGCCGCGTCGGCGCCATCCGGCAGGCGCTCGATGCAGAAGGCTTCGCGCATGTGCAGATCATGGCCTATGCGGCGAAATACGCCTCGGCCTTCTATGGCCCCTTCCGCGACGCCATCGGCTCGTCGAAGACGTTGAAGGGCGACAAGGCCACCTATCAGATGGATCCGGCCAATGGCGACGAGGCGCTGCGTGAGGTCGCGCTCGATATCGAAGAAGGCGCCGACATGATCATGATCAAACCGGGCCTTCCTTATCTCGACATCGTCTCGCGCGTGAAGGAGGCGTTCGGTATGCCGACCTTCGCCTATCAGGTGTCGGGCGAATACGCGATGCTGATGGCGGCCGAGCAAAATGGCTGGCTCGACGGCGAGCGCGCCATCCTCGAGAGCCTGATTGCTTTCAAGCGCGCGGGCGCAGACGGCGTGCTGACCTATTTTGCCCCGCGTGTGGCGCGTCTCCTCAAGGCGCGCGGCTGACCCGAAATCCGCGCCGACAAATGTGCCTGGGCGCGGGGCGACGGGAGCGGCTGCCGGAGCGCCATTGTCTGCGCTATCTTGCAGCCGTGAGTCACCGCGTCCCGATTCCCACCATGAGCGTTCGCCCGACATGATCGCTTGCCGGACATGTCAATCGCTGTGACGAGGCTCGGCAAGCGGGGTGCAGGCGTGCTCGCGGCACTGCTCGCCGCATTGGTTGCGACCTCCTGCGCCACCCTCGTCGACGAGGGGCGCGCGCGGGTCTGCCGGACCGTCGTGCCGATGATCGAGGCGGAGGGCGCGAATGTCGGCATCCTGCGCAGTTCGCCCGGCAGCACCGCGGACTCGGTGCGCGTCGACTATCGGCTGACTGTCGGCGGGCATCAGGCCTTCAGGCATGTGACCTGCCGCTTCGCTCACTTGGATAGTCAGCCTGACGAAGCGCTGAGCGGGGTCGACACCTGGGAAGGTCCGCTTCCAGATGCGAAGCTCATCTTCCTGCGGCGCTTCTATCTCGACATGCCGGGCGAGCCGCCGCCCGATCCCGGACTGATCGGGGTCTCGGCGCCCTTCCTGCTGCCACCTGCCGTGGCGCTCGCCTTGCAGCAGCTCGTCGCGGCCTTGCCCTCTGCGGCGATCTACGGCCTTCTCGCCTCCTCCTACGCGCTGATCCAGGGGCTCGTCGGGCGCGTCGTGTTCGGCTTCGGCGACCTCGCGGCGCTGGGCGGCTATGCGACGCTGACTGGGCTCGCGCTCGGCGCGGGGTCGGGCGCGCCGACGGCACTCGCTCTCGGGTTCCTCTTGGCGATCGCCGTGAGCTCGGCCTATGGCGTCGCGACCGGGCGCTTCGTGGTGCTGCCGGCGCTGCGCGCCAAGGGGCAGGCCGTCGTCATCGCGACCGTCGGGCTGATGCTCGCTCTCGCCGAATATTCGCGCCTCACGACGCCGCGCTCGATGATCTGGGCGCCGCCACTTCTGTCTTCGCCGATGGCGCTTGCCAGGGCCGAGAATTTCATCGTGACCGTCACGCCGATGCAGATGCTATCGGCCGCAATCGGGCTCACCGGCGCGCTCTGCCTTCTCGCCTATCAGCGCTGGTCGGCCTTCGGCCGGGCCTGGCGCGCCGTGTCGCAAGACGAGATCGCGGCCTCCATGCTCGGCATCGACCGGGACAAGGTGTTCACCAAGAGCTTCGCCATTGCGGCCGCGCTCGCCGGGCTTTCGGGCTATGTGCTCACCGTGCATTTCGGGCAGACCGGCTATGCCTATGGTTTCACGCTCGGCTTGAAGGCGCTGGTCGGGGCGGTGCTCGGCGGCATCGGCTCGATCGGAGCCGCCTTCGCGGGCGGCGTCATCCTGGCCTTCGCGGAAGCCGGCTGGTCTGCGCTCTTCAATGTCGATTCACGCGACCTCGCGGTCTACTCCCTGCTCGCGCTCTTGTTCATCTTCCGGCCTTACGGGATCTTCGGGAGAAAGCCGGATTCGCCGAGTCTCAGCTAACCGCGGCGTGAGGGGCCAAGGCTGCGACGGCGGTGCCTTTCCCTTGTCGAGGCGAGCGAAATGACGCATCAGGGGCGGGTTTCGGGCGATCATCGAGAAGGATCAGCCCGCTCAAACAAGGGGCGCCCATGCCTGCCGTCGGCTCGCTGCTGTTTTTGCTCGATGTGATCCTCATCGTGCATGCCGCAAGGTCTGGGCGCTTCTGGCCCTGGGCCTATGTCGTGCTCCTGCTGCCGGGCTTCGGCGCTGCCGCCTATGTGCTTGTCGAGCTTGTTCCCGAATGGCGCCGTAGCGCCGGCGGCCAAAGGACACAGAGCAAGATCGTCAAGGCGCTCGACCCGACGAAGGCCTATCGGGCCTTGCGGGACGCTGTCGAGATCGCGCCCACGATCGCCAATCGCGCGGCGCTCGCCGAAGAGTGCCTTTCGCTCGGGCGCGATGACGAGGCTCTCGCGCTCTTTGCCGGCATCGTCGCCGAGCCGCAAGGTGATGAGCCGGTATTCTATGTCGGCAAGGCGCGAGCCGAGCTCGCCGGCGGCAAGCCCGATGAGGCGGCCGCGACGCTCGACGAGCTCAAGCGTCGCTCTCCGGATTACCACCAGGCCGAAGCCCATCTCCTCTATGCGCGCGCATTGGACGAGGCGGGGCGTACCAACGAGGCGGCCGACGAATACCGTGCGGTTGCGACCACCTATTCCGGCCCCGAGCCCCTGGTGCGCCTCGCAATGCTGCTCACGCGCAAGGGCGACGACGCTGAGGCGCGTGCGATCGCAAGCGATGTCGTGAAGCGCGGCAAGCTCAGCCCCAAATTCGTGCGCGAACGCCACGCGCGCTGGTTCGCCGCCGCGAGCGATCTTCTCAACAGCTGAAACGCGCTTGGGGCGAGCCCATGCGGGCCGGCCTCTCAACGGAGTGAAGTGATGCTGATCGCGACCTGGAACGTCAATTCGATCCGCCAGCGGCTGCCGCATCTCTTGCGCTGGCTCGATGAGGCGAAGCCCGACATCGTCTGCCTGCAGGAGCTGAAATGCCTCGATGACGCCTTTCCACGCCTCGAGGTCGAAGCCGCTGGCTATCACGTCGAGACGCTCGGCCAGAAGACCTTTAACGGCGTCGCGCTCCTGTCGCGCTCCTCGCCCGAGGAGGTGCGGCGCGGCCTGCCGGGCGACGAGACGGATACGCAGGCGCGCTATCTCGAGGGCATGTTTCCGGCAGGCCGAGGCGTGGTGCGCGTCGCCTCGATCTATCTGCCGAACGGCAATCCCGTGGCGAGCGACAAATACCCCTATAAGCTCGCCTTCATGGAGCGGCTGCGCCGGCATGCGAAGGCCCTGCTGCGGCTCGAGGAACCTCTGGTGCTCGCCGGCGACTACAACGTCATCCCCGAGCCGATCGACGCCAGCGATCCTGCAGCCTGGGTCACTGACGCTCTCTTCGTGCCACAGACACGCGCAGCCTTCCGCGGGCTGCTCGCGCTCGGCCTGACTGAGGCCTTCCGCGCCTGCGATCCGGCACCCGGGCGCTACAGCTTCTGGGACTACCAGGCCGGCGCCTTCCAGAAGAACAACGGGATCCGCATCGACCATCTGCTGCTCTCGCCGCAAGCCGCAGATGCGCTCGTCGGTTGCCGCATCGACAAGCAGACACGCGGCTGGGACAAGCCCTCCGATCACGTGCCGGTTGTCGCGGAACTGGCGCTCGGCTGAGCAGCGCTGCGGCTCGCCAAGGGATCCGCGGCGAGTCTGTCGATCCATATGACACAAAAGGTCAGCTTATTAGTTGATATGCTGGTTAGCGCTGGCTATGCTTCTCGCGCGAGAAGGCACGCTGATGCGGCATTGGCGGTCGGCGCGGGAGGAGATGATGCTGAACACGCGGCTCGAGGGGCTTCGCGATTACCCGTTTCAGAGGCTGGGCGCGCTGATCGCGGACCAGCCTCCACGCGTCAACGTCAAGCCGATCGATCTCTCGGTCGGCGAGCCGCGCCATCAACCTCCAGCCTTCGTGGCGCAGATCGTTGCCGAGCATAAGGACAGCTGGAACCGATACCCGCCGCTCGCGGGTTCGCCCGATTTCCGTGCGGCTTGCGCTAAGTGGCTGACCAGGCGCTACGCCCTGCCGGTCGGGATGATCGAGGGTGAGACGATGATCGCGCCCTGCGCAGGCACGCGCGAGGGGCTCTATATGGCGGCGGCTCTCGCCATATCGCCTGCGGCGCCCGGCGCTGCGCCACCGGTCGCGCTCATGCCGAACCCCTTCTATCAGGTCTATGTAGGCGCCTCCGTGCTGGCGGGCGCCGAGCCCGTCTTCCTCGACACCTCGAAGGAGACAGGCTTTCTCCCCGATCTCGAGCGGCTCGACGCGGGCCTGCTCGATCGTGCCGCTATCATGTATCTGTGCTCGCCCGCCAATCCACAGGGCGCGATCGCGAGCCTCGATTATTGGAAGCGCGCCCTCGAGCTCGCCCGGCGTCACGACTTCCTGCTCGTCGCCGACGAATGCTATGCCGAGATCTATTCGACCGACCTGCCCCCAGCCGGCGCGCTCGAGGCCGCGGCCGCCTTCGGGGGCTCGCTCGATAATCTCCTCGTCTTCCACACGTTGTCGAAGCGCTCGAGCGCACCTGGCTTACGTTCCGGATTTGCCGTCGGCTCGCCGCGCGCCATCGCCCTGCTCAACCGGTTGCGCACCTATTCCTGTGCTGCGACGCCGATCCCGGCGCTTAATGCTGCGACGGCTCTGTGGAGCGACGAGGAGCATGTGGTGAAGACGCGCGCGCTCTACCGCGCCAAGTTCGACATTGCCGAGCAGCTGCTTGCTGGGCGCTTCGGCTTCTATAGGCCGGCCGGCGGCTTCTATCTGTGGCTCGATGTGGGTGACGGCGAGGTTGCGACACGCAGGCTCTGGTCCGAGGCTGGCGTCAAGGCGTTGCCGGGCGCCTATCTGACCCGCCATGACGGCCACGGGCCAAATCCCAATCAGGGCTATATCAGGCTCGCCCTCGTCGCGGATCTCGAAGAGACCGAAGAGTCTCTGACAAGGCTATTGCGCGTTCTTCAGTAATCGACCTTGACGACGCGTGTGACCGCGAACGAAAAACCCTTCGAAGACGGGAGAGAAACGATGATATTCGGAAAGAACCTCGGCCGATACTGGCGCGCGGCGTTGAGGCTCGCTGTAGTGGCCGGCGCCCTCCTGCCCCCAGTCGCCTGGACTCAATCCGCCGGAGCCGGGACGCTCGACACGGTGAAGTCGCGCGGCGAGTTGATCTGCGGCGTGAGCCCCGGCGTGCCGGGCTTCTCGATTCCGGATCAGGCCGGCAAATGGACCGGCTTCGACGTCGACATGTGCCGCGCGGTCGCTGCAGCGGCGCTCGGCGACGCGACGAAGGTCAAGTTCGTGCCGCTCGATCCCAAGGATCGTTTCACGGCGTTGCAATCGGGCACGATCGACCTTCTGGCGCGTCAGGCCACATGGACGTTATCGCGCGACGTGGCGATCGGCCTGCATTTTTCGGTCGTCAATTTCTATGATGGCCAAGGCCTGATGGTGCGCAAATCCTTGAATATCGCCTCGGCCAAGGACTTCAACGATGCCTCGATCTGCGTCCAGGGCGGCACCACGACGCAGCTCAACCTCGCCGATTATTTCCGCGTCAACGCGATCAAATACGAGCCTGTCGGTTTCGCCTCTGGCGACGAAGCCGCCAAGGCCTTCGAATCGGGGCGTTGCGACGTGTTCACGACCGACGCATCCGCGCTCTATGCCTATCGGCTGAAGCTCTCCGATCCGAGCCAGTTTCTGGTGCTGTCGGAGCGCATCTCGAAGGAGCCGCTAGGTCCGGTGGTTCGCCGTGGCGACGACCAATGGGCGGACCTGGTGAAATGGTCGCATTTCGCGATGATCGACGCCGAAGAGCTCGGCATCACCTCGGCCAATGTCGAGGACCAGCTCAATTCGTCGAACCCCGAGATCAAGCGCTTCCTCGGCGTCGAGGACAATCTCGGCACGGGGCTCGGCGTGTCGAAGGACTGGGCCTATCGCATCGTCAAGCAGGTCGGCAATTACGGCGAAGCCTATGATCGCAGCTTCGGGCCGAACACGCCCCTCGCCATTCCGCGCGGCCTCAACAATCTTTGGACCAAGGGCGGTCTGCAATACGCGCCGCCGATTCGCTGAGGTAGCGCCTCCTCCATGCTCGATCACGTCTCCATTACTGTCTCGAACCTCGACCGCGCCACAGCATTCTATGATGCCGTGATGTCGGCGCTCGGGGTCGAATGCGTGGTGCGAGACGAGTGGAAACTGGGCTATGGCCGACGCAGCCGGCCGGGCGATGACAGGCATAGCTATATCTCCGTCCTGCGAAGCTCGGGGTCGGTGGTGGCAGATAACAGGCATTGGTGCTTCCGCGCGCCGGATCGGGCATCCGTCGATCGCTTCCATGCGGCGGGCCTTGCTGCCGGCGGTCGCTGTGACGGGCCGCCCGGCCTGCGCGACTATCATGGCGCCTATTACGCGGCCTTCCTGCTCGATCCCGACGGCAATCGGATCGAGGCCGTCTGCCACCGACCCGAGATATGAGGGCCAAGCAGGCTTCTTGCTGAGCGGGCCTAAGAGGGGACTACCGCCTCCACCTCTAGCGCCAGCCTGCGGTCAATGACCTTTGCTGTGCTGGTCGATATAGAGCGTCGCGAGCTGGCGCTCATTCTCGTTCGCGGCCGCGAAGGCCTCGTCGCGGAGCTTCGCGATCCAGCCATCCTTCGTGGGGTCGGAGCCTTCCCTCGCAAGCGAGAGCCACATCAATCCTTGCGCGGCCTGGCGCGGCACGCCGATACCGGCGAACAGGATATGCCCGAGCAGCGCCTGCGACGGGCGGTGATTCTTCTCTGCCGCAAGGTTGAGCCAGCGCACCGCCTGGCGGATATCCTTCAGGCCGCCGACGCCGTCCGCCAACATGCGCGCGAGATTGTATTGGGCGTCCGGATCGCCGAACAGCGTTGCCGCATGCTCGAACAGGCTGCGTGCCCGCTCCGCATCGCGCTTCAC
>Ga0306920_100016112_pt1 | contig 10275 bp, 8 predicted proteins | sample flu12Cox44000170_FD_204666 | JGI IMG/M metagenome (GOLD analysis project Ga0306920, IMG submission 204666) | Lab enrichment of tropical soil microbial communities from Luquillo Experimental Forest, Puerto Rico - flux4day.12C.oxic.44.000.170 (v2)... | ecosystem: Environmental > Terrestrial >...
GAAAGTGGTTGCTGCTGCCCTTGCTGCTCGCGGTCGTGGTCCCCACGGTCGCTATCGCGGACGACATGGAGAAGTACGTCGAGCTGATGCGGTCCGACCTGCGCACCGGCAAGACCGAGCTGCTCACGGAAGCCCTCAAGCTCACCAGCGCCGACGGCCAGAAGTTCTGGCCGATCCAGCGAGAGTACGAGACCGAGCTGGCCAAGATCGGCGACCAGCGCATCCAGCTCCTCAAGGACTACGCCGCGAGCTACGACTCGCTCACGGCCAACCAGGCGAAGTCGCTCATGGACCGCGCGTTCAAGATCGAGTCCGCCCGGCTGTCGCTGCTCAAGAAGTACTCGGACAAGGTGGCCAAAGCCGTGTCACCACCGGTCGCGGCCCGGTTCGCCCAGGTCGAGGCCATCGTGAACTCGCTGATCGATCTCAAGCTCAGGGCGGAGACCCCGCTCGTTCCCTGAGCCCGCCACGACGTCGCACCACTGATTCAGCCATCCAGGATGGATACCACCCAGGAGGTCAGGATGCGGTCGAAGTGTCTGTTCCTCGCGGCCATGCTCGTGGTCGCCTCTGCAGGCAGCGCGCTGGCGCAGCAGCCCGGCACCCGCGGCATCGAGATCACGCCGCTGTTCGGCTATCGCTGGGGCGGCAGCATGTCGTCGATCAGCGGCCTGCGCAATTTCGACACGAAGGACAACATCAGCTACGGCGTCGGCCTCGGCAGGCGCCTGCCCCGCAACAGCGCCGTCGCGATCGACTATACGCACTTCGCCGGCGACCTCAGCGCCACGACGAACGGCGGCGTGCACCTCAGCGGGCCGACGCTCAAGCGCGACGACATCATGCTCGACGGCTACTGGTACGCATTCGACCCCAGCCGGCCGCTGATCCCGTACTTCACGCTCGGGGCCGGCTGCTCGATCTTCAGCAGCGACGTGACGTCGACGGTGGGACGCTTCGCGTGGGACATCGGCGCGGGCTTCCGCCGTGAGCTGAACGAGAAGCTCGCGCTCAGCGTGCAGGGGACCTGGATCCCGACCTGGATCACGACGGGAACGGGTGTGTGGTGCGACCCGTTCTACTGTTACTCGGTGGGCACCGGCGAGTACTACGACCAGATCGAGGTCGCCGGGAAGCTCACGATCAAGCTGTAGCACCGGCAAGGAGGTTCGCGATGCCCCGCAACTCGATGTCCTCCGTCCGCGCGCTGGCCCTTGGGCTGAGCGCGGTGGCGGCACTGTCCTGGGCCGTGGCCGCCAGGGGAGAGGATGCGAGCAAGACCAAGCCCGCACCCTCGACCACGGCTGCCGCCCCGGCGCCGCAGCAGCACCAGATGACGATGAAGGAGGCCAAGCAGAAGCTGGGCATCGTCGTCTTCCCGGGGAAGGGCCAGACCGCGCAGCAGCAGGACAACGACGAGTACGAGTGCCTCAAGTGGGGCGCGGACCAGGCGGGCGTCACGTCGAGCTCGATGAAGGACCCCAAGGCGGCCGGCCAGGCGGCGGCCTCCCACGTGGATTCGGCCGCCACCGGCGCCGCGGTGAAGGGCGCGGCGAAGGGTGCAGCCGTCGGCGCCATCGTCGGCTCGATCTCGGGCAACGCCGGGGCCGGCGCCGGATACGGCGCCGCGGGCGGTGCGCTCGCGGGGCGTCACGCGAAGAAGGAAGCCAAGGCGCAGGCTGCCTCGCAGGCGGAGCAGAAGACCGCCGCCGAGAACCAGGCCAAGCTCGACGCCGTCAAGAAGGGCATGACGGTGTGCCTGGAATCGAAGGGCTACACCGTCAAGTAGCGGGACAGGACAGGCGCCGGGGCGGTCGTGCTCACGACCGCCCCGGTTTCGTCTCCGCCTTGATGGTCGTGTCGCCGCTCCCGGGGTTCACGTGCAGCTCCTGCTGCGGGAACGGGAACGTGATGCCCTCGTGGTCGAAGCGCAGCTTGATCGCCCGCGTCAGGTCCCAGTACGTGTCCCAGTAGCGCTCCCGGCGCGTCCACACCCGCACGATGAAGTTGACCGAGGACTCCGCGAGCTGGTGCAACTTGATGATCGCCTCGGGCTCGTGCAGCACCTTCTCGTCCGCGTCCACGATCTCGCGCAGCACGCGCTCGACCTGCTCCACGTCGTCGTCGTACGCGACGGAGATCGTGAGGTCCACCCGCCGGATGGGCTCGGTCGTGCGGTTGCGGATGACCCCGCCCCAGACCGCCGTGTTCGGCACGATGAGCGTCTGGTTGTCCGCGGTGAGGATCGTGGTGGAGAGGAGGCTCATGCGCTTCACCGTGCCCGCGACGCCGCCGGCCTCGATCTCGTCGCCCAGGTCGAACGGGCGCGTGCCGAGGATGAGGCCGCCGGCGGCGAGATTGGCGAGCGTGTTCTGCATCGCGAAGCCCACGGCGAAGCCGGCGATGCCGACGCCGGCGAGCAGCGGCGCGAGCTGCACGCCGAGCTGGGTGAGGATGACGCCGATGCCGATGGCCATCATCACGGAACCCGCGAGCCGGGAGACCGTGACGCGCATCAGCTCCGAGAGCTGCGAGCGGCGCACCGCGCGCCGGGCGAAGCGGCGGACGATCCGGGACAGCCAGCTGAAGCCGAGGAACGTGAGCGCCACGATCAGGGCCTGGAACAGCCAGCGCGGCAGCTCCCCGGCCACGAAATGGAAGGCGCTCTTTCCCCACGCCTTCAGCAATCCCCACAGCACCTTCCACCGGAACACGTCGGGTGTGATCTGACCCGTGGCAAGGATCAGTCCCACGCGCAGGTCCGTGTCCTCGAGACCCAGCCGGTCCATCAGGCCGATCGCGGCTGAAAGGCTCGTCGTGGCGCGATCGAGCCGCTCCTGGGTGGCGTCGAGCGCATAGCGGAGGTCCATGTTCGAGGCGTTGCGCGAGAGCTGGGCGGCGGCGGCGGCGCGTTCGCGCGTCACCAGCTGGACGCGGGTGGTCAGCCCGGTCGCCGCGTCGCGAAGCGCGCGGCCGAGGTACGCGCGCTGGTCGGAAAGGCCGATGCTGTCGCGCTCGAGCGCGAGCACGGCATCGACGAGATCCTGGTAGGATTCGATGATGCGCTCGGAGAGTCGCGTCATGTCGGCTTCGATCGCGAGACGTTGGGCTCCCGTTGCGGCGTCGCTCGCCTTGCCGAGCGCCTGGATCGCGCGGCGCCGACGCTCGAGCTGGGCCAGGTAGCGAGGCCACTGCTCACGGAGCGTCACGGTGACGAGCTGGCGGGAGGCCGCCCCCTCGGGCCCGCGCGCCGCCTGCGAGTGCAGCCGGTCGGCCATGTCCATGATCTCGGTGTGCATCTCCTGGTGCCGCTGCCAGATCAGCTCCTCCAGGAAGTCGCGCGACGTGCCGGATGCCGCGTCCGCGAGCGTCGTGAGCGAGTCGCGCGTGCGGGCGTCGGCGCGCAGGTCCGCGATCGCGGCGTGGAGCGGGTCGGGCGGCGAGGGCGCCGCAGGCGCCGCGGGCGGGGGGGCCGGCGCGCGGGCGGGGGTTCGGGTGCGCCGCGCGGCCATGGCGCCGGGGAGCCCCACGGTCATCGTGGCGGCGATCACGAATGTGAACACGAAGCGGCTGGTCATGCGCTGGCCCTCGCTGGCCGCGTGCCGACGCGGCGATGTAGAGTCGCCGCACGGAACCCTCGGGCGCAAGCCCGGGGTGCGAGGGTGTGATGCCCGAGGAGGCCGCCATGCGCAACGGGGTGCTCACATGGGCGCGCGGCGCGCTCGCCGCCGCGGCGCTCGTCGCCCTGCTCGTCCCCACCGCCGCCGCGGCGCAGGACCCCGCGCCGGCGGCGGCGCCCACGGCGCCCGCCCCGCCGCCCGCCTGGCTCGTCGTCTACGGCGACACGGTCGCGCTCTTTCGCGGTGTCGTGGCCAGCATCCTGCCCGCGCGGCGCGTCGAGATCGCGAACGAGCGGCTGTCCGCGCTGAACGGCGCCGGCATGCTCGCGCCCGTCCGTGTCGAGCCCATCGACGAGAGCAGCATGGTGCTGGTGGGCGACGTACTGGCGTTCATGTTCACGGAAGAGGATGCCGTTCCCGTCGAGCTGCCCCGAGGCAAGTCCGCACCCGAGGTAGCGGGGGAGCGGCTCCACCACGCACTGCTCGCGCGCGCGGAAAGGCTGGCACCCAGGCAGCGGTGGGCCTCCGTCGCATGGGCCATCGGCGCGACGCTCCTGCTCGTCGTGCTCATCCGCCTGCTGATGCGGCTCCAGCGCTTCGAGGTCGCCTGGATCGACTCCATGCGCCGCACGCACCCGAGCAAGCTCCAGCTCGGCGACGTCGACATCCTCTCGCACTTCACGTGGCTCGTGACCTGGCTCGCGCGCGCGCTCACCCAGCTCGCCATCGTGGTCCTCGTCGTGGTCTGGGCCGTGTACGTGCTCAACCGTTTCCCGGAAACACAGGAGTTCGGTGGCCTCGCCCGCGACTCGCTGTACGGAACGCTGTGGAAGGCCCAGCAGGCCGTGCTTGGCGCCGTCCCCGGAGCCATCGCGATCGCGCTCATCGTGTTCGCGGCGCGATTCGTCGCGCGGCTCTCCGGCGAGCTCTTCGCCGGCATCGAGCGCGGCACCATCCAGCTGCCGGGGGTCCATCCCGAGACCGCGCACGCCACGCGCCGGCTCGTCACCACCGCGATCTGGCTGTTCGCGATCGTCGTCGCCTACCCGCTGCTGCCGGGCTCGGGCTCGGACGCGTTCAAGGGCGTGAGCGTGTTCCTAGGGCTCATGGTGACGCTCGGCTCGTCGGGCGTGATGGGCCACCTGATGAGCGGACTCGTGATCGTGTACTCGCGCGCGCTCAAGCCCGGTGACTTCGTGCGCGTCAACGAGATCGAGGGCATGGTGTCGGAGGTGGGGGCGCTGTCGGTGAAGGTGATCAACTCGCGGAAAGAGGAGGTCACGGTCCCCAACGCCGTCATCGTCGGCACCACGGTCAAGAACTACTCCCGCCTCTGCCGCGACACGGGCCCGGCGCTCACGACCGGGGTCACGATCGGCTACGACGCGCCGTGGCGGGTGGTGTACGAGATGCTGCTCACCGCCGCCGACCGCACGGCCGGAATCTGCAAGCAGCCTGCGCCGATCGTTTACCAGCCCGAGCTCTCGGACTTCTTCGTCGTCTACCAGCTCATGGTGCGGGTGGAGATCGGCGCCGACCGGCTGAAAGTGCTCACCGAGCTCCACCAGAACATCCAGGACGCGTTCAACGAGCGCGGCGTGCAGATCATGTCGCCGCACTTCGAAGGCCAGCCCGAGGGCAAGGTCTACGTGCCGAAGTCGAAATGGAGCGTGGCGCCGGACGAGCTGCCGAGCGGCCCCCGCCGGGAAGTCTGAAGTCTAGAAGCGCACGCCGACCGCGAACTGGAACGGGTCGTTGCCGCTCTTCATCGTGTACTTGAACTGCGCGAACGGCTTCAAGGGGATGGCGTTCAGGCCCGCGCCCGCTAGCAGGTTGACCCCGGTGTCGGTGCTCTTGCTGCCGCGGTCGGGGTCCACCGTCACCCAGGCGAGTCCCGCGCCCACGTAACCGGTCGCGACGCCCAGCGGCAGCACGCTCATCGTGCCGTCGACGTTGAACGTCCACGACTTTCCGTCGCTCACGAACAGGTACTCGGCGTTCGGGATGACCGTGATCGAGCCGGCTCCGATGCGCGCGCCGGCGCCGAGGAACATGTCGCCACTGTCGGTGAACCAGCCGCCCGTGGCCTGGAGGCCCACGGGGCCCGCCGAGGCGGTCGATACGCCGAGAGCCAGCGCGAGCAGCGCCGCGGCGGTGAGCGTTCTGACGGTGTTCGAGATCGTACGGGACATTGGATACCTCCGTGTGAAGGGCCTCCGGAGAGCCGCGTGCGGTCGCCCCCGGAGCCTACCCCAGATGCGCTAGACTGCCCACGTGCGCGACCAGGTCATCGTCATCACCGGAGCCAGCAGCGGCATCGGCGCCGCGCTGGCGCTGCGCGTGGCGCGCGAGGGCGGCCTGCCCGTGCTCGCCGCGCGGCGAGAGCGCGAGCTGGAGGACGTGCGCTCGCGCTGCGGCTCCGGGGCGATGACCGTCCTGGCGGACGTGACCCGCCGGGACGACGTGCAGCGCATCCTCGACCGCGCGCTCGAACGACACGGGCATGTCGACGTGTGGGTGAACAATGCCGGCCGCGGCATCACCCGGCTGGTGTCGCAGCTCGCGGACACGGAGCTGGACGACATGCTGCGCACGAACCTCACCTCGGCGCTCTACGGCATGCAGGTCGCACTGTCGCACTTCAAGCCGCGCCGCCGCGGCCACATCATCAACATCTCCTCGATGCTGAGCCGGCTGCCCTACGTGCCGTGGCGATCGGCGTACACCGCGGCCAAGCACGCGCTGAACGCGCTCACCGCGAGCCTCCGGATCGAGCTCCGCCCCGAGTTCCCGGAGATCCACGTGTCGAGCGTGCTGCCCGGCGTGGTCGCCACCGAGTTCGGCGTGAACGCGCTGGGAGGCGGCGCCGATTCGCGAACGCTGCCGAACGCGCAGCCGGTCGAAGAGGTCGCCGGCGTCATCGCGGAGCTGATCGAGCATCCGCGCGCCGAGGTCTACACGCGCCCGGGCTTCCGCCAGCAGGTCCTCGACTACTTCGGCGCCGAGGACATGGGCGAGGCGGAGTCGCGGCCCCCGTTCGCGGCGCCGCGTCCCGCGGGCGCCACGCCGCGCTGACGCTCATCTCCCGGATCCTAAGCGCGGCGCCGGATAGACCTGCGAGCCCTGCGTCCACTCGAGACGCTCGATGCGTCCGTCCTTTCCGGCAACGGCACGCACGAGCCCGTAGTCACGCGGCGAGAACATCGCGCCGTCGCTCGTGGGCAGCATCACCCAGTCGTTCGAGTAGAGCACGCCGCGCTGGAGCCGCACCGAGAGCTTCGGGCCGCCACCCTCGATCTGGTAGTCACCCTCCCAGCGCCGGAGCTCGGCCTCGGCGGGTGGCTTCGCCGCCAGCGCGGGCAGCGCCGGCGGCGTGACGGCCTGCCCGGCGGCGAGCGCCAGGATGTCGCGCTTGAGCGCGTCGGGCGCGCCGCTCGCGAGGTTCCCGGCGAAGCACGCGGTGACGGCGCTCGCGCTGTCCCACACCGCCCATGCCTTGAAGCCGCCCGTGCGGCCGTTGAAGTCGAGGTGGCCGCCGCGGTCGAACGACTGCCGCGGGCCCTCGCCGAGCCGCCCGGCGAGCAGCGCGTCGACGAAGCGGCCGATGTCGCGCGCGGTGGACCACACCGAGCCCGCGCCCACGATCGCCGAGAAGTCCTGGAGCGGTGCGTTCTCGACGCCGTGCGGTCCGGGGACGTAGGCGCAGGCGCGACCCGGCAGCACCTCGCGGCTGTCGGCGTGCGACGAGTGCGTCATTCCGAGCGGCTTGAAGATACGCGCCTCGAGCAGCTCGCGATAACTCTTCCCGCTCGCGAGCTCGAGCACGCGGGCCAGCACCTCGAAGCCGCCCGAGCTGTAGCGCTCCTGGCTCCCGGGCGGGAAGTCGAGCGGCAGGCGCTTCGCGCGCTCGACGACCTCGGCCGCGGTGAACACGCGCACGGCCTCGCTGTCGGGGATCACCTCGTGCGGGATGCCGGAGCGGTGTCGCAGCAGGTGCGACACCGTGATGCTGTCCGCCTTCGGGAAGTCGGGGAACCAACGGGCGAGCGAATCGGAGGGACGCAGCCTGCCCTCGGTCATGAGCTGGATCGCAAGCACGCTCGTCATCGGCTTCGTCACCGACGCGATGTTGAACCGGGTCTCGGCGGTCACCGGGACGCCCAGCTCGGCGTCCGACTGGCCGTAGAACCGCTCCGCCACCACGCGGCCGCGACGGGTGACGAGGAGCTGTCCCGAGAGATCCCCGCGCTGAACGAGCGGGCGCACGTAGGCGTCGATCTCGCGCGCGGCCGCGGCGTCGGCGGAATCGGGTCGCGCGGGCGTCGCGGCCAGGGCGGGGGTGGAGGCGGCCAGCACAGCGACCACGATCACGGCACGGCCCGTGAGGCGCATCACGTTCTCCATGACGACGGGGAGCGACGCCGGAGCTTAAGCGCGAGGCGGGCGCGGACGCGAGCGCGAGCGGCCACGCCGGCGACCACGCGCTCGGCGCACGTCGACGCGCGCTGGGAGGCCGAACGATCGCGTTCGGCGTCGCGGGAATGCCGAGCTCTTGACGCCGGCCGTGGTGGGGTGCGAATGTATCAGCACGCTGCTGGTACACTCGCAGCGCGCCGCCGTTCCGCACGGAGACCGAAGCGCATGCCGAACACGCTGACCGATCTGGGCCGCCGCGAGCGGCAGATCATGGACATCGTCATCCGCCGCGGGCGCGCGACCGCCGCGCAGGTGCTGGCCGACCTGCCCGACCCGCCGAGCTACTCGTCCGTGCGCAGCATGCTCAAGCTGCTCGAGGAGAAGGGCCACCTCGAGCACGAGTGGGACGGGCCGCGCCACGCCTACCGGCCCACCGTGAACCCGGAGCAGCTCCGTCGCTCCGCCGTGCGCCACCTGCTGCGCACGTTCTTCAGCAATTCGATGGAATCGGCCGTGGCAGCGATGCTCGGGGCTGGCGAGCGGCCGCCCACGGACGAAGAGCTCAAGCGCCTCACCCGGCTGATCCACGAGGCTCGTCGCAAGCGGGGTCGCTCATGAACGCACCGTTCCTTCCCGTGCTCCCGGCCTCGGCCGCGCTCCTGCTCCTCCTCAAGGTCACGGCCGCGCTGGCGCTCGCGGGCCTCGTGACCACGTTGCTGCGCGGGCGTTCCGCCGCGGCGCGCCACCTCGTTTGGTTCGCGGCGCTCGCCGGCGCCGTGGCGCTGGCGCCGCTCGCGCGTGTGGCGCCCCGGGTCCCGGTCCGCCTGCCCGCCGCGGCGGAACGGGCGATGCCGAAGCTCGTGCTCGTCCAACCGCCTCGCTCAGCCAGCGAGGCGCGCCCCATCGCGACGCCAGCGGCTCCTGCGCCCGTGCAGCCCACGGCCACGCCGCGGGCACCGGCGTGGAGCGGGCGGTCGCTCGCCGCGCCGCTTGGTTTGCTCTGGCTCGCAGGCTCCATGGGCGTGCTCACGTGGTGCGTGTTCGGTCACCTCGGGCTCTGGGGCCTCGTGCGCTCGTCCATCCCGGTCCATCGCCAGGCATGGGCGCGGCACTACGGCGTGGAGCCGGCGGAGGACGGAGCGGCGGCCCGCGTGCAGCTGGCGCTGAGCTCCGTCGTCGGTACGCCGCTCACGTGGGGATGGATGCGCCCGATCGTGCTGCTGCCGTCGCGGTCGTCCGCCTGGCCGCTCGAGCGGCGGCGCGCCGCACTGCTCCACGAGCTGGCGCACGTGCGTCGCGGCGACTACGTGGCGCAGCTCGTGGCCACGCTCGCGTGCGCGCTCTATTGGTTCCACCCGCTGGTGTGGTGGGGCACGGCACGGCTGCGCTCGGAGAGCGAGCACGCATGCGACGACCGCGTGCTCGCCACCGGCGCCTCGGCTCCGGCGTATGCCACCGACCTGCTCGCCGTGGCGCACGGCGCCCGCGGTCCCGGTGGCTCGCGCCTCGCCGCCATCGGCATGGCGCGCCGGTCGCATCTCGAGGGGCGGCTGCTGGCGGTGCTGGACGAGACGCGCGCTCGCGGCGCGGTGTCCCGGCGCATCCAGGTGGCCACGTTCGCCGCGACGCTCCTGCTGCTCGTCCCGCTTGCCGGCCTGGAGCCCCGGGCGCTGGAGGCGAACGCGTCCACGGAGACCTGGACGGCATCCCGCCAGACCACGACGACGAGCACGACCACGACGACCGCGGAGTCCAAGCAGCAGGAGACGAAGAAGGAGACGAAGGAGAGCACCCAGAAGGGCACGAAGGCGGACGATGGCGACGACCCCGGCGCCGCCTGGCGCGACCGCGCGCTCGAGGGCGGCAGCCATGCGGTGGAGGACACGGTGCCCGCCTCGCCCGGTGGCACGCTCGAGCTGGAGCTGCAGACAGGTGGTTCGGTCGAGATCCACGGCTGGGACCGGCCCGAGGTCTCTGTGCACGCGGAGCTCCGCGGCGGCGACTGGCACGATACGCAGGTGTCGATCGGCCCCGAGGGCTCCGGCGTCGGCGTGCGCACGGAGCAGGTCGGCCACAAGGCCAGCTACTCGACTTCGCACCGGTTCCAGATCCACGTCCCGAAGAAGTACGACGTGCGGCTGCGATCCGCGGGCGGCAGCCTCACGATCGAGGACGTGGAGGGCACGTTCGAGGGCACGACCGGCGGCGGCGAGATCGTGCTCGCGCACGCCCGTGGCCG
>Ga0306920_100016113_pt1 | contig 10275 bp, 8 predicted proteins | sample flu12Cox44000170_FD_204666 | JGI IMG/M metagenome (GOLD analysis project Ga0306920, IMG submission 204666) | Lab enrichment of tropical soil microbial communities from Luquillo Experimental Forest, Puerto Rico - flux4day.12C.oxic.44.000.170 (v2)... | ecosystem: Environmental > Terrestrial >...
TCGGCGGCCCGCAGCACCTGCGGGAAGATCAACGTCGCGCCAACGAGCAGCGCGATGAAGCGCAAGGCGCTCCTCATGCGTTCCTCATATCCGCGCGTCTTGAAGTGGAGCCAAGGCTCCCGTGTGCGCGCTGGTTTTTGCCTCGCCGCGGGATGCGACGAGGCTCCAGGAACGTCAGGGCTGTGCCGTCAAGTCACGGACACGGATGGCGCTGGCCGTCGTTGCCCAGATAGGTCCCACTCGCGGGATCGTACGACCGATAGCGCTGTGCGCAATAGGCCGTGGGATCGCCGGGCCCGGGCCCCGGTCCCGGTCCGGCCACCGGCGCAGCACCCGCGGCCGCAACTGGACCCGGCGGCGGACCGGCATAGCCCGGCGGCGGCGGTGGCGGCGGTGGGCCCACATAACCGGCCGGCGGCGGCGGAGCGTAACCGGGACAGATCTGCACCGGCTGCCCGGTGTAGCCGACGACGCGACCATACGGATCGACGACGGGCTGAGATGCCCAGTAGCAGTTGGGACCGTAGAGTGGCTGGGCATAGCCCGGATAAACCACATAGCCGGCCGGTCGCGTTGCGAGGATTGCGCCCGCCACAATCGCGCCACCGACAACACCGGCCGCGATTCCGGCCCCGATGCCCGGGCCGCGCCAGCAACAGCCGCCGCGCCAACCCCAACCTCCTCCGTGCCAGCCGCCGCCCCATCCACCGCCTCGCCATTGGGCCGAGGCGTCAGTCGCCGTGGCCGCCAAGGTGGCGGCAATCGTTAGTGCCGCCAGCATACTGGCAAGCGTCTTCTTCATCAGGATCTCCGATAAATTCGCGATTGCGGTCAGGCTGTCGCCCCCGATCGGGCCTGTTCGCATCCCCTTGGCCAAATTGCACAGTGCCAATGAGCCACACAATGTGGCCCAACTGATGGCAAGGGGAGGGCTTAGTCGCCGATCGCGACCACCACCCATTCGTTGGCCGGGTCGTTGATCGGCCGGCCCTGCTTGACCAAGGCCTGCATGATCTCCTCAACGAGGCCGTTCATGGCGCGCGCCGCGAAGCCGTCGGCGGAAAGTTCCTCGGTCAGCGATTTGGCGAACTGCTCGCTGCGCTGGTTTCCGGTCACATACCGGGCCACGACCCCGTGCGTCCCGCCGACCTGGATCCCGGCCGACGAGTCGCTTCGCTCGGCGGACACGCCAGCCGCCCGCAGCGCGAGCACCAGCTGGTCGGCGAAGCGCCCCGACTCAAGCGTCACCGGCGAGGCGCCGACCGTAATGTGCTGATGGGTGAACGGCGCCATGCGCCGGACCAGCCCTTGCACCTGCTCATCGCTCAGCGCACGCCCCGAGAGCCTGGGTGGCTCTGCTTTCGCGTCAGTCGTCGCGGGTTGCGGCTGCGCAGCGCCCGTCATCGCGCCTGCTGCCTTGGCTCTTGTGAGCTCGTCCGTTGCGGCAGCGGCCCGGGTAGTCGCATCGGTCGCGGCCGCACGCGCGCTATTGAGCTCGCGCTGCAGCGTTCCGACCTGCTCGCGCGCCTGTGTCGCCGCCTCGCTCCAACGTTGCTCTTTGACCTTGGCGGTCTGAACGAGGACGAAGGTCGCAACCGCGGCACAGATGACGCAGGCGAGCAGCGCCAGGCCCGCGGCATCGGCCCAGGCGGTCGCGGTCGGCAGCGACATTGTTTGGAAAGGCCACATTCCCTTGCCCGGTTGTTGCTGTTTGATCAGTGCCATGACGCTCATCTGTCGTGCGGCGAGTGCCGCTCTCAATCTGGCGCGGATGCAGCATCCGGCGCAAGTAGGGAGCGCAAACCACGTTGACGGGCCGCGCGCCCGATTGTTAGCATACATACGAATTTCGGAGCGCGAGCGGAGCACAGGAAGCCGGTGAAACCAGCGCGATTCGAGTACCACGCCCCGACGAGCGTTGATGAGGCCGTGCAACTCCTGGGCACACTCGCGGCCGAGGACGGCCGCATCCTGGCCGGCGGGCAGAGCCTCGTGCCGACCATGGCCTTCCGCCTCGCCAAGCCGGGGCATCTCATCGACATCAACGCGATCGCAGCCCTGGAACAGATTGGCACCAACGATGGCGCGCTCGCCATCGGCGCCTGCGTGCGCCATGCGGCGTTTCACCGGCCGGTCGTTGCCGGCCCGCTCGGGCAGCTGATGAGCACGGTGGTGCGCCACATCGCGCACTATCCGATCCGCCAGCGCGGGACGTTCTGCGGCAGCCTCGCCCACGCCGATCCGGCCTCGGAATGGTGTCTCGTCGCCGCGACCCTGGGTGCCGAAATGGTCGCGCTCAGCACCCGCGGCGCGCGGACGATCGCCGCCGAGGATTACTTCACTGGCATCATGACGACGGCGCTCGCGGAGGACGAGTTACTGGCGCAGGTGCGCATCCCGCTGCTCGCACCCGACACGCGCTTCGGGTTCCGTGAGTTCAGCCGGCGCGCCGGCGACTACGCGATCGCGATGGCGCTGGTGACGTTTCGGCTCGATCGCGGAACAATCCTCGAGCCGCGCGTCGGCGTCGGCGGCGCTGAGGCAAACGCGCGACGCATTCCGCAAGCCGAGGCCACGCTCGCCGGTAAGCCCGCCGAGTTGGCGACGTTCCGTGCTGCCGCCGAAATCGCAGCCGATGTGATCGACCCGATGGAAGACGTGCAAGCCGATGCTACCTACCGGCGCGATCTGGTACGGGCCATGACGCGCCGCGCGCTGGAGCACGCAGCGCAATGACAGTTGCGCAGCCGCATGCCGGCTGGGTCGGCCGCTCCATCCGGCGCGTCGAGGATCCAACCCTGATCGCGGGCAGCGGGCGCTTCACGGCGGATCTGCCCGCGACCTATCGGGTTCGCTTCGTGCGCAGCGAGCGCGCCGCCGGGCGTATCAGCAAGATCCACGTGCCCGACGGCGCCACGGTGATCACCGCGACCGATCTCGCTAATGTCAAACCAATCCGGCCGATGCTGCACAAATTCGACTACGTGCCCGTAGGCCAGCCGGTGCTCGCTGTCGATCAGGTTCGATTTGTTGGTGAACCGATCGCCGCGGTCGTCGCGGCGAGCGATGCGGAGGCCGAAGATATCGCCGAGGCGATCGAGGTCGAGATCGAAGACCAGCCGGCCGCGGTCGACGCGCGCGCCGCGCTCGCAGCGGATGCGCCGCGCGTGCACAGCGAGGTTGCCGGCAACATCATCGTCAAAGGCGCGGTGGAGACGCCGGGTTTCGCTGATGCGCGCGCACGAGCGGATCGCATCGTGCGGCTCGAGCTACGCTCGCGTCGCCAGAACGCGATGCCGCTCGAGCCACGCGGCGGGCATGCGGCCTTCGACCCCGGCTCGGGCCGCGTGACCCTCACCTGCTCCACCCAGATGCCGCACCTGACGCGCACCGCCATCGCCGATCTGCTCGGCATGCCGGAAACGGACCTGCGCGTCGTTGCACCGGACGTGGGCGGCGGGTTTGGTCAGAAAATGTCGCTCGCCGGGGAATACGTGTTGCTGGTCTGGCTGGCGCGCAAGCTGCGCAGCTCCGTCGCTTGGCACGAAGACCGGCGCGAGAATCTGATCGCCGCATTCCACAGCCGCGATCAGTTCATCGAGATCGAGGGCGCGTTTGATCGCACCGGCAAGCTTTTGGCCCTCGCCGCCGACGTGATTGCCAATGTCGGCGCCTACTCGTGTTTCCCGACCACCTGCGCGGTCGAGCCGCTGATGGCGATGGCCGAATTGCCGGGTCCCTATGACGTGCGCGCCTATCGCTGCACGGCGCGCGGCGTCGTGACCAACACGTGCCCGATGGCGCCCTATCGCGGGGTCTCGCGGCCCGTGATCACCTTCGCGCTGGAGCGGCTGATGGATCGCGCCGCGTTGGAATTCGGCATCGAGCCGAGCGAGATCCGCCGCCGCAATCTGATTGAGACATTCCCCTACAAGTCGGCGACCGGCCTCATCTTCGATGAGGCGAGCTACCGTCAGACCTTGGAGATGGCTGTCGCGGCGATTGATCTGCCGGCGTTCCGCGCGCGCCAGCAGAAAGCCCGCGCATGCGGCAAATACCTCGGTATCGGTTTCTCGGCGTTCTCGGAGCGCACCGGGTACGGTACGCCGGCCTTCGCGGCGCGTGGCATGGAGATCATTCCGGGGTTTGAGACCGTCGATATCAGCATGGATCCCTCCGGCCTTATCGAGGCGCGTATCGGGGCGAGCCCGCACGGCCAAGGACTGCGCACGACGCTTGCTCAGATCATCGCCGATGAGATCGGCGTCGCGCCGGACCGGATTCGCGTGACCCATGGCGACACAGACCGCACGCCGTATGGCTTCGGCACCTTCGCGAGCCGCTCAGCGGTGATCGCCGGTGGCGCGAGCCTGCTCGCCGCCCAGAAGGTCCGCATCAAGCTGATCAAGATTGCGAGTTTGCTGCTCGAAGCGGCGCCCGACGACATTGTTCTGGAAGCCGGTGCCGCCAAAGTCGCCGGCACCGACCGCTCGATCGCGATCGAAGCGCTGGCGCGCGCCGCTTATCATCAGGTGCACCGGTTCAAGGGAGAGATAGAGCCAGGCGTCGCTGCAAGCGCAACCTACGATCCGGCCGGCACCTTCGCCAATGCGTGCCACGTTACAATTGTTGATGTTGATCCGGAGACCGGCCAGGTGCGCATCGAAAACTTCATCGCCGCCGAAGATGCCGGTCGCCTGATCAATCCGATGATTGTCGACGGACAGATTCATGGCGGTATCGCCCAGGGGATCGGCAACGCGTTGTTGGAAGAGATCGTCTACGATCAAACCGGCAACATTCTCACCAGCACGCTCGCCGATTATCTGCCGCCGACCGCACACGAAATCCCGCCGATCGAGCTGCATCACCTCGAAACCGTCAGCGATGCGTCGATCACGCGCGCCAAGGGCGTCGGCGAAGGCGGCGCGATCGGCGCTCCCGCCGCGGTCATCAACGCCATCAACGATGCGATCGCGCCATTCGGCGCGGAGATCAACGAAATCCCGGCAACGCCGCAGCGCATCCGTGCGGCGATCCAAGCAGCAAGCCAACGGGCGGAGCAACGCGCATGAGCGACAAGCGCGAGATAACCCTGATCATCAATGGCCGCAGCTATGCGGTCCGTGTCGAGCCGCGGCGCACCTTGGTGGATGCAATCCGCGAGGAATGTGGCCAGACCGGAACTCACATCGGCTGCGAGCACGGTGTGTGCGGCGCCTGCACCGTGCTGCTCGAGGGCGCGCCGGTACGCTCGTGCCTGATGTTTGCGGTGCAAGCTGCCGCGAAGGAAATCCGCACTGTCGAAGGGCTCGGTTCACCGGAGAATCTCAACCCGTTGCAGCGGGCCTTCATGGAGCATCACGCCTTGCAGTGCGGATTCTGCACGCCCGGGTTCCTGATGCTTGTGACCGGAGTGCTCGAGCGCGAGCCCGATATCAGCGATGATGAGTTGATCGACGTGCTCGCCTCCAACCTGTGCCGCTGTACCGGCTATCAGAACATCATCAAGGCAGTCCGCGCCGTGGCGCACGACATGCGGCAGGCGCGGAGCACCGCGTCGGCATGAGCGGAAAGCTCATCGGGCGCTCGGTAACGCGGCTCGAAGATCCGCCGCTGCTCACCGGCGCCGGATGCTTCGCGGCGGATGTTTCGTTTCCACACCAGCTGCATATGCGCATCGTCCGCTCCGCCTACGCGCACGCGCGACTGGTTGCGATCGATACCACGCAGGCGCGCAGGCTGCCGGGCGTCTACGCGGTGTGGACCGCCGCGGATGTTGCTCACGTTCCGCCGATCGATTTTCGCCTCACCCGCATCGATGGGCTTGAGCCTTATCGCCAGCATGTCCTCGCCACAGATCGCCTGCGTTATGTGGGCGAGCCGGTGGCCGTCGTGTTTGCTGATGATCCGTACGTGGCGGAAGACGCGGCCGATCTCGTCGAGGTCGAAGCCGAAGAACTGCCGCCGCTGTTGCGGGCCGATCAGGAGCCCGGCGAATTCGCGCACGGCCGACGAACCGAGCCGGCCGTCGTGCACAAGGAATATGGCGATGTGGACGCGGCGTTTCGCGTCGCGCGCACGGTCATCACACTCGACCTTGAGATTGGGCGCCATTCGGGCGTTCCGCTGGAGACCCGCGGTGCGATCGCGCGGCACGACCGCGCGCGCGATGTGCTGGAACTCCACGGCGCCGCCAAGGTGCCGCACTGGAACCGGGACCAGATTGCCCGCATGCTGGGCCGGGCGCCGGCGACCGTGCAACTTTATGAAGGCCACGTTGGCGGCGGTTTTGGCATCCGCGGCGAGCTCTATCCCGAGGATCTGTTGGTCTGTGTCGCCGCGCTCAAATTCGGCCGCCCGGTGAAGTGGATCGAGGATCGGCGCGAGCATCTGATCGCCGCCAATCACTCGCGCCAGCAAGCGCATCATGTCCGGGCCGCGGTCGATGCGGCGGGGCGTATTCTCGCCATCGATGATGCGTTCTTCCATGACCAGGGCGCATACGTGCGCACCCACGCCGCGACCGTGCCGGATCTCGCCGCCGCCATGCTGCCGGGCCCCTATCGGGTGCCGGCCTATCGGGCCGTCGGCCATATCCGCCTCACCAACAAAACGCCATGCGGGACCTACCGAGCGCCCGGCCGCTTTGAGAGCACGTTCGTGCGCGAACGTATGCTCGACGCGATCGCTGCGCAGCTCGGCATTGATCCGATTGAAGTGCGGCGGCGCAATCTGATCGGCGCCGCGGAGATGCCGTTCCGGCGCCAAATCGACACGCTTGGCACCGAGATCGTGCTCGACTCCGGCGACTATGCAGGACTGCTCAACCAGACCCTCAAAAAGGTCGGGTGGGATACCCTGCAGCAGCGACTGCGCGCGCGCCGGAGTGCCGGTGAACTTGTTGGTGCCGGCCTTGCAGTGTTTGTTGAAAAAAGCGGGCTCGGCCCGTTCGACCAGGTACATGTGACTGTCGACACCAGCGGCGCCGTGGAGGTCGTGACCGGTGCGGCGTCGGTCGGCCAGGGGGTCGAAACTGTGATCGCGCAGATTTGCGGCGAGACACTTGGAGTCAACTACAAAAGGATCCGCGTGGTTCACGGCCAGACCGACCGCATTGCCTACGGCCTCGGCGCCTTCGCTTCGCGCGTGACCGTGATGACCGGCGAAGCTACGCGGATCGCGGCGTCCAAAGTGCGCGCCAAGGCGATCGAGACCGCGGCCGAGTTGTTGCAGGCGCCGGCCGACGCGCTCGATATTGTTGATGGCCGTGTCGTCCGTGCCGATGCCGCCGCTGGGCCATCGATAGCGCTCAGCGATGTGGCGCGGGCACTCGCGCCGACCGCGAACCCTCGCCCGCGCGAGCCCGGCCTATCTGCCGAAGGATGGTTCCACGCCAACCACATGACCTATCCGTATGGTGTGCACATCGCCGTCGTCGCTGTTGATCGCGACACCGGCGCGGTCAGTGTCGAGCGCTATCTCGTCGCCTACGATATCGGCCGCGCGGTCAATCCGATGCTGGTCGAGGGCCAGATCGTTGGCGGATTTGTGCAAGGGCTCGGCGGCGCGCTGTTTGAGGAATTTCTCTATGACGAGCGTGGCGAGCCAGTCTCGGTGACCTTCGCCGACTATCTGATGCCGAGCGCGCGCGAAGCGCCGCGTACCGAAGTTGTGATTACCGAGGACGCGCCGAGCCCGCTCAACGCGCTCGGCGTCAAAGGCGCCGGCGAAGGCGGTGCGAATGCGGTCGGCGCCGCGCTCGCCGCCGCCATCGATGATGCAATCGGCCGGCCCGGCGCCGTCACGCAGCTCCCGATCACGCCGCGGAGATTGCGCGAGTTGTTGCGGAAGTCCTGATATCGACACTTGCGGATATGTCATCGAGAGCCGTGACGGCATCATCCGGCAAGTCCAGTTCGGCTGCCGCGAGGTTCTCGTGCAAATGCGCAACGGACGAGGTGCCGGGGATCAGTAGGATGTTGGGCGCGCGACGTAGCAGCCAAGCCAGAGCCACCTGCATGGGCGTGGCGCCAAGCCGCCGAGCCACATCGGACAAGACAGACGATTGAAGCGGACTGAACCCGCCGAGTGGAAAATACGGGACGTACGCTATTCCGGCGCGGGCAAGCTTGTCGATCAAAGCATCGTCGCTGCGATGCGCCAGATTGTAGTGGTTCTGCACACAGACGATCTCGCAAATGCCGCGTGCTTCCGCGATCTGGGTGGGCGTGACATTGCTCACCCCGATGTGACGCACGAGCCCTTTGCGCTGAAGCTCGGCGACAGCGGTGAGTTGCGGCTCGAGCGATCCCTCGGCGGGGGCGCCATGGCCGAACATGCTGCGCAGATTGACCACGTCGAGAACATCAAGTCCCAAGTTGCGGAGATTGTCGTGGACCGCCTGCGTCAGCTCTTGGGGTGAGACCGCTGGAATCCAGGAGCCATCCCCGCCGCGCCGCGCGCCGATCTTGGTGACGATGACCAGATCGTCCGGATAGGGATGCAGCGCCTCGCGGATCAGCTGATTGGTGACGTGTGGGCCGTAGAAATCGCTGGTGTCGATATGGTTCACGCCACCCGCAACCGCGCTGCGCAGCACGGCACGCGCAGCATCCGGATCCTTGGGTGGGCCGAATACGCCCGGTCCCGCAAGCTGCATGGCGCCATAGCCGAGCCGCCTGACGGTGCGCGTGCCGAGCGCGAACGTGCCGGATTGGTCGATGTTGGACATGATCATTCTCCTTCCGAGACGTCCTCCAGCTAAGCGTTGGCGGCACGTTCGATAATCCGGCATAATCCGCACAGGCTGTGCGGAGTAGCGAACAGTGAAGCTCGATCTCGGTGATCTAAACGCTTTCGTGGCGGTGGCGCGTGCGAACGGCTTCCGCGACGGTGCGCGCGCAAGCGGCTCGAGTGCGTCTGGGCTGAGCGAAGCGGTGCGGCGGCTGGAGGGGCAGCTCGGGGTGAGGCTCCTACACCGGACGACCCGCAGCGTCGTACCCACTGAGGCGGGCCAGCGTCTGCTCGAGCGACTCGGACCGGCTTTGACCGAGGTGGAAGCGGCGGTGGACGTGGTGAACAGTTTTCGTGACAAGCCAGCCGGCACGTTGAGGCTCAATGTTCCTGTCGTTGCGGTGCGGCTGGTCCTGCCCGCAATCGTGCCGCCCTTCCTCGCCGCTTTTCCGGAGATCCGGCTGGAGGTGATCGCTGACGACAGCCTTGTCGATTTGCTCGCGGCGGGGTGCGACGCCGGTATTCGCTATGACGAGCTTCTCGAGCAAGACATGATCGCGGTGCCGATCGGCCCCCGTTTTCAGCGCTTTGCGACAGCCGCCGCTCCCGCTTACCTCGACCGCCGCCGGAGGCCGAAGCACCCGCGCGAGCTGCTCGACCATACTTGCCTGCGCAGCCGTTTCAGCAACAGCGGAACGGCTCTGGCGTGGGAGTTCGAGCGCTCCGGCAAGGTTGTCCGCGTTGATCCGGCTGGGCCGCTGCTCGTGACCACCGGCGGAGCGACCGATCTCGCCGTCCATGCGGCCATTGCGGGAACCGGCATTGTGTATTTGTTTGAGGATTGGCTGCAGCCGCATTTCGATCGCGGCGAGCTCGAACCCGTGCTCGAGCCCTGGTGGCCGCGCTTCTCCGGCCCGTTCCTCTATTATCCCGGACGGCGTCTGGTGCCCGCCCCGCTACGGGCATTCGTCGAGTTCATCAAGACGGCTGCGCGCGCAACCACTCGAGCAAGAGCTGATTGACCTCACGCGGCCGTTCCCACGGGAGGAAGTGATCTGCGCCGTCCACACGATGGCGCTTCCAATTCGGAAGATATGTTTCGAGAGCGTCGAGGACGTTCGAGAAGATCGGTGGACTATCTGATCCCGCCATCAGAAGTGTTGGGCATGAGATCTTGCGAGCCGGCTCTGCGGCCAACGGGCTACTGCGATCCCGCACCATTCCGGAGATGGTCTCAGCGTTTGATAGGAGCATCCTTTTGACCGCCGGCGGCAGTCGATCCCATCGTCCCTCGCCATGGCCACTGTCGATGTAGAGACGCATGCCTTCCTCGCGCCGTCCCGATTGGATCAATAACAACGCTTGTTCGCGCGTATCGGGTCCTGGAGCCGGCTTTGTGTGAGCTTGCGGCTGGCGCAGCAGGAAATTGCGATCCATTTCGCCGCCCGGCTCGATCAGTACAAGCGACCGAACCGCACCATTCAGGTTCGCGGCGACGTTCAATGCAACGCGCGCGCCACACGAATGCCCCACGAGATG
>Ga0306920_100016114_pt1 | contig 10275 bp, 9 predicted proteins | sample flu12Cox44000170_FD_204666 | JGI IMG/M metagenome (GOLD analysis project Ga0306920, IMG submission 204666) | Lab enrichment of tropical soil microbial communities from Luquillo Experimental Forest, Puerto Rico - flux4day.12C.oxic.44.000.170 (v2)... | ecosystem: Environmental > Terrestrial >...
TGCAATTGCACACAGCATGCTCGACGTCGCCGGGGCGGGAGCGGTGCGGCACGTAGTCAAGGTCACATTCGGGATCGGGAACCTCGAGGTTCAGGGTGGGTGGCAGGCAACGGTCCCGCATCGCCAGTAAAGTGGCGGCGACGCTCGCTGCTCCACAGGCGCCCTGGGGGTGGCCGATGACCGATTTCAGCGCCGAAGTCGGTACTTGGTAGGCGCGGGGACCGAGCGCCAGTTTTAGCGCCCGGGTTTCGATGCGGTCGTTGAGCACCGTCGAAGTGCCGTGCAGGTTGACGTAATCGACGTCCCCGGGTCCAATGCCTGCCTGTTCCATAGCCATCGAAATGGCGCGCGCGGGTTCCTCGCCGTTCTCTTCGAGCCGCACGCGATGGAAGGCCTCGCAGGTGGAACCATAGCCGCTGATTTCGCCGTAGACGTGGGCGCCGCGTGCCCGGGCGCGCTCGAAGTCTTCCAGAATAAACATCCAGGCGCCTTCACCGAGCACGAATCCGTCACGGTCTCCTGAAAATGGCCGCGACCCGCGTTCCGGAGCGTGGTTCCAGGAGGGTGTCATGATACGCATCACCGCGAAGGCGCGCATGATCAAAGGAGACAGCGGGGCATCCGCGCCGCCGACAAGCACCGTTTCCGCCATGCCGCTTCGGATATTCTGAGCCGCGTAGCCCAGAGCGTCTGTCGACGAGGTACAGCCCGTGGAGATGACGTGGCTGAAGCCGCGAAACCCAAAGTGCATCGAGATTTCGCTGGCCAGCGTCCCAATGGTCGCTGAGGGGATCGTATAGACGCTGCACTGGCGGACCTTGCCCGAATAGTAGAGCGAGAACTGGCGCTCCACGAACTCCTGGCCGCCGCCGCCCGAGCCGATCAGTACTCCGATGCGGCGGCGGGCGTCGAGCGCCATGCTCTCAGGCTCGAGTCCTGCGTCCGCGACCGCCTCGATGGCTGCGGCGATCGCCAACGGAACTACCCGGCTGACGTTTGAAGCGTCCTTCTCGCTGATGTAGCGAAGAGGATCGAAGTCCGCGACCTCGCCGCCGATCTGAACGGGAAACAGAGAGGGATCAAAGCACCGAAGCCGACGGACTCCGCTCCGGCCCTGACGGGTTGCGGACCAGAAGTTTTCCCGCCCAATACCGTTCGGGCTCACAGCGCCGATCCCGGTCACCACCACGCGACTCCTCATCAGAGCTCCCTGAGAAACACAGCGGTTCCTAGCATAACGCTTTCCGCAATCGCGGCGCCCCCAAAACGGACGTGAGAGCCGGGGTCGGTCGCCCTTTGTCTCCCCCGGGGCCGAGCATCGGGCAGACTGCGGCCGAGTTCCTTGCCGCCCGCCCAGGCGAGCGGCCCACGGAGACCGAGAGTTTTCAGCGGCCCCACAGATTACCAAGTTATAGCCGTGTGTCCGTCCGGCGCGGGTCTATTGGGCGCAGGCGCCGTAGTCTTTCACCAGCTTCGACACCTCGAAGGTTGGCTTGCCGGAGTCGTCTTTCGACTTCTTGCCCCGCAAGGCCACCCGATCGCCGGGATTGAGGGCGACGTTGGCTGCGACCAGGGCGTACGTATTCTGGTCTTTTTCATTCAGCAGCTTCACACCGTCCCTTGACGGCTCGATGCAGCCGACAATAGTACGGTGGCTGCGCAGTGCCAAGTACCCGAGGGTGACCCCGGCTGCTGCGCCAGTTCCGATGGCGATAGCGGTGCTGGAACTGTAGCCACCCTTGGGCGCCGTATAGACTCCGTTACTTCCGGATGAAGTCGTGCTCCCGCCCATACTCCCACCCATACTCCCACCCCCGTATTGGGCCAGGGCCGGAACGGCGAGCAGCAAGCCAATAGACACCGAAAGAGACGAAATTGTAATTCTGTGAATGCTCATTTTGATCTCCTGAGGCGAAAAACGCCTGTCGTTGGGATGCCTGCTTGAGGAGCTGCGCGGTCAAAGTCCTGTCAAAGGATTGTCACGGAAATGTCGGATCCACAGGCAGTTGCGGCGCCAGCCCGGGCGTGCCTGCCTGCTTGCAGCCGAGGGTTGTCACCGCGCGCCCGGCCCGCTTACAATGCCTCACTTCACCAGGAGAACTGCTTGAGAGCCTGCGTACTTGACGCTCCAGCCCGTGTCGAAGCGAACCCCCTTCACCTTCGCGACGTGCCCCGTCCTGAACCCGCCGCTGATCAGGTCCTCGTGCGCGTCCACGCGTGCGGCGTCTGCCGCACGGATCTCCACGTAGTGGAAGGCGAACTCGAGCCCCGAAAGATGCCGGTGATCCCGGGACATCAAGCAGTCGGCGTTGCGGAAGCTTTGGGATCCAAGGTTACGCGAGTCCCTCCGGGGGCCCGGGTGGGAGTCGCCTGGCTGCAGCGAACGGACGGGACCTGCGAATATTGCCGCGCCGGGAAAGAGAACCTTTGCAACCACCCCGCCTTCACTGGCTACACCGAGGACGGTGGCTACGCCGAGTATCTGGTTGCTCCGGAGCAGTTTGTTTACGGACTTCCGAACGGATTTTCTGACGTGCAAGCTGCGCCCCTGCTGTGCGCCGGCATCATCGGATTCCGGTCTTTGCGTCTGTCGGGCATCCAGCCGGGAGGGCGTCTTGGCTTTTACGGTTTTGGTGCAGCGGCTCACGTGGCGATCCAGGTGGCGCACCACTGGAACGTGGAGGCGTACGTGGCGACACGTGATGAGCGCCATCGCCGGCTCGCACTCGATCTCGGCTCGCGCTGGGTGGGAGAGACGTTCGATAAGCCACCGGTGGAACTGGACGCCGGCATCGTTTTCGCGCCCGCCGGGGAGATTGTGCCTGCTGCCCTGAGGTCGCTCAAAAAAGGAGGAACGCTCGCTCTTGCCGGGATCCACATGAGTCCCATTCCGCCGCTTGACTACCGTCTGCTGTATCACGAGCGCGTTGTGCGCAGCGTAGCCAACAACACCCGCCAGGACGGCGAGGACTTTTTGCGCCTTGCGGCTGAAATACCGATCCACACGAGCGTGGAACTCTTTCCTCTTGAAGCGGCCAACAGAGCCCTCAATGCTTTGAAGAACGACGCGATCCGCGGAGCGGCCGTGCTCGAGATTCGGCAGGCATAAACCCGGCATTCGCGGGGCATCACTGCCTTACGGCGGGCCGACGCACTGGGCCCACCTAGGGCCTGCGGAACCCTCCGAACCGAGGGTGGCGAGAGCGCATCTCAACTATTAGGAGGTTGCCAGGCAGCCGGCAAAGTCTCTTCCTATCCGGTGGAAGATCCGAATTCGAGCAGAACCCAGGCTTCGCTGGAGTTTGACCCCGGCTACGACGCTTTGTTAAATTGGCGGGGAGAAGCATTTGGAGCCTTGGGAGTCGAGCAGTAGAACACGCATAGAGCTGGCCGCGGCTGTGCTGGTGCTCTTTTCGCTGGGCTGTGCGGTCCGAAGGACTACTCGGATTGCGCCGCCCGGTCCTCCGCCTGTTGTTCAGGCCTCTGCCAGTGATCTCGCCTCGCGGCTCGCCGCCGCGCGGGAGGCGGTTCGCACGCTGACCGCCACCGCAGATCTTGAACCTGCAGCGGGCTCGGTCTACTCAGGGGTCATCACGCAGTATCACGACGTTCGGGCCTTCATTCTGCTCGAGAGCCCTGATCACATCCGTATGGTGGGCCAGGCGCCGGTCGTGCGGACCACCATCTTTGACATGGCTTCGGACGGTAAGGAGTTCCGGCTTCTGATTCCCTCAAAGCGGAAATTCATCGTGGGCAGCGACAAAGTGGTTCGGCCGGCGAAAAATTCGCTCGAAAACATGCGTCCTAAGCACATCCTCGATGCATTCGTGGTCCCCGCGGTCGATTCGGAAGCGGGCGACCAGTACTTTGCCGATCGGGAGCGCGAAGGAGGCCGCGTGTATTACGTCCTCAACCTGGTTGGTGCGGATGCTGCGGCCGGGCAGTTGAGGCTGAGGCAGAGAGCCTGGTTCGACGCGTCGAGCCTGGAACTTTCCCGGATTCAGTTTTTCGATGCCGAAGCCGCTGAAGTCGAGGACGTCCGTTATTCCGCCTATCAGGACTACGGCGGCGTTCGCTACCCGTCGCACATTGAGCTCAGCCGGCCGGCCGAGGACTACAGTCTCGGCATAACACTCGAAAAGGCCTCATTCAACCAGCCGATTCCACCGGAAAAATTTGTCTTGGAGAGGCCGGCCAACGTCGATCTGGTGCAACTCGCCGCCGCTTCTTTCAGGGAGGTCATGGGTGGTCAATAAGATGATCCTGGCCAATGTCCTCCACCGCCCGATCCGGACGGCAGTCAGCATACTGGCCGTAGCCCTCGAAGTTGCCATGGTGATGCTGGTCGTCGGTATGACGAGTGGCCTCGTGAATGACGCGGCCAGGCGCACTCAGGGCGTGGGCGCCGACGTCATGGTGCAGCCGCCGAACGCCTCCTTCATGTTCGGCCTGACTTCCGCCCCCATGCCGATCAAGATCGAAGAGCGTCTTCTTCAGATTCCCCATGTGCTTGATGTGGCGCCCGTGTTGTTCCAGTCGAACTCAACCGGCGGCGTCAATGTCGTTTACGGGATCGACATGGACAGCTGGAACCGCGTGAGCGGCGGTTTCGTCTACCACTCCGGCGGGCCGCTGCGCGGGCCGGACGACATCCTGGTGGACGACTGGTATGCCAAGGCAAACCATGTTCTCGTGGGCCAGGCGTTGAATCTCTTGAACCATGATTTTCATGTGGCGGGAATTGTCGAGCACGGCAAGGGATCCCGCCTCTTCATCGCGCTCGCAACCGCGCAGGATCTCTCCGGAGCCCGCGACAAGGCCTCGATTTTCTTCGTCAAGTGCACCGATCCAGGCTATACCGACGACGCGGTGAAGGCCATCCATCAGCTGCTTCCGAACTACCAGGTTCATTCGATCAAGGAATATATGTCCCTGATGACCTCGAGCAACCTGCCGGCGCTCGGGGCTTTTGTGAACGCCTTGGTGGCAGTGGCGGTTTCGATCGGCTTCCTGGTGATCTTCCTCTCCATGTACACCACCATCACCGAACGCACACGGGAGATCGGAATCTTGAAGTCGCTCGGAGCCTCAAAGCTTTATATTCTGGGGTGCATCCTGCGCGAAGCCGGGCTGCTTGGTGTCGTCGGCATCGCGGGCGGCTATCTGGGAACGCTGTTCGCGAGGAGGCTGATCCTGGAGTCCTTCCCGACGCTCGCGGTCGACTTGACCGCGGGGTGGGCGGCGAAGGCTGCTCTTCTCGCGATCTTTGGAACGCTGCTCGGGGCCTTCTATCCCGCGCTTCGCGCTGCGCGGCTTGATCCGGTGGACGCCCTCGCGTACGAGTGACGAGACAGGACTGGCGTCCTGCCACGCCCGGAAGGTGATGTGGAACCCATCATCCTCACCGAAGATTTGAAGAAGACCTACCGGGTCGGCAAGGTTGATGTGCCCGCGCTCCGCGGGGTTGACCTGCTGGTTGAAGAGGGCGACTTCGTGGCGGTGGTGGGGCCCTCCGGTTGTGGAAAGTCCACGCTGATGCACATTCTCGGCGGACTGACGCCGCCCACGAGCGGCCGCGTCCTGGTTGACGGCAACGATTTTTCCATGCTGACGGACGCCGAGCGCACGCGATTCCGCCGGCACAAGATCGGTTTTGTCTTCCAGCGCTTCAATCTGCTGCCTACCCTGACGGCGCGCGACAATATCGCTCTCGCTCAGGACATCCAGGGCAATGGGTTCAATCCCCACCATTTCGATCAGGTGGCGGAGATGCTCGGCATTCACGGCAAGCTGCGCCGTCGCCCTTACGCCTTGTCGGGGGGTGAGCAGCAGCGCGTCGCCATTGCCCGCGCCATCATCTGTGAACCCAAGATCCTGTTCGCTGACGAGCCCACCGGCAACCTGGATACCGAGAATTCGCAAATTGTCTTGAATATGCTTCGAGCCTTGAACCGCTCCTTCCGCCAGACCATCCTGATGATCACCCACAACCCGGAAGCCGCCGCCGTTGCCGATCACGTGGTGCGCATGCGCGACGGCCGGGTGGTTTCCGCTTGATTCTCCCTTCCGGGCGGGTTAACGTTTTTGCGTCTTGGATTATGGCTGAAACCCAACATTTCCGCGAGCAGGTGATGCCGCAGTCCCTCGACCCGGACCGGCCGTTGGAGCGAGCGTGGGGAAAGTTCAAGGTTTTTCTTTCGCACGCCGTCTTTTGGTCTTACGAGCGCGGAAGCTGGCAGTACGACATTATCTGCGCGGTGATTCTCGCCGTCATTTTTCTAACGCCGCGCTCCTGGTTCCGTGACCGGCCCACATTGGAGCTGACAGACCTTCGCCACCGGCAGGGTGTGATCGAGGTCGGGCATAGCGGAGAAGAGTGGCGCTACCTGGTGGATGCGCGGCTGGTGCAGTCGATGGAGCCCCTCAAGCCCGAGGATGCCGTGCTGAGCATCCTGGAGAGCCGCCTGAACCGCTCGTTGACCCTGAAGTCGCTGGAGCCCGTGCGGAACAAGAATGGTGTCGTGCTCGGCTTTACCGCGGTGGTCTCGCCATGACCCACCAGGCAGGCGGGTGGGTGCGAGGCCGCTCCTCGGAACGGCCGGTTCACGCTGAGGCGATCGCTCTTCGGCAAGGTCGAATTTGGCGGCAGGTTGCGCGGAGCGCCCCGCGGCTTGTCCTCGGGCTGCTGTTCACCCTGCTAACCGTTGTCCCGGCAAGCGCGAGGTTGCCCCGACCCAAGACCGACCTTGGTGAAGTTCTGTCGCGGATGAACGACACGGCCAAGCACCTGAAGACCGTCTCTGCCGACCTCGATTACACCACGGTCACCGTGCTGGTCAATGACAGGTCCACCGAGAGCGGACGATTTTACCTGCGCAACCCTAAGAATCCCGAAATTCTGATTCAGTTTGAGAAGCCCGATGCCAAAACAATTCTCTTCAGGCACAACCGGGCCGAAATTTACTATCCGAAAATGAAGCGCCTCGAGGAATACAACCTCGAGCGCCAGAGCGGCCTGGTACAGCAGTTCCTGCTCCTCGGATTTGGCACCGAGCAGAGCGCCCTGAAGGCTTCCTATGATGTTAAGCTGATCGGTGAAGAAGATCTCACCGGGGAGAGCGCGGCGGTTCTGGAGCTTATCCCCAAGCAGCCGGAAATATCGAGCCAGCTCAGCAAGGTGCAATTGTGGGTCAGTGAAGATTCATGGGTGCCTGTCCAGCAGCAGTTCACGCAACCCGGCGGGGATTACCTGGTGGCCCGTTATAAGGACACTAAGGTTAATCGGAATGTCCCTTCATCCACGTTCCATATCGAGGCTGGTTCGGACGTGGAGCGGGTTAAGAAGAATTGACGGCGCGCCCCGGGGAGCTTGGGGCGGCCGTTCAAGTTCACTTTTCCGCCGTTCGGGAGGTTGGGGTTGCCGGAGGGGCCGTGAATGTTATAAGGGTTACGCCGGGGTCGAAGAGTGAGTGTGAGAACGGTGTCTGTTGTCGTGCGCGCATCTTGCCTTCCCTTTAGGGCATTGAGAACGCGGGTTGGAAGCCTGCGCCACCATTGCAAGGAATGCGTGTAACCCCAGTAGTTAGCTTTTCACTCAGACTCCGAAGTCCGAGCCCGGATGACGCTGGCGCTCGGGGAGCCGACGGCTGGTCACTCGGCGAGTGCGAGGTTTGATGCTCTCGATTCGAATTCGGCGAAAGATTCGGGCCCAGGCGCGGCGGTTGCGCGAGTGGCGGATGATCGCCAAGGCGCTGGTTTCGAAGCGCCACCCGGTGAACGCCCATCTGATTCCGATCCGCCGCTGTAATCTTTCCTGCACCTATTGCAACGAATTCGACGATTTCTCGAAGCCGGTTCAGACGGAAGAGATGCTGCGCCGTGTCGATCTGCTGGCGGCGCTCGGCACCACCATCATTACGATCAGCGGCGGCGAACCGCTGCTCCATCCCGATCTCGACACCATTATCCGCCGGGTGCGCCAGCGGGGCCTGCTCGCCGGGCTCATCACCAACGGCTATCTGCTGGTGCCGGACCGCATCGAAAGGCTGAATCGTGCCGGGCTTGATCACCTGCAGATCAGCATCGATAACGTCTTGCCTGACGACGTGTCGAAAAAGAGCTTGAAGGTGCTTGATCAGAAGCTCCAGATGCTGGCGGAATACGCCGAGTTCCACGTCAACATCAACTCGGTGCTCGGCAGCCCGGTTCGCAACCCCCAGGACGCGCTGGTGGTGGCGCGCCGCGCTGTGGAACTGGGCCTCACCAGCACGGTCGGCATCCTGCACGACGGCTCGGGCCAGCTCCAGCCGCTTTCGGACGAGCAGCAGGCGATCTTCGAAGAAATCATGCGCTTCGGCAAGCGCTCCTACGCGCGGCTCAACGGCTTCCAGCATGACATTGCCCGCGGCCGGGCGCACGACTGGCGATGCCGCGCCGGCAGCCGCTACTTGTACGTTTGCGAGGACGGTCTGGTCCACTATTGCTCGCAGCAGCGCGGTTATCCGGCCATCCCGCTTGCCGAGTACACGCGGGCCCACCTCGATTACGAATACCAGACCTGCAAACCTTGCGCCCCGCGCTGCACAGTCTCCTGCGTGCAGCAGGTCGCCATGCTGGACAACTGGCGCTCCCCGCAGACCCTCGAAGCCTTCGTACCTGTCGGCGCGCTGGCCGGCTTCGCCTCCAAGATCCCGGAGCGTCTCCCGCTGAGGAGCCAACTTCGATCAGCTGACTAAGCTGGGAACTGGCAGTTCCCCTCTCGCCCGTCACGTCATGGGTGGCTCTTCTTCAACCCAAGTTTCCACTCAATTTGTGCTAGCACTCCCCCCAGGATTCTAGCGTCGTAGTTGGTGAGGCCGATTTCGAGAAGGAACTGGCGAAGTTTCAAGATCGACGCTTCGCGGCTCTTCGACTGCAGGTAGCCCGCCTCGTCCAATACGCACACGGCTCGTTCAAAAATACGCTCGAGCGATTGGAGGGTAGCGGGGTCGGAGCGATGAACGCGAGCGCCGGGGAGCCGCCTCGAGGCGAGCCCCTGCCGGCCGATCTCGTAGCAACAAACCGCCACCGCCTGACCGAGATTCATGGAAGGGCAATCGCGTGAGGTTGGGATTCGGATGAGGGCGTGACAATAGGTCATCTCCTCATTCGAGAGGCCGGTTTTTTCTGATCCAAACAGCAGGGCTGCACGGAGAGTTCGTCGCCTCGGCTCGAGAACCGCTCGCCGAGCGTCCTTTGGCTGATTGAGGGCGCTGGACGCCCGACGGGTCTCAAGCTGCGGCGGACAGCGGTTGTCGAGCCACGCGGTCAACTCTCCCAGAGGGACAAGCTCCCGGGTCAAATGCCGCCGCGATCCAGACGTAGTGCCCACCACCAGCGCGGCATCGCCGAGGGCTTCGACCAGTGTGGGCACAGCCCGCGCAGAACGGATGAGCTCCTCGGCGCCCACCGCCGACCGCGTCTCCTGCCAGGTAGGCTCGTACGGGTTCACGAGTGCCATGTCCCGGAATCCGAAGTTGGCCATGGCGCGCGCCGCCGCGCCGATGTTGAGCGGATTGCGCGGCCGCACCAGCACGATGCGCCAGCTCCAAGCCAGGTGATTCATGAGCGACAAGTTTAGCAGGGGCCCGCTGGGAGCAGGAACCATGAGAGCCGGTCCATCCGAGTGAGCGTGAAGCGCATCCAAACAAAAAATGACAGCCCGAGATGCTTGCGGTCGGGAGGCGGATGGTCGATAATCGCGAAATCGAACGAACGAAGCCATCAACTCCTTGAAAGCAAGGGGCTTCATTTTCTGGAAGCGAGAGAATGCGGTCAGTTGTTGAAAATAGCGTAGTTAGTCGACTAAGCCGCCAGTTCGTTGACAAATAGACAGTTTAACCGTTGGCTGTCCAACGAAGTTTCCTACGCCGCCCGCGCAGGCCCGAAATCAACGCTTCAGGAACAGCCTGGGTTACAATTCCGAGACGGAAATGTGACGTTGTAAAAAGGGCTTGACGGACTCATTTCGCTGATGTAGTGTACAACATGGTAGGCAGACAGGAGGGAGCTACGCGAAAGACAATTTGTTAGGGGTTGGATCAGGGCTGGTCTCCTCTTAGATTTTCTTGTCCCGCCTCGCTTCACCCCTAGGACTAAACCAAGCAACTAGTCAGTATCAGAATTCGGGCGCTTAAGCCGCCGTTTGGAACATGGCCTCGATGAACGGCGCAAAGCCGGCACGATGTACTTTCGCGGAACGATACGGTTGTCGGTGTAAGGATCAGAAGAAGGGCG
>Ga0306920_100016115_pt1 | contig 10274 bp, 6 predicted proteins | sample flu12Cox44000170_FD_204666 | JGI IMG/M metagenome (GOLD analysis project Ga0306920, IMG submission 204666) | Lab enrichment of tropical soil microbial communities from Luquillo Experimental Forest, Puerto Rico - flux4day.12C.oxic.44.000.170 (v2)... | ecosystem: Environmental > Terrestrial >...
CGCGATCCTGATGCTCATCCGAGACATACCGACAATCAAGTAGGATCTCATGTAATGAGAAATTGCCGAACTCGGTAATTCACCTCGTAAGGCACAGCGCAATATATACCCACCAACCGACGCGAATCTCTGTGACCGGTGTCAATTGGTAACTGATCTCGCCGGCTCTCACCGACACTAAAGCTTAGCGGCTCAACTCGTCGAGCAGCGCTTTGGCTTCTTTGAGATCGGCGGTATCGAAGCCTTCGGTAAACCGGTTGTAAATTTCAGCCAACATTGTGCGAGCCTCATCGCGGCGCCGTTGTCGGTCGAGAAGCCGTGCGAGGCCCATGATTGCGTGGAGTTCATACATTATCGCGCCCATGCTGCGCGAGAGCGTGAGCGCCTCGCGGAAATCCGCCTCCGCCGGTTCGTTTTGTCCTTGTTTCATTTGGAGTCCACCGCGAACCGTGAGCATCATTGGCACCAAGAGGTATTCCCTGGGAATCTGCTGCAGCGCCTGATCGATGGTTTCCATCGCCTCCGCAGTTGTCCCCGCGGCCTCCTGCGACAATGCAAGCCAAATTGTGTTGGCGAAAAAATTCGGGCTTGCCCCGATTTCGAGCAGGCTAGTTATTCCGTGGCGAAGCAGCTCAACACCTTCAGTCGCATGGGCAATTTGTGTTTGTACTTTACCGAGAGCACATTTCGAAATCGCCGCATGAAAAGAAAATTGATGTTTTTCCGATAGTTCGAGGGCCTGGCCCGCTAAGGCCGCGGCTTGATCGTACTCCCTCAGCACGAACCTGACCTCCGCGGCGAGCGCTCGCGACATCGCCACCTCGTAAGGATTATTCGCATTCGTGATCGCGATCATCTCAGCGATTCGCTGCCGTGCAAGCTCGGGCCGGCCAAGAATCCACGCGTTTAGACCCGTAATACCCAAATCTTGAACGAGAAGCATGCTCCAGTTCCGTCAGACGCAAGGGTCGCCGGCCAGCTCCATCTCTGCCGCGAAATGTTTCTCTGCGCCAGCGAGGTCGCCGCGCAATTGCCGCGCTTGTACTTGTAGGGAATGTGCGAGCAGAAGACTGTCGGGGCTACCTTCACGAAGGGCGAGCTCCAAGGCTCGGTCGGCGAGTGTAAGGGTCATACGCATGTCGCCTGATATGAGGGCGCTCATACCCGCCTGGGTCAACAATACCACAAGTGTGGCGAGATTACCGCTTCTCTCAGCCAGCGACGTCGCGTCTTGCAGGGCCTGCGTAGTATCGTGAGAAGTCGGTCCGGTTGTTATCCAAAGCATCCACAAGACCGTTACGCTTAAGCGCAGTTCTCGAAGGTCACGCTCTGGTGATTCGAGAATCAGGTTAAGCATCGCTAGCGCCCGCTGATAGCTATCAAGCGCTTCCTTGAATGCGCCGCGCACCTCCGCCGAGTTGCCCGCCCTCTCCCATTCGGCGATTGCATGCTCGTTCTCGCCCGCTTCGGTCCAATGGCGGGCGAGAACTTCAGAATGCACCTTTCCAAGCGCGGTGAATTCTTTCTCAATCGTGCGGGCGACCAGGTTATGCAGCTCTTTACGGCGACTCCTGAGTAGAGCTTCGTAGGCGGCGTCTCTGATCAAGTCGTGCTTGAACACGTAGGTGGCATCCGGAGGAATGCCGCGCACATAGAGCAGTTCCGCGTCGGTCAAATTGTGCAGTAGGCGCTGTAGATTCTCTTCTGCGATTGGCTGCACCGCTTGCAATAATTCGTAGGAGAATTCGCTGCCGATTACTGCGGCAACTTGGAGCACCTCCTTGGCCGCACCCAACTGATCCAACCGCGCCATCAACGAATCGTGCAATGTTACCGGAATCTCGCGCGCGGTCAGCTTTCCGTTGCCACTCTCCAGTATCGCCCGTGTTAGCTCTTCGACAAACAAGGGCACTCCACCAGTCCGCTGGACTACCGTCGCGACAGTCTCATCTGACAGCGCCTTGCGCGAGGCTACCTGTCCAACCATCGTGCGCACGTTGCGCGCACTCAAGCGGCTGAGCGTGATTAGGAGATGATGCGCGCGCAGCGGCCATTGCGGGCGAAACTCGGGGCGCCCAGTGTAGAGGAGCAGCAACCGTGCGGTCGCTCCCTGTTCGAGGAGTAGTTCCAACAGTTCCAGGGTTGAAGGGTCGGCCCAATGCAAATCTTCGGCAGCGATCACTAACGGCTGGAGGCTTGCCACGCCTCGCACCCAGCCAATCAGCGTCGCCAGCAGGCGGCGACGCTGCTGCTCAGGTGGAAACGGGAGTGGCGGATACTTCGCCGGTACGGGCAGATTCAGCAGCGGAGCAATCAGAGGGATAGCATCGGCGGGTTTAATTCCTGCCAGTTCCAGCGTTGGTTCTAGTCGCGCTAATTGATCATCCAATCGCGCGTGGACGGGCGCAGCCAGGAATTGCCGCAGCAGCTCGGTCACCGGGTAAAAGGGGGTGTTCTGAAAAAGAGGTGAGGCCGCGGCCTCGGCCCAGGTATGAGGCGTTGGTGCGATCTGTTGCTGGAAATGTTGCACCAGGCGCGATTTGCCAATCCCGGGCTCGCCGATGATCAGTACCGCCTGACCCTCACCCTCAAGCGTGCGTTCCCAGCGATTCATCAACAAACGTAATTCGTCCTCGCGCCCGACGAACGGGGTTAGTCCACGCGCTGCTGCCACCGCTTCGAGCCTGCCCCGCACTCCGCTTGGCTGGATTACGCGGTAGAGCTGGACGGGCCGTTCGATCCCCTTGAGTGCCTGGGGCCCGCCATCTTCTACTACGAACAGGCCCGAAAGCAGCCGATGAGTATCCGCGGTTATCAGTACCGTCTGAGGAAGGGCTACCGCCTGCACTCGTGCGGCAATGTTGGGCGTGTCGCCAAACACGTCAACGCTCTTGCCGGCACCCATGCCTACCACTACCGCACCGGAATCGATACCGACCCGCACGGAGAGCATTGGCTTGATCTGCACGTTGAGCTGCGAGATAGCTTCCAAGATCACCAGGCCGGCTCGTGCAGCACGCTCGGCATTGTTGTCGTGAGCTTCCGGCCAGCCGAAATAGGCCATCACCCCGTCACCCTGATACTGGGCGACATAACCGCCGAACTGGGTTATGGCTTCTGTTGCGGCGCGATGATACGAAGCGACGATATCACGCCATTCCTCCGGGTCGAGTTGAGCTGATATCTCCGTCGAGCCGACCAGATCACAGAACAGCACCGTTAGATGGCGCCGCTCGCCGCTTGCAGATAAAGCAACGCCTGTTGAAGCACCTGCAGCTCTGGTACTAACAACGCTCGTTAAGGCGGCGCCGCATTCATCGCAGAATTTCGCGCCAGGCTGATTGAGAGCATCGCAAGCGGCACACTTGGTGCCGAACGGTGTTCCGCAGTCGTTGCAGAATTTCGCGCCTTCGCGATTATCGCTGCCGCATTTCGAACAGCGCATATAACCTCAATGAGCGATTACTCGTTCAGCTTATCGAGCAGCGCCTTAGCGTCTTTTAGATCGGCGATGTCGAAGCCTTCGGTGAACCAATTGTAGATCTCGGCGAGCATCGTGCGGGCCTCGTTGCGGCACCCTTGCGATGCGAGCAGCCGAGCGAGGCTGGCGGTCGCGCGCAACTCGAGCGATTTCGCCTGCTGCCGCCGGGCGAGTTCGATCGCCTGGCGGAAGCAGCGTTCAGCCTCGGCGGGAGGCTGCATAAGCACTCGGTCATTGGCGCGGGTGGACTGACTGATAGTCAGCTCGCCCTTCAGACGATAGAGCTCTGCCTCGTAGAAACGTTCCCTCGTTTGCTCGGAATGGCTGAGGGCTTGAGTTATTGATTCCATAGCTTCATCGATTTCGTTAGCCGCAGCGCATACTTCGGCCAGGACCGCCAGCCAAAACGATTGCCAGATCCTTCCCCCAGTCAGCCGGAAAGCCGCCAGACCTTCACACATCAGTTTTAACCCCTCGATCTTCTCTCCGAATTGGGAAAGTGCCCAACTTTGCGTCATTTTGCCCCAGGCCTCAAAGAAGGAGAATCCGTGTTCTGCCGAGAGTTCGGCCATTCTCCGACCAAAATCGCGCGCCCGTGGCACGTCGCGGCGATACAGACTGAGAATAGTCGCGAGCACCAGTGGTAGTACTGAGCTGAACGCGTGGGCCACTTCCCGCGCCAGCGCCAGTCCTTTCTGGCTGCGCTTCATAGCTTCATCCGGGTAGCCGAGTAGCCACAGACTACAACCTGCCCACATCAGGCAACTTAGTCCCATGTCCTGTCCATAAACGAAGATCAACGAACGATGCTGCTGAATGTTATACAGGGTAAAGCCATGATCGGAATGATCGCGGGCACTGACGAATTCTCCAAAATAGTAAGTGGTCATTCCCATCGCCCTGCTAGCCACCAGCTCGAGAGCCGGATCGTTGTCTCGTTGGGCGAGGGCGGCCATTTGCTTTGCCAATTCGTCTGCGCGACCCAGGTCGGCGGCGGTGCTCGCATTTTGCCATAGGCCATAAAGAGTAACGAACAGCTGTTGAGCATCGCCGAGCTGCTCGGATAGCTGTCTGGCGCGAGTATATGCGCGCTCGACCTCTGGGTTGCCCCAACCCTTGGTGGCGATTAAGGGGACGCCCAGAAGCACTTGCAACTCCAGTTCCTGCCGGGAGCGCTCACGTGTCTCCGGCAGCGCCTGGAGGAACTCGATTGCCTTGGCCAAGTGGGCAATCGCTTCTGAATTAGCTGAACGGTGTACCGCCTGGACTCCCGCCAGATGAAGGTATTGCACGGCCTTGGAGCTGTTTTGGCTGCGGCTGTAATGGTGCGCCAGTTCGCTCAGATGATCTTCCAATTGCGCCGCGAAAATAGTTTCGAGCGATTGCGCAGCGCGTTCGTGGAGAATTTTGCGCCGCTCGACCAGTAGTGAATTGTAAGCGACCTCGTGGGTCAGCGCGTGTTTGAAAATGTAGTTGAAGTCGTCGGCTGCTGGTTGCTCATAAATGAACTCGTCGGCCTGTAGGCGGCCTAGCATTGGTTCGAGTTCGTCCGCGGATTTGCCGCTTACACGCTGCACCATGCCGAGCGGAAATTCCCGTCCGAGCACGGCCAACGTGTGTAGCAGTTCCTTTTCAGCCAAAGGCAGACGATCGATACGCGAAGCTAGCAGTGATTGGACGGTAACCGGCAGTCTGATCTGAGAAAGTGGCCGTGCCAGTTTGATGGTGCCATTCCGGATCAGGGCGTCCTCTTCGATCAAGCCATGGACCATTTCTTCCATGAAGAAGGGCGTGCCTTGGGTTTTTTCGATGATGAGACGCTTGAGGGCGATAAGGTCAGCCGCTTCACCTTTGGTCTCCTCCGCTACCGCGCGGGCGTGGGCCAATGTATGCGAGCCGGCGATGAGTGCGGCAGAGGAGCCGGTGGTCGGGAGCAACAGGAGGGAATCAAGCATTTCCTCGGCGCTGTCACGGGCGAGCGGATCGAGATGAACCTGAGTGTAATACGTTTTGCCATTCCACTGATGCGAATATTCGGGACGGTAATTGATCAGCAGCAATACCCGAGCTGTACCAATTGAATCGGCAAACAGGTTGAGGAAATCCTGCGTCTGTTCGTCAATCCAGTGCAGATCCTCGAAGACTACGATCAGCGGCTGATTTAGACTCTCGCGCAGCAGGATACGTTTGATTACATCCAATGTGCGCCGTTTTCTCACCTGCGCACTCATCTGCCCCTGCGGATGGTCGTCGCCCTCCACCAGCGCGAGCAGAGAAAATAGGTAAGGCAGAGTATCTTCGAGGCTCCGATCCAGGGCGACGACGCGCCCGGTGACCTTTTCGCGCCGCCTACGGCCGTCGTCAGCTGATTCGATACCGAAGTAACCATGGAGCAACTCGATAACCGGCTGGTAGGCGCTGGCTTTGCCGTGCGAGACTGAGAAAGTCTCGAGCACCATCGAGCCGTATTGTGAAACTGCCTTGAATTCAAAAAACAGCCGCGACTTGCCCATTCCCGGTTCAGCCATAGCCGCGACGATCTGGCCATGACCAGCCTTGGCCAGTTCAAAAGCGTGGCGGAGCACTTCCATTTCGCGGTGGCGTCCAACGAAGCGGGTCAGCCCCCGGCGGGTGGAAGCCTGGAAATGCGTCCGCAGAGGTCCCAGGCCCGTAACCTCGTATATGCTGACCGGTTCGCTCACACCCCTGACACGCGTCGGCCCCAGCGCGCGGAAAACGAAATAGCCCTCTGCCAAGCGGCGAGTCGAATCAGTGGTGGCAATCGAGCCGGTCGGTGCTAACGCCTGCATGCGCGCGGCGAGGCTGGTGGAATGCCCGATGGGAGTGTACTCGACATGGCCATCGCCGGTCGTCAGCGAGCGTACCACCACCTCGCCGGTATTCACGCCGATAGCGCTTCGACCGGAAGATTGCCGGCCTCGCGGAGCCTGGCCGAGTAACGCCGCATCTCTTCCTGTAAGCGTACAGCGGCGTAAAGCGCCCGCTGCGGGTGATCTTCATGAGCAACAGGCGCACCGAACAGTGCGAAAATACCGTCGCCGGTAGATTGCACGACGTAACCAGTTTGGCCGAACAACACCGATAACATCAGCTACTATCCCCCAGGGCTTCTGTCTGGCCGGATAGACGCGTCTCAGTTCAAGCAGCCCCACTGCCTGCCATCCGACACTACGCCCTGAGCAGTCGGAGGCCGACCGCTTGCCAGGACGGCGCGAGTTCAAAAAAGTGGTCCGGGGCCGCGATCCGTCCGCCGCCCCGGGTCGCGATTGCGTCCAGGGCGCGCAATGCGGTTTGGCACCGGCGCCGATGATTCTCGTCGATCCGTTAACTTCGCATGTTACTGTTCTCAGTAACCAGCCGATTAACGCTTCAACGACGAGTCCCAACCGAGCTTGATATGGCGGATCTGCAATTACGAAGCAGGCGAGTTCACACGCTCCCTACTGAAGGCGAAGGGTCTCGACGTTTAAAATTTGTAGACTGGCTGCTGGAGCGGGGGGGATTTGAACCCTCGATACCCTTCATTTCGCGCTCTTTCCGCGATTTGCCGCGCAGCTGGATTCTCCGGAGAAGAATCGTCTTAGCGAAAAACATTCTGTAAGTTCTCCAGGGCCCGGGAATGTTGCCTCAATCCGCGCGCTTTTGGGGACTGGCTTTCTGTTGCCAACAGAGCCATGTGTGTGTCCGCCTGCGAGGAGGCGGGCAGTCATGAGCCGATGGTTGTCAGAGCATGAACGGGAGAAGCTGGCGACCGAAATCGCCGCGCTCCGATTGCTCGATATAACACGGCTGAAAACGTGCTGGCGAAATTTGTATGGCACCGACGCGCCTGCGCGGTTCAGCCGCGACCTGCTGATATGGGCGGTGGCCTATCGCATGCAGCAGAGAGCGCTGGGCGGACTTACGCCGACCACCCGTCGTCTCTTTCAGCGTGTCAGTGCCGCAGCGCACGCGCGGCGACCTTTTAAACTTGCTCCGCTGCGTACGCTCGAAGCTGGTGCGATTCTGATCCGGCAGTGGAACGGCGTCAAACATAAAGTCGTGGTGCAGGAAGACGGCGGCTTCAGCTTTCGCGGTCAACACTATCGTTCACTCTCGGCGGTGGCGGGCCATATCACCGGCAGCCGATGGTCGGGACCACTGTTCTTCGGCCTGAAGCACCGGACGAAGAGGGAGAGCGCCGATGGAGCACAATAAGCACCCGGTACGCCGCTGCGCCATCTACACCCGTAAATCTTCGGACGAAGGTCTCGAGCGGGACTTCAATTCGCTCCAAGCGCAGCGCGAGGCCTGCGAGGCGTTCATTCGTAGCCAGACGGGCGAGGGCTGGGGGCTGATTAAGACTCACTACGACGATGGCGGCCTGTCCGGTGGGACGATGGAGCGTCCGGCACTGCAGCGGCTGCTGGACGACATCAGGAAGGAGCTGGTCGATGTGGTGGTCGTTTATAAGGTAGATCGGTTGACCCGCGCGTTGGCCGATTTCGCCAAGATGGTCGAGATCTTCGATGCCAACGGGGTGTCGTTCGTGGCGGTGACCCAGCAGTTCAATACCACCACTTCGATGGGGCGGCTGACGCTCAACGTGCTGCTGTCGTTCGCCCAGTTCGAGCGGGAAGTTACCGGCGAACGCATCCGGGACAAGCTCGCGGCCTCTAAGCGCAAGGGCATTTGGATGGGTGGGACAGTGCCGCTCGGCTACGATGTCAGGGAACGCCGATTGGTGATCAACGAGGCCGAAGCCCAGCTGGTCCGGCAGATCTATCAGCGCTATCTGGAGCTCGGCTCGGTGCGGCTGCTCAAACTGGAGCTCGACCAGCAGGGAGTGGTGTCCAAGGTTCGGCTATCGCGGAAAGGGTCGCAGTCAGGCGGCAAGAGTTTTTCGCGCGGCGCGCTGTATGAACTCCTGTCGAATCCGATTTACATCGGCGCGATCAGACACAAACGACAAAGCCATCCCGGCCAGCATGAACCCATCCTGGAGCGCGAGACGTGGGACCAAATCCAGCAGCATCTCAGCAGTGGCGCCCGCCGCGATAACGAACCGACTACCCAGGCACCACCGAGTCCGCTGACGGGAAAGGTTGTCGACCAAAACGGCGAGCCGCTTTATGCGCAGGGAGCTGCTAAAGGCCCGCGCCGGTACAGGTACTTCGTCTCACGCAGTCTGATTAGAGGCACTACCAGAGACGGTGCCTGCGGCTGGCGAGTGCCGGCACCTGAGCTCGAACGCCTAGTTCTCACCGCAGCCCAGTCGATATTGGCTGACCAGGCGGCCCTCATGCTCAGCCTTCAGGACTTCTCTGAGGACGCCGAGAATCCCGAGCAAATTCTAGGGATAGCCTCTAACTGGCGTAAGCGGTTGAGCACCGAGGGAGAGACGCTGCGCACCTTGGGCGAATTGACTAAACAGGTGCAACTCACCGAATCGGGACTTCGGCTTACCCTTAATTTACCGTTGGTAAGAGTCGGGGCAGAGCCGGCAGGCATGGTTGCGCTGTCCCATTTTGTGCCGCTGAGGATGAAACGGCGTGGCATCGAACTGCGTCTGATCCTGGACGGCCATATCCGCCCACCGTCAGAGGTCGACCCAGTCTTGTTCAAGGCTTTGGCGCGGGCACGTGCTTGGTTTGAGGAAGTGGCTTCGGGCCGGGCGGCTTCGCTCGCCGAAATAGCCCGCCGCGAGGGACTGCAGAAGCGCTATGTGACGCGTTTGACCAAGCTCGCGTTCATGGCGCCGTCACTGGCCGAGGCAATCGCCGGAGGCCGCACACCAATCGGCGTTAACCTGCAGATGTTGATGGACGGACGCCTGGAGCTCGCTCCCTGCTGGTTCGAGCAGGAGCAGATGTTCAGCGGCCTTAGTTCACCTCGATAATTTCCATACAGCAGGCGGCAGTGCCTCCGACGGTCTTCGTGATAGGCGTGTCGCTGAGCAGTAAGTCGCTCGCGACACCTCAAGCACGCTGCCGATCGTTGGCTTCGATGCTCGCCAAGACTTCCCACGGGCTCGACGAGCATTCGTCGGGTTTCTTTCAAGACTCTTTTTCAAGACTGGCTGTGTGCGGCGGAACGAGCGATGTCTGTGTGGCTGCTGAAGGAGGTCATCAACGATGAAGTCCAAGTGCGCCGCCGCACCCACGCCGACACCGTCCCTGTCTAGCGGTCGGACGGAACGCAAGGCGCCGCCGTTGCGCCAGCTCGACCTAAAATCGCTACCCTGGGTGGCGCTGCCGCCGGCGCCGATGCCCTGGGCGTCGCACTCCGCCGGTGGGAAAGCCGCCACCCCGGCGGCGAAGCAGTTGTTCGAGATTCATGACGCGGAGTGGCGCCTCGGATCAATCGAGCGGTTGGCAGCGTGCGACCGCCCCGATCCAGCCTTTCGGCGCCTGTACCCGATAGACTCCGGTCTGCTGCTGCTGGACGATCTCGGTCACGCCCGAAGTTTCGGTTCCATTCAGGCGGCCGCCTTACATTATGAGCGTGCCGGACGCCTGGTGGCTCAAACCGGCTTTGCTCACGACATCTACCGGCTGGGCGTGCATCCGCGCGGCCGCGGCTTCATCACCATGTCGGCTGACTGCGTGGTGCACGCGTACGATGAGAACCTCAAGCTGCAGTTTGAATCGGCACTGGCCGAGGGGCCGGAACTCCGGCGCTTAGGTAACCATTTCACCATCCAGCACCAGTACCTCAAGCACCATATCCGCTGCGTAGCGCTGGCACCGGACCAGCGCTGTTACCTGTTCACGGCGGTTGACGAGGCTTGGTG
>Ga0306920_100016117_pt1 | contig 10273 bp, 5 predicted proteins | sample flu12Cox44000170_FD_204666 | JGI IMG/M metagenome (GOLD analysis project Ga0306920, IMG submission 204666) | Lab enrichment of tropical soil microbial communities from Luquillo Experimental Forest, Puerto Rico - flux4day.12C.oxic.44.000.170 (v2)... | ecosystem: Environmental > Terrestrial >...
ACTGGACGGTGTGGTGCCGGCCTATGATTTGCCGAACCTTGAGATCATCTGCGGCGATTTCGCCCATATCGCCGCCAATGCCTTGCCGCTGATCCGCCAACACGCCTTTGAAACCCATCTGAGCCGCACGCTTCGCTCGATCGATGCGGGCGGTTTGCTCGATCCCTTGACCGGGCTGCTGACAAAAGCTGCGTTCGAGCGCGATTTCGCCACCGCTGTTTATGAAACACAGTCGCGCGGCGGCGGGCTGTCGGTGGCGCGCTTTGCGTTCGATCGAAGCCATGCACGCGCGCAGGTCGACGGCGCGCGGATTCTCAGCCGCCTGATGCGACGGATGGATTTCGGCGCGGCACGGGAAGACGGCTCGGTGATCGTGGTGTTCGCGGAGGCCGATCTGCGAAACGCGCACGCGATTGCCCGGCGGCTTTCCAGCGTGATGCGGCATACCTCTCATGGCAAGCGCGATACGCGCGCCGAGCCCGTCGTCACCCTCGCTGCCCTGGAAAGCTCGGATACGGCGCAGTCCCTGCTCGCAAGGCTTTTCGACCAGGGCCACCGCGTCGCCTCGTAAGAACGCAGATCGGCGTCGTCGGTTGTTATGCCGCCTTCTTGCTTTCGGCGAGACTGGCGAGCTGTCGCAGGATTTCAGTCGTGCCCGCCAGCCGCTCTTCCGGCGTCTCCCATTCCTGAAAGAACACCACTTTCATGTCGGGGCGGACCCGCGCGGCCTGGCCGTGCTGGCGGATGAAATAGACCAGCCGATCGGGCTGCGCGAATTTGTTGTCGCGGAAGGTGATGACCGCGCCCTTCGGTCCGGCATCGACCTTCTCGACATTGGCCCTTCGGCAATAGTTCTTGATCGCGGCGACCTTGAACAGATAGCGCACTTCATCCGGCAATACGCCGAAACGGTCGCGCAACTCGGCCGCGAAATTCTCGATTTCCTCGTCGGTTTCCAGATCGGCGAGCCGCCGGTACAGCGACAGCCGCACCGGCAGGTCGGCGACGTAATCCTCCGGAATAAGCACGGGCATGCCGATAGTGATCTGTGGCGACCAGCGATCGGCCGCTGGCTCCGCGACGCCCGCCTTGAGGTTGAGGATCGCCTCTTCCAGCATGGATTGATAAAGCTCGAAGCCGACCTCCTTGATATGGCCGGATTGTTCCTCGCCGAGCAGATTGCCGGCGCCGCGAATGTCGAGATCATGCGAGGCAAGCTGGAATCCGGCCCCCAGTGTCTCCAGCGATTGAAGCACCTTCAACCGCCGCTCGGCCTGCGGCGTGATCTTTTGCTGCGCCGGCAGCGTGAACAGCGCGTAGGCGCGCAGCTTCGAGCGTCCCACCCGTCCGCGCAACTGATAGAGCTGCGCCAATCCGAACATGTCGGCGCGATGCACGATCAGTGTATTGGCGTTGGGAATGTCGAGGCCGGACTCGATGATCGTGGTCGAGAGCAGGATGTCGTACTTGCCGTCATAGAAAGCGGACATGATGTCCTCGATGACGGTCGGTGGCATCTGGCCATGCGCTACCGCCACCTTCATCTCCGGCACGTTCTTGTCGAGAAAATCCTTCACGCCCGCGAGGTCCTCGATGCGAGGCGCCACGTAGAACGCCTGCCCGCCCCGGTAGCGTTCGCGCAACAGCGCCTCGCGGATCATCAGGGGATCATGTGGGGCGACGAAGGTACGGACTGCGAGCCGGTCGACCGGTGGCGAGGCAATGATGGACAGCTCACGCACGCCTGTGAGTGCCAATTGCAGCGTGCGCGGAATCGGCGTCGCGCTTAAGGTGAGCACGTGCACCTCGGCCCGCAACTGTTTCAGCCGTTCCTTGTGGCTGACGCCGAAATGCTGCTCCTCGTCGACGATGAGAAGTCCCAGATCCCTGAACTTGATCGATTTGCTGAGCAGCGCATGGGTGCCAACCACGATGTCGACCGATCCGTCGGTAAGGCCCTTCTTGACCTGAGCAAGTGCCTTGGCCGGGATCAGGCGGGACGCCTGGGCGACGTGGATCGGAAAACCGCGGAAACGTTCGGCGAATGTCTTGGCGTGCTGTCGCGCTAGGAGCGTCGTCGGAACGACGACGGCGACTTGCTTGCCGTCGAGGGAAGCCGCGAAAGCCGCGCGCAGCGCCACCTCGGTCTTGCCAAATCCGACATCGCCGCAAATCAGGCGATCCATCGGGCGGCCGCTTTCCAGGTCTTTCAAGGTGGATGCAATCGCGCCGAGCTGGTCCTCGGTCTCCTCGTAGGGGAAGCGCGCGCAGAATTCGTCATAAACATGCGCCTGCACCGGTAATTTCGGCGCTTCATGGAGATGCCGTTCGGCGGCGATCTTGATCAGTTTGCCGGCGATCTCGCGGATGCGGCTCTTGAGTTTTGCCTTCCTCGCCTGCCAGCCGCTGCCGCCCAGCCTGTCGAGTTCGACATTGGCGCTGTCGGAGCCGTAGCGCGACAACAGCTCGATATTTTCCACCGGCAGAAACAGCTTGGTATCGGCCGCATAACGTAGTTCGAGACAATCATGCGGTGCGCCCGACACTTCGAGTGTCTGCAGGCCGACGAACCGGCCGATGCCGTGCTCGACATGGACGACGAGGTCGCCCGACGCAAGGCTCGTCACCTCGGAGATGAAATTGTCGAGTTTTCGGCTCGCCTTGCGCGGCCGCACCAGTCGGTCGCCCAGGATATCCTGCTCGCTGATGACAGCGACATGGTCGGTTTCAAAACCGGATTCCATGCCGACCACCGCCAGCATCGCTTCATTGCGCGGAGTGGCCTGCACGGTGCGCCAGGTATTGACGCTGGTCAGGTTGTGAAGCTTGTGATCCCGCAGCATGCTGTCCATGCGGTCGCGCGAGCCCTCGCTCCACAGCGCGATCACGACTTTCTTGCGGTTTGCCTGCAGTGCCTGGACGTGGGTGACGACGGCTTCGAACACGTTGACCGAACCGTCGTTGCGCTCCGGCGCGAAATTGCGTCCCTGTCGCGCGCCGGCGTCGACCACGTTGGCGGTCCCCTCCGGCATCGCGAATTGCGTCAGCCGCACCACTGCGCAAGCTTCAAGACGCTTGCTCCAATCGCCCTCGGTCAGATAGAGCCGGTCGGGCGGCAAGGGCTTGTAGATCGCCCCGCCCCCTGGATGCTCCAGCGCCTCGCGCCGCGCTTCGTAATAGTCGGCGATCTGCTTGAAGCGCTCGCGCGCGGCATCCTCGCCTTGCGGCTCGATCGCGATCGGTGCATCGGCAAGGTAGTCGAACAGCGTGTCCATTCGCTCCTGGAACAGCGGCAACCAGTGCTCCATGCCGGGATGGCGGCGGCCCTCGCTGACGGCCTCGTAAAGGGTATCGTCGCGTCCGGGCGCGCCGAAGGCCGCGACATAGCCCATGCGGAAACGGCGAATGGTTTCGGTGGTGAGCTGGAATTCCGAGATCGGAACGAGGTCGAGCGAACGCATATCAAGGAGCGTTCGCTGGGTCTCGGCATCGAAGCTGCGGATCGATTCCAGGCTGTCGCCGAAAAAATCGAACCGGACCGGCTGATCGAGTCCGGCCGGGAAAAGATCGAGAATGCCGCCGCGGAGTGCGTATTCGCCGGGTTCGCGAACGGTCGAGGAACGGTTGTAGCCGTTGTGCTCGAGCCAGGCCACGATGGATTCCATCGGCACGACATGGCCCGGCGCCACCGAAAGCGCCTGCGCGGCGACCACCTCGAGCGCCGGCACGCGTTGTACGATGGCGTTGACCGTGGTCAGCACGATCAGCGGCTTGTCGCTGCCTGCAAGTCGCGACAGCCGAGCCAGAGTCGTCAGCCGCTGCGCCAGGATGCCGCCATGCGGCGACACCCGGTCGTAGGGCTGGCAATCCCAAGCGGGAAACTGCAGAACCGGCAGATCGGGGGCGAAGAATTCCAGCGCCCGCGCCAGTTGCTGCATGCGGGATCCGTCCCGGCACACCGCGGCAAGGCTGACTGCCGGGGGCCTGGTACGCGCCGCAACCGCGCGCGCGAGATCCGAAATAATCAGTCCCTCGGCACCTTCGGCGACGTTGGAGAGGGTTAGCGCATGGCCGGGAGCCAGGAGTTGCGCGGGCGATTGGGCAGGCTGCTTCATGAGCGAAACGATCTGATGCGGTCGAAAACACGACCTGCGTATTTTGGGTCCAAGGCCGCCTCTCCGGTCAGCGCGGCATAGAGGTCGACGTCGGGCACCTCGATCAGTTTTTCGAGTTGGCCCAAATCCTCATCGGTCAATCCGGCGATTTCGGCATCGGCAAAGCGGCCAAGGATCAGGTCCATCTCGCGGGTGCCGCGATGCCAGCAGCGGAACAAGAGCCGCTTGCGGCGCTCATCGAGGCCGCCGCTCGATCGTGTCGTTCCCGTCATTTTCTTTTTTCCGGATGTCAACGCCAAAAGCCCGGACGTGCCGGGCGGGGCTGATATAGCGATCGGAGCGAGGCTTGTCAGCCCTCAGCTGTCCCCAATTATCGACGGCGTCTTCGTTGCCGGGCTTGACCCGGCAATCCCCAGCCTTTTGATGAGGATGGAGCGCGGTTCGAATCCCGCGCATGACGAGTTGTGCGGCGAGAAGATTCCGATGCGCCCCGCTTTGCTCAATCCGTTGTTTGCGCCGGTCACGAGCCTTGCCGGTGTCGGGCCGAAACAGGACAAGCTGTTTCGCTACCTGCTCGACCGCGACCAGGCGCCACGACTGATCGATCTCCTGTTGCATCTGCCCTCAAGCGTGATCGATCGCCGCGCGCGGCCGAAGATTGGCGAGGCGGTGCCCGGAACGGTCGTGACGCTGGAAGTGACGGTCGAGCGCCACCGCCCGACGCCCGCCCGCAACTTCCGCGCGCCGCATCTGGTCTACGCCAGCGACGACACCGGCGACGTGGTGCTGACCTACTTCCGCGCCAAGCCCGGCTACGTCGAAAAGCTCCTCCCGGTCGGCTCGAAACGCTACGTCTCCGGCACGCTGCAGATGTTCGACGGCGTTCCGCAGATCGTGCACCCGGACCGCGTCGTCGATGAGGCCGGCTTTGCAAAATTGACCGGCATCGACCCGGTTTATCCGCTTACCGAGGGGCTGGCGCTCGGCTCGCTGCGGCGGGCGATGGCGCAGGCGCTGCAAAAGCTGCCGAAACTTCCGGAATGGATCAGCGCGGAAGTCATCCGGCGCTGCAAATTTCCGCCTTTTGCCGAAGCGCTCCATCGCGTCCATCTCCCGCTCGAACTCACCGACATCCTGCCCGACGGCTCCTATTGGTCGCGCCTGGCGTTTGACGAATTGCTCGCCGGCCAACTCGCGCTGGCGCTGGTGCGGGCGCAATTGCGACGCCCCGCGGGCGATCGCAACGCCGGCGACGGTCATCTGCGCAAGAAGATCATCGATGCCCTGCCCTACGCGCTGACCGCCTCGCAGCGCAAGGCCGCGGCTGCGATCGCAGAAGATCTGCGCCAGCCCGTTCGCATGTTGCGGCTCCTGCAGGGCGATGTCGGTTCGGGCAAGACGGTGGTGGCCTTGCTGGCGGCAGCGGCGGTCACCGAAGTCGGCAAACAATCGGCATTGATGGCACCGACCGAGATCCTCGCCCGCCAGCATATCAAGACTATCACGCCGCTCGCCGAGCGCGCCGGCTTGCGGGTCGCTATTCTCACCGGGCGCGAAAAGGGCAAGGAGCGGCGCGAAATCCTGGCGCGGCTTTCGGCCGGCGAGATCGATTTTCTGGTCGGAACCCACGCGCTGATCCAGGATGACGTCGTCTTTAAGTCGCTGGCCCTTGCGGTCGTCGACGAGCAGCATCGCTTCGGCGTCCGCGAGCGCCTCGCGCTCACCGCCAAGGGGGAAGCGGTCGACGTGCTCGTTCTCAGCGCCACACCGATCCCGCGCACTTTGGTGCTGACCTATTTCGGCGACATGGATGTCTCCGAATTGCGCGAAAAGCCCGCCGGACGTCAGCCGATCGACACCCGCGCCATCCCGATGAGCCGGCTCGGCGAGGTGATGGAGGCGGTCGGCCGGGCAATCGATAAAGGCAAACGCGTCTACTGGATCGTTCCCCTGGTTGAGGAATCCGAAACCATCGCGCTGACCGATGCGGTACAACGCTTCGAAAGCCTGTGTGAACGGTTCGGCGACAAGGTCGGTCTGGTTCATGGCAAGCTGCGCGGCGCCGAGAAGGATCGTGTCATGGCGCAGTTTGGCAGCGGCGAAGTCAGCCTTCTGGTTGCAACAACGGTGGTCGAGGTCGGCGTCGACGTGCCGGCCGCCACCATCATGGTGATCGAGAATGCAGAGCGCTTCGGACTGGCGCAGCTGCATCAATTGCGCGGCAGGATCGGCCGAGGCTCTGAGGCCTCGACCTGCCTCTTGCTCTACAAGGAACCGCTCGGCGAAATGTCAAAGGCTCGGCTGAAGGTGATCAGGGAGACGGCGGACGGATTTCGCATCGCCGAGGAAGATCTGAAGCTGCGCGGCGAAGGCGACGTGCTGGGTGTTCGACAAAGCGGCCTGCCGGGTTATCGGATCGCTCGCTCCGACGTGCACGCCCAGCTCATCACGCAGGCGCGCGACGAGGCGCTGCGCATCATGAAGGAAAATCCCGGACTGACGGGAGGGCGCGGCGAAGCGTTGCGCTGCCTTCTCTATCTGTTCGAACGCGATGAGGCCTTGCCGTTGATGGGCGCGGGGTGACTCTCACTTCGGGGCGCACGCGAGGCGAGCGAACTATGGTGCGCAATTGCACATCGTCGTTTGATGCTTCGCATCACCCGGCACGACACCCCGCGTCACTCTGCCTTCGCCGTTTCCGGCTGCAGCATGGATGAGTTTGCCACGCGAGCCGCATTCGCCATGCCGGCCAGCGCGGCAATCTTTTTTTGCTGGTCGGAGCCGGGCTGGACCACGCCGCAGGACATGATCAGGGTTGCGGCATCCTCGGCGTTCATCTCGACCTCGATGATCTTGCTCTTCGGCACGTAGAAGAAGAAACCCGTGGTCGGGTTTGGCGCGCAGGGCAGGAACACCGAGATATGCTCCTCCTCGCCCGGTATGCGGTCTGCTACCTCCGCGCTCGGCGATTGCGAGATCAGCACGATCGACCACATGCCAGGTGAAGGAAATTCCACCAGACCAACCCGGCGAAAGCTCGATCCCTTGCCCGAGAACAGCGTTTCGAACACTTGTTTGAGGCTTCGATAGATCGCGCGCACCACCGGCATGCGGCCGAGCAGCCGCTCGCCCAGATCGACCAGGGTGCGGCCGATCAGGTTGGCGGCAAGAAAGCCCAGTAGCGTCAGCGCGACGACCGCGACGATCAGTCCGGAGCCGGGCAAGCCGAACGGCAGATACGTCTCCGGCCGGTAGGCGCTGGGAACAAACGGCCGCACAAGTCCATCGACCCAGGTGACGAACCACCAGGTCAGATAAAGCGTAATCAGAATCGGGCCGGCGACAATGAGCCCGGTCAGGAAATAGTTCCGGAAACGGGCCATCAAGCCGGCGTGGACTTCCGGTTGGGTATCGGGCGGCGGCAAATTTTCAGGATTCATCGGGTTTCCAGGTCAGTCGGAGCCAGCTTCATCCATGTCAGCTAAGCCATCCTAGCAGACTTTTGAAGACCCAAGACCAGCCGGAGGTCGACTGACCGGTTATTCCACGGTGACTGATTTTGCGAGATTTCGGGGCTGATCGACATCCGTGCCCATCACGACGGCGGTGTGGTAGGCCAGAAGCTGCACCGGAACGGCATAGACCATGGGCGCAAAGATCGCGCTCATATCCGGCAGCACGATGGTCACCAGCGACTTGATGGTCGCTTCCGCCGCTCCCTTGGCGTCGGTCATCAGGATGATGGCGCCGCCGCGGGCCGCCACTTCCTGCATGTTGGAGATCGTCTTCTCGAATACCTGGTCGTATGGCGCGATCACGACCACCGGCATGTTTTCGTCGATGAGAGCGATCGGGCCATGCTTGAGTTCGCCGGCCGCATAGCCTTCTGCATGGATGTAGGAAATTTCCTTCAGCTTCAGCGCGCCTTCGAGGGCAAGCGGATAGCTGGTGCCGCGGCCGAGATAGAGCACGTCGCTGGATTTGGAAAGCTCGCGCGCGAGTTTCTCGATCTGTGGCTCGGTGGCTAACGCTGCCGACATCAGGCGTGGAATTTCGACGAGTCGGTGCACCAGCTCCGTCTCTTGTTCGGCCGACAATTCGCCGCGTCTCCTGCCCGCTTCGATCGCAAGCGCAGCCAGCACCATCAGCTGGCAGGTGAAGGCCTTGGTCGAGGCGACGCCGATTTCGGGGCCAGCGAGCGTCGGCAGCACCGTCTCGCTTTCGCGCGCGATCGTGGAACTCGGTACATTGACGACAGAAAGCGTGTGCGAGCCTTGCGATTTCGCATAGCGCAGGGCGGCCAGCGTGTCGGCGGTCTCACCGGATTGCGAAATGAAGATCGCAAGATCACCTTTGCGCAATGGCGCCTCGCGGTAACGGAATTCGGAAGCGACGTCGAGTTCGACCGGCACGCGTGCAAGCCGCTCGAACCAGTATTTGGCGATATAGCCGGCATAGCTCGCGGTTCCGCAGGCCGTGATCGAAATTCGCTGAATATTTTTGAAGTCGAACGGCAGTTTCAGCGGCAGCATCACCCGGTCGGCAGCTATATCGACATATCGGGCCAGTGTATGGCCGACGACTTCCGGCTGCTCGTGAATCTCCTTGGCCATGAAATGACGATAATTCGCCTTGTCGACCAGGAAAGACGAAGCGCCGGATTTCAGCACATCCCGATCGACCCTGACGTTCTGCGCATCATAGATCACGCCGGAGTTACGGGTCAGAACCACCCAGTCGCCGTCTTCGAGATAGCTGATGCTGTCGGTGAAGGGTGCCAGCGCGATCGCGTCCGAGCCCAGATACATCTCGCCATCGCCGTGGCCGACCGCAAGCGGCGAACCGCGGCGCGCGCCGATCATCAGGTCACGGTGACCGCGGAACAGAAACGCCAGCGCGAAGGCGCCACGCAATTGCGGCAGCGAGGCCTTCACCGCTTCCTGTGGAGAGGCACCCTTGAGCAGGTACGAATTGACCAGATGCGCCACGACCTCGGTGTCGGTGTCGCTTGCGAATTTCGCGCCGTGTTTTTCCAGCATTTCGCGCAATTCGCGAAAGTTCTCGATGATGCCGTTGTGAACGACAGCGACGTTGTCGGTGGCATGTGGGTGCGCGTTGCTTTCGGTCGGGCTGCCATGCGTGGCCCAGCGCGTATGTCCGATCCCGACGTGGCCCGAGAGCGGCTCGTTCTTCAATCGGGTTTCGAGATTCCTGAGTTTGCCTTCGGCGCGGCGGCGTTCGAGACGGTCGCCTTCTAGCGTGGCGACGCCGGCGGAATCGTAGCCGCGGTACTCAAGGCGCTTGAGCGAATCCACCAGTTGCTCTGCGACAGCTCCGCGCCCGAGAATCCCGACGATGCCGCACATGCGGATCAATTTCTCCAGAAGAGGAAGATACGAAGCATCTCTTAACGAAATAAGCCTATGCGCAGATACTCAATTTTCATTGCCAATTGAAACAGCGTTAAGCCGAAACCTTAATCGCCGCTCCTTGGCCGCTTGCCTCGGGTTTTTAGCTCGCGATAGCGCCTGGCTCCGCCCTCGCGATTGGTCTGCTGGCTGCGCTCCACCGCCATCGCTTCATCCGGAACGTCACGGGTGATGACGGAGCCCGAACCGATATAGGCACCATTGCCGATCTTGATCGGCGCGACCAGCGAGGAATTGGTGCCGATGAAGGCGCCGGCCCCGATCTCCGTTCTGTACTTTCCATAACCGTCATAGTTGCAGGTGATGGTGCCCGCACCGATATTGGTATTGGCGCCGATATGGGTATCGCCAATATAGCTGAGATGATTGACCTTCACACCAGCATCGAGCGTTGAGGCCTTCGCCTCGACGAAATTGCCGATCTTGGCGCCCTCGCCCAGCGACGTTCCCGGCCGCAGGCGTGCAAACGGCCCGACCCGCGCGTCCTTTCCGATCGTGGAATGTACGATATGGGTGAAGGAGTGGATCACGGCGCCGTCCTTGATCGAGACGCCGGGACCAAGAACCACGAAAGGCTCGATCGTCACGTCCTTGCCGAAGCTCGTATCGACGGAAAGAAAGACCGTTTCGGGCGCGATCATGGTCACGCCTGCGTCAAGTGCCGCCTTGCGCAACCGGGTCTGCATCACTTGCTCGGCCTCGGCGAGTTGAGCCTTGGTATTGATGCCG
>Ga0306920_100016118_pt1 | contig 10273 bp, 8 predicted proteins | sample flu12Cox44000170_FD_204666 | JGI IMG/M metagenome (GOLD analysis project Ga0306920, IMG submission 204666) | Lab enrichment of tropical soil microbial communities from Luquillo Experimental Forest, Puerto Rico - flux4day.12C.oxic.44.000.170 (v2)... | ecosystem: Environmental > Terrestrial >...
CGCCGCCACGCTCCGGCTGCTTGATGAGGCCCGCCTCGACCAGCAACGGCTGGGAAAAGTTCTGGGCCAGCGCCCGCTTGAGCGCGTCTCGTCCGTCGGGTGCGTAGCCGAGGCGGAAGCGGCGCACGGCGGCGACATCGAGACCGCGTCCTTCGAGATACTTCCGGGCGTCTCGCCCGAGCGGTCCGTGCAACGTCTCTTCATAGAAAGAGCACGCTGCTTCAACCGCGCTTTGGGCGGTCGCTTGGCGCTCGGCCTTCTCGCGCTCCTCGCGGCTTTGGCGCGGCACCTCGAGGCCGGCTTGTCGCGCGAGCAGCTCGACCGCTTCCGGAAAGCTCAGATTGCCGGTCTGCATGGCGAAGCCGATGACATCGCCATGCGCGCCGCAGCCGAAGCAGTGAAAAAAGCCCTTCTCCTCGACGACACTGAAGGACGGCGTCTTTTCATTGTGAAAGGGGCAGAGACCGACATACTCGCGTCCGCGCTTGACGAGACGCACGCGCCGGCCGACGAGCTCGGCGAGCGACACGCGCGCACGCAACTCATCGAGAAAGCGGGGTGGAAACGCCATCGGCTACAGCTCTCCGCGACCGGCCCCAGCCCTGGCGCTGCCAAAGGCACGAGCGGAGTGTAGCGCAGGCATCACGCCGAAAGAAGCCGCGACGCGCCGACAATCACCCGAGGAGCCGCTTCACCACTTGGCTCGCCTTGGCGTTGTCGATTTGCCCCGCATAGCGCTCGCGGAGCGTCGCCATGGTGCGTCCCATATCCTTGATGCTGGCGGCTCCCACCGCGGCGATCATGTCCTTCACCGCCGACTCGAGCTCCGCGTCAGAGAGCTGCTTCGGCAGGAAGCGCTCGATGATGGCGATTTCGCCGCGCTCTTTCTCGGCGAGCTCGGGACGGCCGCCTTGCTCGTAAAGACCGATCGATTCGCGGCGCTGCTTGATCATGCTTTGCAGCATCTGCTGAATCTCGGCATCGCCGATGCCGTCGCTCTTGCCTTTGCCGCGCGCCTCGATGTCCTGCTCCTTGAGCTTGGCGATGACGAGGCGGACCGTCGAGACCACGAGCGCATCCTTCTCCTTCATCGCCTGCTTCAGGGCATCGGTGAATCGTTCCCGCAGCATTCCCACTCTCCACCAGCGAACCGGCGCGACGTTACTCAAGCGGCCCCACCCTGGCAAACGCCATCCCGCCGCGGCAACGGCCCTCCGCCTTGACGCCTATTCGCCTAGCGGCTATCTGAGGCCGGTTGCCCGATCGCCGTCTCGTCGTGCCGCCAGCCCATGGGCGGCGCGTTTTGGTGCGAACGGGTTCACCGCAAATGCCGGGGGTTTCGCCATCGCATGACAGAGGCGCCCATGCCGCACGCGCCACCGCGCCCGCCCGGGACGAGCGCCGCTTTGGTCCTGGCCGACGGCAGCGTCTTTTGGGGACGCGGCGTCGGCGCCAGCGGGACGGCGGTCGGCGAAGTCTGCTTCAACACCAGCATGACCGGCTACCAGGAGATCATGACCGATCCTTCCTATGCCGGGCAGATCATCACCTTCACCTTCCCGCATATCGGCAATGTCGGTGCCAACACGGAAGACATCGAGACCTTGACGCCGGCAGCGCGCGGGCTGGTACTGCGCGCCGATATCAGCCTGCCGTCCAACTACCGCGCGGCGCAGCATTTCGACGCCTGGCTCAAATCCCACGGCCTCGTCGGCATCGCCGGTATCGACACGCGACGCCTCACCCGGCGCATCCGCGATCAGGGCGCGCCCAACGGCGCGCTCTGCCACGCCGCCGACGGCAAGATCGATCTCGCCGATCTCGTCGCCAAGGCACGGCAATGGCCGGGCCTCGAGGGCATGGATCTCGCCAAGGAAGTCACCTGCCGGCAGACCTACTCGTGGGACGAAACGCGTTGGCAGCAGGGCCGCGGCTATGGCCGGCTCGCGGCGCCGCGCTTTCATGTCGTCGCCGTCGATTACGGCGCCAAGCGCAACATCCTGCGCCTTCTTGCCTCGCATGGCTGCCGCGTCACCGTCGTCCCGGCAACCGCGGGAAGCGAGGACGTGCTGCGCCACAAGCCCGACGGCATCTTTCTCTCCAACGGGCCGGGCGATCCCGCCGCCACCGGCACCTATGCCGTGCCAGCGCTGCGCGAGCTGCTGCGCTCGGGGAAACCCATCTTCGGCATCTGCTTGGGCCATCAGCTGCTGGCGCTGGCGCTCGGCGGCAAGACACAGAAGATGGCGATCGGGCATCGCGGCGCCAATCACCCCGTCAAGGACCTCGCCACCGGCAAGGTCGAGATCACCAGCCAGAACCACGGCTTCTGCGTCCTCCCCGAAGCCCTCCCGGCAGAGGCGGAGGTCACGCATGTCTCGCTTTTCGACGGCAGCAATGAGGGCCTGCGCCTCAGGGATCGGCCGGTGTTCTCCGTGCAGTATCATCCCGAGGCGAGTCCCGGCCCGCAGGACAGCCATTATCTCTTCGAGCGCTTCATCGACATGATGGCGGCGCGGCATGCCTAAGCGCCGCGACATCAAGAGCATTCTCATCATCGGCGCCGGCCCCATCGTCATCGGCCAGGCCTGCGAGTTCGACTATTCCGGCGCGCAAGCGTGCAAGGCGCTGCGCGACGAGGGCTATCGCATCATTCTCGTCAATTCCAATCCGGCGACGATTATGACCGATCCCGGTCTCGCCGATGCGACATATATCGAGCCCATCACGCCGGAGATGGTGGAGCGCATCATCGAGAAGGAGCGGCCGGACGCGCTCCTCCCCACCATGGGCGGCCAGACGGCGCTCAACACCGCCATGGCTTTGGCGCGATCGGGTGCGCTCAAGCGATTGGGCGTCGAGCTCATCGGCGCCAGCGAAGCGGCGATCGCCAAGGCCGAGGACCGCTTGCTTTTCCGCGAGGCGATGGACAAGATCGGTCTCGCCTCGCCCAAAAGCCGGCTCGTGCGCACGCTCGACGAGGCGATGGAGGCGCTGCCGGATATCGGCTTGCCCGCGATCATCCGTCCCTCCTTCACCTTGGGCGGCACCGGGGGCGGCGTCGCCTACAACAATGCGGAGTTCGAGGAGATCGTTCGCGGCGGCTTGCGTGCCTCGCCGACCCACGAAGTGCTGATCGAGGAGTCGGTGCTCGGCTGGAAAGAGTACGAGATGGAGGTGGTGCGCGACCGCGCCGACAACTGCATCATCGTCTGCTCGATCGAGAACGTCGATCCCATGGGCGTCCACACCGGCGACAGCGTCACAGTGGCGCCGGCGCTCACGCTCACCGACAAGGAATATCAGCTCATGCGCAACGCCTCGATCGCGGTGCTGCGCGAGATTGGCGTCGACACCGGCGGATCGAACGTGCAATTCGCGGTCAATCCCAGCGATGGACGCCTGGTCATCATCGAGATGAATCCGCGCGTCTCGCGTTCCTCGGCGCTGGCATCGAAAGCGACCGGCTTCCCCATCGCCAAGGTCGCGGCGAAGCTCGCCGTGGGATACACGCTCGACGAGCTTAAGAACGAGATTACGCGCATCACGCCGGCGAGCTTCGAGCCGACGATCGACTACGTCGTCACCAAGATGCCGCGCTTCACCTTCGAGAAATTTCCCGGCGCCGAACCTATCCTCTCGACCTCGATGAAATCCGTGGGCGAGGCCATGGCAATCGGCCGCTCGTTCAAGGAATCCGTGCAGAAAGCGCTGCGCTCGATGGAGACCGGGCTCACCGGCTTCAACGAAGTCGAGATTCCCGGCGCCGCCACCGGCGACAAGAACGCCATCCGCGCCGCGCTCGCGCGGTCCACGCCCGATCGCTTGCTGGTGATCGCGCAGGCTTACCGCTTCGGTCTTTCGACCGAGGAGATCCATGCCGCCTGCAAATACGATCCGTGGTTCCTAGAGGAGATTCGGGCCATCGTCGCGGCGGAGAACGGCATCCGCCGCGACGGCTTGCCGGAAGACGCGCCGGGGCTCTTGCGATTGAAGCAGATGGGATTTTCCGATGCGCGGCTGGCCGAGCTCGCCAGCATGGAAGAGAGTGCCATAGCGGCGCTGCGCGCGAGCTACGGCGTTCACCCCGTCTATAAGCGGATCGATACTTGCGCCGGCGAGTTTCCGTCGCTGACGCCCTACATGTATTCGACATATGAAGGCGAAGGCACGGCGCCGCCCGAAGACGAAGCCGACCCCAGCGATCGCCGCAAGGTGGTGATCCTCGGTGGCGGCCCCAATCGCATCGGCCAGGGCATCGAATTCGACTATTGCTGCGTCCACGCCGCCTACAGCCTCAAAGAGGCGGGCATCGAGACCATCATGGTCAACTGCAATCCCGAGACGGTCTCGACCGATTACGACACCTCGGACCGACTCTATTTCGAGCCGCTCACCGCCGAGGATGTGATCGAGCTGGTGCGCGTCGAGACGCAACGCGGGACTCTGCTGGGTGTCATCGTGCAGTTGGGTGGGCAGACGCCGCTGAAGCTCGCCCAGGCGCTCGAAGCGGCAAAGATTCCCATCCTCGGCACCTCGCCCGACGCCATCGATCTCGCCGAGGACCGCCGCCGCTTCCAGGAGCTGTTGCAGCGGCTCCAGCTGAAGCAGCCCGAAAACGGCACCGCATACTCGGCTGCCGAAGCGGAAGAAGTGGCGGCGCGCATCAGCTATCCCGTGGTGATCCGTCCTTCCTACGTCCTCGGCGGTCGCGCCATGGAGATCGTGCACGAGCCGGCCGGCCTCGCCCGCTACATGGCGACGGCGGTCAAGGTCTCCGGCAAGAATCCAGTGCTGATCGACCGTTACCTGCAAGACGCGATCGAAGTCGATGTCGACGCCTTGGCGGATGGCGAGGATGTCGCCATCGCCGGCATCATGGAGCACATCGAGGAAGCCGGCATTCATTCCGGCGACAGCGCCTGCTCGCTGCCGCCTTACTCGTTGGCGCCGGCTGTCATCGCCGACATCGAACGTCAGACCGCCGCGCTCGCGAAGGCGCTCGGCGTCGTCGGCTTGATGAACGTGCAATACGCGGTGAAGGAGAGCACGGTCTATGTGCTCGAGGTCAATCCCCGCGCCTCGCGTACGGTCCCGTTCGTAGCGAAAGCGACGGGCGTGCCGATCGCGAAAATCGCCGCCCGCGTCATGGCTGGTGAGCGGCTTGCCGCATTCTCGCTGGCGCGCTCGCGACGCCGCCACGTGGCGGTCAAAGAAGCGGTCTTCCCCTTCGCTCGCTTCCCCGGCGTTGATCTCATCTTGGGCCCGGAGATGAAATCGACCGGCGAGGTGATGGGGATCGATGCCGATTTCGGCCGCGCCTTCGCCAAGTCGCAGCTCGGCGCCGGCGTCGATCTGCCGCTTGTTGGCGCCGTCTTCGTCTCTGTGCGCGATCACGACAAGCCGGCGATGGTCAAGCCGTGCCTGCGCCTTGCGGAGATGGGATTTTCCCTCATCGCCACGAGCGGCACGGCGGCGCTGCTGCGGCAGGCCGGCCTTACCGTCGAGGTCATCAACAAGGTGCTCGAGGGCCGCCCGCACATCGTCGACCGGATGCTCTCGGGCGGCGTGCAGCTCGTCTTCAACACCACCGAGGGCGCCCAGGCCATCGCCGACAGCTTCAGCCTGCGCCGCACCGCGCTCACCCACAACATCCCCTATTATACGACCGTGGCCGGCGCCCGCGCGGCGGTGCAGGCCATCGCCGCACTCAAGGCCGGCAACCTTGAAGTTGCCTCGCTCCAGTCCTATTTTGAGGGGTCGTTCTGACCGCCCTGGCCGTCAATGGCCGGGGAGGGTTGTTATTACTGTTTGCTTAGACTGGCTCCAAGTCGCCGGGGGACGGACAGCTTCCTTCCATGACGAAGATCCCGATGACTGCAACCGGCTTCAATCGGCTGCAGGACGAGCTGAAGCGGCTCAAAAGCATTGATCGTCCCGCCACTATCCGCGCCATCGCCGAGGCGCGCGACCATGGCGACCTTTCCGAGAATGCCGAGTACTTGGCCGCGCGCGAGCGCCAGAGCTTCATCGAGGGACGCGTGCTCGAGCTCGAGGACAAGATCGCCCGTGCCGAAGTGATCGACGTGTCGAAGCTTTCCGGCAAGGTGGTGAAATTCGGTGCCACCGTCACCCTCGAAGACGAGGAGACGGAGGAGAAGGTGGTCTACCAGATCGTCGGCGAAGACGAAGCCGATATCAGCCAGCGCCGCCTCTCGGTGACCTCGCCGCTCGCCCGCGCGCTTATCGGCAAGGGCATCGGCGAAAGCGTCGAGGTGACGACGCCACGCGGCCCCCGCTCCTACGAGGTGGTGAAGGTCGCGTTCCGTTGAGCGGAACGTAGCGGTCGCGGACATAGTGATATTCGCTCGAGCGGCGCGCGTCGAACCAGCGCGCAAGGACACGGGAATAAGGGGATTGTCGGGGATCGAGGGGAACTCCCCCGCATCTCCATTGATCTCCTTCATCCCCTTCCAGTCATCCCTTCAGTTTGCATACCGTCTGACGAGTTCTGGCAATTCTCGCATCTCGTTGAAGACCAGATCGGCACCGGAGGCGCTGAGGCGCTCCGCGTGACCGGGCCGGCAATGGCTTGCGCCGGTAAAGCCGAAGGCGGTCATCCCGGCCGCTTTCGCCGCCACGATTCCCGGCGCGCTGTCCTCGATAACGAGGCAGTCTCGCGGCGAGACCTTCATTTGGTCGGCAGCATACAGGAAGAGATCGGGCGCAGGCTTCCCGCGCGCGACCATGGTGCTGCTGAAGAGCGCGCCACTGAACCACGAATGAAGTGCCGCGTGACGAAGCTTGAAGCTGAGCCCCGCGGGCGTGCTCCCTGACGCGACGCATTTCGCCATCGGCAATCGTGCGAGCGCCCATTCGACGTCGTCAATCTTGCGAAGGTCCCGCTCGAACAGCGCAGCTTCGCGTCGGACTAACTCGCCAGCGAAACTCGCCGGAAGGGGGCCGCCCCAATCCGCTTCAAGGGCCGCATACATATCCTTGTTGGCGATGCCGACGAAGCGCTCGGCCACAGCGTCAGCGGAAAGCGGAAAGCCAATGGCGTGCAATGCTTCCGATACGGCGCGACAGGCAATCACCTCACTGTCGACAAGCACCCCGTCGCAATCGAAGATCAGTAGCTCGAAAGGGCCGTCGCTACTCCTTGGCGTCGACATCGATGGGGACGCCCGGCTCGTATTTCGAGGTGCGGATGGCGAGCGCCGAGCGCACATGGGCGACGTTGGGCGCGGCCGTGAGCTTGGTGGTGAGGAAGCGCTGGTAACTGTCCCAGTCGGTGGCGACGATCTTCAAGAGAAAATCGGTTTCGCCGGCGAGCATGTGGGCCTCGCGGACCTCGGGCCAGGTCTGCGTCAGCGCCTCGAAGGCCTTGAGATCGGGCTCGGCCTGGCTGCCGAGACCCACCTGAGCAAACACCGTGACGCCGAAACCCAACGCCTCGGGATTGACGTCGGCGTGATACCCCCGGATAAAGGCGGCCTCCTCGAGCGCACGCACGCGGCGCAAGCAGGGCGGCGCCGAGATGCCGGCGCGCTCGGCCAAATCGACATTGGTCATGCGGCCATTCGCCTGAAGATCGCGCAGGATCCGTCGATCGATCTTATCAAGCTTGATTCGGCGCATCCCATTCGCCTCGACGATGGCACGGCCACGCTGCGGCAAGACGACGACCTGCGCAACGCAGCAAACGTTTGTGGCATGGTATTATAAGGTAATATTATTGCAAGCTAGGGCGCGGCGTGCACTCGTCCTTTGGAAGCAGAATGGTCGATCGAAGCCTGAGCGTTTGGGTTGTCCATGACGGAAAGATCGGCATGGCCAATCAGGTCATCGGGCTCGCCGAGGCCCTGGGATGTCCCTTCATCGAGAAGAAGCTCGTGGTGCGCCCGCCCTGGCGCCATCTGGCACCGCAGTTCTGGCCGCGCCCGCTTGCGGCGCTAGGCGCGGCGGGCGACCAGCTGAGCCCGCCCTGGCCCAATCTGCTGATCGCCTGCGGCCGACTGGCGACTGCGCCGGCACGCGCCGCCAAGCGCGCGAGCGGCGGACGCATTTTCTGGGTGCAAGTGCAGGACCCTCGCTTTGCCCGCGGCGAAGTGGACCTCATGGTCGTGCCGGTGCACGACCCAGCGCGCGGCGGCAACGTCTTTCGCACGCTGGGTGCGGTCCACCGCGTCACCGCCGCGCGGCTGTCGGAAGGCGCTGCCGCCTGGGCACCGCAGCTCGCGCACCTGCCGCGCCCTCTCGTTGCCGTCCTGCTCGGCGGCGACAATCGCGTCTATCGCCTGACCGAAGCCCGCTTTGCCGGTTTTGCCGAGCAGCTCTGGGCACTGGCGCGACAAGGGATGGGCATCGCCATTACCCCCTCGCGCCGGACCTCCGCGCAATCCCTCCGCTTGCTGCGCGACCGCCTCGCCGGTCTTCCGCATTTCATGTGGGGTGGTGTCGGTGACAATCCTTATTTCGGCATGCTCGGACTGGCCGATGCCGTGCTGGTGACCGCCGATTCCGTGTCGATGGTGAGCGAGGCGGCGGCCTCGGGCAAGCCCGTGCATGTGGTCGATCTCGACGGCGGCTCGGCCAAGTTTTCGCGTTTTCATGGGGCAATGCGCGAGGCCGGCATTACCCGCCCGTTCACCGGCACGATCGAGACGTGGCGCTATCCGCCGCCCGATGATACGGCGCGTGCCGCTGAAGAGATTCGCCGGCGGCTCGAACGGCGCTTCGCCGAGGTCGCTTGATGCAGCGAACCCTCGTGCTGTACGGCGCGGGCTTCGCCCTTCTCTCCGCCTTGTTCCTTGTGTTCCCGCAACTCGATCTCTGGGCAAGCGGTCTCTTCTATCGCGCGGAAGGCGGCTTCTATCTCTCGCAATGGTGGTTGGTGCGCGCGCTTTATGCGGGGGTCCCCTACATCACTGATGCGATCGTCGTGGCCGTGCCCGCGCTCTATTGCCTGTCGCTCTGGCGTGGCCGGCCGGTCTCTCGCATAGACGGCCGCGCCACCATCTTTCTGCTGCTGGCGTTGGCGGTGGGACCGGGACTCCTGGTCAACACCGCCTTCAAGGACCATTGGGGCCGCGCCCGCCCGACCCAGGTGACGGAGTTCGGCGGCACCGCGCATTTCACGCCGGCGCCGCTTCCCGCCGACCAGTGCGCCCGCAATTGCTCATTTCCCGGCGGCCATCCCGCGATCGGCTTCTATTTCGGCGCTTTTGCGTTGCTCGCGCGCGAGCGAGCGCGGCGGCGGTCATTGGCAGCCGCCGCGATCGCGGCGGGCTCGATCATCGGCATCGGCCGCATGGCGCAAGGCGGCCATTTTCTCTCCGACGTCGCCTTCTCGGGCCTCATCGTCACGGCTACGAACTGGCTCCTCTACCAGGCGATCATGGCGAGAGCGTGGGCGCGCCCCCTCGCCCGCTTCGCACCGCCACGCGGCATCGCCTTACCGGCGCTTGCCCTGCTGGCGGCGTTGGTCGTCTCGATGCTCGTTCTCGATCGGCCGCTCGCATGGTTCTTCCACGGCACGAATGAGCCTCTGCGCGCAACCTTCCAATTCATCACCCAGTTCGGACTCGGCAAAGGTTATCTCATCCTGTCGGGCGCGCTGTTCCTCGCCATGCGCGCGCTCGCCTGGATCTGGCGCGACGCGCGGTTCAAAGCAACGCTGCTGCTCAACGCGCAGCGTGCACTCTTCGTTTTCTTCGCGGTCGCATCCGCCGGCTTGCTTGCCGATCTCTTGAAGGTGATCTTCGGGCGCGCGCGACCGAAGCTGCTTTTTCTCGATGGCAGCTACGGATTCACCTGGGGTGCGACGCAAGCGGATCATTGGTCCTTTCCATCGGGTCACGCGACGACGATCGCCGCCCTGGCGACCGCGCTCTATCTGCTGTGGCCGCGGGGCTTGCCGCTCTATCTCGTCGCGGCGGCGCTCGTGGTCGCGAGCCGCTTCATCATCGGTGCCCACTACCTCAGCGATGCGCTGGCGGGCGCTGCGCTCGGCTGGTTTGTCAGCTGGGCAATCTGGCAATGGTTTGCGCGCGTGCCGCTCGCCGCTCAGAGCACACCCGCTCAGCCTTTGCCGGCGGCGTCGGGCGAGCGGTAGCCTTTGAAGCCATGCAGCCAGAACACCTGGAAATGCCGCGCCGTCTTGCGGTCGAGGCGAATGGAGATCTCCTGCTGCATCGGCTCGACGCTGTCGAAGCGGGAGAGGATTCGCGCGACGTTGTCGGGCGATTTGCTCACCAGCAGGAAATCGGCG
>Ga0306920_100016121_pt1 | contig 10271 bp, 5 predicted proteins | sample flu12Cox44000170_FD_204666 | JGI IMG/M metagenome (GOLD analysis project Ga0306920, IMG submission 204666) | Lab enrichment of tropical soil microbial communities from Luquillo Experimental Forest, Puerto Rico - flux4day.12C.oxic.44.000.170 (v2)... | ecosystem: Environmental > Terrestrial >...
ACAATCCCTTCGCCGCTTTAACGAGCGCATCCGATGGACTTGCTTACCAGGCGTTGGCGCGGCACCGGGCGAGTGTCGGTGCAAGTGAAATGCAACACTTCGCTCCGGTCAAGGCCGAGACTGGCCAGCCGGACGTGACCGTAGCCGCGCAAAAGGGTGACCTGCCCGCACCACGGGAAGAAACCCGGCTCCAGAGCGGGCGCGTCCACCTTCCGCTATTGCTCGAGGGCGTGACGAGCCTCTGGTTTCGTCCGCCTCCACGCGCATAACAGTCAGAAAATAACCGACCCAGGTGAAAGAGCGATGGAAGTCGTACGCAGCGGCGTTCGCATGCGGATCCCTTCCCGCGAAGAGATCAAGGAAGGGAGAAGGCTACTTTTTTGTGGCAATGAGGAAACCGTATGACGGGTAAACGAAATTTGCTGATTGCAGGGGCCGTGGTTCTCGGGGCTTTGCTGTTTTGGGGAGCCATCCGGCACGCCAAAACGGAAGCCGACGACGGGCACGACTCGGGGAGCGGGGACCTGGTCGCCGCCACCGTCAAGGTCGAGAGGAGAAATCTGGGCACCCCGTTGACGCTGGCGGGGGCGTTCAAGCCGTTTCAGGACGTGGATATCCACGCCAAGGTGGCGGGATTTATCAAGACCATTTACGTGGACGTGGGATCACGAGTGAAGGAAGGGCAGACGATCGCGGTTCTGGAGGTGCCGGAACTCGAGGCGCAGTTGGCGGGAGCGAATGCGGCCGTGCGTCGAGCGCAGGAAGAGATTACCCGGGCGCAAGGCGACGTGGAGCGCGCCAAGTCTTCTTACATGGCGCTCCACGCGATGCACGAGCGGTTGAATCAGGCGGCCCAACAAAAAGAGGGCTTAGTCGCGCAACAGGAAGTGGACGACGCCCAAGCGAAGGATCTGGGAGCCGCTGCGCAAGTATCGAGCGCGAAAGCAGCGTTGAACGCGGCCGAGCAAGCGCTGGAAGTGGCCCAAGCGAATCAGAAGCAGTACATGGCGCTTTCTGCCTACACGAGAATCACGGCGCCGTACACCGGCGTGGTCACGGTGCGCTATGCGGATACCGGGTCGCTGATTGCGTCGGGGACGGCCACGAGCACCCAGTCGGAACCGGTCGTGCGGTTGGCGCAGATTTCGGTGCTACGGCTGGTGCTGCCGATACCGGAATCGATCGCCGGCAAAATACAGGCCGGAGATCCGGTGAAGGTGCGCGTCCAGGCTTTGAACCAGGATTTCGTGGGCAAGGTGACGCGCTGCGCGGAGGCGCTCGACCCGCAGACCAGGACCATGCACACGGAAATTGATTTTCAGAACTCTGACGGAAAACTCATGCCCGGAATGTACGTGGAAGCAACCGTGCCCCAGGTACTGAAGCAAAACGTACTGACCCTCCCCTTGGAAGCGGTGGAAATGAGCGGAAGCAGCGAAGGCAGCGTGCTGCTGGTCAACGCCGAGAACTCGCTCGAAGAGCGCAAGGTGAAGTTGGGCCTCGAGGGCAGCACCCGGATCGAGATCCTCGCCGGATTGAACGAAGGCGACCGCGTTGTCGTCGGGAGCCGGAACGAATTCCGGAGCGGGATGAAGGTGAAGCCGAAAGAGATGGAAAGTGGCGGACACGGCGCGGCGGGAGGAAAGTAATGCCGAAGTTTGCGCTGGCGTATCCGTATTTCATCATCATGGTGTGCCTGGTCGTGGCGGTAGTGGGTGTAACCACCGTGGTGCGCATGCCGGTCGATTTGTTCCCGCAAATCAAGATACCGGTGGTCGTGGTCGCGACATTTTATGCGGGGATGCCGCCGCAGCAAATCGAGGCGGACATTACCAACACCTTCGAACGCTTTTTCACGCTGGGAAGCAATATCGATCACATCGAGTCGCGCTCGCTGACCGGGGTGAGCCTGATCAAGGTTTACTTTCAGCCGGGAACGGATGCCAACGCGGCGCTGAGCAATATCGCCAACCTGGCGATGGCGGACTTGCGGCGTCTGCCGCCCGGAACATTGCCGCCGGTGGTGCTGAAGTTCGATGCATCGAGTCTGCCGGTGTGCCTGCTGACACTGAAGGGGCACGCATTGAACGAAACGCAGCTGAAGGATCTGGCGCAGTTCCAGGTCAGAAACCAGGTGGCGAACGTTGCGGGAGCCTCGGTGCCGCAGCCGTTTGGGGGAACGTACCGGCAAATCCAGGTGTTCGTGGATCCGGTGAAGCTCGAAGCCCACCAACTGAGCCTGATGGACGTGGTGAGGTCGATCAACGATTCGAACCTGATCTTGCCGGCCGGGGATGTGCGAATTGGCAACCGCGATTACAACATTTACGCCAACAGCCAGGTAGACAACCCGGAGGATATCAACCAGATTCCGCTGAAGAGCGTAGGGCTTGGCTCGGTGGTGGTCGCGGATGTGGGTAAGGCCGAGGACGCGGGAGCGATTCAAACCAACATTGTGCGAATCGACGGGCAAAGGTCCGTGTACATCCCGATTCTGAAGCAGGGCGGGGACAGCAACACGATCGCAATCGTAGACGGCGTGAAAAGAGTGATCAAGCACCTGGTGGACGTGCCCGACTCGCTGCGCACGGCGGTGGTGTTTGACCAGTCGATCTTCGTTCAGACGGCGCTAAAGAACCTTTTGAAAGAAGGAGGAATCGGCCTCGCGTTAACCGGGCTGATGATCCTGCTGTTTCTCGGCAGCCCCCGGGCGACGTTCGCGGTGCTGCTGTCGATTCCCCTGTCGGCGCTGACCTGCTTCCTGGTGATGAGCGGCATGGGTGGTTCGATCAATACCATGCTGCTCGGCGGATTGGCACTGGCGTTTTCGCGATTGATCGACGACTCGGTGGTGGTGCTCGAGAACATTTTCCGGTTCATGGAAAACGGAGCGCCACCGCGCGAGGCCGCGGAAAAAGGCGGAATGGAAGTGGCGCTGGCGGTGCTGGCAGCCACATCGACGACATCCATCGTGTTTTTCCCGGTGACGTTCTTCTACGGAGTGAGCCGATACCTGTTCGTGGATCTGGCGCTTGGCGTGGTCATCTCGATATTCGCTTCGTACATTTTCGCAATGACCGTGGTGCCGCTTTACTGCGCCTATTTCATCCGGCTCAAAGGGCCTGGGGGGCACGGCGATGAGCAGGCCGAAGAGCCACTAGCCGAGGCCCACGAGAAGGATGAAGGCAAATTGGCGCGAATGGTGGGCGGTTTCAACAAGTTGTTTCACCAACTCCTCGCCTATTACGAGCGGCGCGTGACCCGGGCGCTTGAAAGGCCAGGGCGCACGGCGCTGTGGATCCTTGGAGGCATCGTCGCGCTCCTGGCCGTGGTCTTCCCGTTCGTCGGCCGAGCTTTCTTTCCTCGCACGGACTCCGGGCAATTCGTGATCAGTGTGAAAGCGCCCTCGGGGACCAGGCTCGAAGTGACCGACAAGTACATGGAGCGCGTTGAGGACGACATCCGCGCGGTGATACCGAAGGGCGATCTGCAGATGATCGTCTCAAACATCGGAATCACGCCGGACCTTTCGGCGATCTACACGAGCAACAGCGCCATGCATACGGCGTTTGTGCTTGTGAACCTGACGAACGACCACAAAGGCGGCAGTTACGAATACATGGAACGGGTCAGGCGGAAACTGGCGAACGACCTGCCGGAGTTGAGCACGTACTTCCGGGCCGGCGGGCTGGTGGATTCAGTCGTGAACCAAGGCTTGCCGGCGCCGCTGGACGTCCAGGTGAGTGATAACGATTTGTCCGAAGGTTACGCCATTGCTCGCAAGGTGGCGCTACAAATCAAAGGGTCGAAGCGAGTGAGCGACGTGCTGATCCCGCAGGATATCGATTATCCGGGTCTCGAATTGAACATCGACCGGCAGCAGGCGAGCCTGTTGGGCTTGTCTCCGAGGGACGTTGTTGACAACGTGATCACCGCGCTGACTTCGAATGGCATGATCGCGCCGACTTACTGGATCGATCCGAAGAGCGGGAACAACTACATGCTGACCGTGCAGTATTTCAATCAGAAAATAAACTCGATGACCATGACGGATTTTCGAAACATCCCGCTGCGCGCGAACAACTCCGCGCAATACACACCCTTGCAGTCCGTGGCCAAGATCGAACCAATGAACACGCCAACCGAAGTGGACCACTACCAGATCCGGCGGGTGACCGACGTGTATGTGATGCCAAAGAGCGAGGATTTGAGTGCCATAAGCGCGGAGGTCAATCAGACCTTGAAAGGCATGACGCTGCCGAAGAACGCGCGTGTGCGGGTACAGGGAGCGGTGGTCGGAATGAAGGAGTCGTTCTTCCGGTTCGGGGTCGGCCTGATCCTCTCGGTGATGCTCGTGTATCTGATCTTGATGGCGCAATTTCGGTCCTTCATCGACCCGTTCATCATTTTGACGGCCATTCCGCCGGGACTGGCGGGGGTGGTTGTATTGCTGTTCATCACCGGCACGACGCTGAACATCATGTCGTTGATGGGCGTCATCATGATGACGGGAATCGTCGTGTCGAACAGTATTTTGATCGTGGAGTTTTCGGGGATTCTGCACCAAAGAGGGCTCGAACTGAAACAAGCTGTGGTGGAAGCGTGCAAAGTACGGCTGCGGCCGATTCTGATGACTTCGCTTGCGACGCTGCTGGGACTGGCGCCCATGGCGCTCGGGATCGAGGAAGGCAGCGAGCAGTATGCACCGCTGGCGCGGGCGGTGATTGGAGGACTGGCGGTCTCGGTGGTTGTGACGGTGTTCCTTGTTCCGGCGGTTTATCTCCTGATTCACGGAAGGAAAAAGCCAGGCACAGCGGAGGTGGCGGCGTGAGAAGCGGGAGAATGCTGGGCGGCGCTGTGCTCGCGATGATCGCGACGGCGGTCGCGGGGCAGCAGCCGGGTTCGCCGCCACCACCAACGCCGGCAATAAGCGGACCGACGAACCCCGCCGGCGGCAGGCGACTGACCTTAGAAGAAGCCGAAGCCATCGCGCTCCGGAACAACCCGGAGATCACGGTCTCTAAGCTTCAGGCGCTCGAGGCTCGCGAATTCGTGCGCGAAACGCGATCGGCGTTTTATCCGCAGGCGAATTTGAGCTTAACGGCGGTCACTTCGAACCCCGGTTCGCGAATCGCAGCCGGCTATTTGACGAATCCGATCCTGTATCCGAGGGCGGCTGCGGGCGCGTCCGTCAGCCAGCTGATTACGGACTTCGGGCGAACGCAAAACCTGCTGTCGAGTTCGGAGTTTACCGCCAAGGCCGCGGACCAGAATGCCGTGGCGACGAAGCAGCAGATCGTGCTCGCGGTGGATGAAGCGTTCTACAACACGCTAGAAACCATGGCGCTGCTCCATGTTGCGGAAGAGACCGTGAAAGAGAGGCAGTTGCGAGTCGATCAGGTGCAGGCGCTGACGAATTCCAAGCTGAAATCCGAGCTCGACCTGAGCTTTGTGAAAGTGGATCTGGCGAGAGCCAAGCTTTTGCTTTTGGATGCGCGGAACAATTACGACGCCTCGCAGTCGACCCTTTCCGCAATTCTCGGATACCCGGACCGGCAGGACTTTGCCACCGTCGAACCCGCGGAACAGGTTCGTCCGCCGGCGCCGGACGCGGTGCCGTTAATTCAGCAAGCATTACAACAGCGCCCGGAAGTGCGGTCGCTTGCCAACGAACTGAGCGCGGCGACGAAGTTCAGCAAAGCGGAGCATGATTTGTGGTGGCCGACCGTAAATGCATTGGGGGTGGTGGGATTGGCGCCGGTGCGGGCGAATCAGATCGACAGCTGGTACGGGGCCGTGGGAGTGAACATCAATATTCCGGTGTTCAACGGTTTTATGTTCAATGCGCGGGCCAAGACCGCGGATCTCGAGACGGAAGTAAAACGAAAGCGGCTCGAGGATTTGCAGGACAACGTCGCGCGGGACGTGCGAAACAGCTGGCTCGATACCGGCAAGGCCTACGAGCGGCTTTCCGTAACCAGACAACTGCGCGAGCAGGCCGACCTGGCTCTCGAGCTGGCCGAGGCCCGTTACAAGCTCGGGCTGGGCACCATCGTCGAATACAGCCAGGCAGAACTCGAGAAAACCGACGCGGAACTGCAGGACACCGACGCGCATTACCGATATTTTTTGTCGCAGATCGTCCTCGAGTATCAGATGGGACTCTCACGGTAGCGGAATTTGCCGCGAAAAATGCGGCAAGCAAAAATCAAGACCGAGCGCAAGGAACCGAGGGCCTTGTAAGCTGAAAGAGAGTTGTTGTCCTTTGGAGCGCCAGAACGCACCGCACTCCAGTTATCTCGCAAACTGCTGAATGTAAGGCGGTTAGTTTTCCAGCCCGCCGAATTGTTACAGATTATTCACAATAGATTGACGTAAGCGTAAGAGTCGCAAATTAGCTTGCCTACCGGGGTGACGGTATTCCACACGGGTACGTTCGAATTCTGTTCAAAAAGAGAGAGGCAATGAAAAAACTTGCAGCACTAACCTTGTCGCTGTTCCTTTCGCTCGGAACAGCGTTTGCTGACTCACCGAAAGATACACCGAAAGATACACCGAAAGAAGCGGACGCGCAGCCGGCGAAGACCGCGCCGGCAGCGAAGCCTGCCACGACCAAATCGAATGCCGAGATTGCGGCGGAGATGGAGGAGCTGCGCCAGACGCTTCAGGCCCAGCAGGAGCAGCTCCAGATGTTGAAGGAAGAACTGGCGAAGCGCGACAAGCAGATCGAAGAGGCCAAAGAGGCCGCCGCTTCGGCTAGTTCCCGCGCAACCGAGGCCAACGTCAAAGCCACTGAAGCCGTGACCGCGTCGGCCGAAGTCAGGAGCACGACGTCCGCGCTGAACACGACGGTGGCCAGCATGGCGGCAGCCCAGCCGGCCGTGAACAGTGCGGAACTCGGGACGGCTGCAGGCGGGCAGGGCGGGGCCGAAGAGAAAGGGCCGACGACGATCCGCTTCAAGGGCGTGAACATCACGCCGGGCGGTTTTCTGGCGGCGGAAACCGTGTGGCGCAGTCACGCGACGAGCGGGGACATCGCCACGCCATTTGTCAGCGATCCGTTCACCGCGGCCGATCTTCAGCATCTGAACGAGAACGCCTTCAGCGGGCGGCAGAGTCGCTTGAGCCTGCTGATCGAAGGCAAGGCCGGCAGCATAAAGGGGACCGGCTACGTTGAAGCGGACTTCCTCGGTGCAGGGACCACTTCGAACAACCGGCAGACGAACAGCTACGTCTTCCGCCAGCGGCAATTGTGGGGGCAGGCCGCACTCGAAAGCGGCTGGATCTTCACCGGCGGTCAGCAGTGGAGTCTTTCCATGGAAAACAAGAAGGGGATCCTGAATCGCGGCGAGAACACGCCGATGATGATTGACCCGAACTACGTGGTGGGCATGACCTGGCAGCGCGCCTACGCTTTCCGTGTGGTGAAGGACTTCGGCGGCAAGTTCGCCCTCGGCGCCTCCGTCGAAGGGCCGCAGGCCACCATCGGCGGGCGCGGGTTTTCGAGTGTGACTACGATCAATAGTGCCGCGGCACCGTCCGTGATCCCCTTCACGGGTGCGACCGCCGCGGTCACGGGGAATTTCATTATCAACGCGCCTGGCCAGGGTGGCGGTCTCCTCAACACCTTCGACAACAGCGGCACCGGTGGATACACGGTCAACATCGGCCCGGACCTGATCTTCAAGGCCGCTGCCGACCCCGGCTTCGGTCACTATGAAGTGCTCGGCATTGTTAGCTTCTTCCGCGATCGCATCTACCCGTGCGGCGTAGTCGGCACGCAAGCGAAGGACACCGTGCCGGGAATTAAGTCGTACACCGGGCCCTGCACCTCGCCGGAGCCAACCGTGGTGAGCAGTTTCGGCGCGTTTAACAGCACCGCGGTCGGTGGTGGGTTCGGCGCCAGCGCCTTCTTTCCCCTCGGCCATAAAGTGGACGTCGGCGTGAAGGGCGTTGCCGGGGACGGCACCGGCCGATACGGCGCCGCACAGCTTTCCGACGCCACGGCTCGACCCGATGGCAGTCTCGCGCTGATCCGCAATGCAATGGGACTCGCCCGGCTCGAGTTTCATCCCACGCCGAAGTTAGACATCTACGCTTACTGGGGCCTCGAATATGCCTGGCGCGCCGGCTATAAGGGCTACACGACGATCACGGTGACCAAGACGACAGCCATTCCGGCAACGCTGACGAGCCCGGCGATTCCCGCCACCACCGCGACCAATATCACATTGGACGCGATTGGCGGGTACGCCAACGTGGCCGCCAACAACAGCGGCTGCGCCACAGAAGGGGTTCCCGTCAACCAGCTCAATCCATCCAATGGCTCCAATTGCGCCGGTGATATCCGGATCATCAAGGAAACCACCGTTGGTTTCTGGCACAAGCTGTACCAGGGTGACAAGGGCCGCGTGCAGTGGGGTCTGCAGTACTCCTACCTCGTCAAGAACGCGTGGTCTGGCACGGGTGGTTTCCCAGCCGGGAGCGCTGGCGTGGGGCCCAAGGCAAACGACAACATGATCTGGACCTCCTTCCGTTACTATCTGCCTTAGTGACGGGGGCGGAAACTTGCTCCCGCACCACGGGACAGAGGGGCGGCTCGAAAGGGCCGCCCTTCGCATTTCGAGAGCCCGCAAAGACGCGTCTAAGCTATTGACAGGCAGACCCTTACGGTCCGTTAGCAGGAAATATTTCTAATATTTAACAGACTCTCCTCACGTTGTAACAATTCCGTAACTATCGGTGACGAGACTATGCAGTATTCGGCAAATCCCTCTACAGAGGTGGAGAATCCAAAATGAAGCGACTGACCGGTGCACTGTTCGCTCTACTGGTTGTGGGTGTCCTTGCCTGGGCGGCTCAGAATCCGCTGCTCATTAACGGAGCGGGCGCTACTTTTCCGTATCCGATTTACTCCAAATGGTTTGACGTTTATCACGGCAAGAACCCCAACATCCAATTCAATTATCAGTCGGTTGGCTCAGGGGCCGGAATCAAGCAGGTCACCGAAGGTACGGTGGATTTCGGAGCCACCGATGGTCCGATGAACGACGAGCAGATGAAGGCGTTTCAGGATAAGCGCAAGACCTCGATTCTGCATTTTCCGACGGTTCTCGGAGCCGCCGTGCCAACCTACAATGTGCCGGGAGTGAGCGGCGCGCTGAATTTCACGCCGGAGGCCCTCGCGGGGATCTTTCTGGGAAAAATTACCAAGTGGAACGACCCGGCGATCGCAGGCCCGAACAAGGGAGTGAACTTGCCAGCGAACGACATCGTTGTCGTACATCGTTCCGACGGCAGCGGTACGACGTACATCTGGACGGATTATCTTTCAAAAGTCAGCGACGAATGGAAGGGCAAGGTGAGCCGCGCGACTTCCGTGAACTGGCCGGTAGGCTTGGGCGGCAAGGGAAATGAAGGTGTGACGGGGCTGATCAAGCAGACGCCCAATTCCATCGGGTACGTGGAGCTGGTCTATGCCGCGCAGAACAATATTCCCTACGGAGCGGTGAAGAATTCCGCGGGGGCTTTTGTGAAAGCGGACCTCGCGAGCGTGAGCGCGGCGGCGTCGGGCGCGGCGAAGGACATGCCGGACGATTTCCGCGTGAGTATCACGAACGCGCCGGGAAAGACGGCTTACCCCATCTCGAGTTTCACTTGGCTGCTGATCCCGTCGAAGATCGACAATACGGGCAAACGCGACGCCATCAAGGGCTTCCTGAAATGGATGCTGGCGGACGGCCAGGGCAACGTCGAAGCCCTTTCCTACGCAAAACTGCCGAAAGAAGTCGTACAGAAGGAAGAAAAAGCCATCAACAACATTCAGTAACGACAACGAGAAACGTGGCCACCGCAACCCCAACGATTCCGAGCGCGGGCTCTATTCGAGGCTCGCGCTCTTTTCTCTCGCGCCTGCGCGACGGCGACGAAATTGCGCGGCTGATCACCTTCGTGTTTGCGGCCTCGGTGGTACTGATCACGATTTTGCTGGTGTACGAGTTATGGATCAATTCGGCGCTGCCGCGACAGAAATTCGGTCTGCATTTTTTCGTCACGCAGGTTTGGGACCCGGTCATGGACGAGTACGGCGCTTTGCCGTTCGTCTACGGGACGCTCGTAACCTCCGCCGTTGCTTTGCTGCTGGCCGTGCCGCTGGGGATCGGAGCAGCGATTTTCCTCGCCGAGTTGGCGCCGCCGCGAGTCTCCGATTCGCTGCAGTTCTTCATTGATTTGCTGGCGGCGGTGCCGAGTGTGATCTACGGGTTGCTCGG
>Ga0306920_100016122_pt1 | contig 10271 bp, 9 predicted proteins | sample flu12Cox44000170_FD_204666 | JGI IMG/M metagenome (GOLD analysis project Ga0306920, IMG submission 204666) | Lab enrichment of tropical soil microbial communities from Luquillo Experimental Forest, Puerto Rico - flux4day.12C.oxic.44.000.170 (v2)... | ecosystem: Environmental > Terrestrial >...
TCTCTAAGGGGTCGTTTGCGACCGTAGGAGTCCGAGACCGGAAAGCTGTCGCCAGGCGAGTAGCTAATGGGCGCTTATCGGCCCACGACCGGACATTGATCCCCTATCCTCAGTTCACCCGAAAGCGGTCACTCCGGCAGGTTCATCTTGTGCAGGAAGGCCTTGTAGCGTGGATCGTTCTCGAGATTCTTCAGCAGTGGATCGTTCTTGATGTACCGTTAGCCGCCATGCCAGACGTTGACGAGCCGGTGCATCTTGTGCCCCACTGCGCGGAGTGGGCGTCTGAAGCGCGAAGGGAACTCACTCGCATCGCTAGCGCTCTCAGGCTCTCCACGGCGGACGTAGAACATATAGGGAGCACTGCCGTACCTGGCCTCGCCGCCAAACCGGTCATTGACCTTATGATCGGCGCACGGGAATACCCGCCAGTCTCATCTCTTGAGAGCACGCTCTCGTGGCTCGGGTACGAGGCGCTAGGGGAGGCCGGCGTTCCAGGTCGCGCTTACTTTCGCCTCAGAGGGGTCTCGAGTTTCAACCTGCACCTCGTACGCAAAGGCGGCGAACGCTGGCGCAACAACATCGCACTGCGAGACTACCTGCGAAGAAATCCAGCGGCTCGGCTGCAGTACGCCCAAGCAAAGATCGCCGCGCTCTCTTCTGACGCGAGTACGCTCTTGTCATACTCTGCTGCCAAGGCCGCGGTGATCGCTGCCTTGCTGGAACAGGCGCTAGCCCCCGACGGGGGCGGCTAACAATCATTGGAGCGGGCCGTGATGCTCAGTAGTGTCGCCGCGGGCGCTGGGAGACAGTGTGCGCCCGCGACGCTTGTCAGACGCGTCGGGACGGCCCCTCAACTTCACCGTTAGGCGCCACGCGCCAGGCCCATCAGCAAGTTGCCCAACAGTCCCAACTTTCTCGATTTCAAGACCCCAGGGGTCGTTCCTCCTCCGGCTCTCTTCCTCGCCGCTCTCTGCCTTGGTCTTGCCGTCCAGTACTTCAAGCCTCGAGCGCTGCTCGCGCACGTCGTCGTCGGCTACGCTACAGGTGGTGCCCTTATTGTGTTGGGACTCGCCTTGAGCACGTGGGTGGCGCTTCAATTTCAGCGGGCGGGAACCCCCGTCTCCCCTTTTAGGCCTTCGCGTCAGCTGGTCGTGTCGGGTCCCTACCGCTTCAGCCGCAACCCCGATTACATCGGACAAGCCCTTCTCTGTACCGGCATAGCTCTCGTCCTGAATTCCATTTGGGTCCTCCTCGCAGAGCTTCCCGCCCTCCTCTTGATTCGCTACGCCGTCATTGCGCGGGAGGAGCGCTATCTAGAGGCTCGCTTCGGCGAGGAGTACGCCCGATACTGTCAATGCGTGCACCGATGGTTTTGAATTGGTCGTTCCCGCATGATTTCGTGGTGGCTCAACCAAGCGGCCCCTCAACTTCACCGTTAGGCGGCGGGCGAGATGGCCTGCAGTATCGATCAGCGTTGACGTGCCCGAACCTTGCAGACGCGGTTCAGTTCTACGTAAGCGCCTTTGGATTTTCAAAGGTTTCTGAGCCCGTGCCCGGCGTGGTCATACTTCATGCCGGTAACAGTGAGATCTGCTTGCTTGAGAAGCGCGCCGGCTCACGGCCATCCAGCCATACACAGGAGACGCGCCGGTACGAACGTCATTGGACGCCGGATCCTCCCCAGAGTGACCGCTGCTGGGCCGAATTGAGACAAGGTCGGGGTCATCCTTCGCGGCGCGCAGCATCTGACTCTTCGGTTCGCTCCGGAGGTGGGGCCACTGGCGCTTTGCGCACGCATGCTCGCTACATGCGAGTCACGCATACGGCTTCCCGACAAGTTTGGACTACGTTACGGAACCGCTCGCCTCGTCGATCAGTTCCGACACTTCTACCGGCTTCGATGCCAGGGAGGCATGGCTTGCCGGAAGCGTGCTCACCTTGCGCAGCTCAGGAGCCCGGACTCCGGGCGACATGCTCTCGTAGATTGTTCGCGAACCGGCTCATGATCTGTGCGGCGGTGTCCTGGACCATTTCGAGCCGGCGGCCATATTGAGCTGCAGGGCCGGAGAGTACGAGGTCGGTGTGGACCAGCACCTTGGATCCTCCGTTCGACGGCTCGAGTCGGAACGAGAACGTACCATGGGCGGAGCCGCGGCCGTTGGCAGCCGTGCCCTCGGCCTGGAGACGCGCCGTGTGCTTTACTGGGTCGACCTCCTCTAACTTCACCACGCTTTCGAAGGTCAACGCGGCCGGACCGAGCGCCACAGAAATCGTAGCGCATCGGATGCGACGTATTCGCCAAGGGCGCGTTCGAGCTGTCCGACATCATGCGAGCCGATGCACGTCGGTTGATTCTGTTCCCTCCATCGTGCAGATTGCGCAGCGGAAACGCTGAAGAGATTTTAGGTGTCGTTATGCGGCGAGACGCCACGATCTGCGTCGCTGCTCCCGCCTTCCCAGGTGACTCGCCGCTGCGGTCACCGGTATCACTCGAGTTACAATCGACACGCTTGCGTCGGCGCCAATTTCCGTCTATCAAATTTTGTCGTTTCAAGTGCGTGGCGCATCCGAGCCGATTCCCATCCGTGCCCTCTGAGCTGAGGGCACGCCGTGAGTGTTATCGCACATCGCTGAAGGAGGAGGACTGACCATGATCAAGAATATTGTGCTCGTCCACGGTGGCTTCGTAGATGGCTCTGGTTGGCAACCCGTTTACAAAATCCTGACGGAGGAGGGTTTCAATGTCCGTGTCGTGCAGAACCCAACGGTGACGCTGGCTGATGATGTAGCAGTCACCAAAAGGGCGATCGCTGCTGCAGATGGGCCGGTGATTTTGGTTGGCCATTCCTACGGTGGCGTCGTGATTTCTGAAGCGGGAACGGACCCGAAAGTAAAAGGCTTGGTCTATGTCGCGGCTTTCGCACCGGACCAGGGCGAGTCCATCTCGTCGCTGATCGCCAATCCTGCCCCAGGCGCTCCCGTACCCCCCATTCTCCCGCCGCAGGATGGCTTTCTGTTTCTGGATCGCGCGAAATTTGCGGCGTCGTTCGCCGCGGATGTTGCACCTGAACTCGCGGCATTTATGGCCGATTCGCAGGTACCGTGGGGGGTCGAGGCGTTGGCAGGTGCTATCAGTAAACCCGCTTGGCGCACCAAGCCGAGCTGGTACTTGGTCACCACCGACGACAAGATGATCCCAGCGCCGGCGCAGCGCACGATGGCCCAGCGCGCGGAGTCAAAGGTTGTCGAAATCGCCGCGAGTCATTCTGTGTATGTGTCAAAGCCCAAGGCCGTGGCCGATCTCATTGCGCAGGCGGCTCGCGAAGCCAAGTAGTTCGCCGATGACGAGGCGGAGGGCTTCGATGTTAGGTTAGGTCGATTCGCTCACCGAAGGTCAACGATCGATCGTGTGTTCCTATCGCTGCTCGGGGTGGTGTTGGGCCAGCCCGAGCAGCCTTTAACGGTGGCATCTGCTATTCGGCCGCTTTGGCCGCCTTTTCGATCAGCGCCGCGACCTCTTTGGGATGCGCGAGAAATGTGACATGGCTTCCAGGGAGCTCGATCGTCTCTGATTTGGCCCGGCGACTCATGAACCGCTCGAGCTCGGGATTGATCATACGGTCTTGTGTGGAGACGACCGCATAGCTCGGTTTCTTCGACCACGCCGTTGCCGTGACCTTGGCCTCAAATGACGAACCCGCGATTGGCACCTGCGAGATAGACATGAAATGCGCCACCGACTCAGGCAGGTCAGCGGCAAAGTCCTGCCGAAACGCTTCCTGTTTGATGGCCAGGAAGCCTCCGCCGACCGGCCCGATGCTCGTGGCCGCTGGCGGGGTCTTGTTCTGCAGTGCGCCAGCGGTTTCACCGAGGTCCGGTTGAAACGCATTGACGTAGACCAAGCTCCGCACCGATGCGTGATTGCCCGCTTCGGTGATGATCATCCCACCCCAGCTGTGGCCGACGAGCACGCATGGGCCCGCGCGGTCCAGGACAATACGGGTAGCGGCGACATCGGCATCGAAAGACGTCAACGGGTTCTGCACGACATACACCGTGTAGCCGTCACGCTCCAGGATCTCCGCCACGGGCTTCCAGCCCGAGCCATCGGCGAAAGCGCCGTGAACCAGGACTACATTCTTTACGGCGGCGTCACACAGCGAGGTCAGGGTGATCGCGAGTACAGCGAGCGCAAGCGGTAGGGTTTTCATTTGATGCCTCACTGATTACGTAGGAGCGTCTCTGGCGTGGATACACATCCTGGTCCCCCGATTGTTCGCCTGTTGGATCTAACACACGAACAGGGCGGGACGGCGCGGATACTAACACTCAATGGTCGTACTCGGACTACTCGTGTGAGAGTTTTTATTGTTCAGCATTCGATCAAGTGACTGCCTTAGCTTTGCGGTTAGGCGAAAGAGATCTGCTGTGTACAAGAGCCGTGTTTTCGCTCGCGGTGCTGTCGCGTTGCATCAACACCGGGAGCAGTGGCTGGGCGCTTAACGAATGTCAGGCGAGCGTGCCTGCTGACTGGGGTCTGAGGTTGCGAAGAAAGAGCCGGTTGGAACCCGGCCCTTAAGCGCGCAAGGGGAACGGCATTATTCCCTCGGGCGCGTCAATGCTTGGTGTAAATACGCTTCGATTCCAAGCCGACGTGACGAAGCCTGCCGGGTTAATCTGCATCAGATGTTATGTTGTAACCGCATCGAGGATGCGGGTCATCTTCGCGAGGTGCAAGCGCGAGCTTGAGGACGGCGCCACTCGGATTCGAAGAGTCCAGAATCAATTGGCTGCGTAGGCGCCAATGACCGCTCTCAAAATTCTGGATGTCAGCTTTCGGAATACATGACTGACTGCTGAGGGGTCGATATGAGACAAAGGGCCATCCGTCTCTGTCCGGGCCAACTCCAGACGGTCGCGTGTCCAGTCCGATTGACCCGATAGGAGTCATTCGCGGATGCTCGCAAAGTGGCCCGGGCGGCGCGGGGAAAGGGACTCATGCTGAGTTTGGGTATCGCTCTCGGCGGACTCTTGATTGTGGCCGCGTTGGGTCTGACCGGTGTGATCGCATTCGGGGGCCCCACGCCCCCGCCGCCGCTAGCGTCGATCCGCGACGCGGTGCTGAAGCGCGATCGCACCGACTTACCCAAGCCCACATTTTTCCCAGCGCGGGATCAGACCACGTTGGCATATCGCGTCTATCCAGCCGCTGCCGGACCAGCCAGGGGCGCCGCTGTATTGATCCACGGCTCGGTGGGTAGCGGTGCCGACATGCACGAGATCGCCAAAGCCCTGACGATGGTGGGCCTCGACGCATACGCGCCAGACCTGCGCGGCCATGGCGCATCTGGCACCCGCGGCGATATCGCCTACGTCGGTCAGCGTGAAGATGACCTGGCGGATCTTCTTGACGAGCTCGATCGCCGAGGCGCGCCGGCCCGCCGCGTCCTGATCGGCCATTCCTCGGGCGGCGGGTTCGCGTTGCGCGTGGTGGCCTTGCGGTTCAGCCGCCGCTTTGTCGGCACTATCCTGCTCTCTCCCTATCTCGGCCATGATGCGCCGACTGCCAACCCCAGGGAACGAGGCTGGGCCAAGGTCGGCCTGCCGCGTTTGATAGGTCTCGCGATACTCAATCACCTTGGCGTCCGCGCGCTGAATAGGCTCCCAGTAGTTGCCTTTGCCGTCGACCCAACAGCGGTCCCGGATGTGACCCCCGCTTACTCTTTCCGCCTGAGGATGAACTTCGCCCCGCACCGCGATTGGCGACGCGATATCGCCAGCACACGCGGGCCACTGCTGGTCCTTGTCGGCGCGCGAGACGAGCTCTTTCAAGCGAACCTATTTGCTGAATTGTTCGCTGCTGCACCGAATAGCCGTGTCGAGCTGCTCGCAAACATCGACCACATGGGAATCACAGATGATCCGGCCGCACTGTCGGCAATTGCTATGGAGGCATTGAAAGATTGCCGCCGAGCTGGCTGAGCGGGTTGAGGAGAGGTGAAGCTGTCGCATTGTTAGGCCCCGATCCGACTGCTTGCGGGCCACTTCCTGTCACTCGAGGCGCCAGAATGAAGGCTCCATAGCGGTCATTCCTGGACTCGCGAAAACAACACAGAACACGACCCAGAAGGCGGTCGGCAAACCATTCCATTCGTGTTCCTCGGCAAAGAGCTACAGTACTGTCGCGTACGGCACAGGCGTCCGGCTGCACTGAGCGTCGGTTACGCACCCTAATTCAGACGTGAGTTTATTTCGCATCAGCAGATCAGGAAGCACGCCATGCACAGCGACTACCTGCAGACTGGCTCTTGGACAGCAGCACGGAGGCCCTCTCGGCAGCACGCCCGCAGGCTAGTCATCCTCGGCTGCCGTGCCCTGGTAGGCCTGATCGGTCTCGGTGAATCCGCGATTGCAGCTCCGGACTCTAGCGCGGGGACGAACGGCCAAGACGATCAGAAGTGCGCGGCATTGGTTGAGCTAAACCTCGAGAACGCTCCGGGAGGCCCGGCAGTAATCAGCGCGGCGCGGCTTGTCGAGGTGCCAGCGAGCGGTCTGGAGGAGCCCGTCCCGGCCGACAGCGGCTTTGGCAGCAGTTCTCTTCTTCGCACGAGCCGGATCCACCACTACTGCGACGTTATCGGCTATGTTGCGCCGCAGAACAAGTTCGAGTTGAAGCTGCCGCTGCCGACCGATTGGAATCATAAGTTCTTCTTCTTCGCTTGCGGTGGCTTTTGTGGCCACTTGAGTTCGGCCGCGTGCAATCTAGGTCTGGCGCGGGGCTTTGCTTCGGTCACGGGGAATGGTGGACACGACGGCGCTTTTTCCGGATTTGACGGGATTTGGGCGGCGAACGCGCCCGAGCTGCAGGAGGATTTCGGCTGGCGCAGCAATCACATTGTTACACTGATCGCTAAAGCCATCACCACACGCTACTACGGCCAACCGATACGGCATTCATACATTGCCGGCATCTCGAAAGGCGGACAAGCGGCTCTGCTGGAAGCACAAAGGTTTCCAGAAGACTTCGATGGATTGCTGCCGGTTGCGCCGGTCTACGACTACACGGGGCGCTCAGTAATCGCGGCGGCGTGGTTTGCGCAGGGCATCAACGACGGTCATGGCGGCTCGGTACTCAACGCTGCGGCTGCTGAGGCCGTTCACAAATCCGTGCTGGAGCATTGCGGCGCGCAGGCGGGCGTCGAAGAGGGGCTTGTCACCGATCCGCCGTCCTGCAAATGGCGGCCGGACATGATTGCGTGCCTTTCTGGGAGCAGACCGCAATGCCTAAGTCCGAAACAGGTCGCCGCGGTCGAACGCTTGATGACTCCAGTGACCAATTCCAAAGGCGAAACGCTATACGCTTACCCATATCTCCCCGGGACCGAAACGCAGTGGGCAGGTTGGAACTTTTTTGGCGTTCCATACGCAGGATATCGGCCCCGTCTTGGCAACTTGCAATTGTCCGAGCAGTACATGAAGTATTTGGCGGATGAAAAAGTGCGAGAGAACGTGGATCCCCTCAAATTCGACTTCGATCGCGATCCCGCGAGTCTGGGCAGAGCGCGAACAATCTACGACGCGCCCTCTGTCGACCTGCGCACTCTGAAAGCTCGAGGCGGCAAGATTCTCATGTGGCACGGCTGGGCCGACGGGGCGATTATCGCGACGTCCTCGATCGGCTACTACGAAGGCGTGATGAAATTCATGGGCGGCCGAAGACAAACGGAGAACTTCTTTCGGCTGTTTCTTGTCCCAGGAGTCCATCACGGCCGCGGAGGCCCGGGGTTCACCGAATTCGACGCTCTGACTGCGTTGGAAAACTGGGTGGAGAGGGGGCAGGCGCCGGAAAAGCTAATTGCGTGCCGCTTGAACGACGCCGTCATTGAACGCTGTCGGCCCGTCTTTCCGTACCCTGTTTTGGCCCGGTATTCCGGAAAGGGCGATCCGAAGCAAGCAGACAGTTTCGTTCCCTTCGAGCGTCGACCACGCTAGAGGGACCGCCGGCGGAAGCCAGGCCCTGCCCGTTTCGTCAGCCGCCGTGCGGTGCCGAGCCAAGCTGCCTGAGAGTCGTGCCCCAGTTGATCGACTCGGGATCGCGGTCACGATGCCTGCTGATTTCTGCATTCCAAGTCCGCGAAGCTGCCGTTCACGACCGTCTCAACTGGGGTCGATCGCGGTCCTGCTGTTCGCACCAGCTTTGCTGATCGTGGTCAAAGTCTGGCGGAGTTACTTGTGTGGGGTCGTCAAGTGGGTACTGGTGGTCCCCGATTCGGCGCAGGTCGCACCGGCAGCGCGAAGGCTGGCGATGAGGTCAGCGGGGCTCATCAGCGGGAAGGCGAAAGAAAGAGAGCCGTTTCGGGACCTTTTGAGGGGTCAGCAGGGAGCTGGCGGTACCCTTGGCGGTACCCTTTACAGAACGCTAGGCAATGCTTACCGAATAAGTCTTTGTTTTGTATGGTGGAGCCAGGCGGGATCGAACCGCCGACCTCTTGCATGCCATGCAAGCGCTCTCCCAGCTGAGCTATGGCCCCACGGCGAAGCCGCCGCACGCTACGCAGCGGACCGGGTGTTGTCAAGCGGCGCCGGGCGCAGACCTCGAGAGCGCCGCATCAATGCGTTCAAAGGTGCGAGTGCGGCCGAGGAGCTCGAGCGTCACGTCGATGGGCGGCGATACGGCGGTGCCGGTCACCGCGACCCGCAGCGGCTGCGCGACCTTGCCGAGACCGCTCTGCAGACGCGTCGCGATGTCGTTGAGAGCAGCGTGTATCGCCAATGCATTCCACTGCGGCAGCTGATCGAGCTGCCCGCGCACCTGGGTAAGGGTGTCGAGGCCCTCACTGCCCAGGTATTTCGCGGCCGCTTTGGGATCGATCTCGATGCGCTCGACGAAGAAGAAGCGGCTGTTGTGCGCCATCTCCTTCATCGTCTTCGTGCGCTCACGCTGTGCCAGGATCACCCCTTCGAGGAGCGACCGATCGGAGCTGTCGCACCCGAGGCCGCGCAGCTGGGCACGCAGATACGGCACAAGCGCAGCAGGTGCGGCCCGCACCATGTGCTGCTGGTTGAGCCACAGAAGTTTCTCCGGATTGAAGGCCGAAGCCGCCTTGTTCACATCGTGGATGTCGAAGGCTGCGATCATCTCCGTGCGTGTGAACACCTCCTGATCACCGTGTGACCAGCCGAGTCGCACCAGATAGTTAAGGAGTGCGTCTGGAAGGTAACCCTCATCCTCGTACTGCAACACGCTCACAGCACCGTGCCGCTTGGAGAGCTTGGCGCCGTCCGGCCCGAGAATCATCGGCACGTGCGCATAGACCGGCACGGTGGCCCCGAGCGCCGTCAGCATGTTCATCTGCCGCGGCGTGTTGTTGAGGTGATCGTCGCCGCGGATGACGTGGGTGATGCCCATATCCATGTCGTCGACGACGACCGAAAAATTATAAGTCGGGGTGCCATCGGAGCGCGCGATGATGAGGTCATCGAGCTCGGCGTTCTGAAAGGTCACCGGCCCGTGCACCAGATCCTCGACGACCACAACTCCATCGAGCGGATTACGGAAGCGCACCACGGGATCTACTCCCGGCCGCGGCTCGGTGCGCTCGCGGCAGATGCCGGTGTAGCGCGGCTTTTCCTTGCGGGCGACCTGCTGCTCACGGAGCGCGTCGAGCTCGGCCTTCGTGCAGTAGCAGCGGTACGCGGTACCTGCCTGCAGCATGCTCTCGAGGACCGTCTGATAGCGATCGAAGCGCTGCGACTGGAAGACGACCTTCTCGTCCGCGTCGAGTCCGAGCCACGACATGCCCTCGAGGATCACCCGCACCGCTTCCTCGGTCGAGCGCTCGCGATCGGTATCCTCGACACGCAGCAGAAACTTGCCGCCGGTGTGGCGCGCGTACAGCCAGCTGAAGAGCGCGGTGCGTAGGCCGCCGACGTGGAGCATACCGGTGGGGCTCGGGGCAAATCGCGTAACGACCATCATCGGGCCAAGTCCCGTGCCATCAGGGGCGCGCATGTTATCAAAGGGCAGCCGCTGCGCGCTTCGCCACCGCGGACTGGGCTCGCGACCCCTCGCTGCGGTGCCGATTTGCCTTGGCTAAGGGTCGTCTATAGACTTCCGGTCCCGCAAAATGGGGCGGTTAGCTCAGCGGTAGAGCACTGCTTTCACACGGCAGGGGCCACTGGTTCGATCCCAGTACCGCCCACCATTCAGAAATGTCGGCGGAACAAGGATCTAGGAAGTTTCCTGGATCGATGTTTTTTTCTGAATGGTT
>Ga0306920_100016123_pt1 | contig 10271 bp, 7 predicted proteins | sample flu12Cox44000170_FD_204666 | JGI IMG/M metagenome (GOLD analysis project Ga0306920, IMG submission 204666) | Lab enrichment of tropical soil microbial communities from Luquillo Experimental Forest, Puerto Rico - flux4day.12C.oxic.44.000.170 (v2)... | ecosystem: Environmental > Terrestrial >...
CTCCTTCAGCCACCGGCGGCCGCACGCTATTGTCATGTTGATGGTGCCTTTGAGCACGATGCCAATCACCGCGTCGAAAGCGTGAGCAGAAAGCTCTTCGGTTTTGGCCAGGAAATTACCGGCGGCATTGTTGACCAGCACATCGAGCGGCCCGCTTGCCCACAGCTTCTCAATCAGCGGCTCCACATCGTCGAGTTCACGTACGTCGATTCCACCGAAACCTTCGATGGTTCCTCCGGTCGAGCTGCGCAGCTCGGTAGTGGTCTGCTCAATGACGTCTTTTCGGCGGCCGCAGATGTAAACCATAGCGCCCAACCGGAGAAATCGCTCGGCCAGAGCGCGTCCGATACCCGTGCCACCGCCCGTGATGAGAATGCGTTTGCCTTTGAGTAGGTCGTTGGTGAACATGAAGGCCTTTCTTCAGTATTCAATCCCACGCTGCGCTTCGATGCCCTTGGTGTACGCGTGCTTCACTTCTTTCATCTCAGTCACGGTATCGGCGATCTCAACGATGCTGGGGTGCGCGTTGCGGCCAGTCAGGATGACGTGCACCAGCTCGGGTTTCTTGCTCAAGATTGCGACGACCTTGGCGGGATCGAGCATCTTGTAGCCAATCGCGTAATTGATCTCATCCAGAATCACCAGGTCCCACTGTCCTGACAGGATCGCCTTCTCCGCCTCCGCCCAGGCCTCTTCCACCAGGCGCACGTCTTCGGGATCGGTCTCCGCGCCGCCAACTTTCACAAAGCCGCGCCCCATCTGCTTCATGACGAAGCTGTCGCCGAAGGCCTTCACCGCATCAAGCTCGCCGTAATGCCAGGAGCCCTTGAGGAATTGCAGCATCAGCACTTTCATCCCGTTACCCACCGCGCGCAGTGCAGTTCCCATGGCGGCGGTGGTCTTCCCCTTGCCTGGACCAGTATTTACGATGATCAGCCCCCGGCGCACGTCGGACATCAATTGGCTCCTGTATTCGGTGTATAAGTGCGTAGGCCGCTTCGAGCCCACATGGTAGCAGTCGTTTCGTTAATTCTTTTGCGCGGGTACCTCGACGGTAGCTTCAAGAATAGTTGTAGCTGCCTCCTCGCCGCTGCGAATGCAATCAGGCACGCCAATGCCGTGGTAGGCGTTGCCGGCGAGCGCCAGTCCAGGAATGTGAGACACGCGCCTCTCAATCCGTTCCACCCGCGCGATATGCCCCAATTCATATTGCGCCATTGCACCACGCCATCGATAAATGCGGGAAAAAATTGGGCGGACATCCAGTTTCAGTATCTTCTTCAACTCGGCTCGCACGGTGTGGAGCATCTCGTCGTCGGTAAGCGACAGAACTGCCTCGTCGCGGGCGCCACCCAGGAAACAACGCAGCAATCCCTTGTCGGGCGGCGCCCGATGCGGAAATTTGTTGTGCACAAACGTGCAAGCCAGCATGCGCATGCCCTGACTGCGAGGTACAAGAAACCCGAATCCCGGCGGAAGGCGCTGCAATTGGTCCATGTAATAGCCGAGCGTGACGGTGACGGAAGAGCTGTAGGTAATTTCCAGCAGATCGCCGGACAGTTCGGCATCGACGGCCTCCAGCAATGCACCCGCTAGATTCGCCGGCGTTGCAAGAAGGACGGCATCGAAGTATTCGTCGTCTTTCATCTCGATGGCAAGCCGCCAGCCGCCATTCTTGGGATAGATGCCGCGCACGCGAGTACGCAGTCGGATGGCCGACGCATCAAGGCGCACGGTGATGGCATCGACCATCTGCTGCATGCCATCCCTAAGTGAACTGAACAGCGGACGCGCAGGCTGATTTCTCGCCACGCCCGCCATTTTCTTGTGCGCGGCCAGCATGGCCCGGCTCAGACTTCCGTACTTCTCTTCCATCTCCACGAAGCGCGGGAGTACGGCGCGCGCGCTCAGCTTGTTAGCGTCCCCGCCGTAGACACCTGAGAGCAGCGGATCGGCCAGCCTGTCCACCACCTCGGCCCCGAAGTGCCGTTCTACCAACCCCGCAACGGTTTCGTCATCATTCATCGGGCGTGGAGGATGCAACAGCTCCTGCGCCATACGAAATTTTGTGCTCCAGGAGAACAGCGGTGACAGCGCCGTAGGCACGAGCTTAGTGGGGACCATAAACATCAGCCCATCGGGCATCGCCACAAGCCTGCCATGTACCACAATGTAGGTCTTCCGTTGAGAGTCGTTGGAACCAATGAGCTGGTCGCCGATCCCAAGCTCCTTGCACAGCGACGCTGCCCATGGCTTTTCGCTCAGGAACGAATCGGGGCCTGCTTCCACCAGGCAGTCTTCCACCCGGTCCGAATACATAGAGCCCCCCAGACGTTGGCTGCTCTCAAACAAGACGTATGACAGCGGGGAACCTGCTGCGCGTGCTTTGTCCAGGTGGTACGCGGCGGTCAGTCCGGAGATGCCACCGCCAATAATCGCGATTCGCTTCATGTGTGAAGGAATAAGCTCTAAAGCAACATAGTTTCCGCGAGTACCAGTCAAGCACAGCCGCGCTGAGCCGGAAGCCGGTTCCGTCGCTCAGGGATTCATCTTCGCAGTCTGAGCATCTGGTCCGCAACTTCGTTCCGCTGCGGTCAGCCGGGTGCGGGCCAACCCCGCGACTGCTCTTATGAAAGTGGGCGAGTCGTTGAGTGATTCCGCGCGATACAGCTTCATTCCGCGCGCGGCGGCGAAGTCGCGGAACAGGATGTCGACATCGAAGAGAACCTCAACGTGGTCGCAGACAAATCCGATCGGCTGAACAAACACCGCAGTATGTCCCATCCGCTGCAGCGAGACCAGGGTGTCCTCCACTGTGGGACCCAACCACTCTCCGCCTGACATGCCTTGGCTTTGGAATGCGAAATTCCAAGTGCCGATTGCTGAGACTCGGCTGGCGACCAAGGCCGCTGTCTCGCGCGTCTGGATTTCATAGGGGTCGCCTTCGGTAATAGTGCGCTGGGGAACGCTATGGGCTGTAAACAACACCGGCATCTCGCCCCCATGCTCCGCGCACGCTTTTGTCCATCCTGCTCGAAGCTTCTCACCAAACGCATCGATGAGTGCCGGATTATCGTGCCACTCTTCCACAAAGTCAATGCTGAAAGGCACGTCGTGTCCGAACAGGACCTGCCTATAAAGGCCAACGCTGGTGCGAGAATTGTGCGGCGCGAGGCAGATGGCAACTGCGTGTGTCACGCCGTCAGACGTCATACGGTGTAAGGTATCTCCAATGAAAGGATGCCAGTTACGCATGCCAACATACACGGGAATACCCAACTCCTGCTGGACGCCTGCCGCTTGGGCCGTCGTACTTCGCGTCAGCGGCGAGCTGCCGATCAAGGAATACCGATGCTGCACTTCACGGACCACTTCATCCGGGATGGGGCGGCCTTTCGAGATGTTTTGCAGGAATTCGGGAATATCCTCGACCCGCTCGGGACTCCCGTGGGCTATGAGCAAAACCGCCTGCTTCATCGGCCAGCACCCGAGACGGCCGAGGCCGAGAACTCATGCACAAAATGAGCCAGGTTCTTCACATTTTCGACCGGGGTGTGCGGCAGGATTCCGTGGCCTAAGTTGAAGATGTGTCCGGGCCGGGCATCGGCCAGACGGAGTATATGTTCGGCGCGGCTTTTAACCTCGCGCCATGAGGAGAACAGCGTCACCGGATCGAGGTTTCCCTGCACGGCATGCTGATGACCGACTGTCTTCCACGCTTCATCCAGCGGAATCCGCCAATCCAGGCCAATCACCTCTGCTCCAGTCTCCGACATCGATGGCAAAAGCGTCGCACTATCCGTTCCAAAGTAGATGATGGGAACGCTCGTTTCCTTTTGCAGGCGCTTGATCAGCTGCGTTGTAGGCAACAGGGCGTAGCGGCGATAGTCTTCGACGCTCAAGCATCCAACCCAGCTATCGAAGATCTGCACCACATCGGCTCCGGCGCGCACCTGTGCAGCCGTGTATTGTGCCAAAACCTCAATCAGCTTGCCCACCAGGTCTTCCCACACTTCGGGTGAGTTGTACATCAGCTTCTTGACTTCGATGTAATGTCTCGAGCCACCGCCTTCGACCATGTAGCTGGCGAGCGTGAAGGGTGCTCCGCAGAAGCCAATGACGGGCAGCCTGCTGCCAAAGTGCTTTGTCACCAGCGAGACCGCCTCGGCTACGTAGCCCAGCTCCGCCGCGCGGTCGGTGCGGAGCACGCTGACATCTTCGGCCGTGCGCACCGGCTTATCGATCACCGGTCCTTCTCCTGCCGCAAAGCGAAACGGCAGGCCCATGACCTCCAGCGGCAGCAGGAGGTCGGCAAAAATAATGGCAGCATCAACGTTCAGGTACTCGGCCGCGGTGGTGGTGACCTCGGCAGCGATCTCGGGTTTCTTGCAGATCTCCACCAGCGAGTAGTGTCTGCGCACCTCACGGTACTCTTTCATGTACCGGCCCGCCTGCCGCATGAACCAGACCGGAGTGGCCTCAACAGGCATGCGGCGGCAAGCACGGACAAACAACGAATCGGGTGCCGACATAAGCAACTACTCTAGCATCCGGCCTCACCCGGGCGGGTGATTTCAGTCACAATCCAGAGCCTTCCGGGATTCGATTGAGCTCTTGCGATACCTTGCTGCACTGATTTGCGGGACCACGCCAAAGACTGCTCTGGATCCAGTTTGAGGCCCAGACCGCGCTCGTACAGATAGGCCAGATCATTCTGCGCCGGTGGAATTGCCTCGCGAGAGCTCGCTTCCCGGTTCAGCCCAAGGCGATTAGCGCTGATTCGGGGCCGGCTTAGACGATGCGGCCTCTGCCAATGCCGGGTTCGCCTTTGCCATTTGCTCGCGACACAGTTGCAGCCACGGGCGCACCACTTCATCGCCGCCTGCGACGGCTGCCTTGAGCAGCTCAAGCGCGCGGGCGTAGTCGTGCGGTGTCTGCTTGCCAAACATATACAGCCGAGCCTCGTTTGAGAAGGCACGCGCCACTCCGGCAGCGGCGGCTTTCTCAAACCAGCGCAAGGCTTCTGCTTCGTTGGGCGGTTCGCCAGCGCCCTCTTCATAGAGAAGGCCAAGATTGAGCGCTGCGAGACTTTCTCCTTGCGCGGCTGCCAGGCGATACCAGTAGGCGGCCCGCGCTTTGTCCTGCGCTACTCCCTCGCTGTTGGAGTAGAGATAGGCGAGATTGTTCTGCGCGTTGCGATCGCCCTGCCGCGCCGCAACTTCGTACCATTTGGCAGCTTGCTCAAGGTCCCGGGATACTCCCCAGCCGTTGAGATAGAGCATCGCCAGGTTCGACTGGGCCGCGGCGTTGCCCATGGTTGCAGCCTTGCGAAACCAATCCGCAGCATCCGAATAATCCTGCGGGACGCCCCGTCCAAACTGGCACAGGATGCCCATACGGTTTTGCGCTTCGACGCTGCCGGCCTCCGCCAGTCGCCGGTACCACTTGGCGGCCTCGGCATCGTTCTTGAGAACGTGGATACCTTGTTCGTAGGCGATGGCCAGAATGGCCTCAGAGGTGCGGTCGCCGCGACTGGCTTTCAGTTGAACCTCGTGGAATTGCTGGTCGGAGAGGTTGCTGATTTGCTCCAGGCCATTCTCGGCACCGAATGCGGTTGCGCTTAGAAACAGCAGCCCCGCACAGCAATGACGCACACACGCATACACGGCCATCGTGCAACCGAGCTGGCGCATACTCGCCCCCACCACGAAAGTTGCTGCCTGGAATTCGCGGTGAGTTTAGTCCCAGAATTCGCCACTCTCAAGCAAAATCCGGAGCATTCCATCCCACACTGGTGGTAGTCGGCGCCGAATTGGGGAGGCAAGTCAGGCGTAAACCTTACGGCAGCCGCTTGCGCAATGCTTCGATGTAGTGGTCCGTCATCCCGGCGATGTAATCGCACACGACGCGTGGCAAATTTTCCTCCCGGGCCTTCTCCTGATAACTGGACGGGAGTGCTTCGGGGTGAGCCAGGAGCGCGGTAAATACCTCGCAAATCACGTGCTCGGCACGTTTCTTCTCCGGCTGAAGCGCTTTCGCGTAGTACAGCGAGCGATAGAGAAATTCCTTGGCTTCACGGCGCTCGTCCTCTACATCCGGGCTGAACAAGGCCAGCCGTCGCGGCAACTTTCGGACGTCGTTGGAGGATGCGACTCCCGCCTCGGCGACCTGCTTTCGCGTGTTCTCAATCAAGTCGGTTACGAAGCGGTTGAGCACTCTCTTTAACGCTTCGTTGAACAGCAGCTTTTCCTGAGCACCCGCGTATTCAGCTTCGACCTGCCGGTAAAAGCGGTCAAAGACTACGACCTCCGCGCGGATCACAGGAACGGTCAATAGTTTCGCCTCATAGCCGTCGTCGAGATCGGCAGTGTTGTAGGCGATTTCGTCGGTCAAGTCGATCAGTTGCGCCTCCAGCGGCGGGCGCTGATCGAGCAAATACTCGGTCAGCTCGGGGTGGTCGCTGCCTGAATAGTCACGCGAGTGCTTGATGATGCCCTCGCGCACTTCGAAGGTCAGATTCAGGCCCCGAAAATTAGCATAGCGGACCTCGAAATCCTCGACGATGCGTAATGCTTGCAGGTTGTGGTCAAAGAAGTTGCCGTGCTCGCGCATAAGCGCGTCAAGCGCATGCTCGCCCGCGTGTCCGAAGGGAGGGTGGCCGATGTCGTGAACAAGAGCCAGCGCCTCCACAAGATCGACATTCAGCTGAAGGGCGGCGGCGATGGTACGTGAAATCTGCGCAACCTCCATGGTGTGCGTCAGGCGCGTACGAAAGTGGTCGGAGTAGCGGCGGGTGAAGACCTGGGTCTTGTTCTCAAGCCGGCGAAAAGCGCGCGCATGAATGACGCGGTCGCGGTCGCGCTGGAAGTCATTACGGTAGGGATGCGGTGCTTCCGGATAGCGGCGCCCGCGGGAGTCTTCCACGCGAACGGCGTAACTGGCGAGCATAAGGGGAAGTGTAGCAGGGGAAGAAGTTGCCGGTGGTCGGTCGTGAGAAAAACGTACCCCCGCAAAGGCAGCCGGAATGGGGCACCCCCGGGATACTCAATCCCGCCCTATCTCCGCTTCGCGTCCGGTAGGATGGAGCACCCAAGCCCATTCAAAGCAGTTTCACTTATGCTGCGAACTGCTGCTCCAGCACACTACGGCGTAATTCTGTAAATCAGGCCGTAATATTGCGAGCCATTGCGGGCGCTGCCGTACAGCTTTCCGTCAGGACCAAGGATGACTCCTACCCATGGCGTGTCTCCATCGTAGCCTCCTGTAAAGTCATGCAGCAGGGTATAAGTCCAGGGTCCGCGCTTTGTGGGACTCAACTTGAACACCGTGCCGTAGGCCTCCGACGTGCCGCACCCCTCGGAGTTTCGGCTCTGGCGCGGTACAGGAGAACATCCCGCGGGCAGGGTTGTGCCGTAAAGATTTCCGGCCGAATCCAAAGCCAGGTCGGCATGAGGACCGGCGTATAGCCCGGTCGAAGTGAGGCTGTACAGCACCGTGAAGTTCCACCTGTCGCCGGAGGGGATGAGCTTGAATACAACACCACCGCCGCCCTCGCCGCCGTTCAAGGTTGCGCCATAAAGCTCACCCGAGGGACCCAGCGTCAGGCCGGCGGAAAGGAACCATCCATCTTCCCGTCCTGTAAAACTGTAGATGACCTTCTCGGTCCATCCATTCTCCGAAGGGGACAACTGATAAATCGTGCCAGAACTGAGATCTCCGCCATAAAGCGTTGTTCCATAGAGATTGCCGGAGGCGTCCATGGTCAGCCCGCTCAGCGGATTGACGCCGTCTCCTGTCGCGCCAAAGCGGTGAAGAATGGTTTCAGTCCATCCGTCATTCGTCGGCGTCAGCTTGTAAGCCACTCCATATCCGAACTCTCCCCCGTCCGACGCCGTGCCATACAGATTTCCTGCTTTGTCGAATACGAGCGGGTGTTCGGGGATGGCGCCGTCGTGGTCACGATCTCCGAAGGTATGAATCACAGTTTCCGTCCAACCACAGCATTGCGAAGAGCGAGCGCCCGGCGAAGGCTTGAGCCTGAAGACCGTTCCGCAGGAGTCGCAGAATGCGCCGTGACCGCCCCATTGTGTTATGCCGTAGAGGAGGCCGTCCGGAGCCATAATCAAGCCGGTTGGATAAGCGCCATCCGCCCCTCCGATGAAGTCATAGAGAACGAAGGGAAACCAATCGGCGTTCCGGCGCGCCAATTGGAAGACTCTGCCGCACGATCCTATGGGCGCGCATACCCCTTCCCTATGGCCCCCAAGCGAGACGCCATATAAGTTGTCTCGCTTGTCGAATACCAATGTGCCGGGACTGTACCCGTCCTGTCCATTCTGGAAGACGTACAGCACCTCGAAGGTTTGTGCCTGCACGGGAACAGCGGTGAGGAAGATGAAGAACAACACAATCAAAGCAGCGAGCAGCACGGCCATGATGGCTACCGTGCCACGTTGAGCCCTTGGGCTGCGTGCAGAGACAATGTTGCGAAGGTGATGAGTGCTGGACATAGCTTTCCTCCTGCTGGGGTTCGCAAGGGAGAGTCGGCCAAGAAAGGGAGCAAACGGCCAGTGCTCGAAAGAAGAGCAGGAAGCGTCTTACTTTCGGCGATCACACCTTCCGGATTACGCGCTCTGCAAGGTTGGGAATTCGCCGAAGTGAAATGGAACCTGAGGAGATGGAAAAGGTCAAAACTCCCGTCCCCGACCCAGCCAGCCTACATTAGCGGCCAAAGCCGGGGTTGTCAGTGACCGCTGACTCACGCTGGTGTGAGCAACTGGCGACCATTGCTGGTCGAGGACGTGCATGACGAACTCTTCGCCCCGGTCCGGGGCGGGCAGGCACAGGGCGGCTATTTGGACTGAGAGGCGGAATGTTTCGCGCTAACTAGTGCTTGGCAGCGGAGTTCTGCTGCGCCAGCTTCACCTTCGCCGACTCCAACTCCTTCTGGACCTTTGCCACATCGTCGTTATCGACTTCGGCAGGAACGGTCTTGTTCCACTCTTCCAGCGCGCGCTCCCAATGAGTAGCCGCGAGCTTCAGCCGGCCGGTCTTCTGGTAAAGCTCCCCAAGATGGTCGTGGACGGTGGGATCGTTGCCGATGCGCTCGGAAGCACGGCGCAGGTTCTCTTCGGCCAGTTCGTAGTTGCCCATCTTGTAATAGGCCCAGCCGAGCGAGTCGAGATATGCGCCATTATTGGGGTCAAGCGCAATGGCGCGCCGGATATAGCCTAGGGACTCATCCAGGCGCGTTCCCCTATCAGCCAGCATGTAGCCGAGATAGTTGAGCGCCATCGCATTCTTGGGGTCAGAGGCGATCACCTTGCGGAACTGTTCCTCCGCCAAGTCATATTTCTTCTGGCGTTCGTAAATCGAACCCGCGACAAAGTAGACATAGTCCTTGTCTTCCTGCTTGGTGGAGAGCGCCAGCGCCTTATTGATATTGTCTTCGGCTTCTTTCCACTGCTTCAGGCGGCTGTACATTTGGGCGAGGGCAATGTAAACCTCGCGATCGTCATTATTGCCTTTGAGCATGCCGTGAACGCGCTCAATGGACTCGCCGGAGTTGCCCATGTCCGCCTGTTGCGAAGCAGCGACCAGCTGCAAGCCGCGATCGTTGGGATACTTCCTGGCGGCTTCTTCCGCCACGCTGGTCGCCATCTGCCAGTTCTTGTTATCGCGGTAGGTCTCGATAATCTGCTGATAGGCGCGAATGGCGTTCTCATCGCCCAGGGGCATCATCTTGCGGAAGGTTTCCACCGCAAGCTGGGGCTTGTTGGACTCCCGATATACGGTGCCCAACCGTTCCAGGAACACCGAGCGATTGTTCTTATCCGAGGTGTCGTACTGGCCGTCGGCGTGTTCAGTCTTTTGCAGCAGCGTCGTCAGAATCTGGATAGCGTCATCATACTTGCCCTGGGAATCGTCAATGACTGCCAGGTTGTATTGCAGCTCCAGGGAATCGGGCACGATGGTGCTGGCCTTCTTCAATGCTTCTTGCGCCTGATCGAACTTGCCATTACGGCGGTAAATCTCTGCGATGCGCATGTAAGTTTGCGCATCCGACGGATCGGCTTCGGCAATGAGCTTGTATTGCTCCAAGGCTCCGTCGGTCTGGCCATCGTTCACCAGATTCTGGGCGAGCCCGCGCACGTAGTCGAGATTGTCCTTATCCTGATCGACAGCGTTGCGATATGCCTCGACGGCCTTTTTGTAATCCTTGCTCTGCTCGTAGGTGTACCCCATGGCGGAGCAAACCTTGGCGGTTCGCG
>Ga0306920_100016124_pt1 | contig 10271 bp, 5 predicted proteins | sample flu12Cox44000170_FD_204666 | JGI IMG/M metagenome (GOLD analysis project Ga0306920, IMG submission 204666) | Lab enrichment of tropical soil microbial communities from Luquillo Experimental Forest, Puerto Rico - flux4day.12C.oxic.44.000.170 (v2)... | ecosystem: Environmental > Terrestrial >...
GCCAATCAACCTGCGCATCGGCAACGTAAAAGATCCGTTCGAAGGTGCTGCCTTCAAACTTAAGACCCAGACCATGCCGCACCTGACTCTTCGGGCCGTCGCAGCCAACAATGTATTTGGCAGAAACTGTTTGCGTTTCGTCGTCGGCGGTCCGGACCTGGGCCACGACGCCGTCCGAGTCTTGTTTGAAAGTTTCCAGTTCGGTTTTCCACAAAACATCCTTCTGATGGCTTTGCAGATATTGGTAAAGCAGCCGCTCCGTCTTGCTTTGTTCCAACATCAGCACAAACGGAAAGGGACTCATGCCTTTGCCGACGTCGGAAAAACGGATTTCGCCGCGTATTTCGCCGTCGATTATCAGGCGAGCGGCCCCAGCAACCGTACCACTCGCCACAGCTTCCTGCGCTAAACCAATCTGATCGAAGATTTCCAGCGTGCGGGCATGCACGCCAATAGCTTTTGAATGCGGAGTGATTGCTTCGTTCTTCTCGACGATGATGAAATCGAGGCCATGCCTTAGGAACTGGCAGCCAAGGCTCAATCCCGTAGGACCAGCCCCGACGATGAGTATGTCCGTTTTGATTTTCGGCTTCATGAAATTACTTCGGCGATCGATGAGTTCGTTGCAAAACGCATTGGCAGTATCGGCGTCACCGCCTCCGCCAGGCCAAATCAAAAGCAGCGACCCTTGGAAGCCAGTGTATGAACATGCTAAATTCGAAACATGCGCCGACGTTACGATCACATTGACCTGCGAGTGCCGCAACTCGCCGTTGTCACCTCGTTTTACGAGGCATTACTGCCCGCTTTGGGCTTCAGTCGAGACGCCCGGGTCCAAGGCTGGTTGCAGTTCGAGGCCGCGGACAATGACATCACCGAGTTCTTCGGGGTAACCGAGTCCCACAGCCATGTCGCGAACGAGAACCGGATTGCTTTTTGGGCGGAGAGCCAGAGCGAGGTTGAATGGTTGGCAGAAGTCGCGCGGCGTGCCGGGGCTCGCAACATCGAAGGTCCGATGCAATACGAGCCAGGATACTACGCAGTATTCTTTGAGGATCCCAGCGGCAACCGACTGGAGGTATGCCATCGTACCGCGACATGAACTCTCATCATCTGCATATCTTCGTGTCGGCCACCCATGTATCGGACTCGAGTCCCATGATTACCTCGGTGACTACAAGCGAATGAAACAGCTGGGCGTGAAGTTTCACGGCGAACCTGAAGTCCATCCCTATGGGACCGGGGTTCTGCTTGAAGACTTGTATGGCAACCGAATCTTCATGAACTAGGAGGTGGTCAAAAGAGGGGTCCAATGACACGGGTTCGCGACTGGTAAAGATGAGAATTGGCCGGAACGTATCTCTAACACCCACAGTCTGAATGTATCAGTTGCGGGCAAAGGCGACTTGTAAGAATTCGGCGTTTTTGCACTGGATCGTCTGGTCAAAGAACTGGGAGGGTGCGAGACCGGTAAATTGCTTAAAATCCTTATTGAAGTGTGATTGATCGCTGTAACCAGCAGAATGTGCTATCCACGTGAGGTCTTGTCCGCTGGCCCGCAGGCGAAGTGCGCTCTTAAATCTCAAAATCGATTCAAAGTGCTTGGGTGACGTCCCCACGCTGCGCCGAAATCGCCTTTCCAAAGCGCTTTGACTCAAACCCACTCGCCGGGAGAGTTCCTCTATGCGAACTGTTCCCTGAGTCTCTTCAATGCAGGCGAGAGCATTAGAGACGAATGGATCCAGCTCAAGGTCGTGAGCGTGACGGAGCAGAAATTCTTCTGCAGCCTCAACTCGACGAGCGTTATCTGTAACCCCTTCCAGTTCCTCCCCACGTAGACCCAACTCTGATGTGCCGTCGACGACGTGTTCCATGGCGGCTGTGGTGTTGAAGAGAGTATCAAGAGAATTCCGCAAGAAGGCTCTTGCGCCGACTTCCGTAAACACGGCAAGCAAGATTGCGGTTCCTGCAGGGTAGGTACGTGTGCGAGCAGTATCCCATAGACCGGAAATTGCAGCACGGGGCAGACTGGCCCGGCCATCGAGCACGCCATCACCTCTGAGCCGGAACTCGGCGAGGAAACTTGTATCAGGCAGAAGCGTCAGTGTTCGGTCGAACGGAAATTCAACGACCACGAAACGCTTGACGAATGGGCGCAATGCCTCGCGGGGCGCGTGGAAGAAGACCTGGGCATTTTCTTGTGATAATTTCATTTACGCCTGTCTGGGAGGGATTTCCTCCGTAATCCTCCGTCAAAGAATTGGTCACTGCCCATGTGACCCAACACAAATTGGAGCACACGCGGTTTTCCATTGTCCGATTGATCTCTTTTTGTCATTTGGTGTGTATATACACATTTAACCCTCTTCTGTCAACATTTAACTTGTGAACGCCACCGCGGCGAGCCGCCGCGCGCCACGAACCTTGACAAGCAACCAAGGATAAAACATGCTAAACCGTAGTAGTTGAATGCTGGAAATAAACGCGCGGTTTGATCTTTGGGCGCATGGAACCCGTACAGGCCGGATGCAGTACGAGCAAGGATACTACGCAGTATTCTTTGAGGATCCCTGCGGCAACCGGCTGGAGGTATGCCATCGTACCAAAACTTAGCGCCCTCCACCAAAACTGGAGCGGCCTGGGCACTAGCGTTTCTTCCCACCCCTTACAACGCGCCAAACGTGCACAATCTCAATGTGTCTACCACCTGCTTAGGCTAACCGATCGCACCGACGCTCAGACACCCGCGTAAACAAGCGATGTAAAGGTGTTGCCGTCTATCACGAAGCCGCCCCATTTCGCGTCGTAGTCAGCGGTCGGCTTGGCAGCGACGGCCTCTTGAAGAGATTTTCCTTGTTTCTTCAGCGCGGCAACCTTGCCGCGAACAACCACCAGCATGTCGCGAAAAGCCACCAACCCTGCTTTGTCGCCAATCGGACCATGCCCGGGAATGACAATGCTCTTGTCGGTGACACGTGCGACGTTCTCTTCGGCGGCGCGGATCGCCCCATCGATGTTTCCGCCAGTGTTGTAATCAATGAAGGGATAGTAACCGTTCCACCAGGTATCGCCCACATGCAGAATGTCCACCTGGGTAAACTCGACTGAAATATCCGAATCCGTGTGAGACGGCGCATAATGTTTCATCACCAGCGTCTCACCATTCGCATGAAGCTTATGGTGGTCCTGAGCAATCCTCGTTGGCAACGCGCCTTGCGGCGATGGTGGAAATGTGAAGTTCCAGGCGTCAACCCGAGTCGTCTCTGAGAGATGTTTGCGCGTGTTTTCGTGCGCGATGATTTCGGCGCCTTGGGAATGCAACCATTCGTTGCCGTCAGTGTGGTCGAAATGCCAATGCGTATTGATGAGATGCTTCACGGGATCGGAGCTAATGCCGGCGAGAGCTTCGCTGATCCTGGGGCGCGACGCAGTGATGCCCGCATCCACCAGCAGCTTGCCATCTTTCCCGGTAAGCACCGCGATATTGCCGCCAGAGCCCTCCAGAACGCTCACGTTTCCCCGCAGCCTGGTGACTGTGATTTTGGCCGTGACCGCGGCACCGCGAATGACAATGACGGGGCTCTCACCGTCCGCAAACAACCGTCGCGGAGTGAAAAAGGCACTGCTGGCCACAAACGCAGTCAAAGCCAGAAAACGGCGACGTGAGATCTGGTCAGTCGTAATTGTATTCATTCACAAACTTCCTCAATTGGTCCTGGCTACCTATACGTTTTGGACGCGATGTCTGAAAATCCAATCGCGTCAGCGGGCGAAGAGGGTGGCGATGGTTCCATTGAATTGGTCCCAGGTCAGCAGATCGGGTTTGATTTTTGATCACGCCTCTGCACTACCGCTTCGCTCCAGGAACCTTGACAATTACAGAATGATAAAACATGCTGTTTGCCAGTAGTGGCTTTTAGATGTCAGATATAAAACGCGCGGTTTGATCTTTGGGCGCATGGAACCCGTACCCGTGATTCTCTTGGCCGAGGACGACCCGAACGACATTTTCTTTTTCCGGCGCGCTTTTCAAAAGGCACAAGTAAAGTGTCAGATATTGGATGTTCCGAATGGGCAGGAAGCCGTTCGTTATCTGCAGGGAACCCACTCTTATCGCGACCGGGCGGATTTCCCTTTCCCACGCTTGCTTCTTTTGGATCTAAAAATGCCCCTGATGAATGGGTTCGATGTTCTGGAGTGGCTTCGGAGCCAGCCTAAGCTGACGGACCTGCCTGTTCTGGTGCTTTCCTCTTCTGCTCACGAGGCGGATATCAGCCGTGCTCGTGAACTGGGCGCGCGTTCGTATCACGTAAAGCCGAACGACCACACCCAACTGACCGAGCTCGCTCAGGAGCTCGCCTCCAGGTGGTTGACAGGCAACGTGCTGGCGAGCCGCCCATAAGCCCTCAGTCCCACATTTCGCGCTGTTCTGCCCTTCAAGTTCGACGCTGTCAGTGAGGGGGTTCCAAGTCCCCTGAGATTGTCGGCCAAACACCTACAAAACGGCTTCGCATGAGCCCGACAGGATTACCGGATGCCATCCGATTCTGCCCAACCAGCCACTTCGGCAGGCTGTGGGCAGTATGCGAAAGGCTATCTATGTCGCAATGGGCCTGCTATTCCTGGAGGTGGGATCTCGATTCGGCGAGTGTGCAGGCACGACGGTAAATTTTTCTGGTGAAACAACGAAGGGCGGCATTTCCGTCGCCGCCAACCTCGTTACCAACAGCACGATCTGGATTGACGATGCGCTGCCAACCGGAGCCATTCCGGAAGTGGATGGTGCCGACGCCTGGAATTGGGTTAACGCTAATCCGGCTCCTTTTGCCGGGCAGCTCGCCAACCAGTCCTCCGTCTCACCCGGACTGCACCAACATTATTTTACCTCGGCAACACAGACTTTGAACGTTAACGCGGGCGACAACTTGTTCGTCGCCGTGTATTTGGATCCAAGTAATCCGCCGAGTGAAATCATGCTGCAGTGGAATGATGGCAGCAGTTGGGACCATCGCGCGTTCTGGGGAGCTAATACTATCACGTATGGTGAACTCGGCACTGTTTCGCGTGCACATGTAGGCGCTTTGCCGCCGCTTGGACGATGGGTGGTTCTTCAAGTGCCAGCCAGCCAGGTCGGCCTGGAAGGCGCGTCGGTAAGCGGAATGGCTTTCAGCCAGGTCGATGGCCGCGCAACCTGGGATTACGTGGGCAGAGTTGCGGCAGGCGCAACCGTGACGCCGCCGGACAACGGTGATTCTACGGGTTCGAACACCAATTCCACGGCCAACCAGACAAACGCAACGTTGTGGGTGGAAGACGCGTTGCCCGCCGGCGCTGTGCCCGAGACCGATGGCGGAGACACTTGGAGCTGGATCAGTTCCAACCCGTCGCCTTATTCCGGCACCTTAGCCAATCAATCCATTGTTGCCGCCGGTCTGCATCAACACTTTTTTACGTCGGCTACCCAAACACTTCCAATTATTGTCGGGGACACTCTGTTTGCCGCGGTGTATCTTGATCCGAACACGCCGCCAACGGAAATCATGCTCCAGTGGAACGATGGCAGTGGTTGGGAACATCGCGCCTTTTGGGGAATCGACAGCATCAGCTACGGAATCAGCGGGACCCCGTCTCACGCCAACATGGGATCTTTGCCACCCGCCGGACGATGGACACTGTTGCAAGTGCCGGCCAGCCAGGTCGGATTGGAAGGAAAGGCCGTGACCGGCATGTCCTTCAGCCAATTCGATGGGCGAGCAACCTGGGATTACGTGGGCAAGGTCCCCTCGGGCATGACTATCCCCTCCCCCGTCACCAGTACAAATGGCAACACAGGGTCCTCTGGGACCAACGTGGTTTCCGGGGGCAGCGGAGGAACTACTAACATCATCGATAGCGGCGGCAGTACCAACATTGCCGGCACAACCGGCACCAACATTCCTCCCGTAACGACCAACTCGGTGATTGGAAGCAGCCCTGTCGATTACATTTCCGTCCAACTCCCTCAAGTGGGCGATCACACGTTGCACGTCCTGACCCCTACCTTGCTTGAACTCAAGCTGATTGCCACAAAGCAACCTGATCCGGCGCCGGTAACAAAATGGAACTTCGTTGATTCCAGCTTCCAGTTTACTCCGCCTTCGCCAGGTTCTTTAACCGTGACAGCGGACGGACAACCTCTCACCGTGACTCGCGTCGGTTTTAAGCGTCGTCCCCTCTACGCGCCTTATACCAGCTACGATCTGCGTATCGAGAACTCGCTCTATCTGCAATTGTCGGGACCGATCTCCGATAACCAGACCATTCAAGTCACCAATCCGGACGGATCGCTTTGGGCCTCGAGCGTGCAATTTGCCGCCAAAGTTGATCCGGCTCGCTACAGCCCGGCCATTCACATTAACCAGGAAGGCTACATGCCTAGTTTTTCCAAGAAAGCAATGGTCGGCTATTACGTGGGCAGCTTGGGCGAACTGACCTTTGCTGCCTCCTCGGGATTCAAGATTGTCGATGCCAACAGCGGTGCCCAGGTCTTTCAAGGCTCACTAACCCAACGCGCGGATTCCGGTTTCAGCTATGTGCCCACACCGTACCAGCAGGTTTATGAAGCTGACTTCAGCGCTTTCGATATACCGGGTCAGTACCGCCTGGTGGTGCCAGGGATGGGCAGTTCCCTGCCGTTCCTGATTCATGATGGCGTGGCGATGGACTTCGCTCGCGCCTATGCGCTGGGTTTGTATCACCAGCGCTGCGGAACCAACACCGCTATGCCGCAGACGCGCTTTACACACGACATCTGCCATGCGGCGCCCGCGAGCGTTCCCTCTTCGGCGGCAGCATTCCCATTTACCTGGTCCACTGTGGCTGGTTATGCCAACGAGATTAATGCAAATAACCCTCAACAAGCGGCGCCGGCGCTGACCAGCCCGAGCGCTCAATTATTTCCATTTGTAAACCAGGGAAAAATCGACGTCTCGGGCGGGCATCACGACGCTGGCGACTACAGCAAATACACCATTAACAGTGCCAGTCTTGTCCACTACTTAATGTTCGCGGTGGACTCCTTGCCTGGGGTGGCCGCGCTCGATAATTTGGGCATCCCGGAAAGCGGTGACGGCATCAGCGATGTCATGCAGGAAGCCAAATGGGAGGCGGACTTCCTGGCCAAAATGCAGGACGCCGACGGTGGTTTTTACTTCCTGGTTTATCCACAGAATCGCGAATACGAAAGCAACGTAACTCCCGACCATGGCGATCCTCAGGTGGTGTGGCCCAAAACCACATCCGTAACAGCGGCCTCGGTAGCTGCCCTTGCGCAGTGCGCTACTTCGCCATTGTTCAAGCAAACCTACCCGGCGGCGGCGGCGGCTTATCTGGCCAAGGCGAAGCTCGGCTGGCAGTTCCTCACCAACGCGATCGCCAAGTACGGCAAGAACGGGGCATATCAGAAAATCACCCATTACGGTGATAATTTTGCCGACAATGACGAAATGGCCTGGGCGGCCTGCCAGATGTATTTAGCAACTGGCGACAGTTCGATTCACCAATTGCTGTTGTCCTGGTTCGATCCCGCCAACGCTGCGACCTGGCGTTGGGGATGGTGGCACATGTCCGAATGCTACGGCCATGCCATCCGCAGTTATGCATTCGCGATTCAAAGCGGGCGCGCTACAGTATCTCAACTCGACTCGACGTTTTTGCTGAAATGCCGCGCCCAAATTGGCGCCGCCGGAGATGATATGTTGAACTTCTCGCAGCAGAACGCCTACGGAACCAGCTTCCCGCTGCCCACCAAAGCGGTCAATAGTGCCGGCTGGTACTTTTCCACTGACCAGGCCTTTGATCTAGCCGTAGCCTACCAGCTCAACCCAAAGGCGCAGTACATGACGGCCCTGGTTGCCAACATGAACTATGAAGGTGGCTGCAATCCCCTGAACCTTTCGTACGTCACCGGTCTGGGATGGAAACGTCAGCGCGATATTGTCAGCCAGTGGGCCATCAACGATACACGCGCCCTCCCGCCTTCAGGTATTCCGGTTGGAAATATCGGTCCTGCGTTCGACAACCTTTGGGATTACGGAACAGAATTGGCAGGGCTTTGCTTCCCTTCCGATTCGGCGACCGTCGCGCCCTATCCATTCTACGACCGATGGGGCGACAGTTGGAACGTAACCGATGAAATGGTCGTCCTGAACCAGGCGCGCAGCATCGGAACTCTGGCGTTTCTGGCAGCTCAGACGTCCTATCAGAATCAGCCTTGGCAGGCTCCGGGCAACGCCCAGATCATTGTGCCGTCCGCCACAGCACCGGTGGGGCAACCAGTTACTTTGTCAATGCAGGTTCCCGGCATCGACTTATCATCCGCTCGAATCACCTGGGAGGCCCGCGATCAGGAGCCGGCGTTTGGGCAGACCTTCACCTTTGCCCCTAAAAGCAACGGCCCTCAGTGGGTTGAAGCCGAGGCACAGATGCCCGATGGCCGCCGTATATTTGCCAAAGCAAGCTTCAATGCCAACTCGCCAAATATCGTTTGGGTCGATGATTCCGTTCCCGCTGGCGCCGACACAGGTTCCGATGGCGGGGATTCCTGGAACTGGGTGAGCTCCAATCCTACTCCGTTTTCCGGTTCGCTGGAACATCAATCCGCTTTCGTGCAAGGCTTCCATCAGCACTACTTCATTAACGCAAATGAAACGCTGTCCATCGGCACAGGCGATGTCCTCTATGCCTATGTGTATCTGGATCCAACGGCCATGCCTTCGGAGATTATGCTGCAATGGAATGACGGCACCGGATGGGAGCATCGTGCCTATTGGGGCTCAGACCAGTTGAGCAATGGCGTTGATGGAACGCCTGGACGCCGCTACATCGGCCCGCTGCCTGCGGCCGGACAATGGGTGCAGCTAAAAGTGCCGGCCAGCCAGGTAAACCTGCAGGGTGTTACTGTCAGTGGCATGGCCTTTACCCTTTACAACGGACGGGCCACTTGGGACGCAGCCGGACGCGTGACTGCCTCGGGCGGAAACGGAACAATTAGCGTCTCACTAAGCACAACGAATCCAGTTGTCTCTCGTGTGGGCGGAACACCGACCATCATTACCTTCAGCCGCTCAGGCGATACGCAATCCTCGCTGATGGTAAACTATTCCCTGAGGGGAAACGCGGTCGCGGGTCAGGATTTTCAGCTTTCGCCCGGTAACTCCGGAACGACCGTCAGCATTCCTGCCGGAGCCGCTTCGGCCAATTTGCAAATACTGCCGCTGGCATCCACGAATTTCATGCGCGGCCTTGCGCTTCACTTCGCCGTGGCTGCAGCTTCCTCGTACCAGTTAGGCAATCCCGTCGCTGTGGATCTAACGATCAGTGGCAACACGGTCCCGGCTTCGCTGAAAATGTCGCCGCAGGGCACACTCCTTACCTGGCCCAGCATTTCAAACAAACAGTATCGCATCGGCTATAAGAATAACCTGACCGACCAGGTTTGGACTCCTATCGGCCAGGTCACGGCTACCAATTCGACAAGTTCTTGGGCCGACAACACCGTCACCCCCGTCAGGCAGCGATTTTATCTTGTGGCACAAGTGAATTAAAGCGGTTCCGCTGGGATAACGAATCACTAAAAAGTGATTCGCACAGCTTATCGAACGTCGGCGTCGGAATCGGCCCACCGAAAGTAGACGCCGCGCTGAACCCCACGTCGTCAGTCAGAATCAACAGCACGTTCGGCGCGCCTTTAGGCGCCTCGATACCCTTTGGGAGGATTCGGCGTCGATTCTGCCGCAGTGCGCCCTATCTTGCCATTGAATGGTTGCAGCGGATGTGGCAACACTTCCCTGCGCACCTGCTTCCAACGCGAACACCGCGCCCAGCCCGACGGCCAGCCTGGCAAACGTAGTTTTCTTCTTCATGATTTTGGCCCTTTCAACGGACGCGGAGGTAGCTTCCACTTGTTCGGTGACCCGCTCATGGCCGCCCCTCCGGTCCTGCAGTCGAACCCACCAAAATTACTAGCCTATAAGAACAACCCAAGACCGTGAATTGTCCCTTGGTGCAACTCCATTGGCCCTTTAGTGCCCCCCTTCACCCCTCCCGCCACCCTCCACTCACGACTCGCCACTGCCCGCAGGCCTGCCCTCCAATCCACCAAAACAACTTGAAAATCCTCGCCCGTAGTTCAGCCTAAAACTGGCGAAAGGATCGTCGTTCCGTAATTCATCACAAAATGAACGCCGAAAACCTCAAAACTAGACTGGAGCCGGTGGTCAATCTTGCCTGCC
>Ga0306920_100016126_pt1 | contig 10271 bp, 9 predicted proteins | sample flu12Cox44000170_FD_204666 | JGI IMG/M metagenome (GOLD analysis project Ga0306920, IMG submission 204666) | Lab enrichment of tropical soil microbial communities from Luquillo Experimental Forest, Puerto Rico - flux4day.12C.oxic.44.000.170 (v2)... | ecosystem: Environmental > Terrestrial >...
GCCGAGCCCGATCGCCGCCACCGTCATCCCCGCGACCCCGCTGTTTGTCAGGGACAATGCCACCCCGGCCAGTCCGCCGCCCACCCAGGCAAGCTGGTGCACGGTCTCCGAGGCGGCGAAGGCGGATGACCTGATGTCCTCGCCGATCTCCTCCTGCACGGTCGAGTCGAGGGCTAGCTTGGCCAGCACCTGCCCGAACGCGGCGACAAGGGCCACCGCGAGCGCCGCCGCCAGCCCGAAGAACAAGGCGCAGAGCGTCGTCACCACCGTGGCGGCACCGAGCATGCCGAACATGATGAGGTGCGGCCGGCGGGCCCGCAGCGCCGACCCGAGCGCCGTGCCGCCGAAGCCGCCGAGGGTGGCGGCCACGAGCAGCCCGCCGAGCGCCACCTTGTCGTTCACACCGTGGAAGTGCACGGTCCTGAGCAGGAACGCGAGGAAGAACACGGTGAAGCCGGAGAATGCGCGCAGGGTCGCGTTGGCGCGCATCGCCTCGACGACGACGGGGCCCACCTGGCGGAACGTCCGGAGCCCCTGCCGTGGGGACTGCCGGGCCGACCGGCCCGGTGCCGGGTCGCCCGGAGCCGTGGCGCGCGGCTGCCCGGACCCGAGCGGCAGCGTCCCGCCCGGCCCATAGCCCGGCTGGCCGGCGGGCGCGGCCGGGTTCGGCACCGTGGCGGCCTCGCTGGGATCGCCGGCCTCCGGCCTGCGGTCGAACGCATCGACGTGGTCGGGCACCCGGAAGCTCAGCGCGGTCGCGGCGATATAGACCACGGTCCCCACGCGCAGCACCCAGGCCGCGCCGTTGGGGCCGCCCCCGGCCACGTACTCGATGCCCAGGGCGGTCAGCCCTGCCACGCTGGAGGAGATCAGCGAGGCCATGCCGGTGCGCGAGTTCGCCGTGACCAGGGTGATCTCCCGCGGCAGCAGCCTGGGCGTGACGGAAGCCCGGGTCACCGCGTACGCCTTCTGCAGCACCAGCACGCCGAACGCGGCGGGGAGGAGTTCCACCACGTCGTTGTGCAGCACCGCGTCTACCATTCCCCAGCACAGCAGGCCGCGCGCCATCAGCGTGCCCGCCAGCAGGTACCGGCGGCCCTGCCGCGCCCGGTCCAGCATCGGCCCGATCACCGGGGCCAGGATGGCGAACGGCGCCATGGTGATGATCAGGGTGAGCGCGATCCGGCCCCGTGCCTGGTCGAGCGAGGTGCTGAAGAACAGCGTGCCCGCCAGGGCGATGGTCACGAAGGCGTCGCCGGCGGCGCCCGCCGCGGACAGTTCTATGAGGCTCGCCAGGCCGGTACGGCCGGCGCCGGAGGCCCCGGTCAGCCGGTGCACGACACGGCTGGTGCGGCGCGCGGCCCCCGCGCTCGCCCGGCCGCTGGACCGGGCGGCAGAGGAGACCGACCTGGCCGCGTCCCGGGCCGCCGTCCAGGCCCCATCCAATCCCATGGTCCCAGTATCCTGAGTTGGGCCGGTTCCCGGAAACGGCGGGCCGGGCCCGGCGGCCGCAAAGTGGCCGCACTACCGTGCAAGCATGCACCCGGATGGGGAACAATTACCGACCGTGAGCCCACTTCGCGCGCGCAGGCCTGAGCCGGACGAGATCTGTGCCCAGGCGGTTGACCTCGCCCGCGCCGCCGCCGTCGAGGTAGCGGGGCACAGTCAGGTCGGTGAGCACATCGGCGCGGACGCCGAGGCGGACCGCGTGGTGACCCACCTGTTCGCCTGTCTCGATCCCGCCTACCGTGGCTGGCGCTGGGCGGTCACGCTGACCCGGGCGTCGCGCGCCAAGACCGCCACGGTGTGCGAGAGCGTACTGCTGCCCGGCCCCGAGTCCATCCTGGCGCCGGAGTGGGTGCCCTGGCGGGAACGTCTGCGCCCCGGCGACGTGGGGGTTGGCGACATCCTGCCCACGGCGGCCGACGACGAGCGGCTGGTGCCCGCGGTCGTCCTGGCCGGTGACGACGGGCTGGCCGACATCGACGACCTGTCGGTGATCGTGGCCACGCTGGCCGAGCCCTTCGCGGGAAACCGGGCCGTGGCGGCCGGCCTGGTGCCGCCGCAGGGCCGGGTGCTGTCGCCGGCGGGCCGCGATGAGACGGGGATGCGCTGGTATGCCAGCGAGCACGGGCCGAAGAGCCCACTGGCGCACGCGGCACCCGGAGTTTGCGCGGGCTGCGGGTTCTTCGTCCGGCTCGGCGGCCCGCTCGGCTCGGTGTTCGGGGTATGCGCGAACGCGTTCGCCCCCGACGACGGCCGGGTGGTGTCGGTGGACCACGGCTGCGGCGCGCATTCGGAGGCGCTGCTGCCCGGGACCGCGGATCAGCCGGTGCCGCCGGTGATCGATGAGCTCGGGTACGACCTTATGGACCTGCCCGGCGTTTCGGTGGACGAGACTGTTTTCGAGTCGCTCGACCACAACTGACCGGCTAGGCCCGGGGATCGCCGCTAGGCCCGGGGATCGCCGCTAGGCCCGGGGATCGCCGCTAGGCCTGAGGATCGCCGCCGGCCTGCGCCCGGCGCGCCGCGCTGCGCGCCCGCTTGATCCGGGGCACGTACCACAGCGCGAACAGCCCCATCACCACGGCGGCCGCGCAGGTCCAGATCCACCACCGCTCGTCGGCGGGGATCTGGTCGCGCAGTATCAGCAGCACCACCAGCGCGACCGCCCATCCAGCGGTAAGGACCGCCGTGACGAGCTGGTCGTTCGCCTCGAGCGGCGGCGGCACTGGGCGCTGAGCACGGGCCATGTGCCCAGGTTAGTCTCGTCCGTCACGCCGGCCCCGTACGGAGGCTGGGACCAGGGCCGGCCTGGTGCCAGTCCAGCCACGCGGGCACCGGCTTGCGGAATACTTCGCTTTAGCGTATTGTTAGCGAAAGTAATGAGTCAGGCTAATGAATATGACGCAATCGGAGCACAGGTCCGACCCCGGCCTGGCCACAGCACTGCGGATCTCGGTGAGCCGCTTGGCCCGCCGCCTGCGCGTGGAGCGCGCCGCGGCCGGTTTGGGCGAGCCGGATCTCTCGGAAACCCAGCTGGCCGCCCTGGCCACGCTGGAGCGGCACGGCGCGATGACGCCGGGGGAGCTCGCCGAGCACGAGAAGGTGCAGCCCCCGTCCATGACGCGCGTCATTTCGGCGCTCGTGGACTCCCAGCTCGTGCGGCGCGAGCCGCACGTTTCCGACCGGCGGCAGGTGGTGCTGACCGCCACGGACGCCGGCCGCGATCTGGTGATCAGGGCGCGGCGGCGGCGGGAGGAGTGGCTGGCGCGGCGGCTCAAGGAGCTGCCACCGGCCGAGCGGGCCACCTTGCGGGCGGCCGCACCGATCCTGGAGAAGCTCAGCCAGGCCTGAACCAGCCCGCCCCGCGCCGGGGAGGCACCGTCGAAAGCGGCCGCCGCCCGCGGTTTCAGACGTTCCGGTCGCTGTCCACTCGGAACTACCGGCTGTTCGCCTCCGGGCAGGTCGTGTCCAACACGGGCACCTGGATGCAGCGGGTGGCCCAGGACTGGCTGGTGCTGGAGCTGACCCACGGCAGCGGGACGGCCCTGGGCATCGCCTCGGGCTTGCAGTTCCTGCCGCAATTGCTGTTCAGCCTCTGGGGCGGGGTGATCGCCGACCGCTATCGCAAGCGCACCATCCTGCTGACCACTCAGGCGATCATGGGGATGCTCGCGCTCATCCTGGGGATCCTCGCGCTGACCGGAGCGGTGGCCGTCTGGCAGGTTTACCTGCTCGCCTTCGGGCTCGGCATGGCCGCGGTGGTAGACAACCCGGCCAGGCAGACGTTCGTGGCGGAGATGGTGGGCAGCGAGGGGATGGCGAACGCCATCGCGCTGAACAGCGCCACGTTCAACCTCGCCAGGATCGTCGGCCCCGCCGTCGCCGGCCTCGTCATCGCGGCCGTGGGCACCCCGGCCGCCTTCCTGGTTAACGCGGCCTCGTACGGGGCCGTGCTGGTCGGGCTCAAGCTCATGCGGGAAGACGAACTGCGGCCCCTGGCCCGGGCACCCAAGGCGCGGGGGCAGCTCAGGGAGGCGTTCAGCTACGTGCGGGCCCGCCCCGACCTCTGGCTGACCCTGGTGCTGGTGTTCTTCGTGGCCACGTTCGGCATGAATTTCCAGGTGACCACCGCGTTGATGTCCAAGGGCGTATTCCACACCGGCGCCTCGGAGTTCGGCCTGGCCTCGGCCGTGTTCGCACTCGGCGCGCTGGGCGGCGCACTGGCCGCCGCCCGCCGGGCCCGGCCCAGCATGCGGCTGATGCTGACCATGGCATTCGCGTTCGGCCTGCTCGAAGTGACGACCGGCCTGATGCCGGCGTTCTGGTCGTTCCTGGCGTTGCTGGTGCCGACCGGGATGGCCGTGCTCATGTTCACCACCGCAGCCAACTCCGCGACCCAGCTGAGCACCACGCCCGCGGTGCGGGGCCGGGTGATGGGCCTGTACATGCTGGTCTTCCTCGGCGGGACCCCGCTCGGCTCCCCGCTGGTCGGCTGGGCGGCCGAGCAGTTCGGGGCGCGGGCCGGCCTGATCGGCGGCGGGGTGATCTCGGCGGTCGCGGCCGTCGGCGTGGCGCTGCTGCTGGCCCGGGCGCGTGGTGCCAGCCTTCGCTCCGTCCTGCGCCCGGCCGCGCTGGCCCGGGTCACGAGCTGACGCTGCCGGCAGATATGCCCTACGAACAGGGCCAATCCCGGCACAACGGCCGGCGGCTGAGCGTGGCGGCTGCTACCAATGGATCATGAGGCTGTTCGTCGCGGTCGCGCTGCCCCCCGAGGCAGCCGGCGAACTGGACGAGGTGGCGGCGCCGTTGCGGCCCGCCCGGCCAGATCTGCGCTGGACGGGCCGCGACGCCTGGCACCTCACGCTTGCCTTCCTTGGCGAGGTCGACGAGGTGGTCATCGCCGAGCTCTCGGTCCGCCTGGAACGGGCCGCCCGGCGCCATCCCTACCTGTCCCTGTCGCTGGCCGGGGCGGGTGCCTTCCCGAGCGCCACCCGGGCCCGGGTGCTGTGGACTGGCATCCAGGGAGACCGCCGCGAACTGGGCCTGCTGGCCGCCTCGGCCGGCGCGGGGGCGCGACGGGCCGGCGCCCCGCCCGCGGCGAGCGGCCGGGGCTACCAGCCGCACCTCACCCTGGCCCGGTGCCGCGCGCCGGCCGACGTGACTGCGCTCGTCGAGGCGCTGGGGGGCTTCGCCGGGACCCCGTGGGTGGCCAGCGAGTTGCACCTGATCCACAGCCGGCTGGGCGCCCACCCACGCTACGAGGTCATCGGCACGTGGCCGCTGCGCAGTGCCATAGGCTCCTGACGTGAACCGCACGACCCGCTGGCTGCTCCCCACCGTGCTCGCGCTGCTGGTACTGGTGGCACTGGCCGGGGCGATAATCCACTGACTCCCGCTGGCTGCGGCGCTACAGGTGGTCGACGACGTAGTCCACGCACGCCGTGAGCGCCTCCACGTCCGCCGGATCCACGGCCGGGAACATGGCGATCCGCAGCTGGTTGCGGCCGAGCTTGCGATAAGGCTCAGTGTCCACGATCCCGTTGGCCCGCAGTGCCGCCGCGACCTTCGCGGCATCCACCGGACCGGCGAAGTCGATGGTGCCGACCACCTGGGAGCGCTGCACCGGGTCGGTCACGAACGGCTCGGCGTACGGCGCCTTCTCCGCCCAGGCGTACAGGCGGGAGGAGGAGTCGGCGGTGCGCGCGACCGCCCAGTCCAGCCCGCCCTGGGCGAGCATCCAGTCCAGTTGCTCGGCCAGCAGCAGCAGGGTCGCCACCGACGGGGTGTTGTAGGTCTGCTGCTTCGCCGAGTTGTCGATCGCGACCTGCAGCGACAGGAACTCGGGGATGTACCGCCCGCTCGCCGCGATCGACGCGGCGCGCTCGAGTGCCGCCGGTGACAGCAGGGCGATCCACAGCCCCCCGTCCGCGCCGAAGCACTTCTGCGGGGCGAAGTAGTACGCGTCGGTCTCGGTGACGTCCACGGGCAGGCCGCCGGCGCCGCTGGTGGCGTCCACGGCCACCAGCGCGCCGCGGTCCGCCCCGGGCACCCGGCCGATCGGCATGGCCACGCCGGTCGAGGTCTCATTGTGGGTCAGCGCGTAGGTGTCCACGCCAGGCTCCGCCCGTGGCCGCGGGTGGCTGCCCGGCGGCGACTCGATGACGGCCGGCTCCTCCAGCCACGGCGCGGCCCCGGTGACCTGCGCGAATTTACTCGAGAACTCCCCGAACGCCAGGTGCGAGGACCGTTCGCGCACCAGGCCGAACGCGGCTACCTCCCAGAACGCCGTGGTGCCGCCGTTGCCCAGCACCACCTGGTACCCCTCCGGCAGCCGGAACAGCTCGCCGAGGCCCTCGCGCACCCGCTGCACCAGTGAGCGCACCGGCGCCTGCCGGTGGGACGTGCCGAGATAGGTGCCGCCGGAACCCGCCAGCGCGGCCAGCTGCTCGGGACGCACCTTCGACGGGCCGCTGCCGAACCGCCCGTCGGCAGGGCGCAGACCAGCAGGGATCTCGATCGGGGTCATACGGCCAGCCTATCGAGGGCTCGGGTCCCGCCCCGCCCGTGATACTTCCGCGGCCGCTGTGACAAGCCCGCAGCCACGTCAGGGACGTTACGCTCTTCCCCCGGGACGCCCGCCGCCTAGCACCGTGACCCGGTCAGATCTCGCCGAGGACGCCCTCGGCGCCGGGGACCTCCTTGACCGGCCGGGCCGGCGGGCCCACGTAGCGGGCGCTCGGCCGGATCAGCCGCCCGGTTTCCTTCTGCTCCAGGATGTGGGCGGACCAGCCCGCGGTGCGCGCGCAGGTGAACATCGCGGTGAACATGTGCGCGGGCACCTCGGCGAAGTCCAGGACGACCGCCGCCCAGTACTCGACGTTGGTCGCGAGCACCCGGTCCGGCCTGCGGGCGTGCAGCTCCGTGAGGGCGGCATCCTCCAGCGCCGCCGCCACCTCGTACCTGGGCGCGCCCAGTTCCTTGGCGGTGCGCCGCAGCACCTTGGCCCGGGGGTCCTCGGCCCGGTAGACGCGGTGCCCGAACCCCATCAGCCGCTCGCCCTTGTCCAGTTCCGCCCTGACGTAGCGGGTGGCGTCCCCGATCTGCTCGACCTCTTCGACCATGTGCAGCACCCGGGCCGGGGCGCCGCCGTGCAGCGGCCCGGACATGGCGCCCACCGCGCCGGAGAGTGCTGCCGCCACGTCCGCGCCGGTGGACGCGATGACCCGGGCGGTGAACGTGGAGGCGTTCATGCCGTGCTCGGCGGCCGACGTCCAGTAGGCATCCACCGCCTTGACGTGCCGGGGGTCCGGGTCGCCGCGCCAGCGGATCATGAAGCGCTCGACGATGTTGTCCGACTCTTCCACGCGTTCCTGCGGGATCGCGGGCAGGCCGGTGCCGCGGGCGGACTGGGCCACGAACGAGAGCGTCATGACCGAGGCACGGGCCAGGTCGTCGCGGGCCTGCTCGGCAGTGATGTCCAGCAGCGGCCGCAGGCCCTTGGCGGGCGCCAGCATGGCCAGGGAGCTCTGCACGTCCACCCGGATGTCGCCGGACCGGACGGGGATCGGATACGGCTCGGTGGGCGGCAGCCCGGGCGTGAACGCGTTGTCCACCAGCAGGCCCCAGACGTGCCCGTAGGAGACCTCGCCGACCAGGTCCTCGATGTCGACTCCCCGGTAGCGGAGTGCGCCCCCCTCCCGGTCGGGCTCGGCGATCTGTGTCTCGAATGCGACAACACCTTCGAGCCCGGGCTTGAAGTCGGACATCTGGGTCTCCTTGTGTCTGCGATGAGCGCCGGCGCCCGGATTCCGGGGCAGGCGTCCGGTCCTGCGGTGGGTCGCACTCGCCCGTGCCGCTTTATTCAACAACGTGATCGCCATGTCCGGGTAGCGCAGGATGCCGTGATGCGCACCACCAGCGGCTGCTCGCCCCGGGCAAGGGGCCTGTGTGAAGATCGGTACCCGTGGATACCGATCAGCAGCCGCCAGGGGCCAGGACATCTCCGGCCACGGATCCCGGCCTGGATGAGGCCATGCTCGCCGGGGATCCGGCCGACCAGTTCTCCGCATGGCTCGCCGACGCCATGGCGGCGGGCCTGCCCGAGCCCAACGCCATGGTTCTGTCCACCGTGTCCGCGGCTGGGCGGCCCCGGTCCCGGTCCGTCCTGCTCAAGGCCCATGGCCCGGCGGGGTTTGTGTTCTATACCAACAGGACTTCCGCGAAGGCCCAGGATCTGGCGGTGAACGGGTACGCCAGCGCGCTGTTTCCCTGGTATGCGCTGCGCCGCCAGGTGATCGTCCAGGGCGTGGTGACCCCGATGTCCCAGGCGGAGAGCGAACCGTACTTCCATTCCCGGCCGCACGGCTCTCAACTCGGCGCCTGGGCCAGCAGGCAGTCGTCGGTGGTCGGTTCCCGGGCCGTGTTCGAAGACGCCTACGCGCGGCTGGAACGGCGCTGGCCGGAGGGGACCACGGTGCCGATGCCGGACTTCTGGGGCGGTTACCGGTTGGTGCCTGATTTGGCCGAATTCTGGCAGGGCCGGCTCAACCGGCTGCACGATCGGCTGCGTTACCGCCGCGACGGAACGCACTGGCTGGTGGAACGCCTGTCACCCTGACCGGCCGCCCCGGCCACGATGGCCCCCCCGGCGAATACCATCAGGTGGGAGGGAGGCTCCCGTGACCGCCTACGGGCTCATCGACACCACAGAGATGTATCTGCGTACCCTCTTCGAACTGGAGGAGGAGGGCATCCCGCCGCTGCGGGCGCGCATCGTCGAGCGGCTGTCGCAGAGCGGTCCCACGGTGAGCCAGACCGTTGCCCGGATGGAGCGCGACGAACTGCTGCGGGTGGAAGAGGACCGGCGGCTGGTGCTGACCCCGACCGGCCAGGCGCTCGCGACGCGGGTCATGCGCAAGCACAGGCTGGCCGAGTGCCTGCTGGTCAGCGTCATCGGGCTGCCGTGGGAGGAGGTCCACTCCGAGGCCTGCCGGTGGGAACACGTGATCTCCGAGCAGGTCGAGCGGCGGCTGGTGGAACTGCTCGGCTATCCCGTCCATTGTCCGCATGGCAACGTCATTCCCGGGCTCGATGAGCTCGGCGTTCCGCCCGCCGCCGCTGACCAGGCAGAACGCGCGCGCCGCGAGCCGGTCGAGCCAATGCTCAGCGTCGCGTCCGCGCGCCCGGCGCCCGTTGTCATCCAGCGCATCAGCGAACAAGTTCAAAGTGATATCGGCCTGATGCTTAAACTCAAGCGCAGTGGGATACAACCGGGACGCGAGGTCACGCTCTCGGTGGCCGACGACGGTGTGCGGGTGACAAGTGAGGACGGTGCGGGGAGCATCACGGCGGATCTGCCCCGCCGCGTTGCCGCGCACGTTTTCGTCGCCGTTCCCTGACGACTCCGCCGTTCCTGGCGGGTGCCCGTGACCGGGTGGGATGAGGCTGGCGTGCGCGCCTACCTGCCGCCGGACACGGTGCTCGGGCAGATCGAGGCCGCGGTGGTGGTGGCCGACCGGCAAAGCAACCTGCTGTACGCCAACGCCTATGCGGCCCGGCTGTTCGACTTCCCCGACGACCCCGAGCGTTTGGTCGGCCGCTCGCTGCTCTCGCTCGGTTTTGAAGAGGAGGACCTGGGCAAGGCCGCCGATCTCGCCAAGCAGGTGCTCGGCGGCCGCGCCTGGGACGGCACATTCTCCTCGGCCCGGTCCGGCGGATCCCGGGTGTTCATCCGGGCCCAGGCGGTGCCACTGCGGCACCCCTCCGGCGCGATCGACGGGATCGTCATCATCGGCCGGCAGGCGGCCAGGCGCAGCAGCCAGCAGGAACGGGAGCGGATCTGGCTGCTCGAGCGCATTGGGGAGCGCCTGGCCCGGTCCCTGGAACTTGGCGTCACGCTGCGGCATGTGGCCGAGACACTGGTCCCGCAGCTCGCCGACCACTGCTTCATCGACCTGTTCCAGGGGGACAAGCTGTTCCGCCGGGCCCAGATCAACGCCGGCGGCTGGGAACCGGCGCCGGGCACCTGGGCCGCCGTGGGCGAGCAGATCCGCTACCCGGAAGGCCACTTCTGCCAGCAGGCCATGGCCAGCCGGGACCCAGTCCTGGTGTCGAACCTGGTCTATACCGAGTTCCCGGCGCCACACGCGCAGAGCTTGCGGGCCAGCGAGGACGTCGGGCTGATCTCGATCGTGGCTGCGCCGCTGGTCGCCCGCGGCGAGCTGCTCGGCGTGATCAGCCTGGCCCTGTCCCGGCTCACCGAGCGG
>Ga0306920_100016127_pt1 | contig 10271 bp, 8 predicted proteins | sample flu12Cox44000170_FD_204666 | JGI IMG/M metagenome (GOLD analysis project Ga0306920, IMG submission 204666) | Lab enrichment of tropical soil microbial communities from Luquillo Experimental Forest, Puerto Rico - flux4day.12C.oxic.44.000.170 (v2)... | ecosystem: Environmental > Terrestrial >...
CCCCGCCGCGTGGGTGCGCAGGTCGTAGAGGCGCAGCGAGCCGAAAGAGTATCCCCGCGGCGGGCTGACGACGGCGAGCATGCGGCCGTCCGGGCTCAGCGCAAGCAGATCCGGCGGCGCGTTGGCCGGGAGCGCGAGCGTGCCGATCACCGCCGGGTTCCGCTCAAGGGTCGCCAACAGCGTGCTCTCGGTCTGCTGGCTGGGGTCCAGATTGACGGCCTCGCGCGCGAGCAGCATCGCCAGGTCGATCCGCGGCTCGCTCACCGCCTCGGCACCGAGCTGTTGCCCGAGCGCGACGCGAGCCTCGCTGGTCGCGTGCTGCTTTTGCACGAGCGCCAGGACTCCGGCGATGATGGAGACGACCAGCAGCGCAGCGACCGCCGCCAGCACCGCGCGCAGCCTGCGCGCAGCGCGCCCGGCCGCGCCCCGGCTTGCGGACAGAAACTCCAGCTCGACCGGGCTCAGCTCATCCCGATGCTGGGCCGACCAGTCCGCCGCTGCGGTGAGTCTCGCCCCTCGGTAGAGGTCGCCCGGGTCCCGACCGCCTGCATCCCACTCCCGCGAGATGTCGCTCATATGCGCGTGCAGTCGCCGACCGACCCGATCCTCCTCGAGCCAGGTTCGGTAGCGCGGCCACTCTCTCAACAGCGCCTCGTGGGATAGCTCGACCTCGCCGTCGGTTATGGTCAGCAGACGAGCGTCGGTGAGGGTCGCGACCACTTGTTGGGCGCCGTCGATTCGCTCGAGCTCGGCAACCGGCAGGCGTCGACGGACAAGCGCGCCGTCCTCGCCGTGTGCGAGCCGTAGCAGCAGCCCCCGCGCCACCCGCCGCCCGGGCTCGTCCAGCCGCACATACGCGTCCTCGGCAAGCCGAGCGACCGCCCCCCGGACGCCGCCGCTCGCCGCGTAGCGCTCGAGGCGCAGCACGCGCCCGTCGCGCACCCGCCACAGCTCGAGCAGCATCGTCGAGAGCAGCGGCAGCCCACCCGGCTCACCGGCCACGTCGGCGACCAGATCGTCGACCAGTGCTCGCTCAACGTCCAATCCGGCGCGAGCCGCCGGCAGCTCGATCGCCCGCGCCAGCTCTTCACGCCGCATCGGCCCGACCAGCACATGGCTCGAGCTGAGCAGCTCCGCAAAACGGGTGTAGGTCGCGCAGCGGCCGTAAAAGTCAGCGCGCAGCGCCACCACGACCAGCAGCCGCCGCTCGGCGTCGCACGCCGCCGCGGCGAGCTGATCCAGGAACGCCACGCGCTCGCCTTCGTGCTCGCACACCGTGAACAGCTCCTCGAGCTGATCCACCGCAAGCACCATCCGATCGCCCGGCGTCACCCCCGCCAGCACCACGTCCAGCTCCTCACCCCTAAGCGCTCGGGCCAGCTCCGCGCACGGCCGCTCGCCAGGGCGGACCAATAGCTGCCTCCAGCCTGCGCTGCCCGGCAGCTCGCCGCGGCTCAACGCCGACAGAAGTCCCGCACGCAGCAGTGAGGACTTCCCGATCCCCGAGGGACCCACGATCCCGACCAGCGTCGATTCCGCAAGGCGGGCGACCAGATCGGACACCATCCGCTCGCGCCCGCAGAAGTAATCCGCGTCGGAGCGATCAAATGAAGCCAGCCCCTTGTACGGACAGACCGCCCGCTCCTCCATCGTGCCGGACGGCATGGTGACCGCCCCGGGGGCCAGCTCGAGCGTCGGATCTTGGCGCAGTATCTGCCGCTCCAGCTCCTTGAGCCCGCGGCTCGGCTCGAGACCGAGCTCCTCGCGCAGCAGCTCACTCGTCTGCCGATAGACCTGAAGCGCCTCCGCCTGCCGGCCCGCTCGATACAGCGCCAACATCAGCTGCACGCGCAGCCGCTCTTGCAACGGGTTGGACGCGACCAGCCCCTCGAGCTCCGGGATCAGTTCCGCGTGGGCACCGAGCGCGAGATCGGCGTCGATTCGCTCCATTACCGCCAGCAAGCGCAATTCCTCCAAGCGCCGGATCTCGGGCCGGACAAACTCGAGCACGGCCAGATCGGCCAGCGGCGGCCCGCGCCACAGTGCCAGAGCCTCTCGCAGACGCGCGGCCGCCGACGCGGCATCGCCCCCGGCGAGCAGTCCGCGGCCGTCGGAGAACAGGCGCTCAAACCGGGCCACGTCGAGCTGCTCAGGCCCGGCGTTCAGCACGTAACCACCCGCCTGCGTCAAAAGAAGCTCGCCCGGGTCGCCGTCCTCCAGCAGCCGCCGCAGTCGCGACACCGCGACCCGCGTCGTGTTCAGCGCCTGGTCGGACACGTCCCCTCCGAGCAGCTGGTCGACAAGCTGCTCGGTCCTGACCAGGTGGTTGGCGTGCACCAACAACAACGCCAACAGCGCGCGCTGGCGCTCGCCGCCGAGTCGCAACGGCGTGTCACCGCGCCACGCCTCAAGCGGACCGAGCATCCGAAACTGCAGCAGCCCCCGGGGTTCGTCCCCCATGGCGGCCGATTATCCGCGAGCGCAGGCCGCCGCGCAACCGCGTGACAGAACCCGTCACGCGAACGTCATCCGCACGTCACCGCCCTCCCAGAGGCTGCCTGCAACCGGATTGCGGACGGCGATCTACCAACAGGAGGCCTTTCAACGACTCGCACCATCGTCTTCGGTCGGATCGTCGCGATCGTGGCTGTGGCGCTCGCGCTGGGCGCGATCGCCGGCCCGGCCTCGGGCAGAACCTTCGACTTCGACTCAAATGCCTCGCTCGCTCAGCAGCGAGCCCCGAGCACCGCTCCAGCCGCCGATCCGGCGTCCAGCGAAAACAGCATCGACTGGGGCTACGTCGCGATCGGCTCGAGCGTCGTCGCGCTCGTGCTGATCGGAGTCGGCGCGCTCGCGACCGGCCGTCGCCGCTCGCGCGAGGGCAGGCCAAATCGGGCGACGGAATTGGAGGCGCTCGATGCATCCGACCACACCCGTACCCACAACCATCTCGGAGGCCCGAATGACTGATCAAATAACGCGGTTGGACTCGGTGAGGTTCAAGATCGCACGCGCACTCCTGATCGCCCTGGTCGGTACTGCCGCGTGCGTGGGCGTGGCGCTTCTGTTCAGCTCGTCGGCGCGCGCCGACAGTATTTCGTGTAACGGCCCCGTGACCGCCCCGACCGGCCCTGCGACAGTCTCGGCTGCATCGACGCCCTTCGGCAGCGTGCTGGTCGGCGGCTCGGGCGCCTACGCCGGTTGCTCGCTGTACCTGCTCACATCAGACCAGCTCCACGCCCTTTCTGGCGCTGGCTTCGCGTGTAACGACAACCCGACCGTCCTGGGGCCGGCTTGCGACACCGTCCTCTGGCCCGCGCTCCTCACCGATGGTGCTCCCATCGCCGGGCCGGGGGTCAACCCGACGCTTCTCGGGACGGTGACGCGCACCGACGTGCTTGCCGGCGGCGAGCCAGTGCAGCAGGTGACCTACGCCGGTCTGCCGTTGTATCGGTTCCACTTCGACGAAGAGCCGGGGGAAACAGAAGGGGCCAATGTGTTTGACCCAGTGACCAGTCCCACAGGCACCTGGTACCGGGTGAACGCCAGTCGGGGTGGTCCAGCACCGGGTCAGGCTGAACTACAGCTCGAAACCGCCCCCGCCCCTGGTTTAGGGCCGGAGACCGTGCTCGCCGCAACGATGGACAATGACTTCACCACCGTCGCCCCCGACGGCGTGGCATTCCCCGTCTACACGCTGAGCTCTGACAGCGGCCACGAGAGCGCCTGTCAGGGGCTCTGCGCGCTCGACTGGCAGCCGGTCCTCACCTGGCAGCGGCCTGAAGCTGGCGCCGGCGTTGACCAACATGCCCTCGGCATCATCGTCAGACCCGACCGCACCCATCAGGTCACCTATGACGGCCAGCCCCTGTATCTGTTCTACAAGGACGCGTGGATACCGGGTCGGGTCGGAACGCCGGGCATCAACGGAGCGGGCGCGCAAGGCCCGTTGGACGGGATCTTCAACACAATCCCGTCGCTCCCGTAAGAACTCCCTTCGTTCCGACACACGGAAGCCCCGGCCGACCCGATCGACCGGGGCTTTCCCGCCCTCTAGGGGCGAGCCCGACTCGGTGGCCGTCGGCCGGATGCCCCCGGGGAGTCCTGTTTCGGGGCGGTCTGGGCGAGAGCCTCCTCGAGCGCCCCTTTGCCGCCGGGCTTGCCGGTGATCGCTAGCTCCGGGGACCACGTGGGGACGCGGCCGGCGAGCGCTGCGGCGCGCTTGCGGCCGGCGACCTCGATTGGGGCACGGTGACGGATTTGCGCGAGCAGCCGCGTGCTGTACTCCTGCGGTGACTCCTCGGGCGCGATCGCTGGTCGATCGAACTCGAAAAACTCGAGTCGCACGTGCGGACGTGATCTTGGGAAGCGCGGGATCGCGACCGTGCCGCTGCACGCCCCTCCGATGATCGTCGCCTCCGGCACTGCCCGCGCTATGTAGCCGACGCCGCTACGGGCCCTCAGCACTCGGCCGAGCGAGCGCGTCCCTTCGGGGTAGATCCCGATACACGCACCGTTGCGGAGCTCCTCGATCGCCTGGTCAAGCGCGCCGGTGTTGCCGGACCCCCGATCGATCGGGATCTGGCCCATTCCGGTCAGGACCGTGCCGAGCAACCTGTTCTTCCACATCGAGGACTTCGCCAGCGCCCTGATCTGACGGCGGCCCATCGCCGCGATCCCAGCCGTCACGGTGTCCCAGTAGCTGTCGTGGTCGCCGACGAGCAGCAGCGGCCCCTCCAGCGGCAGCAGCTCGAGGCCCGTCACCTGCAACCGGCCCCACCAAACAACGCCAGGAGTCGAGGCGATCATCACGCCGCGATATGCCGGGGTGATCCGCTCAATACGATGGGCCATCGCCCGGCAGGCTACTTGGACCCGTCCGGCGAGGCTGCGAGCCCGCCGCGCCCGGCGCCTGAGGTTTCGTGGGAGTGGCGGTCTACGTTTGGCTATCGCCGCGACCAAGGCGTGATCGGACGCTCAAGTTCACGGCCGTCAACCCTGAGCGTGACGCGCTCGTTGAAGAACGCGATCCGGTCGGTCACCTCCGCGGCCTCGCGTAGTGGCTCGCGGTACGTCCAGGCAATGTCCTCGTCATCTATCGACCAGTAGGACGCCTGCCCCTTGTAAGCGCAGTAGGTACGAGTCGCGCTCGCAATCAGTAGATCGAGCGACACGTCGGACGCCGGCAGGTAATAGCGGACCGGTAGCGGCGGCTCGAACAACATGTACGGGGACGTCGATTCCGCGAGGACTGCGCCGTCGCGCTCGACTGTGACGTGGCGCGAGCTGTGGACGATGTCGATCCGGTGAAATGGATCGCGCGGGTGCCCGACATTCAATTCGTCTTCCTCATACCACGCGTCGAACGCGCCGAAGTCGACGATCACGTACCCGCGCAGCGCGTCGTCGGCCGGACGGAATACGGCGCCCTCGCTCACACCCGCATCGGTCTTGAGGTCCAACGGCTGACCCTCAGTCGTGTGCATCGCGAATGGGACACTCGGGTCGTACACCGGGCGACCGGCAAGTTGTGGCACGACGATCGCGTCGGCGTCGGCCTTGGTCGGAGCGGCGATCAGCTCCCCGTCGACGTCATCCACCGGCACGGCGTAGCTCGGCACCACGCGTTTGGGTTCCCAGACGAGCATCGCACGCGTGCTATCGATCACCTCGCACCCGCCGAGAGTCGCCCGAATCCGCTTGTCGATTGGCTCGTAGCGAAGCTCCCCGAACTCCCGCATCAGTGCGTCGCGAACACGCGTCGCCATGCGCCTACGGTGTCACAGGTCGAGCGCGATCGCAAACTGCGCCTACTCGCTTGTGATAGCAGCACGCGAGCGTGTGGGGGCGACGTCCGCAGACCGTTCTCGACCCCCGGATCGCGAGCAGCGTCGGTAGAGTTTCACGAACATGCCTGGGCCACCAGCTCTGACGCCGGGCAAAGCCCGCCGGCTCGTCTCGGCCGCCCTCAACGTCGACGAAACGATCGCTCACGTCGACCGATCGCTCAGCGACTTCGACGACGTGCTCGTCGAATTCAAATCGTTGCTCGTCGACTTCGCGGCTGTGCTTGACCGTTTCCGCCAGACTGTCGGACGCGTCGACGGGACCGTCGACAACGTCGGCGTGACCGTCGACAACGTTGGCGTGATCACCGCAGAGCTGGGCGAGGTCGTTGAGGAGATGGGCGCGATCGTCCAGACGTTCTCGCCCGCGTTCGCCCTGAACGACCAGTTTCGACGCCAGCTCGACCGGCTGCGTTCGCTCGCCGGCGGCGACAGCAACACGACGCGACCGACATAACGGCGCTACGCGCTGGTTAGTCGGCAGTGGCGGGTCGCGGTCCGCGCGCCGTGGAGACCAGCGCGTCGGCCACCCTGGAAGTGGGGCCGTCGAGCGGTCCGGGCCGGCGTGCCAGCACGATGCGGCGAACCTCCTGCGGCTCGCCTCGTACCGCGACGACCTTGATTCCTTCGGGCAGCGCGTCGAGCATCACCGGGGCGACGGTGGTGATGGCGAGGCCGGCGGCGACGATCTGAAGCTTGGCGAGCCAGTCGCGCACGACGTAACGAACGTCGGGGCGCTCGGCCAGACCTGGCCACACGCCGAGCAGCGTGTCGCCGCTGTCGGACCGGCTGGCGACCCAGACCTGTCCTTCGAGCTCCCCGACCTCGACCGCCTGCGCGTGGGCGAGCGGATGGTTAGCAGCGACGCCGAGGGCCAGCTCGCGCTCCGAGAGTGTGGTCAGGTCGAGTGGGGGCGATTCGGCGTCCAGCGGGCGGAATGGCGGCGTGCGGGCGAGGACCGCGAGATCGAGCGTTCCCGCCCGTAGAGCGCGGGTCAGGGCGGGCGTGGTTGCCTCGCGCAGGCTGACATGCAGCTGCGCCGGCAGCGCCGCCAGCGCCTGCGGCACGAGCCCCGCAGCGGCCGCGGCAAACGCACCGAGTCGCACCGGCCGGCCACCGATCGACTCGCCGGCCAGCTCGCTGCGCGCGGCCTCGAGCTCGTCGAGGACCCGCACCGCGCTCGTCAGCAGGCGCGCTCCCGCCGGCGTCAGCTTGACGCCCTGTCGCCCGCGATCGAACAGCCGGCGCCTGGCGGCGCTTTCGAGCGCTGCGACCTGCCGCGAAACGGCCGACTGGGTATAGCCCAGGGAAAGCGCGGCGGCGGAAAAGGAGCCTGTCTGAGCGACCTCGCGCAAGACGCGGAGCCCGGTGGGAGCGAAATCCTCAGCCATGCTTGATTCGCATACTAGCTATGCAATGTTCTCGTTTACAGCATGGATACTCGGGGCTAGTTTGGGGACATGACCACACCACGCATCGCACTCATCACAGGGGCCAACCAAGGACTCGGCCGTGCGCTGGCTGAGAGGCTGGCCGCCGGCATGACGCCGGACGACCGGATACTGCTCACGGGGCGAAATCCAGACCGTGTAGCGGAGGCAGCGGCGGCCGTCGCCAACGGACCGGCGATCGCACAGGTCGAAGGCCGCGTGCTCGACGTGCGCGACGGCGACGCGATCGCCGAGCTGGCCGCCGAGCTCGGCGAGGTCGACATCGTGTTCTCGAACGCCACGGCGCGGATGAGCCCGCAGGCCGATCCCGTCGACGAGGTCGACGCCGTGGCGGAGACCAGCAACGTTGCAACGACCGGGATGCTCCGCGCGTTCGCGCCCCGGCTCCGTCCCGGCGGGCGGCTGATCGTCGTTGCCAGTGCCCTGGGCACGCTCGACAAGCTCGATTACCGCGTCGTCGGTCGGTTCGAGCAAGCCGCCACAGAGGATCTCGACGCGGTCGATGCCCTGGTCGAGGACTGGCGCCACGCCGTCCACGCCGGTCGCGCCGACACCGAGGGATACGGGACGTGGCTGAACATCCCGTCGAAGGTCGCCCAGGTCGCCGCCGTCCGCGCCCTCGCACGCCAGCGACGGGGCGCGGACCTCGCCGAGAACCGGCTGATCATGTCACTCTGCCCGGGCCTGATCGACACCGACGCCTCACGTCCCTGGTTTGAGGACATGAGCGCTGCCCAGACCCCAGCCCAGGCTGCGGCCTGGCCGGTCGAGCTCGCGCTCGGCTCGACCTTCGACCCTGCCTTCTACGGGGAGCTTGTCCAGTTCGGCCATGTCCTCCCGTGGGAGTCCGGCATCCCGGTGCCGCACACCGCGGCCGCCTGACGCCTGCCCGTGAACCCCACCCCGCTCGTCCGCGGAGGGCGGGCGGGGGCCGGGGCAATGTTCGGGGGCGGTGTCAGGGGGTGTGCCCGATGTGGGGGGCGCCAAGGAACCGGACCATGCCGGTTCCAAAGACTCGTCCCTGCCCAGGAGGATCAGCATGACCTATATCGAGGAGGACGTCGTCCGCACCCTCGCGCCGGAACCGCCGAACATCGACGAGCTGCGCGACGCGGTGCGCGGAGAAGTCTTCACCCCCGGCGACGAGGGCTACGCGGACGCCTCCCGGATCTGGAATGGCGCCCATGACGGACGCCGGCCGGCGCTCTTGGTTCGCTGCTCGGGTTCCGCCGACGTGATCGCGGCGCTTCGCTTCGCCCGCAGCAACGACCTCGAGGTCGCCGTCCGGGGCGGCGGCCACAGCATCCCCGGCTTCTCGACCGGCGACGGGGTGGCGGTGATCGATCTCTCGCCGATGGACGAGGTTCACGTCGACCCGGCGGCCCGGCGGGCCACGGTCGGCGGTGGGGCCGTTTGGGCCGACGTCGATCACGAGACCCAGGCGCACGGTCTGGCCACGACCGGTGGTCTCATCTCCTCGACCGGCGTCGCCGGGTATACCCTCGGCGGCGGCATCGGCTGGCTCATGCGCAAGCACGGGCTCGCCTGCGACAACCTGGTGGCGGCCGATGTGGTGACGGCCGACGGCGAGCTGATCCACGCCAGCGAGACCGAGAATCCCGACTTGCTGTGGGGCCTGCGGGGCGGCGGCGGCAACTTCGGCATCGTCACCCGGTTCGAGTTCACGCTCCATCCGGCGGGTCCGATGGTGTACGCCGGGCCGATCTTCTATTCGGCCGACACCGCCCGCGATCTGCTGCGTGCGTTCCGCGAGTGGGCGCCCGGCGTCTCCGAGGACATCACCGCGGTCCTCAACCTCACCACGGCACCACCTCTGCCGGTGATCCCGGAGGAGTGGCACGGGCGCAAGGTCATGGCGTTCCTCGCCACCTCGATTGGCCCGGTTGAGGAAGGCCCTGGGCACGTGGAGTCGATCCGCTCGACCGCCGAACCCATCGCGGATCTCCTCGGGCCCGTGCCCTATACGGTGATCCAGTCGCTGCTCGACCCGCTGTTTCCGAAAGGCATCCACGCGTACTTCAAGGCGACGAACCTGGCGCGGCTCGACGATGAGCTGATCAACCGACTGTGTGAGCTCCATCGCCAGGCGCCGGGACCACAATGCGAGATTCATGTCCACCAGATGGGCGGGGCGGTCGCCCGGATCGGCGAGGGTGACACGGCGTTCGCCGAGCGGTCCATGCCGTATGTGCTGAACGCGGTTGCGGCGTGGGGCGAGCCGGGAGCCGCGGACGCCCATCGTGATTGGGCCCGGGCTGTGATCGAGGCCGCCTCGGAGGCGTCGACCGGGCGGGCATACGTCAACTACCTCGGTGACCCGGGCGGGAGTCGCGCGGCCTATGGCGAGGCGACCTACGAACGACTGGTGGCCCTCAAGGAGCGTTACGACCCGACCAACGTCTTCCGTCGCAATCAGAACATCGAGCCGTGGGCGTCTCGCTGAGCGGTGAGCAGACCGCTCGCGGTGCGGGCCTCATAGCCGGTCACACTCGCCAGGACGTCGGGAAGCTGTCGACGTGAGTTGACGTCGAGCTTGCGAAACGCGCGTCCGAGATGCGCCTCGACGGTCTTCTCGGTGACGAACAGCGTCTGGGCGATCTCGCGGTTGGTCTGGCCGGAGGCGGCGAGCTCGGCGACGCGCCGTTCGCTCGGCGTCAGGGAATCCGCGCCGGAGCGCTCGACCGTCCTCGGCCTCACCCCGATCGCCCCCAGCTCCGCGCGCGCCCGTCGCTCCAGGCGCCAGGATCCGCATCGCGATGCGAGAGTCAGACCGTCGAGCAGCGGCTCGCGCGCAGCCGACCGCTGCCGGGAGGCGCGGAACGCGGCGCCGAGATCGACCAGCACCTGGGCGTGCTCGAGCCGCGCCGGAGAACCCTCCAGTACCTCGAGGGCGGCCTCGAGCGTGTTCGCCCGCTCAGCGGCAGGACCGACCAGAGCGGCGGCCCGCAGCGCG
>Ga0306920_100016129_pt1 | contig 10270 bp, 6 predicted proteins | sample flu12Cox44000170_FD_204666 | JGI IMG/M metagenome (GOLD analysis project Ga0306920, IMG submission 204666) | Lab enrichment of tropical soil microbial communities from Luquillo Experimental Forest, Puerto Rico - flux4day.12C.oxic.44.000.170 (v2)... | ecosystem: Environmental > Terrestrial >...
GAGGTGCCGGCGCTTGCGCTCGCCGGTGTGCCGGCGAGCCCGAGCATCGTCTTGCAGACCGCTGGCCAGAACACGTTGATGATCAGCGATGTGCCGGGCGCGGTGGGCGGCATGCTGCTCAAATCGGGAACTGTGACCGTGTCGATCAGCGACACTGGCATCACAATGCTGAACGAGGGAGCGATGATCTCGATGATTGCCGGCGTCGTCACCATCACCAACGGCTCCGGCGCCACTATCACGCTTGGACCCGGGCCGGCGGTCGCGGTGAACGTCGACGCCCTGGTCGTGGACGGGCCGTAACCATGCCGGGTCCATTGCTGCATCTCGGCGCCACGGTACTGTGCCTGCATTCTGGCCAGGGGACGCCGCTTGCCCCCAATCCGCGTGTCACGCTGTCCGGCCAGCCAGTTGTGACGATCGAGTCGCCCTATGCGATCGCCGGCTGCTTGCTTCCGCCTCCACCGGCCGCTAACGGGCCCTGCGTCACCGGCCAGTTCGTCGTGGCCGCGTTGCGCGTCATGGTGGAGGGTACGCCGACACTGCTGCTCGACAGCCAAGGCATCTGTGCTCCCACCGGCGTCCCACTGCTGCCGATGTCCGCCCAGATGCGCGCAATAGGGACGTAACGTATGAACATTGGCTATCCCTATGCCATTGGAGCGGATGGGCGCACCGCAGTCGATACCACTGAGGCGCATGTCCGCGGCATGATCGAGCAATTGCTGCTGACCAACCCCGGCGAGCGCGTGAACCGGCTCGATTTTGGCGGAGGCCTCTACCAACTCCTGTTCGCGCCCAACAGCCCGGAGCTGGCGGCGACGCTGCAGTTGACCTTACAGGCCGCCGTGCAGCGCTATCTTGCCGATGTGGTCGCCGTGCAGGGGCTCGAAGTCACCGCCGACAACGAGCGCCTGCAGGTACAGCTGAACTACATGCTGCGGCAGAGCGGCACCGTTTCAACGGCACAGATCGAGCTGGCGCCCGGAGCCGCCTGAGCGATGTCCGAGCGCTGCGCCCTCGACACCCGACGCACGCTGCTTCTTCGCTCGCAGCTGAACGGGCTGGACGAAGTCGAAATAGAGGACGACCGCCGAACTTTGCTCGTGCGCTTCTTCCATGATGCCCCGGAGGGGATCACCGCGGCCAACCTACGGATCAGCGGCGGGGTCGCGGCGCGCCACATCCGCGTCACCGATGTCGATTCGGTGGCATCCGACGATCCCGACACCCCGACGCGGCTCGAGGTGTCCCTCGACCGCATCGGCGATGCCTCGACCTACAAGCTGCATGTCACCGGCGTCGACGGCATCGACCCGCGATATGCCAGTGCGCCGTTTCTGTTCTTCCCCGGGGCCGATGACGGGCTCGATTGCGCCGACACGGTGGCCGAGACGCCGTCACCCATACCCCCACCGCCGCTCAATTATCTGGCGAAGGATTACCTCGGCTTTCGCCAGATCATGCTTGACCGGCTGGCAGTCACCCTGCCCGAGTGGCAGGAAAGCCATATCCCCGATGTCGGCATCATGCTGGTCGAGCTCTTGGCCTATGTCGCCGACCGGCTGAGCTATTATCAAGACGCGGTCGCGACCGAGGCCTATCTCGCGACCGCGCGCCGCCGCATCTCGGTGCGCCGCCATGTGCGGCTGATCGACTATTTCCTGCACGAGGGCTGCAACGCCCGCGCCCTGATGCAGATCGACCCGGCGGCGGACGGACCGGTCACGCCCTCGACATTGACTTTCCTCCTCGCCGGAGCGGACGACACGGTGCAGTTCCGACCCCTACCGGTGCCTGATGACACCTTCGACCTGCGCCGGGAACACACGACGATGCGGGTGCATACCTGGGGCGATGCCGATTGCGTGCTGCCGAAGGGTGCGGTTTCGGCCACTCTCGTCGATCCCGGCTCCGAAGATCCCCCGTCCTTGCGCCACGGCGACTACCTGATCTTCGAGGTGCTCGCCGCCGGTCTCGACAGCGGCCCTGATACCGACCCGCAAAGCCGCCACCCGGTGCGGCTGACTCATGTTGCCCGCCTCTACGATCCGCTGCTCGAGACGGCGCTGCTGCGGGTGACCTGGTCGCCGGAGGACGCCTTGCCGAGGGCGTTCCCGCTCGACGCATCGGCGAACGGCCCGGTCACCGTGGTCCGCGGCAATCTGCTGCTGGTCGATCATGGGCGTCGGGTCACGGACGGCGATTATGCCCGCGGCAACCCCATCCTGCCCTCGATCGGGCCCGGCCGGCGCCGTACCATCGCCTTGTCCACCCCCGGCCTCAGCTTTGCCGAACCCGTATCGGACAGCATGTCCGCCCGGCGCATCCTCACCGAGCGGGAGCCGCGCAACGCGGTGCCGCTGATCGAGCGGCTGCGCAGCTGGCCGGCTCCGACCGACGGCAGGTCGGACGGGCAACAGCCATCGCCGACCTGTTGGCTGCTGCGCTCCGACCTGATCGACAGCGGGCCCGACGACCCGCACGCCACCGTCGAGATCGACGATGACGGAACCGCGATCATCCGCTTCGGCGATGGGGTGTGCGGCCGCGATCCGAGCGGCCAGGTGTTCGAGATCGACTACCGCGTCAGCAACGGTCCGGGCGGCAATGTCGGCGCCGATCGCATCACCCGCGTCCTGACGCCGCAAGCGGCAATAGCGGCGGTGCGCAACCCGTTGCCGGCCAGCGGCGGCACTGCGTCCGAGGACGTCGAACAGGTCAAAGTTTTCGCACCCCATGTGTTTCGCGACACGCCGATGCGCGCGATCACCGCCGATGATTATGCAGCGCTCGCGGTGCGGCTGGAGCCGTCGCTGCAGCGCGCCGCGTGCGACTTCGTCCCGACCGGTGGGCGTCAGCTAGCGCGCATCGCCATCGACCCGTTCGGCACCGATACGCCGGATGAAGGGCTCGAACGCCGGGTCGCGGCGGCGCTCGAGCCCTATCGCCGCGTCGGCCATGACGTGATGGTGGTGCGGGGCGACTATGTGCCGCTGATCCTCGTCTTGCAGGTCGAACTGCTCGACGGCTACCTGCAAGCCCATCTGCGCGCGGCGCTGCGCGCCGCGTTGGGCACCGGCGTGCTGCCCGGCGGCCGTCTCGGCGCGTTCCATCCCGACAATCTGACCTTTGGCACGCCAGTCCATGGCAGCCCCCTGATCGCGATCGTCCAGGCGCTGGCGGGGGTGCGCAGCGCGACCATCCTCGAGCTGGCGCGGCTGTTCGATCGGGAGCGCGGGATTTACACCGGCGGCGTGCTGCGGATGGCGTGGTTCGAGATCCCGCAGCTCGACAACGATCCGCTGCGGCCGGACCGGGGGCGCCTCGTCCTCCGCCTGATCGGGGGTCTCGCATGAATACCCCGCTGCCGCTCTACAACCGCCCCGGCCTCGATGCACTCAGCTATCGCGTCGGCACATATGGCGAGTTTCGCGAGTGGATGCTGGCCAGGCTGTCTGACCCCGACGCGAAGTATCAGGCCCTGAACCAGTTGCGCACCCGCGACCCGGACGATCCGACGATCGCGCTGATCGATGCTTTTGCCGTAGTCGGCGAGGTCTTGACCTTCTACCAAGAGCGCCTCGCCAACGAGGGTTTTCTGCGCACCGCGACGGAGCCGCGTTCGGTCGCGGAGCTGGCCCGCCTGACCGGCTACCAGCTGCGCCCGGGTGTCGCCTCCTCGGTGTTCCTCGCCTTCACTCTCGACCCCAACAGCGCCGTGACATTGCCCGGCGGCTCGCGCGCCCAGAGCGTGCCCGGACCGGGACAGACGGCACAATCGTTCGAGACCGGCAACGACCTGGCAGCATCCGGCACCTGGAACGCGATGCTGCCGCGGCAGACGCAGCCGACCCAGCCATCGCCGGATCTGGCGGCGGTCAATGTCGCCGGCACCGCCACCGGCCTCAAGCCGAACGACCCGCTTCTGCTAGTCGTCAACGGGACACCCGTGTTGCGACGGGTCGCATCGCTCGATCCCGACGCCAACCGAAAGCGGACGGCAATCACGCTGCAACCCCCAAAAGCGCCTGCCGGTACTGCGGCGGCTGGGTCCGCCGCGTCGACCCCATCTGCACCGCCACCGACGACCGTATCTGGTGATGTGGGAAGCGAAGCCGCGCCAACCACGGCAGGTGACACTGTGGCAACCTCGCCGCAAAGCCTCGTCATGCAGCATGCCGCGGCCCTTGCCAGCCGGGCGCGCATCGCACCGGCGACGCATCCTTCCAACCCCCAGGTTCTGACGCGACCGCCGACGAGCCCGTTCGAACCTGGCAGTGAGGTGGCGCTCACCCTGACGGCCGGGACATCTGCCGCACAACGGGCGGCTGTGTTCCGCAGCTTGGCCCAGACAGAGCTCGCGCCGCCGGCAGCGCTCGAGGTGCATGCCTTCCGGGCGCACACGGCACCGTTTGGGAATCGCGCGCCGCCCCAGGTGAGCGTCGACGCCAATGGCCATGTACAGCCACCCCAGGAGTGGCAGCTCTCCGGCCCGACTTTTGGCCCAGAAGTTCTGTTCTCTATCGATATAACAGGAAGCCAGGACGGCCCGGTGCCGTTGCCACAGTTCCTACAGAACATCAGCGCCACGCTGACGCGCGGCGGCGAATTCAGCGCCGAGGTTGGCATCGTTTCGACCATCACCTTCGACCAGGCGAATTTGCAGCTCACGCTGAAACCTCAGCCGGGTGACCATGCGACAGGGACTCTCTCCCAGGCTCTCGGCGATGTCACTGTGACGTTGACCCGACTGGACCTGCAGCCGCGACTGGCATGGCAGCTCCTATATGAGTTCAAGTCTCAACCGCTGACCTTGAGCGTCGCGCAGGCGGGCACGGACCCGCCGACGGTCGCCAACCAGCAGCAGACGACCGCGCAGGTGACGCTCGAGGTCAACGCGGACGCCGCAGGCGCGGTCCGCGTACTCGGATCGGTAAGGCCGGTCATTGGCACCCAGCCGGCCGAGATGCCTACAGTGTTGCATCTCGACGGCACGTTCGAAACCATCACCCCTGGAACCTGGGTCGCGTTCGACAGCCCCGCTGACCCGGCGCACCCACCTCCGGCACCGCTGACAGTGACCAGCGTCAACACGGTGTCGCGAACCGCCTATGGTCAGACCGCACGCACCTCGCGTCTCATGCTGAAGGGGTCCTGGATCGACCCGGCGAAGACCGACTTCGTACATGCCATCCGCGAGACCGCCGTCTATGCCGACAGCACGCCCCTGACCCTCGTCGACGAGGATGTCACTGATGATGTGGCGCAGACGGCGGACCAGCCGAGGCTGGAACTCGACGGGCTGGTCACCGGACTCACCATAGGGCGATGGCTTATCGTCAGCGGCGAGCGGACCGACATGCCGGGGGTTACCGCGGCCGAGGTGGTGATGCTGGCCGGTGTTGATCATGGCGGCGAGAAGACATCCGCCGGCGTCCTTGCGGCCGGTGAAACGCCGCATACGACGCTCACCTTTTCCAACTCTCTCGCCTACAGCTACAAGCGTGCCACCGTAAAGGTATCCGGCAATGTCGCGGCAGCGACCCAAGGCGAGAGCTGCGACGAGATCCTGGGTAGCGGCGATGGGGGCAGCGCAAACCAGAGCTTCACACTCAAGAAACCGCCGGTCACTTTTGTCGCCGCCGCCACCCCCTCAGGGAGTGCCAGCACGCTCCGTGTTTGGGTGAATAATATCGAGTGGCACGAGGTCGACACGCTGGCCGCGGAAACGTCGGATGCACGCGTCTTCGTCACCTCGACCGCGGCGGACGGCAACGTGACCGTCCGCTTCGGCGATGGCATACACGGCGCTCGGCTGCCGACCGGGAGCGAGAATGTCCGCGCCCATTACCGCGTGGGTCTTGGCCCGTCCGGCAACCTCGATCCCGGGACGATCACGAACCTGCTGAGCCGGCCGCTTGGCGTCACCGGCGTGACCAACCCCGCTGCCGCCTCGGGCGGCGCAGATGCCGAGAGCCCCGACGACGCGCGCCGCAACGTCCCGCTCGGGCTGGTCTCGCTCAGCCGCCTCGTGTCGGTGGCGGATTACCAGGATTTCGCGCTCGCCTTCGCGGGTATCGGCAAGGCCGCGGCCGCGCGTTTCGCGGGGCCGGACGGGCCGCTGATCCACCTGACGCTGGCCGGTGCGCAGGACGATGCCCTCGATCCTTCTAGCCAGCTGTGGACGACGCTCGACAGCGCTCTGCGGCAGTTCGGCGAGCCGGAGCTCGAAATCGAGCTGGCGGCTCGCAGCGCGGGCCTCGCCGTCATAGAGGCCGGCGTCGCAGTCGACCCCGACCGGCTGTGGAGCGATGTCGAGCCGGTGGTGCGGGCGAGCCTGCTCAGCACGTTCGGCTTTAGCCCACGGGCGCTCGGGCAGAGCTTGTACGTGTCCGAGGTGATCAGCACCATTCAGGGCGTGCCGGGCGTGTCCTATGTCGACTTGGAGCTGCTGACCGAGGTCGCGCAACCAGCCGACCTAGCGCAACTGCAAGCAGCAAGAGATGCTGGAGGCACCCACGACCTCATCGCCCATGAAGCCCGCGTCGACCCGGCGTCCAGGGGCCATCCCAGGCGCCTATTGCCGGCCGAACTGATCTATCTCTCGGATCTGCTCCCCGACCTGCTGGTGCTCAACGAGGTCAAGACATGAGCATGGCCGACGATATATGGGCCCTGATCCCAGCGGTCTACAAGCGGCGCGATGCCGATGCCGGCGGCGTTTTGCGTGCGCTGATCAATGTGCTCGGCGAGCAGGCCGGGCTGATCCACGACGATATCGCCCAGCTATACGACAATTGGTTCATCGAGACATGCGACGACTGGGTGGTGCCATATATTGGCGATTTAACCCGGGCGATGCCGTTGGTGCCGACGGGCGAGCCGCCGAGTCCCACGGAAGCGGCACAGCTGGCGCAGGTGGCGCCGCCGCGGCTGCTGGTGGCAAACGCGATCCGGTTTCGCCGCCGCAAGGGCTGTTTTTCGATCATCGAACAAATAGCGCGTGACGTGGCGCGCTGGCCGGCGCAAGCGGTCGAGTTCGGCACGCGGCTCGCGCTCAACCAGGATGTGCGCGACCCGATCCTACGCGGATTCACCCCCGCGCTGCGCGATCCGCGGCCGCTCTCCCGGCTCGATACTCTGGACGACCCGCTGGCCCACGGCGTCGATGTCCGGGAGGCCGCCGCTCCGCGCTCCCCCGGCTGCTACGGCCCGGCAAATATTGGGGTTTTCGTGTTTACGCCGCTGATCGCCGGCGTCCATCAGGGAGATGCGTTCTGCGTCGACGAGGAAGGCTCCACCTGCTTCACCTTTGATCCGCTGGGTCAGGACGTACCGCTTTACCATCCCGCCCTGGCAAAACCCAACGGCACCGGCTTGCCTGGCCCGATAACCCGCGAGCAGTTCGCGGGGCGCCGCCTCGACCCCGCGCATCCCGGCTGGGACGTGAACCCTGCCTTGTACGGCGATAAGGGCTGCACCAGGATCTGGATCGAGGCGCGTGAGGGCGAGGAGTTCAGGCCGGTGGAGGAAACCGCCGCGATCATGCCGGCGGATCTGGCGCGCTGGCGTGAGCGGCCGCCTCCTGGCTTCGTTGCGGTCGACCCTGAAAACGGGCGGATCGCGTTTCCGCCGCGGGCCGCGCCGAACCGAGTGCAGGTCAACTACGCCTATGCGCTTCCTGCAGCGATCGGCGGCGGCGATTATCCCCGTCCGAGCGCAAGCGAGGCTTTCGACAAAATCTATCCGGTGACCGCCTCACAGGCGGAGGGGCATAACAGCCTGCGCTCCGCGGTCGAGCAGTGGCACCGGGACGGCGCTGAGAAGGCGCTGATCGAGTTCGGCGACAGCCGGACTTATGACGAGGACCGCCTGGAAATCGACTTTTCGGGCACGCGACGCCGGCTGGTCATCCGGGCGGCCCCGCATGCGCGACCGGTAGTCCGCCTCAGCGATTATGAGGCCGGAGCGGCCGATGCCTGGCGGATACGCGGCACCGCGACGCCCGACGATGTCGGCTCCAGCCTGCTGCTGGAGGGGCTCGCCATTGGCGGCCGCGGGATCGCGGTGAGCGATTATGGCGGCGGGATCGAAATTCGACACTGCACGTTGTTTCCGGGCTGGCTGCCGCCCGGTGAGCGGGGCAGACGGCATCCGGACGCAGCAAGCCTCGCCTTCGAGAACTGCAGCGGTTCGGTGGCGGTGACCGCAAGCATCTTGGGACCGATCTTCGCGCGTGCCGACGAGCACATCCACGATCCGCTACCGGTTTGCCTCGCCGACTCGATCGTCGATGCCGGCGAGGACAGCGCCGTGTTCTTGTCGCCGAACGCGGTCCCCTATCTGTCATTGACCATACGCCGGTGCACATTGTTCGGCGAGGCGGTGACGCACGCCCTGCCGCTGGCGGAGAACAGTATCTTCGCCGGACGGCTGGCCGTCGCCCGGCGGGAGACAGGATGCGCGCGGTTCTGCGCCCTACCGGCCGATTCCCGCACCCCCCGCCGCACTGGCTGCGTCCCGCGCGCAGGCGAGGACCCGGGTCTGCGACCGGCCTTTGTCAGCCGGAGATTCGGAGCCGTGGGCTATGCGATATTGGCGTCGAGCTGTCCCGATCTCATCGCGCGAGGCGCCGACGACCGCTCGGAGATGGGCGTATACCACGACCTGTTCAGACCGCAGCGGGACACGAACCTGCGCGCCGCTTTGGCCGAGTACCTGCCGGCCGGCGCGAGCGTAGGCATAACCTATCTCAGCTGAGGAGAGGGCGGTGAAAGGCGACTTCTCACGCCTGACGTTTCAGCCGCGGCAGCACTACGCACGCGTGCTTCAGCAGCAAGGACGACCGCAGCTCGATGCGGACTGGAACGAGCAGGTGGCCATCCTGCTGCATCGCCTGGAGATGATGACCGGCGATCTGATCGGCGATGCCGGAAGCCGGTCGGGCGCACCGGTCGACGCAGCCGGGTTCGAAATCGGCCCGGTGCCCGGGGAGGCCGACAATTTTACCATCAGCCGCGGTCGGTACTACATTGATGGGCTGTGCTGCGAGTGCGACGAGGACACGACCTATGTAGAGCAGCCGCTCCCCACCGGAACCAAACCCGACCGCGACCGCATCTCCTTGGTGTACCTCGACGTCTGGGAGGCGGTGGTTGGCCCCCTCGACGATCGGGCGCTGCTGGAACCGGCTCTCTCCGGCCTCGAAACGACATTGCGCACGCGCATCGTTTGGCAGGTCAACACAGAGCGCCTGTCGCAAAATCACGACGCGCGAGCGCCAGACTTTTCGGCACTGCGGGCGGAATCGCATGAATTGGCAGGCGGCTTGCGATCGCATCGACGCGGCATGATGCGCGTGCGGCTCAGCGGACCGCCGGTCGAGGCCGGCCGCCGGGCGCCGGCCAACCCTGGGGGCGGCCATTTTCGCGGACCCGAAAACCTGCTCTACCGGATCGAGGTGCACGAAGGCGGGCCGGCCGGGCAGGCGACGTTCAAATGGTCGCGCGAGAACGGATCGCCGCTGCTGCCGGTTGCGAGCTTGGAGGGCAGCAGCGCGCATATCGCCCCGGTTGCGCGTCAGGCGGCGTCGCGGCTGACCGAGGGCACTTGGCTCGAACTCTCCGACCGCCTCGACCGGGTCCTCGGGCGGAGCCGCACGATGGTGCAGGTGAAGAATGTCGATGCGGCGTCCGGCCTCATCGAACTTACCGCCTCACCCGATGAGGGGCGAGACTTCAAACCAGGAGAGCGGACCGACGTCGCCTTGCGGCGATGGGATCAGCGCTCCGTGCCCGGGCCGCACGGCGGCGAGGCTGGCCCGAAGGGGATGCCGATTATCGAAGGTGAGCACGAGGCGCATTGGCTGGCCATCGAGGATGGCATCCAGGTTCAGTTCGCGGCAGAGCGGGAACACCACCACCATTACCGCACCGGCGACTATTGGCTCGTGCCGGCGCGGACCGCCGATGAGGGCATCTTGCTGCGCAGCCACGCGGCGCAACCACCGGAAGGAGTGGAGCATCGTTACGCACCATTGGGATTGTTCGTTCCTCAACTGGCTTTGGTGATCGCTGATTACCGCCGGACCTTCCGGCCGCTGGCGACGCTGCAGGAGGAGGTGAACAGCCTGCGCGTGGAGCTGGAGGAATTGCGGAGCCAGATCGGCGCAGTCGGGCGGCGGTGAACGGCAATGCGCATCTGCAGTAGGTTCCCCGCACACCCGCCGCCTCGTGGAACCCGCTGTAAGATCTGCGGGGCGCTTGCG
>Ga0306920_100016130_pt1 | contig 10269 bp, 8 predicted proteins | sample flu12Cox44000170_FD_204666 | JGI IMG/M metagenome (GOLD analysis project Ga0306920, IMG submission 204666) | Lab enrichment of tropical soil microbial communities from Luquillo Experimental Forest, Puerto Rico - flux4day.12C.oxic.44.000.170 (v2)... | ecosystem: Environmental > Terrestrial >...
ACGGTGACGGCCGGCATCATTTCGGCGCGCGGCCGCGACATCGGCGCCGGCCCTTACGACGACTTCATTCAGATCGACGCGCCCGTGAACCGCGGCAACTCGGGCGGGCCCACCTTCGACGTTGACGGCAACGTGATCGGCGTCAACACCGCGATCTTCTCGCCCTCCGGCGGCTCGGTCGGCATCGCCTTTGCCATTCCGGCCGATACCGTGCGCACCGTCGTCGGTCAGCTCAAGGACAAGGGCGCGGTCACGCGCGGCTGGATCGGCGTGCAGATTCAGCCGGTGACCGACGACATGGCCGACAGCCTCGGCCTGCAGAAGGCGGAAGGCGCGCTGGTGGCGGAGCCTCAGGACGGCAGCCCTGCGGTCAAGGCCGGCATCAAGGCCGGCGACGTAATCGTCTCGGTCGACGGCAAGACCGTCAAAGACGCGCGCGATCTCGCCAAGCGGATCGGCGCCATGGCGCCGGGCACCTCGATCAAGCTCGAGATCGTGCGTGACGGCAAGTCGCAGGCGTTCAGCCTCACTCTCGGCGAACTGCCGAAAGAGCAGCGCCAGGCGAAGGCCAACACCGACGAGCACGAACAGCCGTCCGGCACCCAGCTGCCGCGGCTCGGGCTGACCCTTGCTCCTGCCGATGGCGTGGCCGGTGCCGGCAAAGAAGGCGTGGTGGTCACCGCGGTCGAGCCCGACGGGCCCGCCGCCAACCACGGCTTCAAGTCGGGCGACGTGATTCTCGAAGTCGGCGGCAAGTCCGTGTCGAGCCCGGCCGACGTGCGCAAGGCGCTCGCCGACGCGCGCGGCGAAAACAAGCGTGCCGTGCTGATGCGAGTCAAATCGGGCGAACAGACGCGGTTCATCGCGCTGCCGCTCGGTCGTGCGTGACTGTGAGGGAATACCGAGGCGATGACCTAGTCATCCCCTCGAACGAGAACGGGGCGTCCCGCCGGCATCCGTCGCCCCCGCCGGTGGAGCGAACCCGGGGGACGGGCCTCGTGCCCGTCCCCGCTCTCCGGAGTCTCGGATCCGGTCCTCCCCCAGCCCCCCGACGGATCCGGGGCCCGAATGCGAGGAGGTGGTGGAGTTGCTCCGCCGCCTCCTCGTTCTTTTCAGGGGACAGGCGACGGACGACTGACGACGGATTCTCGTCTTCTGTCCTCTGTCGTCCGTCCTCCGTCCTCCGTATCTTACCGCCCATGCGCCTGTTGATTGTCGAAGACGACCGTGACGCCGCCGACTATCTGGTCAAGGCGTTCCGCGAGGTCGGGCACGTCGCCGACCGGGCGGCGGACGGCGAGGAGGGTCTCGGGCTCGCGCTGGAGGGCCAATACGACGTGCTGATCGTCGACCGCATGCTGCCCAAGCTCGACGGCCTCTCGCTCATCGGGCAGCTGCGCGCCGAGGGCGTCGAGACCCCGGTGCTCATCCTCTCGGCGCTCGGCCAGGTCGACGACCGCGTCAAGGGCTTGCGCGCCGGCGGCGACGATTATCTGCCCAAGCCTTATTCCTTCGCCGAGCTTGCCGCGCGCATCGAGGTACTCTCGCGCCGGCGCGGCGGACGCAACGAGGAAACCGTCTATCGGGTCGGCGACCTCGAACTCGACCGCCTGTCGCACCGGGTGAGCCGCGGCGACGACGAGATCGTGCTGCAGCCGCGCGAGTTCCGCCTGCTCGAATATCTGATGAAGCACGCCGGGCAGGTGGTGACCCGCACCATGCTGCTCGAGAACGTGTGGGATTATCACTTCGATCCGCAGACCAACGTCATCGACGTGCACATGTCGCGACTGCGCTCGAAGATCGACAAGGGATATGCCCGGCCGCTGCTGCACACGGTGCGCGGCGCCGGCTACGTGATCCGTGACGCAAAGAGCTGAAACTCTGCGCGCCGCCGCCGCGCGGCTCGTGCACGTGTTCCGCACGACGACGTTCAAGCTCACGCTGGTTTATCTCGCCGTCTTCGCCGTCGCGGTTTTGTTTCTGCTCGCCTATTTCGCCTGGAACACAAACCGGCTGATCACCGAACAGATCCAGGAGACGGTCGACGCGGAGATCACCGGACTGACCGACCAATACCGTCTCTCCGGCATCCGCCGGCTCGTTTTGGTCATCCAGGGGCGCGCGCAACGGCCGGGATCGAATCTTTATCTGGTCACCACCTTCACCGGCGAAGCGCTTGCCGGCAACGTCGGCTCGCTTTCGCCCGGCGTGCTCGACCGACGCGGCTGGGTCGAGACCGCCTACCGAAGGCTCGACGAAGGGGAGGGCGCCGAGCACCGCGCGCTCGCCCGCGTCGAGCAGCTTCCCGGCGGTTTTCGCCTCCTCGTCGGGCGCGACCTCGACGAGCGCGAGCATCTGCTCGACATAGTGTTCTCGGCGCTGCGCTGGTTGATCGGCCTGCTGGTGGTGCTCGGGCTTGCCGGCGGCCTGTTCGTCACGCGCCGCGTGCTGCGCCGGGTCGATGCCATGACCGGCACCACGCAAACCATCATGGCCGGCGACCTCGGCGGGCGCCTGCCGATCGCCGGCACCGGCGACGAGATCGACCGGCTCGCCGGCAACCTCAACACCATGCTCGAGCGCATCGAGGTGCTCATGCGCGGGCTCAAAGAGGTCTCCGACAACATCGCCCATGATCTCAAGACGCCGCTTACGCGGCTGCGCAATCGCGCCGAGGAGGCGCTGCGCTCGGCGAAGAACGAGGCTGATTACCGCGAGGCTCTGGAAGCGACCATCGACGAATCCGACGGCCTCATCCGCACCTTCAACGCGCTGCTGATGATCGCGCGCGCGGAATCCGGCCAGGGCCGCGAGGACATGGCGGATGTCGATGCCGCCGAAATCGTGCGCGGCGTCGCCGACCTCTACGAGCCGGTGGCCGACGACCGCGGTCTCGGCATTGCGATCGACGCGCCGACGCCGGTCACGGTGCGCGGCAACCGCGAGCTGATCAGCCAGGCGCTCGCTAACCTCGTCGACAACGCGATCAAATACGCCGATCCTGGGCCGCCAGCCGTCAACGGCGCGCCGGCGCCGATCGAGATCACCGTACGCGGCGAGGGCGACCGCATTTTGCTCGCCGTCGCGGACCATGGTCCGGGCATTCCGCCTGCCGACCGCGGTCGCGTGGTCGGTCGTTTCGTGCGGCTCGAGCGCAGCCGTTCGCAGCCGGGCTCCGGCCTGGGCTTGAGTCTCGCCTCGGCGGTCGCGCATTTGCACGGCGGCGAACTGCGCCTCGAGGACAACAAGCCCGGCCTGCGCGCGGTCATCGAGTTGCCGCGGGTGGGTGCGACATCACCGCCGACTCCTTAGGGTGGGCTAAGGGCGCGAGCTTATGCGAGCGCACGTGCCCACCAGGGTCGTTCCGGCTACCATATTGTTTCCGGTGGGCACGCCCGCGCGGCGAAGAGCCCGTGGGCTTAGCCCACCCTACGGAATCACGTGAGACTCCCCTTGGCGAAACGCGTTGCCAAACAACAACCCGCGCCCGAGCGCGACAAAGTCGCCGAGTGGCTCGCCGACATCTGTGCGAGCGACGAGGGCGCCGCGCTTGCACGGCTGTTTGCCCGCGAGCCGGCGCAGCGCGCGCTGATCGAGTTGGTCGCGGCGCATTCGCCGTTCCTGTGGCAGCTCGCGAGCGAAGACCCGGCGCGCCTTCGCGCGGTGCTTGCCGCCGATCCCGACGCGCATCTTGCCGCACTCATCGAGAGCACCGCCGCCCCGGCCGCCGGCACCGCGGATGAAGCGGAACTGATGCGCCTGTTGCGCCGCATGAAGGCGGAGGCGGCACTCCTGATCGCGCTCGCCGACATCGGCGAAAAGTGGCCGGTGATGCGCATCACCCGTGCGCTTACCGACGTTGCCGACGCGGCGGTGACCATCGCGCTGCGCCATCTGCTGCGCGCCGCGGCGCGAGCGAAGAGAATCAGGCTGCCAGACCCGGCGCGGCCCGAGGACGGCTGCGGCCTCGCCGTCATCGCCATGGGCAAAATGGGCGCATTCGAGCTCAATTATTCGAGCGACATCGATCTCATCGTCCTGTTCGATCCGGCCCCGACGCTCGCCGCCGACATCGAACCCGCGCTGTTTTACATTCGCATCGCGCGCGGACTGGTGAAGCTGCTGCAGGAGCGCACCGTCGACGGCTACGTGTTTCGCGTCGATCTGCGCCTGCGTCCCGATCCCGGCTCGACCCAGATCGCGATTTCCACCGCTGCCGCGCTCGCCTACTACGAGAGCATCGGCCAGAATTGGGAGCGCGCCGCGCTGATCAAGGCGCGCGTCGCCGCCGGCGACCGCGTCGTGGGCGAGGCGCTGCTCAAGGAACTCCTCCCCTTCATCTGGCGCAAATATCTCGACTACGTCGCAATCGCCGACGTGCACGCCATGAAGCGGCAGATGCACGCCTACCGTGGCCACGACGAGATCGCGGTCGAAGGCCACAACATCAAGCTCGGCCGCGGCGGCATCCGCGAGATCGAATTTTTCGTGCAGACCCAGCAGCTCATCGCCGGCGGCCGCCATCCCGAGCTGCGCGGGCGCGAGACCCTGACGATGCTTTCGACGCTCGCCGCCGGCGGATGGATCGGGACGGAAGCCGCGCGCGACCTCGCCGACGCTTATTGTTTCCTGCGCAAGGTCGAGCATCGTTTGCAGATGATCGCCGACGAGCAGACCCACGTACTTCCCGCCGATCCGGCGGCGCTCGGCCGCTTCGCCCGCTTCCTCGGGTTTGCCGGGCGCGATCAGTTCGCCGACGCGCTGCTCGGCCACATGCGCAAGGTTCAGGGCCATTACGCGCGACTGTTCGAAGACACCGGCAAGGGCGAGCGCCTGCGCCTCGCATTTCCACCCGACGGCGACGACCCGCGTACCCTCGACGCGCTCGTCGGTCTCGGTTTCAAGAATCCGCTCGAAGTTTCCGCCATCGTCCGGCGCTGGTTTGCCGAGGACGTTCCGGCCTTGCGCGGCGAGTTTGCCAAGGACCATTTCGCTGAGTTGGTGCCGCTGCTGATCGATCACGTGGCGCACGGCGAGAATCCGGACCGCACGCTCGTCGCCTTCGACCGTTTCCTTGCCGCCGTGCAGGGTGGCGGGCGGCTGTTCTCGCTGCTGCTGCGTAATCCCGATCTGGTCGCGCTGCTCACGCTTGCGCTCGGCACCGCGCCGCGGCTTGCCGACATCGTCGCGCGCCACCCGCAGGTGATGGACGCGCTTATCGACCCGGCGTTCTTCGGTGCGCTTCCTGATGCAGCGAAGCTTGCCGACGAGTTCGCGCGTTCCGCCACGCAGGCGCGCTCCTATGAGGATTTCCTCGACCGCACCCGCTCGTTCGGCCAGGAGCACATATTTCTGATCGGCGCGCGCATTCTCTCAGGCACCGTCTCCGCCGAGCAGGCGGGCGCCGCGTACGCCCGGCTTGCCGACGTGCTCATCGACGCCGTGCACCGCGAGGTCGAACGGTCGTTCGCCGCCGCGCACGGCCACCTGCCCGCGCAGCAAAGCGCGGTGCTCGCGCTCGGCAAGCTCGGCGGACGCGAAATGACCGCCGGCTCCGACCTCGATCTCATTCTCGTCTACGACTTCGCCGGCGAGCATCCGGCTTCCGACGGTCCGCGTCCGCTCACCGGCTTTCAGTATTTCGCGCGCTTGACCCAGCGGCTGATCAGCGCGCTCACGGCGCAAACCAACTACGGCTCGCTTTATCACGTCGACATGCGGCTGCGGCCGACCGGCCGCTCCGGTCCGGTGGCGACGCAGATCGACGGCTTTCGCGCCTATCACGAGCAGGAGGCGTGGACCTGGGAGCACATGGCGCTCACCCGCGCGCGCGTCGTCTCATCCTCGCCCGGCTTCGCCGCGCGGGTCGAGGCGGTGGTGCGCGAGACGCTGACGCGCGAGCGCGATCCCTCGGCTGTTGCCGCCGACGTGCTGGAAATGCGCCGGGCTATCGCCCAGGAGAAAGGGGAGGGCGAACGCTGGGATCTCAAATATGCGGCGGGTGGCCTCGTCGATCTCGAGTTCATCGCGCAGTATTTGCAGCTCGTGCATGCGGCCGAACGGCCAGAGATCCTCGATACGTCGACCGCGCGCGTGCTCGACAAGGCCTGGGCTGCGGGCGTGCTCGCGCCCGAGGAGGCCGACGTGCTGCGCCCGGCCGCTTGGCTTTATCACAATCTCACCCAGGTGCTGCGCCTGTGCCTTTCCGGGCCGTTCGACCCGAAGACGGCGGGCGGCGAACTTCTGCGCCTTCTCGCCCGCGCCGCCGACCTCCCCGATTTCGCCACGCTGGAGCCCCACCTCGCCGAGACGCAAACGAAGGTCCGGGCGAGCTTCAACCGCATCATCGGGGGATGATCTAACGCGGCCGCGCAACAAACATCGTCGTCATCCTTCGAGACGCTCGGCGCAAAAGGTGCGCCAAGCTCCTCATGATGACGTTCGTGTTTCCGCAGCATGGTACTTACTGAGCCGCGCTCTCCGACGGGCCGATCCCACATGGCTCATGCGGCCCGAAAAGCTCGCATAGCTCGACCGCCCGCTTGCGCGCTTCGCCGATCGTCTTTTGTCCGTGTGAGCTGTTTCAAAAATCGCCGATTGAGCGAGTGCTTTTTCCGATGGTGCCCCAAGGTAACTTGCCAGGAACGGGCGGTTGCCGTCGCGAGCCCTGGCTGAATGAGGTAGTTCCCCCTGCCGCCGGTAACGACAGTGCAGCTAGGGGAGCCGCTCTCGGAACCTGAGGTGCAGTTAGAGGACGTGCTCTCGGAACCTGATCCGCGGGGGATACCCATATGTCCTATCCTCGGCAGGTGCGGGCCTATAGGAACCCCGGGCCTTGGTCGGTGGTAAGCGCGGGCTGTTTATCGTCGGTGGCGCCCGCGGCCTACGACGGCTGGTGCAGCGCCAACCAGGGCACCGCGCCCGACTGATCCTGCAAGAAGCCGCCTCCTGCCATGACGCGCCCGAGGGCAGGTGTGTTGGCGGGTTGCCACAGGAGATTTGCAGACCAGAACACGTAGTCTGACGTGACGCGGTTCTTCACTAACGTCGCAGCATGAGCCTGCCCTTGGGCGCGACTACTTCCTCGGACAACTTGACCCACCCCCTCGCGAGTTCAAGCCACGCGCGTCGTTGCCGGGTGTCGGTGCATTCTTCAGCTATCTGGAGGCAGTCGTTGGATCGCTTCGCGCAGAAATCAATGGCCCACATGATCGTCCCCCCGGACGCAACTCTCAAAAACCACGACGCTGAAGGAGAGGCCTTCAACATCGATAGCTAAAGTAACCGTCAGTGCGGCCGAAAGCTGTCACCGATCTGCAACACCGGGCGCAAAAAAACGGTGAGCGTTTCGCAGTCCGCGACGGTCAACGTAGCCCCGGCCTCAAGTAATCCCTACGTCGTAAATTCTTGCCCGTCAGGGGGTAGCTATCAGCCGCCCCAAGTTGATTTCAGCGGAGTGGGAGACAGCATCGCCCACGCCGGGCAACAATGGCGGGTTCGGTCCTCGACGTTCAATGGCTGCATGGCGCAGGCCGGCTACATTCCGGCTCGCTGAACCGTTACCCCGGCTCCGCCCGCCAGGAGCGCAAGCATGAACGCTAGAAAGGTGGCAATCTTTCTCGTTGTCGTCCTCGCAATTTTGGTGGTCGATTACCCGGCGAACCTGGGGCTACTGGTTCTGGGATTGATCCTGATTTGCGGCCCTGGCGTAGATGTGGCGCAGGATGTTCTCGACCGGGACGCTTAGATTGATCGCAAAACTTCTCGCAGGGCCGGCCTGGTCAGCCGGCCCTTCTATTTGGAAGCTTCGCGGAACCCGTCGATGCGTTGCGGGTTGTCCATCGTCGGCGTGAGAGGATTAATTCCCCGCCGGCCGCCCGAGGTCCCAAGCCCCCAACCCCCGCTTCGGGCGAGTGGTTTTCATCCCCTTGGGGCCGGCTCTTCCCCAGCCGGTCCCTTCGTTTTTTGGGTACCTTTGACTTGGATCAAAGCGCACTGCGCCGGCGTCGGCACGGTGCGCCCGGCTCGCGTCGAGAGCGCGAGCCAGTGCGTTTCCTCTTTGCAACTTGGGCCGGCTTCGCGCCGGCCCTTTCTTTATTTTTTGGGAGCAACAGGCCAGCCATCGCGCGGGCCCCTCTGTGTGATTAACCACCCGCATCGCGCGGTCTTTGCCGGACGAGCAGCACCGGCTACTGTGGTTGCATGTATCTGCTGCGTTACAAGCACGACGGCGAGTGGCGCGTGGTGGTGATCGCCGGCGCGTACTCGGTCGCGCACGCGCGCATGGTCGCCGCCGGACTTAATCCGGGACGGTTCGTCGACGGCCACCGGGTCAGCCGCGCCTGAAAATCTACCGTGGCACGTATGCGTCCTGTGCCCGGGCCATCCTCGAAGACATCAAGGCACACTCCGGTCAGGCAGCCGCTGCCTGACCTTGGCTCCGCCGCGCCGGTCGCGATCACGGTCGGCGCGGGGGCCTGCTGGCCAAGCCCCCGGCCCCGCCCAACCCACCGGCCACCACAGGCAAAGCCGCTACGCGCTCACCTATCAAACAGTCGACGGATGATCTGGATGATCTCTTCAAAGGATAAGCCGAGCAGGCCGAAGACAATCCAATCCAGCGCCGCCGCAACGAAGTAACCGACTTCGGTGCACCGGCGCTCACACCCTCGACCAGCTTCATGCTCATGGAGAGAACCCAGTCGTTCGACGCTGCTGGCGCTGCCGCTGCCGCCGGCGGCTCTCCCGGAGAGCCGTCCTCTCTCGCCACCGCCGGAGCGAACAAATCCTCGCGAGCACGGTCGCAATGCACTTATGTACGTTACAATGGCGGTGATTGCACGCGCGCTGAATCAATCGAGGAGGAAAGCATGACCGGTCATTGGCTAATCGTTGGCGCATCCGTGCTCGCATTGGCGATACTCGATGTGTCTCTCGTGAGCGCGAAACAGCGCCACCGCGGTGCCCGCCACGCGCCGGCCAGCGTTGCGCCGCGCCCGTCGTTCGAGCCCGCGCGCATGATCGAGGTGCGGCCCGGCGTGTGGATATCGACCTATGACTGCGTCACTGATGATGGCTATGGCCGATGGCGTCCGTGCAGCTCCACCAGCAGGTCCGGTGGTTGACGGCACTGCACTATTGTGGCGCGGCCTTCCCAGCCCCGCGGCGGGGCCGTCCACGCGGCGGAGGTCGGTCGAGCGGGAACCATCCCGCGGGACGCACGTCGAGAGGGTAGCGGACGAGGCAGCCAATGCCCGACCTGCTGCCCGATCGAGAGAGGCTCGACCTGCTGCGCGCGTCGGTGGCGAACGCGCGGCAAGCTGTTGCGCAAACTGCCGACTTGGTGGAGGAGACCGAGGAACTGCTGCGCTGGCTGCGCCGGTTCGAGAGCCCGCTGCTGAACCTTCAACCGCCCGAGAGCGAATGAGGCAGCGCCGTCTCGGTCTTGAGGTCGGCCAGGAGGGCTGCGTTACGCTCGGCGCGCTGGGCCTGATCGACCCAGCGCTGCGCCATCAGGAGCAGCGCGGCCCGGACCTCCGGTACCTGGGCGAGCTGTCTCGCCTGCAGGCATTCCTCGGCGAACTGCCTGTACTCGGCTGGTGTTATCACTCCAATTCCCCGTGTCATATGACATACTGCGTTGCGGAAACACGAGGACGGCCGAATAGTTCCAGCTGACCGTGTCGGGCGGCGGTCGGTCGGGCCTCGAGGCCCGCTGGAGCGGAACTCGAGTTCGTGCTCGAGAAAGTCCGACGGGCGGGCGCCTCCATGCGGTGTACACGGCTATGGCCTGCGCCAGGGCGGAGATGAAGGCACAGGTAGCCGCCGCAGCATTGAGGCGGGCGACCCTCTTCAGGGCCGCGTAGAACGGCTCCAGGTTGGCGATCGTGCCGTATGCCGAGCCAATGACTGGGATGTTGACCAACGCCGACCCAGCCCAGAACAGCGCCGCCAGCAGAGCAAACACAACGCCGATGACGGATGCGCACGTGCTCACGAGGCGTTCATCCAAAAGAGCATCGAAATACCGACGACAGCAAGGAGCGCGACATCAACTACGAAGAAGCCGAGGAGCCATCCGACGACGGCATATAACCGCGAGCGGTTTGGCGGAGCACGTCCTGCAGCGCGGATCACGAGCACGCTCAAGGGCATTAGGAGAAACGCCACAATGACGGCTGCTACCCCGTGCCCTCGCGGCAGCTGCATCAACGATGCGATAACGCCGACAATTAGAAACGAGCCGAGCCCGTATAGAAAAGCACG
>Ga0306920_100016133_pt1 | contig 10269 bp, 8 predicted proteins | sample flu12Cox44000170_FD_204666 | JGI IMG/M metagenome (GOLD analysis project Ga0306920, IMG submission 204666) | Lab enrichment of tropical soil microbial communities from Luquillo Experimental Forest, Puerto Rico - flux4day.12C.oxic.44.000.170 (v2)... | ecosystem: Environmental > Terrestrial >...
CGCCTCACCACCAAAGGCGTGGAGGTTGCCCTCCTGTTCCTCTTCTTTCACAAGCGGCTTTGCGGTCCCCTCGCCAACAGCCGCTTCCATCATCAACCCGATGCCAAACACCGACCCGAAAAAAGCCGGCTCGAGGCCGCCTACCATCGTGCCGATGCAGCGATCCAAAAGGTCGTCGATTTGCTCGCCGCCGCTTGACGCGCCGGCTTCTCACTGTTGCACTCATTTAGTCAAACAAGCTTTTCGCCAGAATCTAACTCCGGCTACCGAAGAGGTGGCGCGCCAGAGTCTTTATCAAGATCTTTGTGGCTCAGATAAAGTTAAGTCTTGAGGGCGCGAATTTCTCTTTGACATACCGGGCGTTGATGGCATTTTCGGGTGTGCGGATGGACTTGGCGATAGGCAGCTTCGCGACGCCTAAGATGGCGAGAGGATACGAACATGCGATTGGCGACTATGGCTGTTGCAATTTGCCTCTGGGCGGGTGCAGCATTTGCTCAGACAGCTGGGCCGCCACCGGCTTCTTCTGGTCAAGCGCCGCCTTCCACTCGAAAGGCCAAGCCCGCTCCTCCACAAACGCCGGAGGGGATCGAGTGCTCGAAGCAGGCGGATGCTAAGGGATTGCACGGCCAGGAACGCATTCGGTTCCGGGCAAGCTGCAAGAAGAAACTGAAGAGGGAGAAGAGCTGAGGTCGGGAAGAGGCCGTATCCTGGCGGAGCGGAGGAGGCAGTTAGCGTGCTCGATGAGGCAACCGCCGAGGGGAACTGGTTGGCGGGGAGGGTGCCTGCACCGTCGGACGCGGATGCTGTTTGAGATGCTATTTGACTGGTCTCGTCGATAGCAGACGAGGAGATTGCCGTCGCGCGAAGCCCTGGCATCTCTCAGCTTGTCGAAGCCCAAGCGTTTCATGGCAGTCTGCACCACCGTCACGGTGGCACTGCCGAGGACATCAGCAAACCGATCCCTGTCGTCAGCACCCCGTTGCAATTCGGCGCCAGAAGCCTGCGTCCAGCGCGCTTGAAGAGATCGCCAGCGAGCGCGTCATAGTCTGGTTTGAGTGGCTGCGGATGGACGCGCTGCGCGGTGCGGCCATCCGCAATCGCCTCCAACACGGCGGTGTTCTGCGCCGGCACTGGTGCAACGTGAGGCGAACCTCGCAGCGAGGAGGCCACCATTGGACTTGCCTCCGCCTGATATGAATTCAAAGCATACCTCGGTGTACCTCGGTGTTCTTCTTCTTCGGTTCAGCGGCCTTCTACCTGGGTCGCGCCATTCATATAGGGCGGATGAGTAGTGACGTGCAGCGAGTGCGATAAGCTCACGCCCAACGGCGAGGTCGCGCGGAAGTCGTCTATACCGATATACGAACGCGGAACTGTCGAACCTGGATAGAAAATACGCTTGTCACGTTGCCTAACCCGCGGCAACCCCATCGTGGTTGCGCTCATCCAGAAGGCCGTCTACCGTTCGGGGCATTCCTGATACCTACTGGCAAATGACAGGAGGCTGCACGTGCCCAGCAATGCGGACATGATCATCGATCTCGACAGAAAACGCATGCAAGCGATGGCAGCCAAAGACATCGCCGCGCTCGATGCCCTGCTTGCCGATGAACTGGTCTACACGCATTCCAGTGCTCGCCTCGACACCAAGCAGAGCCTGCTCGCCAACATGAAGTCTGGGGCGACGGTGTATTCCTCTGTGGAACCTTCCGAGGTAAAGGCACAAGATTTCGGCGATGTGGTGATCCTGACGGGACGAGCTCAGATCAAGGTCTCCTCACAGGGAAAGCACCTTGATTTCGGGGTGCGCTTTATCGACGCCTACGCGAAACGAAATGGGCGCTGGCAGATGGTCGTGTGGCAGTCCACGCGTCTGCCCGACTAACTTAACTTAACTTATCTTAACTTAACTTACTGGCAACGAATAAGTGCAGCTACACAAGGGGAGGCCCCGAGGTGGAAGGGGCGGCAATGCTCCAGGGGGTTGCAAGTACCCAAGGGTAACGCACGAGCGGTCATCCCGCGCCAGAACGCGGTCTTCAATAAGACGTTGCCGCCAGGGGAGCAGCATGCCGATCGCAAAGAAAGGAATAACCGAGTTCCGCCATGAAAGCTCAGTCCTCGAACGTTTGTCTCTTGGTGTTGTTGCTCGCGATCGTGCCTGCCAACGTCGCGTGGGCGGACCCAATGCTTGCGGATTTCGACTATCCGTACCCGGTCCACCGCTATGAATTTACGTCACAGGGTCAGAGCCTCGCTATGGCGTACATGGACGTCCGGCCGGCCCAGCCCGCGGGCAAGACTGTCGTCCTGCTCCATGGCAAGAACTTCTGCGCCGCCACGTGTGAGGATACCATCGCGCCGTTGCGCGATGCGGGTTACCGTGTCGTCGTGCCCGACCAGATCGGTTTCTGCAAATCGACGAAGCCGCAGGCCTACCAGTTTGGGCTGCATCAACTCGCCGCCAACACGCATGTCCTGCTCGACAGCGTTGGCATCGAGCGACCGATTGTCGTCGGCCACTCAATGGGCGGCATGCTCGCTCTGCGCTACGCACTGATGTACCCGCATGCAATGACTGGATTGGTCGTCGTCAACCCGATCGGACCGGAGGATTGGAAAGCCAAAGGCGTACCGTTCGTTACGGTCGACCAGCTCTACGAACGCGAGCTCAACACCTCCTTCGACAGTATCAAGAGATATCAACTCTCGACCTACTATGCCGGAGAGTGGAAATCCAACTATGACCGCTGGGTGAACATGCTCGCAGGGATGTACGCCGGCGATGGCGGGAGGCTGGTGGCCTGGAATCAGGCGCTCACGTCCGACATGATCTTGGGGCAACCGGTCATTCATGAAATAGAGCAAATCTCCGTGCCGACGGTGCTGATGATAGGCCAGAAGGATACGACCGCCATCGGCAAGAACCGCGCTTCGCCCGAGCTTGCCAAAGCGTTGGGCAACTATCCGGAGCTAGGGCGCAAGGCCCACCAGCGCATCAAGGGGTCCGTGCTGGTTGCGTTTCCGGACCTTGGCCACTCGCCGCAAGTTCAAGACCCGCGCACATTCAACGAGGCACTCATCGAACAGCTGGGCCGCTTTTAGGTCGTGTTGGGCGGGTTTCAAGATCAAACGCCCCGAGCACTCACCACAATGGTGGGCGCCGGTAAAAAGCGGCGCCACGGAAGTCGCCACTGGTCGAAAGACCGCGCAGCGCAAATCATTGCCTCGCCACCGCAGGGAGTTCTCTGCAAGCGGGCAGGGGCCTGCCTGCGCGGCCGCGGGCTCTTTGCGACATCCCTTGACAGACGACACGACGAGGGCGAGGTCATCGTGCAGCCGTGCAAACAGCGTGTCCTATCGACCCGTCACGCCGAGTACGGCCTCTTTGATCTTTGCCATCGCGTAGTTGCCGACCGTCTCGATGGCGATGTGAGGAATATTGGGCATTTCGTCCGCCGCCACGGTGATGTCAACGATCGAGGGGCCATCTGCCTTTAGCGCCTCGTTGATCTCGGCCTCGAGCTCGCCCGGCTTGGTCGCCCTGAAACCGTGGCCACCACAGGCGCGTGCGAGCGCGGCAAAATCCGGATTGGGAAATTCGATGGCTCCCCGGAATGGTGGCAGGCCGACAGCTTCCGCTTCCAGGGGGATCAGGCCGAAAGACGAGTTATTGTAAACGATCACCTTGACGGGAAGCTTGTGATGGACGGCCGTGAGAAACTCGCACATCAGCATGTTGAAGCCGCCGTCCCCGCACAGAGCAATCACCTGGCGGGAACGGTCCAGAGCTTGAATGCCGTTGGCCTGACCCATGGCTGTGCCAACGGCCGCATTATTGAAGGAGCCGATGATGCGTTGCTCACCGCTCTGCCGGATCCAGTTGGCTGACCAGAGGGTATTGATTGAGCCCGGTGTCAAGAACAAAGACTGCGTCGGGCGCCGCATGGTCGCTGACCGCTCGCGCCACCGCCTGCGGATGAATGCTGTCCTTGCTGCGCGCCAGGTTGGCTTGCTTGTCGAGCTTTTCATCCCACTCTCGCCGTTCCTTGGTTGCTCGGCTCAGGAAATCCGCATCGCTCTTGGCCGCAACCTGGCCGAGCAAGGCCTTAAGGGTCGGCCGCACCGAGGCCGCAATGCCGAGCGCCGTCGGGGCCCGGCGACCCAGGACCCGCGCCCTGTCGTCGACCTGGATGATGGTGGCCTTCTGCGGCAGGAACTCTGAGTAGGGGTAGTCGGTGCCGAGCATCAGCAGAAGCTCGCAGCGCATGACGGCGTCGTAGACGGGCTTTGTGCCGATCATGCCGATGCCGCCCATCCAGGCGGGGTCATCGTGGGCCATGATATCCTTGCCTTTGACCGTATGGATGAGGGGTGCTTTGAGCCGATCAGAAAGCGCGCGCAGCTCTTCTGAGGCGCCTCTGCAACCCGCCCCGCACATGATGACGATGCTCTTGGCCGCATCGATCAGCCGGACAGCTTCGGCGACATCCGCCTCGTTCGGTGCTTGCTCGGGTTTTGGCTTCAAGGTCGCGACGCTCCGGACGCCGCCGTGGGCCCTGGCCGCAATAATGTCTTGTGGCAGCGTCAGATGGGCCACGCCCCGGCCCGCGTACGCCGCAGCGATAGCCTGGTGCAGTACGGCCGGCGCCTGCTCGGGAGAAGAGATAGTCTCGGTATAGAGCGATACATCGCGAAACAGCAGGTCGGGTTCGGTCGTTTGGATGTAGTCGGTGCCGTGCATCTTGCGCGGCATGTCGCCGGAGAGTGCAAGCACCGGAGCATGGTCACGACTTGCTTCATAGAGGCCCGGCACGAGATGTGTACTGCCGGGGCCGGTCGTGCCTGCGCATACCGCTAGCTGCCCAGTGAGCTTGGCCTGGCCGGAGGCAGCAAGCGCCGCGCCTTCCTCGTGCCTCACACCGATCCATTCGATGTTGCTGCGGCGAACAGCATCGGCGAGCGGGTTGAGGGAATCGCCGATCAGGCCGAAGATCTGCTTGACCCCAACTTCGCTCAGAACCTTCACGAGCACGTCGGCAACCGTCTGTGACGTCGTACGTCTCCCGTTCGCAATGCTGGTCGGCGATTGAGTTGGTCGCGCTCCTCGCCCATGTGCCGTGCTTGCTCAGATGGCGTGAGGTGCCAAAAAATCAACTCAGCATGTTCCGAGCAGTCATCTGCGAGACGCCGCAACTTTGCAGCGTTGGGCCTTAGCACTAAGCTCAAGCTGAAGGCAGCAGCCGATCGCAAATCGACGGAAGTGCAGTAAAGCCGGTGGCTAGCTTAGCGGCTAAGCTTGCGGCTATCCGCACAGGACAGTGAGAAGCATTGCTGAGCGCAAGCTCGCGGCCGGCTCTCCTCGCAAGATCCGAGACTTCCAATGTCACAACGTCTCCTCGCAGAGACGAGCCGCGTACGGCCGGGTGGGTCGATGCGGTCGCCGGTCAGTCAGCCTTGGTTCCGGCCCTCTCCGCGGTCCCCAGAATTTGTAGCCGCGCCCTTGGCTGCACGCGATAGTGCCCAGAGACTACCAGCTGCTCACCGGCCGATAGCCCTTGCTCCACCAATGCATTGCCGTCCTCAACCCGAGCAACCTTGAGATGCCGCAGCTCGGCCCGACCATCACTCCCCACGACGTAGGCGTATAGACCATTTGGACCGCGCTGAACGGCCGAATCCGGTACCACGACAACGTCGCGGAACGTGGCAACCAGCAGGCGTGCTATCACCGAAAGACCAGGCCACAACGCATTGTTCTCGTTGGGGAAGCTCGCTTTAAGCCGGATGGTGCCGCTGCTGCTGTCGACTTGATTGTCAAACAGCGACAAGGTGCCTTCTGCCAATTGCTTTTTGCCATCCGAGCTGAGTGCCGTCACCGCCAGCGGTCCTTTCAGTAGTGCCTCCCTCACCTCGGTCAGTTTTTGCTCCGGCAACGTGAATACCAAGGATATCGGCTGCAGCTGCGTGATTGTCAGCATGCCGTTCTGGTCGTTGGCATGCACGATGTTGCCCGGATCGATGAGCCGGAAGCCGATGCGTCCTGTGAGCGGCGAACGGATGGTCGTATAGTTGAGTTGAACGCGAGCGCTCTCGATGGCTGCTTCGTCGGCCTGAACCAAGGCCGCCAGCTGCGCTACCTGCGCCGTCCGCTGGTCGAGCAATTGCTGGGCATCGATTCCTTGTTTGGTCAGAACGACCGCGCGCTGCAGGTCCTGTCGAGCATTCAAGAGACTAGCCTGGTCCTGAGACCGCTTTGCCATCGCCTGATCGAGCACCGCGCGGAACGGCGCGGCGTCGAGCTGGACGAGCAAATCCCCGGCGCGCACCATCTGACCTTCTTCAAAGGCGACCTTCTCGATGTGGCCGTCGACCCGCGATCGGACAGTCACCATGTTGGTGGGCTGAACCGTACCCAGCCCGGTCAGGAAAACCGACAGCGTCTTCTTTTCGACTATGGCGGTGCGAACGGGTGCTGGCGCCGGTCCGGGCTGCGCCTCCTTCTTTGCCGCCGTCGGATTGCTCGCTCCAGGTCCATGCCACGTCAGATAGGCACCAGCAGCCATGAGCAGGATGATGGCTGCAAACCCCCACCTGCCGGGCATCCGCATCCGCTTGGTTTCGCCATGCCAGAGGCGCAGGCAAACCCTAGCAGTTGCGGCGATCAGCGACGCCGCAAGGCCAACCCAAACGGCCCCGAGCGGAACGGCGAAAGGATCACCCATTCGATCCGCAATCAACTTTGCAGTGGTACCCATCCCCTAGTATCTCACCATCCCTCGCTGATCGACCGGAACGCAGTTGACGTGGTCCGCTTCAATGCACAACAGCGTGCGCGAGCTTCTCGTCAGCTCATGGAACAGCCACAGCCCGGCCACGAGGATCAGCGCGAGGACCGTGATCGCCAGAAGGTTCTGCTGCATGCGCAGCCGATATTCATCGGTCTCGAGTTTCAGCACTGGGTCGATGATCGGCCCGCCGCTCCATCTGGAACGGCGCGACCTCGGCTTGAACTCGATGATGCGCGGATCATCGAAGCGCCGCGCGGCGCTTCCATTCCATGGTAAGCTTGTTTTCATCGGCACACGCCCAGCGCTCGAGCCGGCCACCGTCCTACTCCGCCGCGGCGGCTTGCCGAGGCTTCTCGGCCACCTCGCCTGCAGAGGTAAGCGAAGCCAGGTAGGTCGAAAGGCGATCAAGGTAGATATAGATGACCGGGGTGGTGTAGAGCGTCAGCGCCTGGCTGACGAGCAGGCCGCCCACCATGGAATAGCCCAAGGGCTGGCGGATCTCGGCGCCGGTACCGGCGCCGAACATGAGCGGCACGCCGCCCAGGAGGGCGGCCGCGGTCGTCATCATGATTGGTCGGAAGCGCAGCAGAGCCGCCTTGCGGATGGCCGCCTCGGGCGACAGATGCTCATCCCGCTCTGCGGTGATGGCAAAGTCGACCATCATGATCCCGTTCTTCTTCACAATGCCGATCAGCAAGATCACGCCGATCATGGCGACCAGGCTAAAATCAAAGCCGAACAGCATCAGGATTGCAATCGCGCCCGCCCCGGCCGAGGGAAGTGTGGAGAGAATGGTCAGCGGGTGGATGTAGCTCTCATAGAGGATCCCGAGAATTAGGTAGACCACAAACAGGGCTGCCAAAATCAGCAGCGGCACCGTGCGCAACGAGGCCTGAAACGCCTTCGCGTTGCCCTGGAAGGTTCCCGTCAACGACGGCGGCATCATCATCTCGCGCTCAGCCCTTTGAATGGCCTGGGTAGCCGTGCCGAGCGAGGCGCCCTGGGCCAGATTGAAGCTGATGGTGACAGCGGGGAACTGGCCCTGATGGCTGACCGACAACGGCTTTGTGTTGTCAGTGGTCCAGCTGGCGAGCGCTGCCAGCGGCACCAGCTGGCCGGTGGAGGGAGACTTGATATAGAGCTTGTCCAGGCTGCTGACATCGCCCTGCAGCTCGGGCAGGATCTCCATCACGATGTGGTAGCTGTTCTGCTGCGTGAAGTACTGTGTCACCTGGCGCTGGCCGAAGGCATCATAGAGCGTATCGTCGATCAGCTGCGGGGTCAGCCCATAACGGGAAGCTTGGTCCCGGTCGATGGCAAGCGTAAGCGTCGTGCCGGCGGTTTGCTGGTCTGAGGCAACATCGCGCAAGGATGGAATCGACTTGAGCGTCTCCAGCACCTTCGGCGCCCATTCGTTGAGCTCGTCAAGGTTTGCGTCCTGCAGCGTGTACTGGAATTGCGTCCGCGCTAGCCGACCGCCGACGTTCACGTCCTGCGAAGCCTGCAGAAACAGCCGGGCACCCTCGACCTTCTCGAGTCGCGGCCGCAGGCGTGCGATCACTTGGTAGGCGGACGCGTCGCGCTCGTCCTTAGGCTTGAGCGTGATGAAGAAGCGCCCATTGTTGAGGGTGGAGGTCGACCCACCGTTGCCGATCGCCATGGCGTAGGTGGCCACCGCCGGATCGCTGGCGATGATTTCGCCGAGCGCCTCCTGGCGCCGCTTCATCTCCTCGAACGAGATATCCTGGCCGGCTTCCGAGATGCCGGTGATCATCCCCGTGTCCTGCTGCGGGAAGAAGCCCTTGGGGATGATCAAAAACAGATAGACGGTCAGCCCCAAGGTCACCAGGAACACACACAAGGTCGCGAACTGATGCCTCAATACAAAATCCAGCCCCCGTTCGTAGCCGGCAAGCATGCGGTCGAAACCGCGCTCGGTGATCTCGTAGAAGCGCCCATGCTTGACGCCGTGCTCGCTGCGCAAGAACCGGGACGCCATCATTGGCGACAGCGTCAAGGCGACAAACGCCGACACCGCGATGCACATCGTGGTGGTGACCGCAAACTCGCGGAACAACCGGCCGATGATGCCGCCGAGCAGCAGCAGCGGGATGAACACGGCGACCAGCGAAATGCTGATCGAGAGAATGGTGAAGGCAATCTCGCCCGCACCCTTCATCGCCGCCTCGTAGGGGCGCATGCCATCCTCGATGTGACGCACGATGTTCTCGAGCATGACGATGGCGTCGTCGACCACGAACCCGACCGAGATGGTCAGCGCCATGAGCGAGATGTTGTCGAGGCTGTAGCCGATCAAATACATGATGCCCGCGGTGCCCAGCAGCGACAGCGGCACCGTGACACTGGGAATGACGGTCGCCCAGAACGTCCGCAGAAAAATGAATATGACGGCGACCACCAACCCGATCGTGAGCAGGAGTGTAAACTGCACGTCCTCAACGGACGCGCGGATGGTTTGGGTGCGATCGCTCAGGATTTCCGCCTTGACGGATGGAGGCAGAGCCTCGCGCAGCCGCGGCAGTTGCGCCTTGATGCGGTCAACCGTGTCGATGACGTTGGCACCTGGTTGTTTGAACACGACGAGAAACACGCAGCGCTTGCCTTGCGCCCAGGCCGCCTTCTTGGCGTCCTCGGGACCGGCAACGGCCTGCCCAATGTCGCGCACCCGCAACGGCGCCCCATTGCGATAGGCGATGATCACATTGTTCCACGGCTCGGCCACGGCCAGCTGATCGTTGGCATAGATCGTGTAGCTGCGGACCGGGCCATCGATGTTGCCCTTGGGGGTGTTGACCGTGGTGAGCGCAAGCTGCGCGCGAACCTCCTCCAGGGATAGGTTCTTGGCGACCAGCTTGGCCGGATCGATCTGCACGCGGATGGCCGGTTTCTGTTCGCCGCCGATGGTCACCAGACCGACGCCCGACATCTGGCTGATTTGCTGGGCGAGCTTGGTGTCGGCTTGATCGTCCACGCCGATCAGAGGCATTGCATCGGAGGCGACCGACATGATCAAGACGGGTGAATCCGCGGGATTGACCTTGCGATAGACGGGTGGTGCGGGTAGGTCTCTGGGCAGCTGGCCGCTGGCCGCGTTGATGGCCGCCTGAATGTCGTTGGCGGCCCCATCGATGTTGCGATCGAGATCGAACTGGACGACCACCGTGGTGTTGGCAAGGCCGCTCGTCGATGTCACCTGGGCAACGCCGGGGATCTGGGCGAACTGGCGCTCCAGCGGCTGCGCCACGGACGAGGCCATCGTCTCGGCGCTGGCACCTGGGTACTGTGCGGACACTTGGATGGTCGGGAAGTCGACCTTGGGGAGGGGTGCGACCGGGAGATTGGGATAGGCAACCAATCCGATAAACAGGAACCCCACCATGACGAGGGAGGTGCCCACGGGATAGCGGATAAAAGGCCCTGACAAGCCGCCGTTCATGCCCCACCTCGATGACGC
>Ga0306920_100016134_pt1 | contig 10269 bp, 4 predicted proteins | sample flu12Cox44000170_FD_204666 | JGI IMG/M metagenome (GOLD analysis project Ga0306920, IMG submission 204666) | Lab enrichment of tropical soil microbial communities from Luquillo Experimental Forest, Puerto Rico - flux4day.12C.oxic.44.000.170 (v2)... | ecosystem: Environmental > Terrestrial >...
GGGCAACGCCCCGGGCAGCCAGCTTCACAACGCCATCGCGACCGAGAACGGCGAGTATGACCTGTGGGTGGACCAGGCCTCCTCCGTGGGGTTCGTCTCCGACTTCAACCTGTTGTGGAACAGCACCGCCGGGACGGCGCCCTCCGGAGTGCCCCAGATGCCGGTCAAGTTCATCGCCACGACGTACTCGACCGTCGCCGCGTACTCGGCGGCGTCGGGGCAGGATGCCCATTCGAAGCAGGCCGATCCGAAGTTCGCGAACGCCGCGGCCGCGGATTTCCACCTGCTCGCCGGCTCGCCGGCGATCGACGCGGCCACTTCCGCCGTGGCGAACTGGCCGGCCGCCGACGTGACCGGCGCCCCGCGCGTGGACGACCCGGCGACCCTCAACACCGGCGCCGGCCCGACCCCGTTCGGCGACCTGGGCGTGTTCGAGTTCGCGCCCTTGGCGTTGCCGCCGGGGCCACCGCCACCGTCGCCGGGCGGCGTCGACCGTGCACCGGTCGTGATCGCGCCCAACATCGTGAAGTTCAATGTGGGCCAAAAGGTGACGTTCACGATCGCGGCGATCGACTCCGACGGCGACGCCATCACGTCGCTGACCATGGTGCCCTTGAAGATGCCGGCCAACAGCGGCGCCACGTTCACTCCGAACGCCACGAACACCGCCGGCACGTTCAGCTGGAACCCCGGCACCAACGTCGGCAACTTCCATGTGCAGTTCGTCGCCGCGAACAAGCTCAAGGGGAGCGCGCAGACGAACATCCTGATCAAGGCCAATGGCAAGGCGATCACGTCCGGGGACGACCCGCAGGATCCGGTGGACGTACCCGTGATGGCGATGTCCCAGCCCTCGCCCAATCCCTCGTCGAGGGCCGTGAGCTTCACGCTGGACCTGCCCGAGGCCTCGGACGTCGACCTGAGCGTTTACGACATGCAGGGCCGGCGCGTCCACGAGGAGACGCAGACCCTCCCGGCGGGCCGCTCGTCGGTGAGCTGGAGCGGGCTCGATGCGAACGGCCGGCGGGTGGGGACGGGGTTGTACTTCGTCCGCGCCCAGGTGGGCTCGGTCGTGATCGTGCGGCGCGTGGCGCGCTTCTAGTACCTGGCGACAGGCGGGTCTTGACGGCCGGGCGCCACAAACGCCCGGCCGTCGGGCATTCCCAGACCCCACGCCGCCCGGCCTTTCGCCGTCACGCAACATCGTCGCGTCCGGCGTGACACCCCCGTGAGCGCGGCCCGCGCAACGTGCACGACGTGATGCGGGCGCGCACGAAAGATGTCGATTGTGCAACTTTCCACTTCGGCGCCGAACGCGACGCGCTCTATCCTTATCGATAGACACCCATCGCTGTCGTGCGCGCCCCGCAGTCCCCTCTTGGCGCGCGACCGGATCGGGATTCCCACCCCTCTCCCCAGCACCCCATCTCTCTCCACGGATCTCGATCCGGAGGCACCATGCTGCACACGCCGCACGCCCTCGAGGCGGTGCGCCGACGGCTTCGTGCGACCGTCCGCGCTGCCATCCCCAGTGTCGTCCTGCTCACCGCGCTCGGCACCGCCGCTCAGGCGCAGACCTACTACGTGGACGCCAGCGCCCCCTGTTCTGGCGCCACGGGCACGCAAGCCAATCCCTACTGCTCGATCAACGCCGCGATGACGGCTCACAAGGGGGCCGGGATCACGATCATCGTGAATCCGGGCACCTATCGCGAGCAGGTCACCGTGAACGCCCCGGGCTCCTCCTCGAGCATGCTGTTCGTGTTCCAGGCCGCCGGCCCGGGCGTGCTGGTCGACGGCTCCGATGACTTCTCGAGCGCGTCGCTGTGGGCGACCACGACGACTCCCAACGAGTACGTGGCGGCGACCGTGACGTGGGCGCCGAAGCAGGTGTTCGTGGACGGCGCGCGGCTCGCGGCCACCACGAACTTGCCTGGCACGATGCCGTCCAACTCGTGGATCTACGTGGCCGGGTCGGGCCTGTACATGAACCTCGGCGGCAGCAGCCCCAGCAGCCACACGACGCTCGTGGGCCATCGCCTCTACGGCTTCAACCTGTCCACGAAGCAGTTCGTGAAGATCGACGGGTTCCAGATCGCGCACACGGAGGATCGCGGCATCAACATGCAGAACCCGTGCAACGACCTCACCATCTCGCACAACAACGTCAGTTTCGCCGGCAGCTACGGCATCCAGACCGTGAACGGCCAGCGCATCACGATTGACGCGAACACCGTCTCGGACAACGCGTTCCACGGCATCGGCCTGACCGCCGGCGCATCGGGCTGCGTGGTGTCGAACAACGAGTGCTTCCGCAACGCGCACCCCACGATCCGCCAGGCGAACGGCATCTACCTGTTCGGCGCGCCCAAGAACACGATCATCGGCAACCGGCTGCACGACAACCAGGACACCGGGCTCCAGTTCAACAACGCCTCGGACAGCTGCGTGTCGCAGAACAACCGCTCGTACAACAACGGTGACCACGGCTACGACCACCTGCTGACGACGGGCGTGCAGCACCGGAACGACGAGGCCTACCACAACTACCTCGACGGCTTCTCGTTCGAAGGCACGGCGCCGAACGGCCAGGTGCACAACTGCATCGCCACGGACAACGGCGAGTACGACCTGTGGGTGGACCAGGCGTCCTCCGTGGGCTTCGTCTCCGACTACAACTTGTTCTGGAACAGCACCACCGGCACGGCGCCCTCCGGCGTCGCCCAGATGCCGGTCAAGTTCATCGCCACGCCATACTCGACGGTCGCCGCGTTCTCGGCCGCGAACGGCGGGCTGGATTCGCATTCGAGGCAGGCCGATCCGAAGTTCACGAACGCCGGAGCGGCCGACTTCCGGCTCCTCGCCGGCTCACCGGCGATCGATGCCGCCAACTCGGGCGTGACGAACTGGCCGGCGACGGACGCGCTGGGCGGCGCGCGCGTCGACGACCCGGCCACCGCGAACACCGGCACGGGCCCGGTGACGTACAGCGACATGGGATCGCTCGAGTTCGTGCCATCCCCGGTCAACCCGAACGACCGCGCGCCGGTCGTCACCGCCCCGCTCACCGTCAAGGGCGTGAAGGGCGTGTTGGTGACGTTCGCGATCACGGTCGTCGACTCCGACGGCGACGCGATCACGTCGCTCACCATGGTCCAGACGAAGATGCCGGTGGGGAGCGGCGCCACGTTCACTCCGAACGCCACGAACACCGGCGGCACGTTCAACTGGACGCCCGCGGTGACCGGCAAGTTCCAGGTCAAGTTCGTGGCCACGAACGCGAAGACCGGCTCGGCGACGTCGACCATCACGATCGCCGCCCCCAGGAAGCATGACGGCACCGGGGACGACACGCCCGTCGACGTCCCGGTGATCGCGATGTCGCAGCCGTCCCCGAACCCGACGTGGGGCGCGGTGAGCTTCACGCTCGACCTGCCCGAGGCGTCGGACGTGGACCTGAGCGTCTACGACATGCAGGGCCGTCGCGTGTACCAGGAGACGCGCTCGATGTCGGCAGGCCACAACACCATGAGCTGGAGCGGACTGTCGTCGAGCCGCCAGCGCCTAGGGACGGGCATGTACTTCCTCCGCGCGCAGGTGGGCGGAACGGTGCTGATGAGGCGCGTGGTCCGCTTCTGAAAGCGGTCCGGACAACCGAAGTGATCCGACGGCCGGGCGCGTGAGCGTCCGGCCGTCGCGCGTTACGAGCCCGCCAGCCTGCACTTCGGATCCAATAAGTCGTTGTCCACCCCCTCGCCGAGCGGCTAGTCTCCTCGCGCTCGTCCCGTCACCGCCACCGAACTCCACACCTTGCCGTGGGACGCTCGAGTCCCCCGGCCCCCCGAGGGGCGTTCCCATGCCGTCGCAACACAGTCCCGGCCGCAGCGCGGCCCTGGCCCTGGTGCTGTTCGCGCTCACCTCCGCCCGCGCTACCGCTGGCACGCTCCCGGACCTGGACGTCACGGCCGGCATGCGCCCCGCACCGGCGGCGCGCGCGCTCGCGGCCCGGGCGCAGGCCTCGACGGCGCTCTCGAGCATCGCCATGCCGTCGACCTTCGACGAGCGCTACGCGGTGCCCACGTTCCTGTGGGCGACCCACGGCCCCGGCGCGAACACGGCGGCGCTCCGGCCCGTGCCGGGCTCGGCCGAGGCCGACGCGCGGCGGCACCTGGGGCTCGTCTCCGGCTACTACGGCCTCCAGGCCGTGGACGTGGCCGAGGCGCCGGTCCGCTACGTCCACGACACCGGCCACGGCGGGATCGTGGTGGCGTTCACCCAGACCGTGGGCGGCATCGACGTGTTCCGCGACGAGGTGAAGGTGCTCATGCAGCGGGACCACTCGCTGCTCGCGGTCTCCGGCTACATCCCGAGCCGCGGCCTCGTCGCGAAGACCGGACCGCTCACGTTCAAGCTCGCGGCCGACCGCGCGCTCTCGCTCGCGCTCGCCGACTTCTCCGGCAGGCCAGGCGCCGCCGGCGGACGGATCGTGGAGGCGGGCGAGGGCGGGTACGAGAGGTGGGATGTCTCGGCCACGACGGCGGCGTGGGCTCAGGATCTGCAGCCGGGCGGCCCCGTGCGCGTGAAACGCGTGCTCTTCCACATGCCGGACGCGCTCGTGCCGGCCTGGTACGTCGAGCTCATGGCCCCGTCGCAAGCCTACATGTACGTGGTCTCGGCGGAGGACGGCTCGCTGCTCTTCCGCCACGACATGATGGCGGCCGACGCGTTCAGCTACCGCGTCTGGGCGCAGACCACCGGCGACCACCTGCCGCACGACGGGCCGCAGGGCACGTCGCCGTCGCCGCACCCGACCGGCCTCCCCGATTTCTTCTCGCCGAGCTTCATCGCGCCGAGCCTCGTCACGCTGCAGAACGGCCCCATTTCCACGAACGACCCGTGGCTCGCGCCGGGGGCGACCCAGACGCAGGGGAACAACGTCGATGCGTACGTCGACCTCTTCTCCCCGGACGGCTTCAGCGCTGGCGACTTCCGCGCCACGACGACCTCGGCCAACATGTTCGACCGCACGTACGACGTGACGCAGGCGCCCGGCGTGAGCTCGAACCAGCGCATGGCGGCGATCACGCAGCTCTTCTACAACGACAACTTCTTCCACGACTGGTACTACGACTCGGGGTTCGACGAGACCTCGGGGAACGGCCAGCAGAACAACTTCGGCCGGGGCGGCCTCGGTGGCGACCCGCTGCACGCCGAGGGCCAGGACTTCAGCGGCACGAACAACGCAAACATGACCACGCCGCCCGACGGCTCGTCCGCGCGCATGCAGATGTACGTGTTCAACCTCTCGGGCAGCGGCATCACGGTGACCGCGCCACCGAGCATCGCCGGACCCTATGCCGCGGGGGTGGCCACCGGGTTCGGCCCGCAGACGTTCAGCCTCACCGGCAACGTCGTCCTGGGCACGCCCGCCGATGGCTGCTCGGCACTCACGAACGCCGCCGCGCTGAGCGGCAAGATCTGCCTTCTGGACCGCGGGACGTGCCCGTTCATCAACAAGGCGCAGGCCGCGCAGACCGCGGGCGCGATCGCGTGCATCATCGCGGACAACGCGCCCGCGTTCGTGCCGCCGGGCCTCGGCGGCTCCGGCTCGCTCGCGATACCGGTGCTGTCGGTGACGCAGGCCGACGGCAACAAGATCAAGAACGCGCTGCTCTCGGGCACGGTCACGCTGCAGATGGTCCGCCAGGCGGCGCTGAGCCGTGACGGCACGATCGACAATCAGATCATGGCGCACGAGTGGGGCCACTTCATCAGCAACCGCCTCGTCGGGAACGCGGCGGGGCTGTCCACGAACATGGCCGGCGGGCTGGGGGAGGGCTGGGCCGATTTCCACGCCATGCTCATGACGGTGCGTCCGGAGGACATCGGCGTCGGCGCGAACGCGAACTGGAACGGCGTCTACGCGCTCGCCGCCTACGCGCTCGACCCCTCGGTCGGAACGTCCAACGCGTTCTACTTCGGCATCCGTCGCGTCCCGTACTCCACAAACCTGGGGAAGAACGGGCTCACGTTCCATCACATCCAGAACAACATCGCGCTGCCCGACACCGTGCCCACCGCGTTCGGCACGAACGGCGCCACCAATGCCGAGGTGCACAACACCGGCGAGGTCTGGTGCACGATGCTGTGGGAGTGCTACGCGGCGCTGCTGCGCGACAATGTGCGCCTCACGTTCGCGCAGGCCCAGCAGCGCATGAAGGACGACCTCGTGCTGGCGTACAAGATGACGCCGAACGCGCCCACGCTGCTCGAGGCGCGCAACGCCCTGCTCGCCGCCGCCTATTCGCACGACCCCAAGGATTTCCAACTGTTCTGGACCGCGTTCGCGAAGCGCGGGGCGGGGGCGGGGGCGATCGCGCCGGACCGCTTCGATCCCAACAACGCCACCGTGGTCGAGAGCTTCGTGACCGGCGGTGAGCTGGCGCTCGTCGGCAACTCGCTGTCGGTGAGCGTCTACGATTGCGACCACGACGCGTACCTCGACAACGGCGAGGTGGGGCACGTCACGGTGACGCTCGAGAACGTGGGCTCCAGCACGCTCACGTCCACGACCGCGACGTTCTCGAGCACGAACCCGCACATCTCGTTCCCGGGCGGGAACACGGCGAGCTTCGCGAAGACGCAGCCGTTCCAGACGGCTTCGGCGACGGTGGCCGTGAAGCTGCTGGGTGCTTCCGTCCCCGAGGTGGTGGACATCGCCGCGAGCTACAACGATCCGGGGTTGGCGGTGGCGGGCCCGTTCGTGACGCACAACTACTCGTGGGGCAACACGGACGAGGTGCCCTCGAACGTGGAGAGCGTGGAGACGAACTCGCTGCCGTGGACCATGGCGGGGAGCCCCGCGGGCGACGGCCAGTGGACGACGACGCTCGTCGCGGCCGGTGACAAGCGCTTCCTCGGCCCCGACGTGGGCGAGGTCGGGGACCACACGCTCACGTCGCCGCCGCTCCAGGTCGCGCCCACGGGCAACTTCACGTTCACGTTCGCGCACAACTTCGACTTCGAGAAGGACGCCACCAACTTCTACGACGGCGGCGTGGTCGAGATCTCGAACGACGGCGGGCTCAACTGGAGCGACATCGGCATCTCGCTCTCGCCCGGCTACACGAGCACGCTCTACAACCAGTCGGGCAACCCGATCGGCGGCCGCGGCGCCTACTGCGGCCAGAGCGCCAGCTATCCCGCCCTCTCCACCGTGACCGCGAACCTGGGGACGACGTACCAGGGGCAGACCGTTCGCGTGCGCTTCCGCGTGGGCACGGACGAGGCCGTGGGCGCGCAGGGCTGGCAGATCGCCTCGCTCACGTTCAACAACATCCTGAACCAGCCGTTCTTCGCGCTGGGGCCGAACGCCGTGAACTGCTCGCTCACGGCGGTGGGCGGCCCAGGACCGCAGGAGCTGAGCTTCGCCGTGACCGGCGCCAACCCGGCGCAGGGCAGCGCGCGCTTCCGCTTCGGCCTGCCGGCGGGCGGCCGCGTGGAGCTGGCCGTGTACGACGTCACCGGGCGGCGCGTGGCGACGCTCGCGCGCGGCGAGCTGGGCGCCGGCTGGCACGACCGCACCTGGACGGTGAACGACGACGGCGGAGCGCCCGCGAGCGGCGTCTACTTCGCGCGCATGGTCACCGGCGGACGGCTGTTCTCGTCGCGCGTGGTGATGTTGCGCTGATGCCGGCCCCGCTCAAGGACCCGGTCACCTGGGCCTACCCGGAGATCGAGCCGTTCGACTCCGGGCGGCTCAGGGTGTCCGGGCCCCACGAGATCGCCTACGAGCAGTGCGGGAACCCGCACGGGAAACCGGTCGTGTTCCTCCACGGCGGCCCCGGCGGCGGCAAGTCCCCGGGCCAGCGGCGTTTCTTCCACCCGGAGCGCTACCGCGTCGTGCTGTTCGACCAGCGCGGCTGCGGCAAGAGCACGCCCGCGGCCTCGCTCGAGGAGAACACCACCTGGGATCTCGTCGCCGACATCGAGCGCCTGCGGACGCATCTCGACATCGAGCGCTGGCAGGTGTTCGGCGGGAGCTGGGGCAGCACGCTGGCGCTCGCCTACGCGCAGCGACATCCCGACCGCGTCACCGAGCTGGTGCTGCGCGGCATCTTCCTGCTCCGCCGGCAGGAGCTGGAGTGGTTCTACCAGCGCGGCGCGTCGGTGCTCTACCCGGATCTCTGGGAGGCCTATCGTGATCACATCCCGGAGGCGGAGCGCGGCGACCTCATCGCCGCCTATCACCGCAGGCTGACGAGCCCCGACCGCGACGTGCGCGTGGCGGCCGCGAAGCGCTGGGCGGGGTGGGAGGGGGCGACGAGCAAGCTGCTTCCCGACCCGGAGATGGCCGGGCACTACGAGGAGGACGAGTACGCGCTGGCGTTCGCGCGCATCGAGGCGCACTACTTCGTGAACGGCGGCTTCCTCGAGTCGGACGACCAGCTGCTGCGCGACGTGCCGCGCATCCGCCACATCCCGGCGGTGATCGTGCAGGGGCGCTACGACGTGGTGTGCCCGGCGGAGAGCGCCTGGGCACTCCACCGGGCGTGGCCCGAGGCCGAGCTGGTGATCACCGCCGACTCGGGCCACAGCGCGTTCGACGCCGCGAACTCCCGCGCCCTTGTCGCCGCCACCGACCGGTTCTCGGAGCGCTGGGTCCCCGCCACGGTGTTGAAAGGTTGACAGCGACTTAGCTCGGAGGCCTCCAGCGCCGCGCGAGGTTGCGACCGAGCCCTGGGCCGGCTCACGGGCGACTCCGGCCTCATTCCCCGTGCGCGTCGGGCCGATGACGGAGGCGGACCCAGGAGGGGTCGTACGCGCTCGTCTGCGACAAACTGACATCGGGAACTGCGACAGGGAGGTCACCCGTGGACTCGATCTGGCTGTGGCCGCTGGCGCTCGTGGCACTCCTCGTCACCTGGCCGGCGCTCAGCCCGCTCGTGACCCGGCTCGTCGCGGGCCGGGTGCGCTCGCAGGTCGGCGAAGGGCTGCCCGACCGCATCGTCCTCGTGCGCGTGGCCGAGCCACGCTGGCCGCACGAGGAGGCGCGCAAGGCCGCGGGGACGGAGCTCGCCGCGGCCGGCTTCGCCGAGGCGGGCGTGTACGTGGTGCGCGAGATGCCGGAGCTCACGATCGGACTCCACGCGCACGTCGCCGAGAAGGCGTACGCGATCCTCTACGACCATCCGCGGTCGGGGTCCTGGATCGAGTTCGTGACACGCTACACGGACGGCACGCTGGCGCTCTACACGACGCTCGACCGGGCCGACGTCGAGGTGCCCGAGGGCTCGGTGTACGTCTCGGAGCCGGGACTCTCGCTCGCGACGCTCTGGAAGCGCATGCTCGCCGATCGCCCGGCTAAAGCGATGCTCGACTGCGCGCGCGCGCGCGCCGCGCAGGACTTCGAGCGCGGCTACGCCGAGTCGGTGGCGCTTCACAAGCGGCGCCAGGCGACGCCGGCCGAACGCGAGCCCGCGGTCGTGGAGAAGGACACGAAGGAGAAGGACGCGCGCAAGGCGGCGTGAAGTTCAGCGTCCCGCCGCACCCCTCCGCCACGCCGCATAGGCCGGCAGCCCGGCCGCGATCGCGAGCAGCCCGAGCAGCGACTCCCTGGGCGCGGACTGGAGCGTGTTGAGCGTGAGCAGCGCCATGCCGAGCACGAACAGTGCGGGGACGACCGGCCAGCCCCAGGCGCGGTAGGGGCGCGGCTCGCCGGGCCGGACGGCGCGCAGGCGGAACAGCGCCAGCCCGGCGCCGACGTGGAACAGCACGCCGCCGAACGTCACGTACGTGAAGAGCTGCGTGTAGCTGCCGGTGAGCGTGAGCACGGCCGCCCACGCGCTTTGGAGCCAGAGCGCCGCCACCGGCGTGCGCCACCGCGGGTGGATGCCGGCGACGCCGCGGAAGAAGACGCCGTCGGCCGCCATCGGCTGGTAGATCCGCGACGAGTAGAGGATCGTCGCCGCGAGGCAGCCGAACGCGGAGAGCGCGACGGCCGCGGTCATGGCGCGCGCCGCGGCGTCGCCGAACAGCGCGCGCGCGGCGGCCTCCGCCACGCGGCTCGTCTTCGCCAGCTCGGCCACGCCGAGCGCGCGCAGGTAGATGACGTTGAGCGCGGCGTACGCCACGATCACGATCGCCACGCCGAGGATCAGGCCGCGCGGGAGGTCGCGCTTGGGGTCGCGCACCTCGCCCGCCGAGAACGTGAGCGCGTACCAGCCGTCGTACGTCCACAGCGTGGCGATCAACGCCACGCCGAACGGC
>Ga0306920_100016135_pt1 | contig 10269 bp, 8 predicted proteins | sample flu12Cox44000170_FD_204666 | JGI IMG/M metagenome (GOLD analysis project Ga0306920, IMG submission 204666) | Lab enrichment of tropical soil microbial communities from Luquillo Experimental Forest, Puerto Rico - flux4day.12C.oxic.44.000.170 (v2)... | ecosystem: Environmental > Terrestrial >...
TAGGCGTAACTCTGCGCGACGCGGGTGCCAAACGAGTTGGCGACCACGGCGAAGCCGGCGATGCCGAGCGCTTTCAGGAAGTCGTCGAGCGCGTCGGCGTAACCCTGGCCGCTCGGCGTATCGGCCCGCAGATTGTCGCTGAGCATGTAGCCCGGGGGCATTGTCAACTTGAGCAGCTGTGGTATGCTCGTCGTGTCGGTGGCGCGGCGGCTCGGGTCGGGAACTCTTTTGCTCGCCTATTGTGCTGCCCCGCTCAGCCGAGCGGGGCCGGAAAAAGGCGCGCTGCATCCGCTAAGTTGACAATGCCGCCTGGACACCTGCGGCGATGCCCGCAAGTGCCGAAATGCAGGACGCCAGTATGCCGTAACGCCAAGCGCGTCTTGTCGCCGGGACAAAGCGGCGCCGGGGGTCAGCTCGGGTGGGAAACAGACGCACCGGCTTTCATTGAAAGACAAGGTTTTCAAAACTCAAGTTGTGCTGCCTCAGCCATTCCTGGGCCTTAGCGTCCTTGAGCGTACGGGTTCGCCTCGGGTCCGTCGTAGATTTAGTGAAGTCCGCAATGATATCCTCTTTCGCGCGCTGTAGGTGAATTCGACATATTGCTCGATTAAACTCGTAGATGCCAAACCCGGTATTACCGATTCGGTCGCGGACCTCTATCGCTTTCGACAGTTCTTGTTCGGCGGCCTCCCAGCCCGGCCTAGACTTGTCTTTGAGCGCGTAGGCTAGTTGGCCATGATAGCGATGGTCGCGGTCCGCTTTATCCGATTCAATTAATGCCCTAAAGACCGGAATTGACTCGTCTCGGAGGCCCGCATCGCGGCGCGCTGCCACAGCATCACTGAAGATCTTAATCTTTGTATATCGGGTAGCCTGAGCCACAGCGGCGTTTAAACCTTCCTGGGACACCCCAGAATCATCATCTGTTCGACTCAGTTGACCAGCCACAAGTTGTAATGCATAGCCATCTGCTCGTGCTTCTGCCTCGAATTTCTCAATGGTTCGCTCAACGAGACCTTTATCAGCTTCCTTGATCGCAAGTCCAAACGAAAGCCTTGTCCAAAGATATCCGAGCAAAAAACCGCCACCTGAGAAATAAACCAACATCCCGAGCACATAGGCTTGGCCTAATGGGTTGCCAAAGGCTTCCCCCATTGAGTGGGAAAATGAAATTACCCAACCTCCAATATTTCCTAGCTCAATCAGACCAACCCCTATGATAATCTTTGTGAGCCAGTCTGAGATTTGCTCGAGGTTAGTATTGATCTGATATGCGATTTGATCCTGTTCCGCGATACCCGGGTTCGGCGATGGCGCTGTGTCGTGTTGAAGCGTCCGTGGTATGCCGAATACGAAGCCTAATAGAGCTCCGAGGACAACGGCGCCGATTCCCAGCGCAAGGCTCGCACCAGCTCTCGCAAAGAAGTTATGGCCCTCTGTGAAGTTTGCTGAAAACACTAGGATGCAAAAGATTCCGAGCGCCATCGACGAGAACGTATAGCGACGAAGCCTTGCGTTTGGCCCTGTACTCAGCGGCTGGGATAGAAGCCCGACAAGATTAGACAAAAATGATTGAAACATATGCTCTCCAAATGAACGCCGCGCACATCAAGTCTGTGCAGCTGCAGACACCTTCTCCGGTCTCCCCAAAAGTCAGTTGCTTCGGTTATCAACTACAATGCGGCAGATGACATGATGGCTTCGCCTCAAACCGTCTCCCGATCTCGTACTCGCACAACACACCTCCACAATTGTGCCATGGAGTCGCTCACTGGCCTGAGGACGTCAGCATACATCGACGATTTTCGGTGTGAGTTAGCTCACACATCACGGTCTTTTTTGCGGGAGTCACGGCCAGAATAGACTGCTGCATTCGTTCACCATAAGGCTGAAGTCGACGGTTTCAGTCTTTCACCGGGTTAGCAGGCATGTCTACTTCACAGGCCGCCGGTGGCGCTGGCCGGGCTTGCCGGGCGGTTTCGCATCGTTGCGTGGAATGCCCATCGTGATCTACTTCTCGAAAGCCCGGTGAAGTTGCCATTCCTGAATGTCGAACTGCCACTGAAAGCGTTCTTCATCTTGGGGCCACTGGTCTTTCTGATCGTACACGCCTATGTTCTACTGCACTTCGTATTGCTAGCTGGCAAGATCGGCGCCTTTCATACCGAATTGCAAGCACAGGTCTACCGCGATGATGCGCGGGCGGGGCTGCGCCGCCAACTGCCGCGCAATATCTTCGTACAATCGCTCGCCGGCCCACACGACGTGCGAACCGGCACCATCGGCTTTCTGCTGCGGCGGATCATCGAGATCAGCCTCGTCGCCGGCCCCATCGCATTATTGGTCTTATTCCAACTTCAGTTCCTACCCTACCACAGCGAGTGGATCACGATGTGGCACGCATCGCTATTGTGATCGACCTCGCTCTATTGTGGATCCTGTGGCCACGGATCGCTCGCGGGGATACCGTGGGGATCGGGTGGAGCGGCTTCCGACGAAGCAAGGTCCTAGCATCATTGCTCGCGTCCGCGCTCACAGTTCTGCTGGTAGTGACGATTGCAACCTTCCCTGGCGAATGGCTGGAAGAGAAACTGCCGCCGGTGCGCTTTATTCCCACTTCGTGGAAGGCGTGGACCTCACCGAGTGTCCAAGCCATTCAATCGGTCGGGTCGGGTTGGGTCACACTGCATGGGCTGTTGGTAGCAGGCGAGGTCAATTACGTTACTGGCAGGCCGCGAAGCCTCTGGTCAAACGTTCTAGTCTTACCGAACTTCGAGATTGACGATCGCGTAAGGTTCGAGGCGGACGGGAAGTCTTCGATCTCTTCAAAGCCATTATCGCTGCGCGGCTGCTCGCTTCAGGGAGCCGTGTTGCCGTTTGCGGATTTGCGAAGAGCAGATTTTACCGGCGCATCTCTTTCGGATGCCAAGTTATTTGGGGCCGACCTGCGCGAGGCGAAGTTCGAGTGCGATTGGATCGGCGGCCTTCCCGGGTTCCACCCATTTGGGGAAGTTGAAAACAAGGACAGAATATGCACTCAGCTGAATGGGGCCTTGCTCGTCAATGCACAGCTGCAGGGCGCCTCGCTCGATCGAGCGCAACTCCACAATGCCTTCCTCGCTAACGCACAGTTGCAGGGTGCCAATCTCGATAACGCGGGGCTGCAGGGCGACCAGCTCTGGTTCGCGCACCTACAAGGTGCCTCGCTCAAAGATACACAGCTGCAAGGCGCCTCTCTTGAGTACGCGCAGTTGCGCGGTGCCTTCCTATATCAAACGCAACTCCAGGGCGCCGTACTCTATCGTGCACAGTTGCAGGGCGCCTTGCTCATCGCAACCCAACTCCAGGGCGCTTGGCTCTTTGAGACGCAGCTGCAAGGCGCCTCTCTTCGCCGTACCTTTGTTTGGAGAAGCGATCCCAGATCAGCAAACACGGAGGACACGTTCGTTGACGCACCCGAGCTCGGGCCGAAGTATTTCAGACTAAATTGCCGTCGTCCTGATGAGGAAAAAGCCGTAACTCCAGCTGATGAATGTGACTGGTCGGAGACATCCTACGCGGCACTAAAATCGCTGATCGAGAATTCGGTTGCCTTTGGGGTGACGCGCGATCGAGCACTGCAACGGATCGGGAAACTAGAAAAGCCGCCCTATGCCGCAGACGAGGGCTCCACGAAATCTTGGACGGATCTGGCAAGAGGATCAGCGCATTCGGAAGACGCGTATTTCAACACTCACGCAAAAACGCTCGAAGAGATCGGCTGTGCTGCTAATGGGGCTCCGTACGTGATCGCTGGCCTGATCCCGCAACTCGATCGGCGATTTGAGCGCAACCTCTCACAAGAGGCCGAGGTTGCCGACGCCTTTCTCAAGGAAGAGAAATGCCCCGGCGCACGCGGGCTGTCCGAGGAGAACAAGGCAAAGCTGCGCGAAATACGCGATCGGGTAATTCCTGCATCCCCCCCGTTGACTGGCGGGCTGGCAACGCGGCGCGCTAATCATCGCATCCCGCACTTTAAGTCGCCTGTCATCCTCGCAGCCTCGGTGCACCTCTTGTCAGGCGGTTCATCAACACCGCGAACGACCCATATCGGGGGCATAACGCACCTTGAAGTTACTGAACCCGAAGCCCACCCGCTCGCGACGTAACCCCTGCCCATACGCCCCATCGGACATTGCTCGTCCCGTCGGCGCACCATCTCCGCGGCGCTGCCGCCGTATGCGGCGATGACCTATGCGGCGTGCACCATCGGCGTATTCATCATCGCCGGCAGGATCGAGTTCGCGTCAGAAATATGCTCTTCAGGGTTACGTCGTTGACCCTGTCCCAGCTCTCCTCGCTGGTCTCGACCGGCCGCCGACCTCGACGATGCCGACATTGTTGTGAATCACGTCGATCCGGCCAAGTGCGGCGATGCAGGTATCGACCATGACTGCGACGGCATCCGCGCGGGATACGTCTCCAGCGACCGCCTCTCAGATGTCGTTTTCTGCCTCGATGATACGCTTGGTCTCGAGTGCTGTACTCCCGCCACCCAAAGTGTGATACGTTGCTAGCGCTGCTCTCTTGCAGGAACAGCCCAACAAACGGGCCCGCGACGGCGCAGCGGCGGTCTCCTTATGCCCGCGTCCTCGGACAGGAGGTTGATGGGATGAACGCAGGCTCGCGCGTGCTCGCGGCGGCGAGTTCGTTATTGCTCGCATTGTTCGTCACGATGCCGGCGATCGCTCAAAAATCCGGTGGAATCCTCAAAATCTCCCATTTCGACAGCCCGGCGAGCATGTCGCTCCTCGAGGAGTCGACGGCGGCGGCGTTGCGGCCAGCGATGGGAGTCTTCAATAATCTCATCCTGTACGATCAGCACGTGGCGCAGAACAGCATGCGGTCGATCGTGCCAGAATTGGCCACCAGCTGGTCCTGGAACGAAGAGGGAACCGAGCTGATCTTCTCGTTGCGCCACGGCGTCAAATGGCACGACGGCAAACCATTCACTGCGCAGGACGTCAAATGCACTTGGGACCTGTTGAGCGGCAAGGCGAGCGAGAAGCTCCGCATCAACCCGCGTAAATCCTGGTACAGCAATGTCGAGGAAGTGACGCCGAAGGGCGACTACGAGGTTACCTTCCGTCTGAAGCGGCCGCAGCCGACTCTGCTTGCGCTGCTCGCCTCTGGCTGGGCGCCGATCTATCCTTGTCATGTCAGCCCTCGCGACATGCGCAACCATCCGATCGGGACAGGACCCTTCAAATTTATCGAGTTCAAGCCGAATGAGGTCATCCGGGTAGCGAAAAATCCGGATTACTGGAAGCCAGGGCGGCCTTATCTCGACGGCATCGAATGGACGATCATCAAAGACACCTCGACGCGAAACCTCGCTTTTGTCGCCGGCAAGGTGGATATGTACTCACCTCATAACATAACGATCCCGATCCTGAAGGACATAAAGACCCAAGCGCCGCAGGCGATCTGTGAGGTGGCGCCAACCAACGTCAACCGCACCTTGATCATCAACCGCGATAAGCCACCATTTGATAACGCCGACCTTCGACGCGCGATGTCTCTCACGCTGGACCGAAAAGCCTTCATCGACATCATTACCGAGGGGCAAGGGGACATCGGCGGTACCCTGCTGCCGGCGCCCGAAGGGGTCTGGAGCATGCCGCCGGAGTTGCTCAAGACCCTGCCCGGCTATGATCCCGATGTCGCCAAGAACCGGGCCGAGGCGCGTAAGATCTTAGAGAAGCTCGGTTACGGCCCTAACAAGCGGCTCGCCGTTACGGTGTCGACACGCAACGTCTCGGGGTATCGCGATGCGGCGGTAATCCTCATCGACCAATTGAAAGAAATCTATATCGACGGCCAGCTCGAACCCATCGACACGACGCAATGGTACCCAAGGATCATGCGGAAAGACTTTACTGTCGGCCTCAATGTCAGCGAGAGCGCCGTCGACGACCCTGACCAGCAGTTCTACGAGAACTATGTGTGCACGGCAGAGCGCAACTATACGGGCTATTGCAGTCCTGAAGTAGATAGGCTGGTCGACCAACAGTCGGCGGAATTCGACAGAGAGAAGCGCAAGCAGCTGGTGTGGGAGATCGAGCGGCGGTTAGCCGAGGACGGCGCCCGGCCGGTCATCTTCTATCCCCGACAAGCGACCTGCTGGTACGCCCGCGTGAAGGGGATGACCGTGATGGTCAACAGCATCTACAACGGCTTCCGCTTCGAGGATCTCTGGCTCGACAATTGACCCGGCGGCTCCGCCCATGAAGGCCAGTGCCCTGACGATCCGATCCAGCAATTTCTGGGTCAGGGGTCGCTTTGGCGTAGGTGTAGTTGGACGCGTCCATCACGGCGACGAGGATCTGGGCCGGCCGGATTTCGCCGGTAACTGGAAAAGCTGAAGATGCCTTCTCTTGACCCCGCCGTGATCGTTCTTTCCGGCATCGCACTGTTTGCCGCCTTTGTAAATGGTGCGCTCGGCTACGGGTTTTCGTCGCTCACTGTGCCGGTTGCGCTCGTTTTTTATGCAAATCGCGTCCTGAATCCCGCCGTCGTTGTGATCGAAGTCTTCATTAACTTATATGTGCTGCTCATCAACCTGAACGGCGTTCGGGCTGTATGGAAAAGAGTGGTCCCCATTCTTATCGGCCTGCTGCCCGGCATCGCAGTCGGAGCCTCTATTCTTGCTTCGCTTCAACCTGGCTGGATCAAATTCGTCACCTACACGGTTATTCTGCCCCTCATCCTGCTCCAGGCAGCCGGTTGGCGGAGGCCGATCAGGTCGACCTGGTTGGTCGGTCTCCCTTTTGGATCAGCGCTGGGCGTCCTGTATTCGGTAACGACCATATCAGGACCCCCGCTGGCCATCCTGTTCAATAATCAAGGCCTGGTCAAAACCGAGTTTCGGGCCGGTCTTGCCTTGGTTCGGGTGGCCGAGTCGAGCGTGACCGCCTTCGTATATTACCAGCTTGGCCTGTTTATCACGGAAAATCAGAATATCTTATCGGTGCTGATTCCGAGCGTTGTAATTGGAATACCGCTTGGCGCCTATTTCATTCGACGGCTGGATCCAGAAACGTTTCGCCGAATCTGCATGAGCTTTGATGCATGGGTCGTCGGATTCGGCTTCTCCCGGGTATTGATCGATCTGAAGTTGATGCAAAGCCCGTGGGCTTACAGCGTCATGGCAGTCACCATTTTGATAGATATCTATTTGTTGTATATGTTTTTTCACGGTACAGCAGACGGCCTCAAGCCGATCGCAAAGATTTGGGCTATGCTGACACCCGCAGACCGGAGTGGGCCGCATGATCGCATTCGTTCGGAATTGACAGAACCTCCCCGCGACGCATTCGGTCGTCTTGGAACCTTGCTCGGATACGTCATTGGAATCCTCGGTGTAGCGATGCTCATATATGCAATTCGCTAGCGGCTATAGAGCGGCGCAACGCACGGTGGGGCAAACTTTCGGTCCAGCGCGATTTAGTCGTTCGCGACGTGATTGGCGAAGTGGCGGTAATCCACCAGTTGAGCCGATGCCGGCGGGTATCGCGAACGGCAGGTGTGGGGCGATTCTGTTGAAAAAGTCGCCGAATGGAACGCAGCCGACAAGCCCAGAATAAATGAGATCCACCTCGCAGTGGCCATTGCGATGCTTCCCGGAAACCTGATTAATATTTCGTCTATTCATTGTCGTCTGAGTTTTTCTACAATATCGGGCATCATTCCCGAGCCCCAACGTGTTGTGCTGGTCGACCCAGGTGTAATAGCTCGCCTCAGCGCTGTTGTCGCCGATGCCGGCGAAGCTGCCCCCGGATATTGGTGACGTTGTAAACTTCGGCGAGCCCCGTGGCGGGCAGGTTCGGCCCATGGGGATGCTCGGGCTCGCTCTAGCCGAGACCTTATCGGGATTGTCGACGCGGCAAGCGATGCGAAGCGGCGGCGCTGGCTTGACCGGATGAGAGATTACGGCAGGCGCTTGGTTCAACGTCGTCTCATTGTGCCACCGGCCGGTCTGGACCGCATTGCCGTGAAGATAGTCGTGGAGATCTGAAAATGGCGGTTTGCTTGGAGTTCAGGCATTTTCGGCATCTCGGACGGAAATCACTTCCAGCAGCCTCGTGAAAATCACGGGAACCGCCATTTCCACATGTCCACCATTTCCACCCCCCTACGGGGGACCGGCCTGCCGTGAACATGGTCGGCCAGCCCAGGCCGTAGGGGGTTTGGGGTAGCGGCGGCGATGTCGTGCGCCGGTGCATCGCGGAGTAAGATCGCTGCATGACGGACTCGGAAAGGCCGAGATCTCCATTCGCCGGTGTGGCCGATCTTTCGGTGAGGAAACCTCTCCGTGTGCTTTCCGCCGACGAGATCGAACAGACGCTGGCGTCGCACCGCCTCTACCTGGACACGGAATACTACGAAGGGCACCGCGCGAATTTCGCATCGGTCGATCTGACCGGGCGAGATTTTTCCGGGCTCAATCTGCGCGGGATCAAGATGGACCGTGCGGAGCTCCGCGGAGCTGATTTCACCGGAGCCCACCTGCAAAGCGCCAATCTGATCGGCGCGATCGTAGAGCGGGCCCGCTTTGACCGAGCCGATCTGTCTCGGGCGCGCCTGAGTGGCGCCAATCTGATTTCGGCGAACTTCGATAACGCCCGCCTCGCCAAGGCAGAGATGGAGTTCGCGCTGATGGCTAACGCGATGCTGCAGGCCGCCTGCCTGTGCGAGGCTGATATGAGCGGGGCTGTGCTCGATGGCGCCGTGCTCACCCGGGCCGACTTGCGTAAGGCAAACCTGCGCGGCGCTGGGCTGCGTGATGCGCGGCTCGACGAGGCCGACCTTCAGGGCGCACGGTTGGGCGGCGCCTTCCTCGTCGGAGCGTCGCTGCGCGGAGCCGATCTGCGCGGCGCGTATTTGCGTTTGTCGAGGCTGGACGGCGCCGATTTCTCCGATGCCAATTTGGAGGGCGCCCAAGGCCTCACACAGGCTCAGCTCGATCGGGCGCACCTCAACACCGGAACGAGGCTACCCGAAAGTTTGAAAGGGACCGAGAATGCCAAGCGATGAGCATGTCGCTCTGCTCCGACGCGGCGCTGCAGCCTGGAATGCATGGCGGAACGAGCGGGGCGAGGCTTCGGACCTGTCTCGGGCCGGGTTGCGCGGGCTTGATTTGAGCGGGTTTGATCTTTCCACCGCGAATCTTCAGGGTGCCGATCTCAGAGGAGCGAACTTGAGCGAGGCGAACCTATCCGGTGCTCGTCTAGAGGGGGCGAACCTCTTCAAAGCAGTGCTCGACGGTGCCGATCTTGCCGGAGCCTTCCTGTATGGAGCTCAATTCCTGACTTGCGCCCAACTGACTGTTACCCGGAACTGGCAGTCGGCATTCCGCGATGACGACCTTGCCTGCGGCGCATCTATTCCGGACGGCAGACAGTCCGAGTAGATGACTGGATGATGCTCATTCGACCTTTTCGAATTTCTTTAGGGAATGCAGGTTGGCTAGCGTGCGACTTTCCCGGGTGAAGCTGCTGCCACGCGGTCCTGGAAACCTCGCTAGCATTGATCTTGCCACGAGAGTCGTCGGCAAGGTCATCCGGATCACGCCGATTGTTATCATAACCCTCAGGATGCGGGGCGAACTGCAATGCACAACCGTCGCCTCGCCAAAAAGCCGGCTTCCGGTCCTCTTCGCGCAAGCTCTATGCTATCTTCCTGTCGGGCGGGAGAGGCGGCACCCGACCCCTGTTGCCTAAGCAAACATCCTGGGCACGCTCAACGCCGCTATCGAAAAGGTGGGGAATGTCTTTCCGGTTATTCTTAGGCTTCTCGCTAGTTTTCGTCGCAATTCCCGCGTGGGCGCAGGAGTCGTTGCTTGATACCGTTTTGAAGCGCGACAAGCTGATCGTCGCGACCTACAGTACCTCGCCGCCCCTTGCTTATGTCGACGACAGCGGGAAACTTGTCGGTTTCGAGATCGACATGGCGCGTGAGATCGCCAAGGACCTGCTCGGCGACCCCAACAAGGTCGAGTTTGTCGTCGTCCAATCGGATGGACGCTTTCCTGCGGCATTCAGCGGCAAGGTCGATTTCGGCCTGTGCTCGACGACGATCACCCCGGACCGTGCCGTTCGCATCGCCTTTACCCGCCCCTATCTCGACACTGGCGGCAGCGTGATCGCTCGCAGGGACGCCGAAATCAAGCACGTCAAGGAGCTGAACGACCCCAAATTCACCTACGCGCTCCTCAATGTTCCGCCGGGG
>Ga0306920_100016136_pt1 | contig 10269 bp, 10 predicted proteins | sample flu12Cox44000170_FD_204666 | JGI IMG/M metagenome (GOLD analysis project Ga0306920, IMG submission 204666) | Lab enrichment of tropical soil microbial communities from Luquillo Experimental Forest, Puerto Rico - flux4day.12C.oxic.44.000.170 (v2)... | ecosystem: Environmental > Terrestrial >...
GTTCGTCGGGTGATGAGCGCATTGGTTTGAAAATACGGAATCCCTTCACTCAACCGGCCGATGATATTGAGACCGGCCTCTTCGGCAGCATAATTGAGCGGCACCGCAACTGTTGTCGCGGCGATCTGGCCTGATTGCAAAGCGGCCAAATTTGCCGAAGAACCGCCGGCGATGACCAAAAGTTTGTAATCCCGCGGATATTCCAGTCCTTTGAGCTTGAGTGCTTCTCTGAGGGCCGTGATGATTCCGCCGCTCAAGGAAGAGGTTCCAAACGTCGCGCCGCGCAGATCCTCATAGGTTTTGTAGTTTTTCCCCGCGATCAGGAATTGCGCCATGCCGTTGATGATCCCGCCCGGTTACGACAAAATCCAGCCCGCGCTCGGAGGCCTCGATGTAAGGCTCGGGACCGCCCGAGCCGAAATGCAATGATCCAGCAGCCAAGGCCTGCAGGGTCATCGGCACGCCGCGCAAAAGCACCAGCTGTACATCGAGCCCCTGCTGCTCGAAAAATCCTTTCTTCGTTGCAACCCAAAGCGGACTGTATCCCAAAGTTTTACTCGATGCGCCCACAAAGAGCCTGGACATGTCTTGAGCGTCTCCAGGGGGAAGCCATAGGAGAATGACCAGAAGTGCAATTATCGTCCTCAATTGACAGGGCATACGCCTTTCCCTTCCCAATTTTCGCTGCCTAACCTCTACGACAGCGCCGGTTCGCGATACAAGATGCTACCCCTTGTTCTCATCGGAAAAGCGCTTCCAATCCGGGTGTACTTCTGGAGAGTTGGCACAGCGCATTTCCACTTCCATCGGTAATTTTTACTTAGAAGATTTCTACCGCTAAAAGCGCGTTTTAGCCAAATTCGACCAATTGGCGTCCATCCCTCCCGTGGCATATCCGTTGCTGAACCTGCTGACCGACGAACCACAAACGAATCGATAACCAGGAGGCAAAATGAGAAAGCAGACCATTAACAGCACACTTTCCCGTTGGGCGTTGATCGCAGCGATAACTGCTGCGACCGCGGGTTGCGCCGGTGGTCCCCTAACGCCTCGGGAAAAAGGCGCGGGCATCGGTGCTCTCGGCGGCGCTGCGGCTGGCGCAGCGATCGGTAGCGCATTCCATCGTCCGGGCATGGGCGCGGCAATCGGCGCTGGTACTGGACTCGGTGCGGGCGCGCTGATCGGCGATTACATGCAGGGACAGGAAGAAAGATAGGAACAAAACGCCAGCGTCTGGTAAGGCAAATCGTCAATTCGAGCTGGCTAGCGATGAATTAATGGGACTCAGCCGATAAACGGAAAACAAAAAAGGAGAAAAATTTATGAATCGCTCAAGAATAATGGTTTTGGGAGGGTTACTGACAGCCGCCCTAATTGTTCCCGCGATGCCCGCACTGGCGGACAAGGAACACTTCGAGCATCACGAAAACAATGGCAAGCACAAAGGTTGGGACAAGAGCGCCGGGAAGAAATTCGACGAGCACGATCGGCGCTATTACAGGCATCCTGATCCGCGGCTTTATCACCGTGATGGGCGCTATGATAATCGCGGTCATCACAACAAAGCGGAGATTCGCCAGGACTTCAAAGATGTGCACAATGCGCGCAAGGAAGTAGGCGCCAGTCGGACCGAGCTGCGCAAAGACTATACGGAGCTGCGTAAAGATCGTACGGAGCTTCGGCGTGATGTGCGCAACGGCGCGAGCAAGGCTGAGATCCTCAAGGATCGCCAGGAGATCAAGGGTGACTTGAAAGAGATCCACGGCGATCGCGTAGACCTCCGCAATGACCAGGCGAAGCTCGATGCCACACGGCGCGAGTTGAGAAGCGACCTCCACAAACGCTAACCGCTCCCTCTCCCCTCCAGTCACCCGATCGTCGAGTTGACTTGGCGATCGGGTGATTTCGTTCTGTTCCCATCCTTCGATCGCTGGTGCCTTGAATCGTCGTCGCCTCGCCTAGAGATTCCCTTTACAAACTGCTTGTCACAGCCGCGCCCGGTCATTATTGTGGGGACTCACAGGAGGAACCACTCATAAATGGCTACGCAACGCTACAATGCCGGCATTCAGCGCGCCAAAGGTCTGCTCGAGATCGCGGCGGGGCTTTACGACAGTTCGCTTTCTTATCAAACGCGGCGTGCTGCCGAGAACGTGCTACAGACCGATACTGACCTTGGCCGCGTCCTCAGACTTTCCCTCGGCACAAAAAAATCCGAAAGCCGTCCTGAAGTGACGATCTCGTTTACCACCGGCAGCTTTCGTGAGATCATCGCGGTCGCCGAAGGAGAATATTCTCTAGCCTGGGTGAATCCGTCGGTGCTTTTAACGATGGCCTATCGCGGCACGGGACCTTATCCGAAAAAACTCCCGCTGACGACGATCGCCGTTTTCCCTTCGTACGATGTCATGGGTTTTGCAGTTCACCAGTCGACGGGAATCATTTCGCTCTCGCAGATCGCCAAAGAACGGATCCCCCTTCGCCTTTCCACCGGTATCATCCCTAAAAGCTCGTTGCCTGGAAATGCCACGATGTTCACGGTCGCCGCAGTCATGGGCGCGGCCGGTTTTTCATTTTCCGACCTGCGTCGCTGGGGCACCAAGCTCCATAGCGCGCCGCGGCCTAGCGATCCGAGCCGGCGCAAAGGGATCGAAACCGGAACAATCAACGCGATTTTTGACGAAGGCATCAAGAGCTGGGGAAAAACTGCCTTGGAGCACGGCTTTCGCTTCCTTCCCATCGACGGCACCCTGTTAAAAAAGATGAAAGCGCTTGGCTATCGACCGGCCACGATGACAAAGGCGCGTTTCAGCGGACTGATGGAAGACTTGCAGACCATTGATTTCAGCGGCTGGCCGATGATTGTTCGCGCCGATATGCCCAACAAGGTAGCCTACGCGCTCTGCGAAGCCATCGAGAAGCGCCAAGATTTGATTCCCACCGACAACTACAAACCCCTCGACATCGCACAGCTCTGCGCCAATGACGAAGAGGCACCCTACGATGTGCCGCTTCATTCCGCCGCTCGGCGTTTCTACCGAGAGCGTGGCTATCTGAAGTAAGAAAGCCTCTCACGGAAAAGGTTGCCTCCTGCTTGGATTCTATAGTAAAGAGTCATCGCCGAGATGCGCAATGCGCGGTCAGGGACGACGTCCGAGGCGATCCTGACCGTGCGCAAGGAGGCGGAAATGACTGCGCAAGCACCGCTCATGCCGCTGTACAATGCTGCGGTCGATTTGATCGATCGCAACCTGATCAGTCGCCCGGCTAAGATCGCTTATATCGACGATGCCCGCAGCTACACTTTCGCAGAGCTTGGCGAGCGGGTAAATCGCTGCGCGAGCGCGCTTACAGGTCTTGGGTTGGCCATGGAAGCGCGCATCATGTTATGCCTGCTCGACACGATTGACTTCCCCGCCGCATTTCTCGGCGCGATCAAGGCTGGCCTTGTGCCGGTAGCAGTCAACACCCTCCTCACCGGCGACGACTTCGATTTCATGCTGCGCGACAGTCGCGCCCAAGCGTTGATTGTGTCCGAGCCGCTGCTGTCGGTTTTCAAACCAATCCTTTACAATCAAGGCTCCCTCAAGCATGTCGTTGTGTCCGGTGCGGATGGCGGCGGATATCCGCGTCTCGCGGAATTGATGGCTAGTGCATCGAGAGACTTCACCGCCGCTCCCACTCGTCCCGACGATGCTTGCTTTTGGCTTTACTCTTCCGGTTCCACCGGCGCGCCCAAAGGTGTAGTGCATGTGCACACCAGCATGATCCACACCGCCGAGCTTTACGCGCAACCGATCCTCGGCATACGCGAAAGCGACGTGGTGTTTTCTGCAGCGAAGTTGTTTTTTGCCTACGGCCTCGGCAACGCTCTCAGTTTTCCGCTCTCCGTCGGCGCCACGACGATTCTCCTCAGTGAGCGGCCGACGCCGCAGGCGGTGTGCCGACTCTTGCGCCATTATCGCCCGACAATTTTTTACGGCGTGCCGACGCTTTACAGCGCGCTCTTGTCCTGTCCGGATTTGCCCAACCGCGACGAGCTCAATCTGCGCTGTTGCACGTCGGCTGGCGAAGCGCTGCCGCCCGAGGTCGGCCGCCGTTGGCTCGAACATACCGGTGTAGACATTCTCGACGGCCTGGGCTCGACGGAGATGCTTCACATATTTTTGTCCAATCGCCCCGGCGACGTGCGCTATGGCACCTCGGGCAAGCCGGTGCCGGGCTATGAAATCCGTTTAATCGACGACGACGGCAAACCGGCCGCAAAGGGCGAGATCGGCGAGCTGCAAGTTTCGGGGCCGACCAGCGCTGGATACTATTGGAACAACCGGGACAAAAGCCGCAACACTTTTCTTGGCTCGTGGACCCGCAGCGGCGACAAATACACACAAAGCGATGACGGATATTTTATTTACTCGGGACGAAACGATGACATGCTCAAAGTGAGCGGCATCTGGGTATCACCCTTCGAGGTCGAGTCGGCGCTCGCGTCGCACGCCGCCGTGCTCGAAACCGCCGTGGTCGGGCAAGCCGATGAAAACGGCCTGATTAAACCCAAGGCGTACGTCGTTCTTCGACCCGACGTCAAACACACCCCGGAGCTCGCGGCAGCACTGCAACAACACGTCAAAAGCCGGCTCGCGCCATATAAATACCCTCGGTGGATCGAATTCGTCGCCGACTTGCCTAAGACCGCGACAGGGAAGATTCAACGCTTCAAGTTGCGCGCTAAAGTTTAAATGATAAAGGCGCAGCATCGCTGCGCCGGATCTGGAGGATGAGATGAGGCTCAATCACAAAATCAATTTAGGAAAGTTCCTGCTGGCGATCGCGTTGCTCGCTGCAGGTGCCCTCGCGCGGAATCCCTCGGCACTGGCACAAACGCAAAAAATCCGCGTCGGTCTAATGCTTCCCTATACCGGAACATACGCTCAGCTCGGAACCGCAATCACCAACGGTTTCAAATTAGCCGTTGCCGAGAAGGGCGGCAGGCTTGGCGGTCGTGAGTTGGAATACTTCACCGTGGACGATGAAGCCGAGCCGGCGAAGGCACCGGAAAATACCAATAGGCTGGTTCAGCGAGACAAGGTCGATGTGTTGGTAGGCACGGTGCACAGCGGCGTGCAGATGGGCATGGTGAAGATCGCCAAAGAGACCAACACGCTTTTGATTATTCCCAACGCCGGTCTCGACGCCGCCACAGGGGCGCTCTGCGCACCGAATATTTTTCGCACCTCCTTCTCTAACTGGCAGCCGTCTTTCCCGATGGGCAAAGTGCTCGCGGACCGCGGTATACGGAATGTTATATCGTTGGCCTGGAAGTACGGGGCAGGCGAAGAAGCGGTGGCTGGCTTTACCGAAGGCTTCATCAAAGCAGGAGGAAAATCCGTGCGCGGCCTCTGGATTCCGTTTCCCAACGTCGAATTTCAGGCGCTCCTGACTGAAATCGCTTCCATCAAGCCCGACGCCGTCTTCGTCTTTTTTGCCGGCGGTGGCGCCGCCAAGTTAATCAGGGACTACACCGCCGCCGGACTGAGGAAGACGATTCCGCTGTTCGGCTCTGGCTTTCTCACCGACGGCGTGCTCGACGCCACGGAAGAACCGGCCCAGGGACTGGAAACCACGCTTCACTATGCCGACGGGCTAAACACAAAGCGAGATCGCGACTTCCGCGCCGCCTACTTCAAAGCTTTCACCTACGCTCCCGACGTCTACGCCGTGCAAGGCTACGACACCGCGCTTTTACTCGCCGCCGGGCTCGAAGCTGTGAAGGGCGACATCACCAAGCGCAAAGAATTGATCGCCGCCATGGAAAAAGCCAAGATCGACAGCCCGCGCGGGCCATGGACCATGTCGCGGGCGCACAATCCGATCCAGGATATTTATCTGCGCAAAGTGGTCGGCCGGGAAAACAAATACGTGAGTGTCGCCCACAAAGCCCTCGCCGATCCTGCCCGCGGATGCAAAATGTAGCGGCGCCGACGTCGTGTTCCAATCGTTCAAAGCATTCGAGTCGTTCAAATTGTTTCCGGATCCGGTCCGATATTCAACGGCTTGAACGTATTGAACGACTTGAACAGATTCAACCATGTTTTACTTGATCCAATTATTAAACGCCGTACAGTACGGTCTCCTACTGTTCTTATTATCAAGCGGCCTCACGTTGATCTTCGGCATCATGGGCGTCATCAACCTCGCTCACGGCAGTTTTTATATGGTAGGCGCCTATCTCGCCTACTGGCTGGCCAAACTCACTGGCAATCTCTGGTTAGCGATTCCGATTGGCACAGTCATCACGCTGGGGATTGGCGGTCTGTTGGAGACCACGATCATCAGCCGGCTTTACCGGCGCGATCATCTCTATCAAGTGTTAATCACTTTTGGCTTGATCCTCATCTTCGAAGAATTGCGCAGTATCTTGTTCGGCAACGACGTCCACGGCGTGACAATTCCTCCCGCACTCAACTATTCCATTCCTCTCACCGATACTTTGTCCTATCCGGTTTATCGTCTGTTCGTCACCGGCGTGTGCCTAGTCATCGCCGCGCTGCTTTACTGGGTGATTTACAAGACCCGCATTGGCATGATGATTCGAGCCGGCAACAGCAACCGTGAGATGGCAGCCTCCTTAGGCGTCAACGTTCCCCTACTATTCGCATGGGTCTTTGCCGTCGGCACGGCGTTAGCCGGTTTTGCCGGTGCCGTTGCTGCGCCGATTTCGTCAGTCTTCCCGGGCATGGGCAATCAGATCCTGATTATTTGTTTCGTCGTCGTTGTGATCGGCGGCATCGGCTCGATCAACGGCGCGATGATCGCGTCGTTGGCCATCGGGCTCGCTGACACCCTCGGCAAGGTAATCGCCGCGGAATATTCGGCGATCGCAGTTTATCTGGTGATGGCGTTAATTCTCTTGTGGCGCCCTCAGGGCATTGCCAATAGAGCGTGACACCCACGTGATCCCGATCACTCTGCCGCGTCCACTGCTCTTCATCGCTTTGGTGTTGCTCGCGCTGTTTCCGCTCACGGGCTCGACGTTCTATATCCAGCTCGGCGCCAAGATTTTGATCATGGCGATCTTTGCTCTGAGCCTCGACCTCCTGGTTGGCCACACGGGCTTGGTAAGCTTTGGCCACGCTGCGTACTTTGGCTTGGCAGCCTATACGCTGGCGCTGATCTCGCCCAAGTATGAAGCGGCCACAGTATGGCTGACGCTGCCGTTGGCGATGGGGATCGCTGCCTTTGCTGCTTTGGTCATCGGTTTTTTTGTGCTGCGCACAACCGGGGTTTACTTCATCATGGTGACCCTCGCTTTTGCGCAGATGCTCTACTCGGTTTTTCACGATACCCCGTTGGGCGGCGGCTCCGATGGGATCTACATCTACGTGCGCCCCGAGCTGACCATCGCCGGACTGAAGCCCCTCGATCTCGAAAGTCCGGTACAGTTTTATTATTTGGTGCTGATTTTTTTGATCGTCGTCTATGGCTTGCTGAAACGACTGTTGCACGCGCCGTTTGGCCGCGCCTTGGCCGGTATTCATCTTAACGAGCAGCGCATGCGCTCCATCGGTTTTCCAATCTTCGGTTACAAGCTCGGCGCTTTTGTGATTGCCGGCGCGCTCGCCGGGATCGCCGGTTATCTCGCCGCCTGCCAGTTCGGCTTCGTGAACCCCGATATTCTAGCCTGGCAGCAATCGGGCACCGTGCTCATGATGGTGATCTTGGGCGGCATGGGTCGGCTGCACGGCGCTGTGCTCGGCGCCTTGACGTACGTGCTGCTTCAGGAAATTCTTTCCGCGCCGGCAATCGTTGGCGCGTTTGCCACGCACTGGCAGTTGGCCATGGGCTCGTTAATCGTAGTCATCGTGCTCATGTTTCCCCGCGGCATCGGCGGCATCTTCGACGTCGCGTTACGTCGCTATTCCTACCGGCATCCAAATGCCATTCAGTGAACTGCAAATGACTGGTGAAGTGATTCTAGAAGCTCGCGCGTTACGCAAAAACTTTGGCGGCCTTGCCGCAGTCGATGACGTCTCGCTCGAAGTGCAGAGGGGCGTGCTTCATGCGGTCATCGGTCCCAATGGCGCCGGTAAAACAACCCTCATCAATCTTTTGTCGGGCGATTTTCTGGCCAACTCGGGAACAATTTTCTATCGCGGCCACGACATCACGCGCCTGGCGCCGGAGAAGCGCTCGCGCATGGGCGTCGGGCGGAGTTACCAAAAAACGAATGTCTTTCTCGGTTTCACAGCGCTGGAGAACTGTCGCCTGGCGGCGCAGTCACGCGCGCCGCGCCCACTCCATTGGTGGCGTGACGCCATGGCCGATAAAGCCCAGATCGAAAAAGCGCGAGGTGCGCTGGCCGCAGCGGAGTTGATCCAGAGGTGTGATGAGATCGCATCGACGCTGAGCCATGGCGAGCAGCGCCAACTCGAAATCGCCATGTGCCTTGCGACCGAGCCTGAGCTTTTGTTGCTCGACGAACCGCTCGCCGGCATGGGCGCGGAAGAGTCTCAAAGAATGATCGCGGTCATCGCGCGCCTGACCGCTACCCACGCTGTATTGTTGGTCGAGCATGACATGGATGCGGTGTTTCAGTTGGCTAACGTCCTGACCGTCATGGTCAACGGCAAAGTGCTCGTCACCGGTGCTCCCGATGAGATTCGCGCCAATCGTGAAGTTCAGAACGCCTACCTTGGTGCTGCGGATAGCTTGCGATGAATGACAAGGTCATGATCGATGCGCGCGAGCTTCACGTCTACTACGGCGCCAGCCATATTCTTCAGGGCGTCAATTTTCTAGTGCGCACCGGTGAAACAGTCGGGTTAATGGGGCGAAACGGCATGGGCAAGACCACGCTGATTCGCGCTTTGCTAGGCCAAGTCAAACCGCGGCGTGGCGAAGTTCGGATCAATGGTCGCGTCATGACCGATGCCGAGCCGCATCTAATCGCACGCCAAGGCATCGCCTACGTTCCCGAAGGCCGTGGAATTTTTCCAAATCTGACGGTCAGGGAGAACCTTTTGATGGCCGCGCGCCCGGCAGCGAACGGAAAAAGCGACTGGACGTACGAGCGCGTGCTGGAAACCTTTCCGCGGTTGGCTGAGAGGCTGTCACACGGCGGCCAACAGCTTTCCGGCGGCGAGCAGCAGATGCTCTCGATTGGTCGAGCGCTCATGACCCAGCCGAGCTTGCTTATTCTCGACGAAGCGACCGAAGGGCTTGCGCCGCTCGTCGCCCGCGCAATCTGGCGCATTCTTGGAACCGTGCGCGAAGCCGGGATCGCCGCGATCATCGTTGATAAGAATTTCGCCGCGCTCTCAGCGCTCACCGACCGCAACGTCATTCTCGTCAAAGGACGGGTGGTTTTCGAAGGCGGCAGCGACGAGCTCCGGGCAAAGCAGGAGCTGCTGCATCAGCATCTGGGAGTTTGATTCGAGAGAAAAGTAAATTATCCCGGCGAGCGCTCTTCTTCGAAATGCAATTCTCTGGGGAGGGAAAGGTCAAAGCGCTTGGCCAGCCTGTGGAGAAACGCTTCGCCGCTTTCCGAGGGTTCTTTCTCGATACCAAACAAGGAGGCGGCCACATCCTCGGTGGTCTTCACATGCTGCGGCAAAATGGGATCTTGTTGCAGCACGGTTTGAAAATAGGTCCGAGCCAAACTCAATTTCGCCTGTTCCTGATAATGTTTGGCCATGCCCCGGCTCACACCGAAAAAAACCATCGCCAGCAATGCGCTGGTGCTCATGGCAATGCCGGCGGCTTGCCAGTAGTTTTCGAAAATCGGAAACGGGTCGCGCAGCAAAACTAACGCGCTAAGCTGAACCAGACAAGCAAGCAGGACGAGCGCTGCTCCGGTCACGAACTCTGCTTTCTGCGACGCGAGACTCTGAATCTGAGTTACGTTGAACTCGAGATACGTCTGCGACACTTTCGCAATCAGATCCGGCGAAAAACGGGCTACTCCCTTGAGCACGAACATTACGCCGGTGAATCCTAAAATCGCTGCTACAATGCTTGCGAACCGATCGATCAGCACTGATCCTGCTCCATTGATCCCAATTCCTATTCTCGCCAGCTGGCCGCGCGCAAAGCGAGACGCATACCGTAAGTACGGCGACAGAGTCAATCGCGAGACTTTGGGTGGTTCGGAAGTTTCCGAACTAAGCTGACGCGAAAGGCGAGGCTATCATTCTCGCCTTTCGCGAAACCTACCGTAGTAAGCTAATCCTTTGGCTGCGAAACAAACCGTAAATAGGGCTTCACGGTTTT
>Ga0306920_100016138_pt1 | contig 10268 bp, 8 predicted proteins | sample flu12Cox44000170_FD_204666 | JGI IMG/M metagenome (GOLD analysis project Ga0306920, IMG submission 204666) | Lab enrichment of tropical soil microbial communities from Luquillo Experimental Forest, Puerto Rico - flux4day.12C.oxic.44.000.170 (v2)... | ecosystem: Environmental > Terrestrial >...
GCTGAGACGCTCGATCGCACTATCAGTGAAGAGCACGTAAGTTCTGGGCTCGACGTCGTTCTTGAGAAATTGGTGCGCGAGGATGATGTCAGGCCCCGCGACGCGCGAACGCCCGTGCACGACCTGCCGCATGTAGCTCCCGTGATGGACGATGAGCTTGAGGCTCAGGCCCAGCACTCCACGGCAGGCACCGCAATAGCAGCTCGTGTCCAGAGCCATCGCGCGCTGCCGCTCACTGAAGGCTTCGAACGCCCGGCTGAACGCATCCATGAGGGCACGGTCGGTCTCCTCGACGCCGTCGGGGCCCAGCGCGAACACCGCGTCGCCCTCCAGCTCCTGGATCTCCAGAGGCGGCGCCAGCGCCTCCATCACCCCGCCTAGCAGCACGCCCGTGACCTCGGCGCCGTGCTCGAGCTCCGTCGCAGTCACGAACGCCGTAAAGCCTGAAATATCTGCGAGAACGAGGAATCCCGACTCGAGACGATCCGCCGGTAGCATGTGCCCCTCCTTCTGTCTCCCTACTGAGACACCGAGGGGCGCGCGCCGTGAAAGGGGCGAAGGGCTAGAACTGGTTGACGAAATCGATCAGCTGGCGGAGTCGGCCGAACGAGCGATGGTCGAACGGAAGGATCAGCCGTGCGAGCTCGGGGAACTCGTTGAGCTCCTTGGGCACTGGCCCCGGCTCGAGCCGCGCCGCACCCCGGAGGATGTCGGCGAACTTGTCCTGGACCTCCGCGAGCTGCGCGGCCTTAAGCGGCCGGTTCAGCCGGAAGACCAGGTCGTCGCCGACGATGCGCGCGGAGTGATAGACGCGGTAGAAGCCGGTCATCTCGGCCACGGCCTCTTCGGGCGTGTCGACGATCCTGAACAGCGAGGTGTCCTCGGCATCGATGAGGCCACGCTCGACCAGGGTGCCCGCGATCCAGCGGTTCCAGATCCGCCAGTACGGCTTGGGTCCGGCCTCGATGAGGACGACTGGCACCAGTGCCGACTTGCCGGTCTGCATCAGGGTGAGGAGCTCGAACGTCTCGTCCATCGTCCCGAAGCCGCCGGGGAACAGCGCCACACCGCTTGCTTCCTTGACGAGAAAGAGCTTACGGGTGAAGAAATACTTGAAGGTGATCAGCTTGGGGTCGGAGGCGATCCACGGATTCGCCTCCTGCTCGAAAGGCAAGCGGATGTTCAGCCCGAAGCTTTTCTCGCCCGCCGCCCCTTCCTGGGCCGCGCCCATGATCCCGGCGCCGGCGCCGGTGACGACCATCCAGCCCTCTTCGGTCATGCGCTTGCCGAAGAGCCGCGCGCTGTCCGTGGCCGCCTCGCTCGAGGTCGCCCGGGCCGAGCCGAAGACCGTCACCTTGCGGACGCTGGCGTAGGGCGCGAACACCTTGTAGGCGTAGCGCAGCTCCTTGAGCGCCGTGTTGGTGATCTTGAGGTCGCCGGTCTCGGCACCGTCCTCGTAGAGCTTGAGGGCGGTCGTCAGCAGCTGCTGATAGTACCCGCGGCGCTCGGCCGGCACGTCCTCGGCGTCGAGGATCTCGGCGATCAGGCGGTTGGCGGTGTCGTTCTGGAGCTGATAGCGGCGGGGCTCGGCCACGATTCTGAGTATACAGTCACCGGGCGCCGGGTCCGAACGCGACGAGCAGGCCGGTGACGACCAGAATGCCTCCAGCCGCCGTGAAGACCGTGACGGGCTCGCCCAGCACGACGGCGCCCAGCAGGGCGCCCACGATTGGCTGGACGTTGAGGAAGGGATGCTCAGCCTCCCCCCGAGCTCAGCGAGCGGCGCGGCGCGCGCTCTCGATCAGCCGCCGCAGGCGGTCGGGGTCGAGCGGCATCTCGCGCACCCTCACGCCCAGGGACGCGAGCGCGTCGTCGATGGCCTCGGCCACGAGCGCCGGCACGGGAATCGCGCCGGCCTCCCCCACGCCCTTGATCCCGAGCGCGTTCAGCGGCGAGGGCGTCTCGATGTGACCGATCTCGATCTGCGGGATCTCGATCGCGGTCGGCATCAGGAAATCCATGAAGGTCGCGGTGAGCGGCTGACCGGTCTCGTCGTAGATGATGCGCTCGTAGAACGAGCCACCGACGCCCTGCGCGACCCCGCCGCGGATCTGGCCCTCGACGATTGTCGGGTTCACCAGGGTGCCGCAGTCGTGCTGGACGACGTAGCGCAGGATCGTCAGGTCCCCGGTCTCGACGTCCACCTCGACGATCGCCGCGTGGCAGCCGCTGGCGAACGTCGCGTGTGGCGGCGCGTAGTAGCCGCGCGCCTCGAGCCCAGGGGCCTCGTCCTCGGCGAGCACGGCACCCTCGCGCGGTTTCACGAGCCGCAGCGCGGCCTCGGCCGCGCCCTTGCCGTACGCGTAGCGGATCGGGTTCGCGACCGTCGCCAGCGCCCCGAGCGTCAGCTCCTTGCCCGGCACGCCCTTGACCCTCGCGCGCCCGTCGGCGAGCTCGAGGTCGTGGGGCGAGACCTCGAGGAGACTCGCCGCCAGGCGCAGCGCCTTGTCGCGCACCGCCATCGCCGCCCGGTGGATCGCGTTGCCGCTCGTCACCAGGCCGCGGCTCGCGTAGGTGCCGGCGCCCCAGTTGAACTTGGTGGTGTCCCCGGTGACCACGGAGACGTCGGCGGGGCTGCAGCCGATCGCGTCGGCAGCGATCTGCGCGAACGTCGTGCCGTGCCCCTGCCCCTGCGTGGTCAGGCCGGTCGCGACGAGCACCTTGCCGCTGGGCTCCACGCGCACGTGCGCGCCCTCGTACGGGCCGATCCCGGTGCCCTCGACGTAGCAGCCGAACCCCAGACCGAGATAGCGGCCGGCCCGGCGCGCCTCGGCCTGCCGGCGGCGAAAATCGGCGGCGCCGATCATGTCGACGGCCATCGCGAGGCCGGCGGGATAATCGCCGCTGTCGTAGCGCGTGGGCGCGCCGTCCTGGAACGTGAGGCCGACGTCCCACGGGAACTCGTCGGGCTGCACGAAGTTGCGGCGCCGCACTTCCGCCGGCTCGAGCGCGAGCTCGCGCGCGATCAGCCCGATCGTGCGCTCCATTACGAAGGCGCCGTGCGGGCGGCCGGCGCCGCGGTAGGGCGAGACCGCCGCCTTGTTCGTGTAGGCCACCTCGAACTCGACCGTGTAGTTGGGCAGGCGATACGGCCCGGGCAGCTGGGTCGAGGTGATGATCGGCACCACGATGCCGTAGGGTGTGTAGGCGCCGGTGTCGTGGACGAAGCGATCGCGCAGCGCCAGAATCCGGCCGGCGTCGTCGAATCCGACCTCGACGTCGTGGATCTGGCCGCGCTCCTGGTTGGCTGCGATGAGGTGCTCGCGCCGGTCCTCGGTCCACTTCACCGGGCGCCCGAGCGTGATCGCAGCGTGCGGGACCAGGATCTCCTCGGGATAGAACAGCATGATCTTCGTCCCGAAGCCGCCCCCGACGTCCGGCGCCACGACGTCCACAGCGAACTCGGGGAGCCCGAAGAGCCCGGCGAGGCCGTTCTTGATCGGCAGCGGCGCCTGCGTCGAGTCCCAGACTTTCAGGTGTCGTCGCCGCGGGTCCCACTCGGCCACCACCCCGCGGGCCTCGATCGGGCTGCCGCAGCTGCGCTCGATGGCGAGCCGCTCGCGCAGCACGTGAGGCGCGCGGGCCATCGCGGCCTCCGCGTCGCCGACCGTCTGGCGAAAGCGCGCCGCCCGGTTGTCCGGCACGTCGGGGTGCACGCGTGGCGTCCCGGCCCCGAGCGCGGTCGCGAGGTCGGTCACCACCGGCAGCGGCTCGTACTGCACCTCGATGAGCGAAAGCGCGTCCTCGGCGACGTAGCGGCTGTCGGCGACGACGAAGGCCACGACCTCGCCGACGTAGCGCACTTCGTCGACGGCGAGCGGCCGCTGGGTGCGGCCGTGCGTCAGGGTCGGGTGCGGGATCAGGAGCGGCGCCGGCTGATTCAGCTCGCCGAGCTCGGCCGCCGTCAGTACCAGGTGCACGCCGGGCACGCGGCGCGCGGCGGCAGCATCGATCCGCGCGATCCGCGCGTGGGCGTGCGGGCTCCGGAGCGATGCGGCGTGCATGACGCCGGGCGGATTCACGTCGTCGACGAAGCAGCCGAGCCCCTGCAGGAGCCGTGGGTCCTCGTTGCGCGGGATGCGCGCCCCGATGCTGCGCGTCGTCATCGGCTCAGGACCGGGGTTGCGTGGAGGCGGCGGCCGCGCGTGCCTGCACGAGCGCCTCGAACGCGCGGTCGAAACATTCGCGTGGCGGCTTGACGAGGCCGGCGCCGACCTGGCCCACACCAGGCTCGCGGTGCGCCATGCCCGTGTCGATCTGCGGCAGGATGCCGGTCTGCACGACCAGCCGGACGTCGATCCCCGTCGGCGTCCCGCGAAAGTCGAGCGCCGGCAGGCGGTAGGCCGCGCTCTCGCCGAGCGTGATCTCGTACATGAGGCGCGTGTACTCGAGCGCGGCGCCGGGCGTGCCGCCGACGAACTGGACGACCGCCGGCGCGCCTCCCATCGCGAAGCCCCCGAGGCCACCGGTCTCGGTGATCGCGCTGTCACCGATGTCGGGATTGGCGTCGCCGGCGCTGAACCCGGGGAAGTAGAGCCCCTCGGGCATCTGCGCGGGCCCGGTGAACCAGCGCTCTCCGAGGCCGCCGACCCGAATGCCGAAGTCGGTGCCGTTGCGCGCCATCGCCGTCACGATCGTCGAGTCGGCGACACCGTGGGCGGCGTCGAGCGCGGCCTTGCAAGCGGCCATGCCGACGTTCAGAAACAGGTGCTCGTTCGACCCCGCGAACGCCAGCACCCGCTTGCGCTCCGCGGCCGCGAGATCGAGCGCCGCGATCTCGGGGGCGAGCGTCTTGATGAGCAGCGCAGAGGCGGCGCGATTGCGGTTGTGGCATTCGTCACCCATCTGCACCGCCTGGCCGATCAGGGCACGCAGATCGATGCCGCCCGCGCGCCGGACCGCCTCGCCGAACGCCGGCCCGACCACGTCCCGGAACCAGCGCAGACGATCGATCACCTCCGGCGCATAGGCGCCGTAGCGGAGGACCTTGCCGAGCCCTTCGTTGATGGTCGAGAAGGCGCGGTTGCCGGCGGTTCGGTTCTCGACCACCAGGACCGGCATCGAGGCGGTCGTGGCCCCCGCCATGGGCCCGACGGCCGCGTGATGGTGACAGGGATCGAAACGGATGGCCCCGGTGGTGACGAGCCGCTCGGCGTCCTGCCAGGTCGTCGCGAGGCCCTCGTAGATCAAGGCACCCACGATAGCGCCCCGCATCGGCCCGCTCATCCGCTCCCACGTGATCGGGGGCCCGGCGTGGAGGACGGTGTCACGGGTCATGCCCGGCACCACCTCGATCGCGGGGCGGACGTCGACCAGGACCTGATGTGCGGCGAGGATGCGCTCGAGCGTGACCTTGTTCGCGCCGTCGACAGCGTCGCACCAGAGCGAGCCGAGATCGCCCACCGCTGACGGCGGCTGCCAGTCGACCCGCCCGACCGGGACGCCCTGGGCGCCGAGCGCCGAGGCGAACAGCTCGGGGCCGACGACCACGGCGCCCAGCGGGCTGCGCAGGAGGTCCGCTTCAGACGACATCGCGTCCCTCGGCGATCGCGCGCGCCGTCTGGGCGGCGATCCGATTGCTCGCGCACACGACGGCACCGAGCTTTCTCAGCTCCTCTTCCTGGCGCTCGAGGCCCTGTGGATCCTCGTCGGTGCCGACCACGTGGGCGACGATCGCCAGGTCGCGGCCGCGGCGCCGTACCCGCGCCTCGGCGAGCGCCGGGCGGAGGGCTCCGGCTGGGTCCGGGTGGGCGCAGTCGCCGAGGACGAGGTCGAGCAGCAGCACCGAGGCGCTCGCGTCGTCACCCGCCGCGACGATCGCGGCATTTCGCTGACTCGGGTCGATGATCGGGTGCGGTCGCCCCCGCGTGTACTCCTCGCCTCCGAAGTCGACGAAACGATGCGGCGACGTGCTGCCGACGAGGCGCCGAGCCTCGTCGCAGAGGGTTCCGCCGGTGAAGAAGCCGAGGATCGTCCCCCGGGCGCCGGAGGCCGGCGCCCGCGGCCGCTCAAGCTCGCGGAGGGATCCCGCGACGAGGCCGACGGCGGCGCTCGCCGCCTGCTCGAGCGTCTCCGCCCGGTGAACCCCCTGAGGGGTCGCGCCCTCGTAGCCGAGCAGACACGCCACGACCGGCTTACGCGTCTCGACGGCCGCCCGCAGGACCGAATCGGCGACAGTTGGCGAGGGCGGCTTCGATACGATCAGGAGCACCCGGGTCCCGGAGTCGGCGCCCAGAGCGGCGATCGCCTGAAGCGTGGTGAGCCCGCCGACGCCGGCGTGGAGATCCCGTCCACCCGTACCGATCGCGTGGGAGATGCCCCCGCCGAGGCGGTGGATGAGGGTCGTCAGCTCCTGGATGCCGGTTCCGGAAGCGCCGACCACGCCCATGGGCCCGCGGCGAACCCGGTTCGCGAAGCCCAGGCCGACGCCGTTGACGATCGCGGTCCCGCATTCGGGCCCCATGACCAGAAGCCCCCGGTCACGCCCGCGCCGCTTGAGCGCGATCTCGTCATCGAGCGGAACGCCGTCGCTGAAGAGAAACACGTGAAGCCCAGACGAGAGCGCCTGATGGGCCTCGACGGCGGCGTACGGCCCCGGCACGGCGATCAGGGCGACCTTGGCGGCGGCGCGCCCGCGCGCGGCGACCGCGGTCGTGCGCGGCAGCGCCTCCGTCCGCGCCTGGTCCGTTGCCCGGCTCGCCTGGAGAAGCTCCTCGACGGACGCGAGCGCCCTCTTGCCGGCGGCCTCGGTGGTGGCTCTGACCGAGATCAGGAGGTCAGATGGCCCGGCCTCCGGCGCCTCCACCGGCCACATGCCGGCCTCGGCGAGCATGGAGCGCCCCGGCGGAGTGCCCATGACGACCGCGACGTCGGCGACCCCGGCCAGCTGTTTGACCTGCTCGGCCACACGCATGAGGTCGATCGAGTCGAAGTAGGAGTTCCGCCGCACCGCCCACACCAGGCGCATCCCAGCCCTCCGGTCGTCGCATTATAGGGTCGCTTCAGCCCAGGCGGATCATGACGAAGCCTCGCTGCTGGAGCTCGTCGTAGATGTCCCGCCGCTCTCGCCCCGACGCCTCGGGTCGCGCTCCCGGCGGAAGGATGCGCCGGTCGAGGAGCACCTTGATCTCCGGCATCCCGGTGAAGACTCGCTCGAAGTAGTCGCACAACTCGGGACGATCCCTGGCGACGACGACGATTATCCTCGGCACCGATCACCCTCGTCGGAAAACCTTCCAAATCGGGCGGCCGGGTTGCGCGGCCATCTGGAAAGCCCCGGAGAATTCAACGTGTTCTCGAATGGCATTGCGCATGCTGTCGATGGGATCCAGCGAGGAAAAAATGACCTGCCGTATCCAGTGTCGGCAGACAATGGACAAGCCAATGGCCCGGCATCTCTTTCTGGTCTCGCGTCACGAAGCCCGCCTCTACGAGTACCTTCTGGAGCGGTTCCGCGACGACAGCAATGTCGTGGTAATCCTCGATCGCCGGCGTGGAGAGCGGCGGCGCCGATCAGAAAGTCAGGAGCCCGAGCGCCGGCGATCAGACCGGCGAACCCGACGAGAAGTCGATCTGGAGCTGCAGGTCCGATCGCACGTGATCCTGACCCTCCCCGAGGACGACGGCGCGCCGCGGACGTGAGCGCCGCGCAACGCTGCGCACGCCGTCCGAGCCAAGGTTAGCATTCTCCGCTCGGCGAGTTCCGGCTCGCGAGCGCCCAATTCTGTTTAGCTTTTGATCACCGCGCCCAGCGTCGCTGCGACGCGGGCGATATCGCTGATTTCCAAGGCGCCCGAGCGATTTCCCCACCGGCGCGCACGCCCACGCTGATCAAGTCTCTTCCACTCGCTCTCGGCGACGCAACTATTGCGGTCTGCAAAATGTGCAATCCATCCGGAAGGTTGGATCGCAACTCCATCTTGGTATTCGCTTTGCTGATCTTTCGCGTTCGTGGACCAGCTCGTGCGTCGACCGCACGCGTACGATCCGGACGACGGAGCTCTCCGCCCCGACGGCCGCCGAGACGACCGGTTCTTCTGCGCGGAATGCGCGTCGCAACGAAGAGGCGCGGCGCGACACACGCAGATTCTCGTCGAGCGATTCCGGAATGGCGCCGACGGGGACGGAGCCCTTGCTTGACCCTCGACACCCTGTCAGAATTGCGCAACTGCGGAGGGAAACGGTGCGCGTAGTCGTCGTCGACGAGACCTCGAGTCTGGGCGAAGCTGCGCGTCGGGTGCTCTCTGCGGTGGGTGCCACGACCGCGCTCGCCGGATCGCTGCACGAGCTCGCCCTCGCGTTCGAGACCCAACGAGCCCCCGACCTTCTGATCGTGAACGTGACCAGCGGGCTCACGGGCTGGGAGGTCGCGGGCCGCGTCGAGCGCTCCGGCTATCGCGGCCGCGTGCTGGCGTTCGTCGACGCGCTCGACGACCCCAGGATCCACTATCTGACCCAGCTCCCTCACGTGGATTGCGTGCCGCGCCCGACCTCGAGTGGCTTGCTCGAACAGGTCCTGAAGCGGGCGCTGCGCACCGCGCGGAGCCCCGCCGAGCGCTTGCTCGCGCCGATCCGGCCCGTCCATCACGGGATCATCGGCGAGTCGCCGCAGATGGCCGATATCTTCGCTCGCATCACGAAGGTGGCGGTCGGCGACGTCAACGTCTGCATCCACGGCGAGAGCGGCACCGGCAAGGAGCTCATCGCCCGCGCAATCCACTACGCGAGCCCCCGCCGCGATCGGCCGCTGATCACGCTCGACTGCACGACGATCCCCGAGGGCCTGATGGAAAGCCATCTGTTCGGCCACGTGAAGGGAGCGTTCACGGGGGCGACCGAGCATCGCGAAGGGGTCTTCGCGCTGGCCCACACCGGGACCCTGTTCATCGACGAACTGGGCGAGCTGAGCCCGATGCTCCAGGCCAAGCTCCTCCGTGTCATCCAGAGCCGCGAGTTCTTCAAGGTGGGCGGCAACAAGCCCATCCGGACCGACATCCGCCTGATCACCGCGACCAACAAGGACCTCAGGGCGGCGGTGGCGCATGGCACGTTCCGTGAGGATCTCTACTACCGGGTCGCGGTCTTCATGATCAAGGTCCCGCCGCTACGCGAGCGGATCGAGGACCTGCCGCGGCTGGTCGACCACTTCTTGCAGCGGTTCGCGAGCCTTTACGGAAAGCGCGTCACGCGCATCGCGCCGGCGACGCTCAAGCGCATGATGACGCTGCCCTGGCCCGGCAACGTGCGTCAGCTCGAGAACTTCCTCGAGCAGGCCGTGGTGCTCGCCGAGGGCGAGACCCTGACAGATCGCGACCTCTTTGCCGGAGAGCTTTCGAACAGCGGCCCCGCCGCGCCGGCCGCGGTGCCCTCGGGATTGTTCGAGGCGGGGCTTCCGCTCAGCGAAGTGGAGCGCCGCCACATCCTCCGCACCCTGCACATGGTCCACGGGAACCGGACGGAAGCGGCCCGGCTCCTGCAGATCAGCGTGCGCTGCCTACAGTACAAGCTCAAGGCCTACGGCCGGGAGGCGGACCCGGCGGATCGTGGCCTCGCCCCCAGCGCCTAGCCTGGCCGGTCGCCGAGAAGCACCCGTCTGCTTCGTTGGAGCCCGCGTGTGAATCTTGGGAGCTGCGTGAAGCTCACGGGCGCCTCGAGAGATTTTAGCGGGATTCACGAAGTGTGAGATTGCCGCGGCGTGCAATCTTTGCGGGGATGACGCGCAAGATTTCTTGGATGGTGGGCGATTCCGAAATTTTCCGGATTGGCAGAATGTCGAGCGATCGGACAGTTACGGCGTTGGCCTCGTTCGTGCTCTCTCACGACGCCGCATTGAAACTCGCTCCTCAGTCCTCTGGCACGAGGGTGGCGCCGGCGCTCCGAGAGCTTCTCGGACGCGACGCGGTGTGCCGCGAGATCGTGCAGTACCTGATGCGCCACAACGAGGCCATCGACACCGCGCGCGGGATCGCCGAGTGGTGGATCAATCGCGACGTGGCGTCGACCCGGCAGGCGCTATCGAAACTCCAGGAGCATGCCGTCGTCCAGTCCTACAGCGTGCAGGGCGAGACCTTCGTGTACGCGTACACGAAACGAGCGGTGGTCCGTCAGTCACTCGCGCGCTACCTGCAAGACTCGGTCGTCCCTCCTGCGGCGAAGGAGCGTTAGGCCATGGCAGCGCCCTCGATCGTCACGACCGTCCACGAGGCGTC
>Ga0306920_100016139_pt1 | contig 10268 bp, 9 predicted proteins | sample flu12Cox44000170_FD_204666 | JGI IMG/M metagenome (GOLD analysis project Ga0306920, IMG submission 204666) | Lab enrichment of tropical soil microbial communities from Luquillo Experimental Forest, Puerto Rico - flux4day.12C.oxic.44.000.170 (v2)... | ecosystem: Environmental > Terrestrial >...
GTAATCCGCATTTCACCGTTGACCCGATCATTGCCAAGGCAATTGCACAACACATCGCGCAATCGTTTTCCGCTTTGGATCCGGGCAATGCCGCATTTTACCAGGCGAACTACCAGAAGTTTGAAACCACGATCAACGCGAAGCTGCAGGAATGGGGCACTGCGTTGCTGCCGTTTCATGGCCAGCACGTCGTCGCTTATCACGATTCCTGGCCGTACTTCGCGCATCGCTTTGGATTGAATATCGATATCTTCCTCGAACCAAAACCGGGTATCCCGCCGTCGCCTTCGCACTTGACTGAAGTGATCGCGCAAATGAAAGCCCAGCATATCAAAGCGATTATCGTTGAGCCGTTTCATGATCGGCGGATAGCCGAAAAAGTTGCCAGCTCGACTGGAGCCAAAGTTGTGGAGTTCTCACAATTCCCAGGTGGTCTTCCAGGCACAGATAACTACGTGAAATTGATCGACACCCTGGTTTCCCGCCTCGCAGCGGCGCTTAAGTAGCATGTGGGAGGTAATGTTTTGGCCGATTGTAGCGTGCGTTCTTTTGCCCTGGTTGCTGGTCTATCTCGGGCTGCACGTTGTTCAGCGCGGAATTATTTTCATCGACATCGCGATGGCCCAGATGGCTGCGCTCGGAATTTGCGTGGCTATTCTGCTTCGCCTCGAACTCGAAAGCTGGACTACATTTTTCATCGGACTTGGCTTTACCCTCATTGGCGCCGCCATCTTTTCGGTGACAGGAAAGCGCGCGAGCCAAGTTCCACAGGAAGCCGTGATCGGAATTGCTTATGTCGTTGCTGCTGCTGCGGCGGTCCTTTTGCTCAGCCGGGCGGCAGAAGGGGATGAGGAAATTAAGAATATTCTGGTCGGAAATATTTTGCTCGTTACCCCGCGAGAAGTTTGGGAGCGGTTCGCTTTGTTTGCGGCAGTCGGTATTCTTCACTTCGTTTTTCGTAAAAATTTCCTTCTCGTCTCATTTCACCGCGATGGCGCGTATCAGAAGGGCCTCCGGGTGCGATGGTGGGATTTCTTGTTCTACGCGGTTTTTGGTTTGGTTGTGACAAGTTTCGTCCGGATCGCAGGCGTGCTGCTCGTCTTTAGTTATTTGATCGTCCCTGCGGTTTGCGGGATCAATCTTGCGCACCGAACCGCGAATCGCCTGCTCATTGGTTGGGTCATCGCGCTTCTGGGCGGAATCGCAGGATTATTTCTCTCTTATTGGTGGGACTTGCCTTCCGGCGCAGCCATTGTCTGCACTTTCGGTGCGCTGCTGGTTGTCGTCTCTTTTGTGGCACTTTGCCGTAAACCGATGAGGCGCGGAATCCGCGGCGACGGGGTTCCGCGGCCCGACCAGTCACGAATTACACAGCGTTAGTTCGAAGGCGCGAATGCCTTGGCCTGCGCTTCTGGTTGCCAGAATTTCGTGTCGGCGCCGTCATATTTAACTACCGTAAACATGCCGGTATCCAAGTGATAGAGTAAATGACAATGCATTGGCCAGACGCCGGCATTATCAGCATCAAAGGCAATGGTCATCTTCGAACCTGGTGGAACAAAAAGGGTATCTCGCAGAGCGCCCGATAGCTTTTCGCCGTCGATCTCCACAACTTGGAAATCGTGACCATGCAGATGCATCGGGTGTCCCATGTTGGTCGAGATAGTGAAGGCAATTCCGACGCGCTCGCCGTTCTTAATATCGAGAGACTTACGATTGGGATACGCCGCACCGTTGATGGTCCATACATAAGCGGCCATGTTTCCACCAAGCGCTGCCTGCAGCGCGCGATCGATAGGCCGGTCGGGAAGGGGATTAAGTGCTCGAAGTTTCTTTTCTTGAGTGTTGTCGAGCGCTGCAGTTGAGGTTGAGCACGTACGGGAGAGCTTCGGAACAGATGCTCCTTTTGTGGCTAGCACGACTCCGGCGAGCATTTTCGTCCCTTCGCCCTGCGCGAGGATCGGATACGCGCCGCCCTCTTTTGGGATTGTAACCTTTAAGTCCAGGCGTTGGGCCACGCCAAGCTGAAAGAAGTTGCCCTTAATCGGACTTACACCTTTGCCATCAACCGCCAGGATCTCGGCTTCCAACTTCCCTGTGTCGACGTAGAAATTCTGATTAGATGACGCACCGATGATCCGGAGTAAGACGGATTCTCCAGGATTAACAGAAATGGTTTTCGGATCGTCAAGCGTGCGACGGTCGGCTATGAGAGCGTCGTACTTCACGTCAATTTCGGCCTCGGGAGCCCGCACGGTGGTTCGAACTAACATTTGCTTCTGATCGTCCCATCTCTGAGCAATGACATCGGTTGGCGCAGAAGCGCCCATGCCTCCCGACATCTTCTCCGAATTGGTTTTCATTTTTTTCTTGGGCGGGTTTACTTTCGCGGTGCTTGGTTGCGTTCCGCCTTTTAGATCCTTCAAGATTTGCTCAGCGGGCGTGAACGAAAAATCGGAGAACATGACGACAAACTGCCGGTCCGCTTTTGCTCGTTCCTCGGCCGTCCAGACAATCAGTGGCGCCGAGTTATAGACCTGTTCCTGAAGCCCATAATGCGAGTGCATCCAGTAAGTGCCGCTTTGTTTGAGCGGAAAGTCATAACGGAACGATTTGCCTGGCGGGATCGGATCTTGGGTCACAAACGGAACGCCGTCCATAAGGTTTGGCAAAACAAGTCCGTGCCAATGAATGGTTGTTGGTACCTTTAACTGATTTACGACTTCGACGTGAAATCCGTCCGCCTTCTCTGGAGAATATCCCTCGGTGCCATCGGTTTGCTGGATTGCGATGACGGTTAGTTCTTTGCCCAGGATTTTAAGCGGAACTTCCTTCACGAAGAGACGCATCGGTTCTGATGCGCTGCCCAATGCATCCGCAATCAGAAAGCATACGGCTATTGGTAAGAGTGTTTTGCGAATACATTTCTTCATACCAATGCGACGGGAGTAAGCACCCATAGTAAATTTGATGTCAGGTTCAGGTCATCGCGTCGAGCTTGGAATTACGCGATTATTCGACGCCACAGAAAATCAGGATTCGCTTGATCGTTACACCCGAAGCGCTTTAAGAAACCGGATTTATGTGATATGAAAACGAAAAGTGTCGGACCATACACGTTTCTTTTGGTGTGTGTTCTGATTTCTGGTGAAGCTGCGCATCTGCTAGGCGCGAACATGCGTAGCTTTATCGAATCGGTTAGAAGGAAAGCGCCTGTTGTTTATGTTGGCTCTGTAACGGAAGTGCGCGTGTTACAACGAACAAAATTCGACATCAAGGCGAAGGCACTTTTGGACGTCAAAGCAGTGATGCGAACTCCGGGCAGCAATCCTCAGCAGGCGACAATCGAGTATTCAAGTTATGATGACAAAACCCCAATGATGGAGGGTGGTCCTCAATACCAACTGCGACCCGGGGTTTCGGTGATCGTTTTTGCCAACTCCTTCGACGCCAGCATTCCGCCCGGATATCTCGTGCACGGCAGCCGCCAGGAGTTGCTGCAGCGGGTTGATGCGTTGCGCGATGCTCTCGGCAAGATGTCTCCCGACCAACTCAAAGTGAACGAAATTACGGAGGACGATCGCCGTGTTCAGATGAGCTTGTACGAAAAGCTTTCCACTTCCCTCCGCGCAGCGAAATAATCGTCGCCGAACAGATGCCACAAGAGGAAACAAAACTTCGCGATGGCAGAATCGTGCGCAGCGAAGCGCCGCTAAATCTGGAGATGCCGTTCTCGGCTCTGGACAGCTTTCTTACGCCCACGAAGTCGTTCTATGTTCGAACGCATTTTCCAATCCCGGCTATCGATCGTAATGCGTGGTGGTTGTACGTAGAGGGCGAAGTGGAAAAACCATTCGCCATTAATTATGAGCAACTGATAACGCTCGAGTCAGTGACGGCTCCGGTGACTTTGGAATGCGCAGGGAACAATCGGAATTTCCTCGAACCAAAAGTGAAGGGTGTGCAATGGCGCCTCGGTGCGGTGGGCACAGCGGAGTGGACTGGCGTGTCACTCTCGACCTTGCTTGATCGTGCGATCCCTAAGCCAAACGCACGCGAAGTAATTCTCGAAGGTACTGATTGTGGCATGCTCGAGGATCCGAAAAGTCCGCCGGGCGAATTGAAATTCGCGCGCAGCATTCCGCTCGAGAAAGCCCGTCGCGATGTGTTGTTGGCCTACAAAATGAATGGCTGCGACCTGCCGCCAGAGCACGGCTTTCCCCTACGCGCAATCGTGCCTGGGTGGTATGCGATGGCCTCGATCAAGTGGCTCCAGCGCATCATCGTCACCGACCGGCCATTTACGGGATATTATCAAACGCTTGACTACGCGTACTGGCACAGGACTGACTACGGGCACTGGCAGAGGGGAGAAAACGTTGCTGAACTGACGCCGCTGAGTGAACTGCAGGTCAAAGCAGAGATCGCACGGCCAGCGGAAGGCGAGATCGTGCCAGCAAATACCAGCGTTTCCGTGCGCGGAGCCGCGTGGGCGTGCGATGCAGAAATCAACAAGGTCAAGCTGAGTACAGACGGCGGCGCGACGTGGAACGAGGCAACTTTGGTTGGCGAATCGAAACGAAACGCGTGGCGACTTTGGCAATTCGACTGGAATACCCCGTCGCAACCGGGGAAACAAACTCTGATGGCCCGCGCTACCGATTCGCTCGGCCGAACGCAACCATTGCATCGCGACCCCGATCGCGGCACTTACATGATCAATCACCTGCTGCCGATCGAAGTGGAAGTGCGGTGAATTGTAGCAAACGGTTGAACTCCGCTCTCGCTTCGCGTTAAGTCTCGGCAATGTCACTCGTTTTTAAAACAATTCAGACTGAAGGCATCGCTGAGCTTTCTTATCTCGTCGGCGACGATGACGAAGGAGTGGCCGCGGTTTTTGACCCGAGAGCCGATTGCGACGTTTACATTGAAGCGGCGCGGGACGCAGGTGTCATTATCACGCACATTTTCGAAACGCATATTCATGCCGATCTGGTGAGCGGCTCGCGCGAACTGTGCGCCCGATTGGAAACGGCAAAGATTTACGCCAGCGGCGAAGGCGGCGCAGAGTACGGTTTTAATCCCGAAAAAATCAAAGATGGCGACCGATTTGAATTTGGCGAAGTGATCGTAACGGCGCGCCACACCCCAGGGCATACGCCGGAGCACATGTCGTATTTGCTGTCCGAGGCGGATCATCCTGACGAGCCGTGGGCGGTGCTCACGGGCGATTCGCTTTTTGTCTCTTCTGCAGGACGGCCGGACTTGCTAGGCGAGAAATTTACCAGGCAACTCGCCGAACAACAATTTCACACGCTGCATGATTTCTACCTGAACCTCCCTGATCACGTGATGATTTATCCCAATCACGGCGCCGGCTCCCCCTGCGGCGCCGATATCGGCGCACGTTTGAGCAGCACGATCGGTTACGAAAGAAAGTTCAACAATTTCTTGCAGTTCAGTGACGCAAAAAGCTTCACCGACTTTGCAATTAAAACGGCGCCACCGGTGCCGCGGTACTATCCGCTGATGAAGAAGATGAATGCGGAAGGCCCAAAAGTGCTTGGAAGTCTTCCACGCGTTCCGGGTCTTTCTCCCAAGGCTTTCAAAGAGGCGATCGAGAAGAACGCGGGCGTCCTTGTCGATGTGCGCAACATGCTCGCGTTTGGCGGCGGTCACATTGCTGGCGCGCTGAACATTGCCGGGACGCCGATTCTCTCTATCTGGGCAGGCTGGCTGCTCGATCCAGAAAAGCCAATTCTTCTTGTGCTCGAGGAGGATGACGACCTTGAAAAAGTCCTCCGTTTACTTGTTCGAACCGGATACACAAAATTCGCGGGTTATTTGATCGGCGGAATGAAAGCGTGGCACGCAGCGGGATTTCCGCTGGAGAGGATCGGGCAGATGAGTGTGCACGAGCTAAATGAAGGCAAGTCTTCATTGCAGGTTGTCGATGTGCGTTCGCCCGGCGAATGGAAAAAAGGGCATGTTCCTGGCGCCCATCACATCTTTGTTCCAGAGCTTGGCAACCGGTTTGGCGAGCTGGATCGCAAGAAACCGACGGCGGTCTATTGCGGCAGCGGTTATCGTGCCAGCATCGCCACAAGCATTTTGAAGCAGCAGGGCTTCAATGAACTTTGGAATGTTCCCGGTAGTTGGGAAGCGTGGAAAAAGGCGAAGCTGCCAGTTGAGGGAGCGGACGGCGAATGAACGGAACAACGGCGCTACCCCGGCGTTCATTCGGGGAGACGATGCGCGCGGACATTTGGTGGATCCAACCGCTGCTCGTGTTTATTGGATTATCGACTTTCGTTGTCTATTCCACATGGGCGGCTTTCCAGGGGAGAAACTATTTCTTTGGTAATTACCTCTCGCCCTTTTATTCGCCCGAACTGTTTGGCGATTCGCCGCACAGTTGGTTCGGACCAAAACCTGCATGGTGGCCCGCCTGGCTTATCTTTTCCCCTGCGCTCGTAATTCTTTGGGCACCGGGCGGGTTCCGGCTCACTTGTTATTACTATCGTGGCGCCTATTACAAAGCTTTTTGGGCTGACCCGCCTGCCTGCACAGTGGGCGAGCCGCGCAAGAGCTACTGGGGCGAGCGCTCATTCCCGCTCATAATGCAGAATGTGCATCGATATTTCCTTTATCTCGCGCTCGTGATCCTTTTGATCCTTGCCTATGACGTTTGGAAAGCGCTTTGGTTTGTCGATCCGACGACGGGCAAAAATTCATTCGGCATCGGCGTCGGTACGATCGTCCTGGCCATCAACGTGTACTTGCTCAGCGGCTATACATTTGGATGCCACTCCTTGCGGCATCTGATCGGAGGATTTCGCGATCAACTTGCAACGTCAGCAGCCTGTTATCGCGCCTACGCCTGCGTGAGTTGTCTGAATCGTCGGCACATGCTTTGGGCCTGGATGAGTCTGTTCTGGGTCGGCTTTGCTGATATGTATGTGCGGCTTTGTGCAATGGGAATCTGGCACGACTTTCGGCTTTTGATTTTCTAACGAATTTGCATCTCTCGATTTTGTCGTGCCTTTCGAGTACAGCGCGAACGATCTTGCCAACGGTTTTAAAATCGAGCTAATGAAGGTGAAAACCTACGTCATGCAAACAATCAAGCGTCGGAGAAAGACGAAGGCGAAGAAGTAACTACTGCACGAAATCGATCTGCACTTTACGATTGAGCAGACCGCCGCTTTCCGCGCGGGCGAGAAATTCGCGAATGGCCGCGCGTCCCGTCTCACCGTAATCGCGTGTGAATTCATTCACATACATCCCAATGAATTTGCTCGCGAGCTGTGTGTCCATGTCGCGCGCGTAGGGCATCGAATGCCGCACTGCTTCGTCGAGATGCGCCAGGCCGTAGTCAATGCTCTCGCGCATGATATCCAGCAGGTCGTGTTGCACGTCGCGCGGGATGTCGCGCCGCAAAACATTTCCGCCCAGCGGCAACGGCAGACCTGTCTCGCGTATGGAAGCCGGCCTTCGCATAAGTGAGCTGACCTTGGTGAATGATCAGGCCGCAATCGGCCTTATCTTTTCTGACAGCATCAAAGATTTGATCGAACGGCACCACGACATGGTCGAAATCGTTTCCGAGAAATAACTGCAAGGCCAGGAATGCGCTCGTCATCTTCCCAGGAACAGCAATGACTTTTCCGTGCGCGTTCTCAATTTGCGACTCGTTAGGCGTGACGATCATCGGCCCGTAGCCGTCGCCCATGCTCGCGCCGCAGGGTAACAGCACGTAACGTTCGCCCACGTAGGCGTAAGCGTGAATCGAGATCGCGGAGATCTGTAGCTCACCACGCATCGCGCGCTCGTTGAGCGTTTGAATGTCTTCCAGTCGATGTTCGAATCGATAGCCGCGCAAATCGATCTTGTTTTCCGCCATCGCATAGAACATGAAGGCGTCGTCCGGATCGGGAGAATGCCCGAGCGTGAAAACATCTGCTGCACTGGCAGTGCTCATATCGAATCTTTCTCAGAGTAGCTCAGCTTATTGAAGGACGAACTTTGGTGTCGCGTTGGCAAACATGACAGAATTACGTAGCAAGCATATGCAATGTTCCGATGGCCACGATCAGCCACGCGAAAACCGCGTAGATGAGACTCAATATCTTCACCGATGAAGGTGATCTGCTGATCAGCGTCGCTTCAAAAGGAGCTGTAAAATTTCGTTTGGCGGCTCACGCGCGCAAAGCGCGCGCGGGATCAAAGCGCGTAGCGCTCAGGGCGGGCAAGAGACAGGCGAGCAACGCGACAGTGGACATAATTAGAAACGCCGAACCAAATGCCACGGGGTCGTGCGGACTGATCTTATAAAGTCGATCCCCGAGCAGACGCGTCAGCGCGAGCGCGCCGGCGGCTCCAATAATTAGCCCGGCGGCAGTTAAGATAAGCCCGCGCGACGTTACCAATCGCAACAGATCAGCGGCTTGTGCGCCGAGTGCCATTCGCAACGCCAGTTCGCGCGTGTTTTGCGATACGGTGTAAGACATCACGGCATAAAGGCCGATCGCAGCCAGCAACAGCGCTATCCCACCGAGGATAGCAAGCAAGGTCACCGCCAACCGTTGCGTATAAGTGCCTCGATTCACATGCTCGTGCATTGTGATTGCTGGCACGGGCGCGAGGTTCGGATCGAGTGTGTGGACTTCGCGGACTAATGCGGCATTCATCGCCGCCGGGGTCTCGCGCGTCCGAATAATCAGCCCGCCTTGGACGGCAAAATTTTGGCGAAGCGTAACGTAGAAGAACGGCTTCGGTGTCTCTAGCTTTGTTCGGTAATGAGAACGTCGCGCAACTCCCACGATCTCCATCCATCGATCCTTCACTTGGAGGCGCGCGCCGATCGGATCTTTGCCCGGCCAGTATTTCGCGGCCATCGTCTCATCCACGATCGCCACGAGCGGCCGGTTTTCGTCATCAGCGCGCGTGAACTCTCGTCCGGCGACAATCGGAATGCCCATGACAGCGAAGTAGTCTGGTCCCACTTGGTTGTGGTCGGACATCGGGCGCTCATCACGACCAGTTTCGTAACCTTCCACTGTGATCGGCGCCGACGAAAAGTCGCGCAAGCCAAACAGTATCACTCGCGCAAATGTGGCCGACTCAATCCCAGGCAGCGCCCGAACCCGATCCAGCAATCGGTCCTGAAAACTCTTGGCCTGGTCGACACTGTAGCCCGACGAAAGTAGATCGACGCCCGAGATGAGCACGCCTTCGGTCGAAAAGCCCGGGCTCGCGCTTTGGATTCGTTCTAGGCTTTGCAGCAGGAGACCGGCGCCGGCGATCAAACTAAAACTGAGCGACATTTGTATAAGGACGAAGATCGAGCGCAGACGCGATCCAGCGCGACTGCCGAGGACTCCGGTCGAGCCGGACTTCACCGCGCTCGCCAAATCAACCCGGCTCGCGTGCAGCGCGGGCGTGAGGGCGAAGAAAACGGTGGCGAGCACGCAAACTCCCACGCTCAGCGCAAGAACGCGCCAATCGATGTGACCGGGAAGATTGACGATAATTCCGGGCGATTGAGATGGAAAGGCGAGAACCAGCGCATTCCGGCACCAGTAGGCAAAAACAATTCCGCCGGCGGTGGCAATTGCGGAGAGAATCAACCCTTCGGTGAGAAGTTGTTGCACCAACCGGCCGCGGCGGGCGCCGAGCGCCAAGCGCGCCGTGATTTCATGCTGGCGCAGCAACGATCTGACGAGCAACAGAGTGCTGACGTTTGCGCACGCGATCAACAGCACGAAAATCGCGACAACAAATGCGATCTCGAGTGTTGGAAGCATCTCGGCCCCGACATTGAATGGGCTTCGCCATAACGGCAGAAGCTGGATTTCATGACCGCGGTTTGTTTTCGGATAATCGTTCTCCAAATGTCGGGCGATCGTCGATAGTTCGTCCTGCGCCTGGCGCGCTGTGACGCCTGGTTTTAAGAATACGAAACTTTCGAAAGCGCGCGCCGCGATCCTCCAACTTGTATCCAGTCGGGTCGAAGGTTTCCTGCATCGAGATCGGCACCCAGAACTGGAACGAAACCCCGACAAAGGTACCGTGAAAATTTTCGGGCGCGACGCCAATAATCGTGTGCTGAATACCGTTAAGGTATTGCGCCCGGCCGATGATCGCTGGATCGCCTTGGTAACGGTTCATCCAGGCTTCGTAGCTAATCACAATCACCGGATGGGCGTTGCGTCCCACGCCTTCGTCCGCCGCAAATCCGCGGCCTAAAATTGGATGCACGCCGATCG
>Ga0306920_100016140_pt1 | contig 10268 bp, 8 predicted proteins | sample flu12Cox44000170_FD_204666 | JGI IMG/M metagenome (GOLD analysis project Ga0306920, IMG submission 204666) | Lab enrichment of tropical soil microbial communities from Luquillo Experimental Forest, Puerto Rico - flux4day.12C.oxic.44.000.170 (v2)... | ecosystem: Environmental > Terrestrial >...
TACGGCGCATACTCTGCTACGCAGATTGAATCGGGGAGCTTTTGCTTTGGCCGGTTGCGCGGATCCGTTCCAACCAGCAGCACTGCGCGCACGCCCAGACTTATCGCTGCTTTCGCCGAAACCTCGAAGAAGTCACCCGCGGCCAACACTGCAGCCGAGCCCAGCGTAAACACTACCGGCGGCTCACCCGCGACCAGGAATTTCTCCAGGTGCGGCGGCAGCTTCGCGTTTCCCGCATCCGCGTCGTAGTAGCAGAAACCCGCGATCAGCGTATTCGCGGGCCAGTCCTTCTGTGCTTTGCCCAGCACGTTCGAAAACAGCGCCAGTACAAGATTCGGGGAGTGCTTCGCGTCGAACAACGGATTCCTTCCTCGCGACAATCCCAGTTCCTGCCGTAACGCGTAGATCGGCTCCGGCCATTTTCGGCTCACAAAACGCGCCACGCGCTTGATCACGCGGCCCATCCCGGGCACCCGCTTGTCCGCCTTGGCCAGCCGCGGATAAGGCGGCAGCACTGGCGGATCAAACGCCGAGAAAAACGAGAGCGGCGCCAGCACATAACTCGCCCATGGAATCCTCGTCACCTCGGCCACGATCGGCCCGGCGTAATTCAGTTCGCCCAGTAGCATCATGTCCGCCCGAGCAGGTCTGGTTGCCGCGTCGAGCAGGTCCTCATATGTCTGCTTCAGCGACGGGAAGAGGAAATTGCGCAGCCCATGCTCGGTGCCGTTCTTGATGTCATAGACCATCTCCGCCAGCACGCTGTTGGTCGGGTCGATGTCCGGCCTGATCTCGTGAAACTCCAGACCCAGCGGCTCGATCTTGGGACGGTACACGCCGGGCAGCGCCATCACCGGCACATGTCCACGCCGTTTGAGTTCAAGAGCGAGAGCGATCAGCGGATTTGTGTCGCCATAGGTACCGATGTTCGAAAGAACAATGCGCAAGAGGCCGTCCCAGGGATTCGTGATGGAGTTGCTGCGATAAGAGTAATTTACCGGACGGCCCTGCAGCCTCTCGCATTTACGTGCTTCAATCGGCAAGGCAACTCATCCAGGTCAACCGGTTAGAGGCCCGCTGGAAATGACCCTGGATGAAATGGAAAGAAGCAGAATGAATGACGGGAAAGCAAGAGTTCGGGCGAGAAGGTTGTGAATTCTAAGAGGCCACTGCAATTGTTTAGCCCCACTGGGGTGCCTCCCCCAGACGCCCCAGTGGAGCAGCGGTGCCCGGAACATGCTTGAGCACCATCTCAAAACTGCGCGAATCTAGCACCGACTTGAGGGAATTGGACCCGAATGCTCAAATGATTCGGCTGCGGAAACAATCAAGACCGCAGCGATGTGACTGATCGAGCCATCTGCTTCAAAACTGGACATTGGCCGGTTTGCTGTGAAGCGGACAGCTTCAACTGGCGATTGCATTTCTTCAACGCTGAACGCAGGTGCGCTTCGAGCCTCTCCAGTTCAGCCTTTTTCGCAACGACGGAGATGAGCTTACTCTGAAGCTGATCCCTGACCTCAACACACCCGTGACCATTGTTGTCTTGAAGAGTGAGGAGTTCGCGAATCTCAGCCAGCGAAAACCCAAGGTCCTTCGCTCGCTTCACAAATTCCAGCCGGTCCACTGTGGCTTCCGCGAATTGCCGATAGCCAGACGCGGTCCGAGAGGGTGGGGGAAGCAGCCCTTCCCTTTCGTAGAAACGCACCGTTTCGAGATTTATTCCCGCACGTTGCGCAATCTGGCCTCGGGTCAAACTTGCCATGGAGGCAGCCTAAACCCTGTAGGTAGGTACAGGGTCAAGAATAATTCACAGTGACAACAGAATGGGGTTGAACGCCGACCTCAAAGCTGCCGGCCAAATCTGCCATGACGTTCTCTCGATTAGAGCCTTTCTGCTTCAGGGTCATTTAACCTTGCTGCAACGATAATCAACCCGGAGACCCCCGCATCATGCGCGTGCTGCTCGTCGAAGACGAAGTCCGGCTGGCCGAAAACCTGGCGGCTGCCCTGCGCGACGGCCCGGGTCTCGCGGTGGACTGGGCTGCTGACGGTGAGATTGGCGATGACTTCGCGCGAGGCGGTGTCTACGACCTGGTGATTCTCGATCTGATGCTGCCGAAGCTCGACGGCGCCAGCCTGCTGCGCCGTCTGCGCAGCCGCAACGACCCAACGCCCGTCCTCATCCTCACTGCGAAGGAAGGCAAGCAGGTCATCATCGAATTGCTGAATGCCGGAGCCGACGACTACCTTGGCAAGCCCTTCGATCTCGGCGAACTCATCGCGCGCGCCAAGGCCCTTATCCGGCGCGGCAAAGGCGCTGCACACCCAACGCTTCGAGCCCTCGATGTGGAACTGAATACGCTGGAGCAGACCGTCAGGCGTGGCGGCGCGCTTGTCGATCTGTCGCCCACCGAGTACCGCATCCTCGAATACCTCATCCATCACCCGCGCAAAATCGTCAGCAAGCAGGAGATGCTTGAGCACCTCTACGACTACAACTGGGAGCACCACTCCAACGTGATCGAGGCCCACGTCTCCAACCTGCGCAAGAAGCTCGACGCCGCTTTGCCTGATGCGCCCCCTGTGATCGAGACCATGCGGGGTCGCGGCTATCGCATGTCTTCAGAGGCGGAATCGGTATCGAAATCATGACCTGGAACCGCAGGAGCATCGCGTTTCGTCTCATCTCAGCCGTGCTGTTTGTGGAGCTTGTCTCCGCAGTGGTGGTCATCCTGCTCTCGCTCGCGTACGAGCGTCACGCGCACTTTCGATCTTTCGATGTCATGGTTCGTGGCCGGGCCGATTCCGTGCTTGGCGCAGTGCAGGATGCAGAGGACGCGCAAGACAACGTGATGCTCGATCTTGCGGATCTTGATGTTCCTTCTGAAGACGTCTACGAAGTGTGGGACGGACGAGGACACATGCTTGGCCGTTCGCCAAACTGGCCGGGCAGCAGCGGCGTAGACGCGCCGAAGCACGACGGATTTTCAGGGCTTGAGCTGAACGGACAGAATTATCGGCTGCTCAGGCTGCACGGCTCGCGCATCGTCGATCCCGGCTTGCCGGATGGCGGCAAACTGAGGCCGGTGACAATTCTCTACGGTGCGCCCACCGGACATGTGTGGCATGCCATTCGCGGCGCGGTTGGCTTCTACGCTGCCGGCAGCCTTTTGCTGATCGTCATCAGCGGCCCGCTCATCGCATGGATGCTTCATCGCGGCCTGTTCCCGTTGCGTCAGCTTGCCACACTCGCCGGTCAGGTTTCGGCGGACTCCTGGGAGTTTTCGCCACCGGCCTCAGCGCGTGAAACCGCCGAGCTCGCGCCGCTCACAAATGCTCTTGAAAACGCGATGCAGCGCCTCGAGCGCTCGTTCTCTCAGCAGCGAACGTTTGTTTCCGACGCGGCGCACGAACTCAAGACCGCCGTTGCCGTCGTCAAATCGTCAGTTCAGTTGCTGAGCCTGAAGGAACGCTCCCCAGCCGAGTATTCCGCGGGGCTTGAGCAGTGTCTCGCTGACACGCAACGTCTTGAAGACCTTGTGGCGAAGATGCTCACGCTTGCTCGCGTTGAAAACGGATCGCCAGCGGTCGCAGTCCCAACGCATTGTGACGTGGTCGAGTGTGTCCGGGAGACAGCGGCGAGACTGCAAACCGTGGCTGTTCTGCACGGCGTTGAAATTTCCGTCCACGCCCCGGAAAGATGCTGCGCGCCGCTCGCCGCTGATGACTGCACACTGGTCGTCGAGAACTTGCTGATGAATTCGCTCCAGCACAGCCCGAAGCGCTCGGTACTCGATATTTGCATCGCGAATCAGAACGGCGCTATCGAACTCGCAATCGAGGACCACGGCGAAGGCATCGACCTCGGCGTGCAGCCCTTCATCTTTGACCGCTTCTATCGCGGCGATCCATCACGTGCTCGTTCCACCGGCGGAGCGGGCCTGGGGCTCGCCATCTGCAAAGCCGTCGTGGAGAAGGCCGGTGGCACGATTACGCTCAATAGCGAGTTGGGGAAAGGAACGACCGTGACCGTGCGGCTGCCACGCGCGTGACCGCGCGACTGTCAACCGGAAGTTCGCAACGAGGTCGTTCTTCGCACAAGGGCTAGTGAGCGAGTCGGCGATTATCCGACAAGTCAGGCCCAACCAATCCGCTGCAGCGCAGGCCCGAGGAGAGCAGTTGATGTATTCAACTCAATCCACCCGCAACGTAGCAATCGGATCGACTCGTGTAGCCGCAACGGCGGGAATCAGCGACGCGGTGATTGTGGCGGCGATAAGCAGCACCGTTGAGCCACAGAAGGTTGCCGTGTCATGAGGCCCGACCTCAAATAGCAGGCTGGACAGTACCTGCGACAAACCGAATGCCAGGGCGACTCCGGCAATCGTGCCTGGGAGCACCATCCGCATGGCGCTTGCAAGCACTAATCGGACGATATCCCCCTTGCTCGCGCCCAATGCGATACGGATGCCAATTTCCGGTTTCCTTTGCACCATTAAGAAAGAAGTCACGCCATATAATCCGACGATCGCCAAAAGAAGGCCAGTACACGCGAAGTAGCTTACGAGGAGCATTTCAAAGCGAGGCTGATCCGCCAGTTTTGCTACGCGCTCCTGCAAGGTTCCCGTGTCGATGGGCAGCGCAGGATCGAGCGATGCGATTTGCTCTCGCATCCAGCGTTCCATGGCTGCTGCTGGCAGGCTCGATCTTATGATCACTACCGCGCTTCGATCCCAATCCTCCGCGCGACTTCTGCGCAGCCGGTAGTACTCCGGTTCTTCGCCCGCCGCCAAGCCACCGTTCTTCACGTCTCCGGCAATACCCACGACCGTGTATGGGGGGTCCTGGTCGGCGGGAGCACGGTTTGCAAGATACACTTGCCGGCCCAGCGGGTTTTGTCCTGGAAACATCCGCTCCTCCAACGAGCGGCTTATGACGACAAACCTGCTGGCAGATGAAAGCTCATCATCCGTAAATCCACTACCCGCGATCAACGGAATGTTCAGTGCGCGGAAATACTCCGGCGTGACCCAACGCCATGCCACGTTCCCGCCTGTGCCGGACGCATACGGCGGTTGTCCTTCGACTCGTAATGAAGCATAGATCTGATCGCGGTGGTAGCCACCCGGAGGCAGCGAGTCGCTCATCGCCATGGCATTGACTCCGGGGCCCCAGCGTAAGGTGCGCTGCAATTGCTCGAAGAACGCCATTTGTCGTTCCGCCGTGGGATATGCTGTCTGACCTAGAGAAATTGTTGCCGTCAGCACGTTCTCATAATTCATGCCGAGATTCTGGCGCTGCAGATTCCAAAAGCTGCGGGTTAGCAGCGCTCCGCCGGCCAGCAGAACTAGACTTGCCGCAATCTGGGTGGTGACCAGGAACTGCCGCAACCTCGCACGCTGCATACTCAACGCGCTACGGCTCGTTAAGGCGTTCGCCCGTGCGCGGCTCACGCCGGTTACCAATCCGAATCCGAGCGTGCAAAACAGGCCTATAGACAAACTAAAGATCAAGGCCCGCGCATCGAGCTTGGCTGCGCTTAGAAAAGGCATTCCGCTCGGAGATATCCCGATGAACAGATGCAACAGCGTTGCCGTTAACATTACCCCCGCCAAGGCGCCAATGGCCGACAAGACAAAAGACTCCAGGATAGCCGCTTGCAGCAAACGCAGGCGACTCGCACCGAGTGCGGCGCGAACGGACATTTCGTGCTGGCGGCTGGCACGTCTCGCCGTCAGCAGGCTCGCGACGTTCGCACATGCAATGAGCAACACCGCCATCACCAGTCCCAACAGGATCCATGCTGCTCGATGTACATCATGGAACTGGCGATCGCGTAACGGCCGTACAGCGTAGTGAACCTCCCTCCGAAAAGGCGCTGGCGCCAATCGCAGCGAGTACTCAAACAGCGGTTCGAGTTGTGCCTTTGCTTGTTCGGGAGTCACTCCAGCCTTCAGCCGTGCAAAAGCCCATAAAGGACGGCCTGGATCTGCTCTGCGCTGGGCAGCTACATCCAATGACTCCGGCAACAGCACATCCGCAGCTTGCAGTCGCGGCATCTCGAATTCTTGAGGAAGAACGCCGACGATTTCCGTTGCTGTTCCGTCGATGCGGATAACCTTCCCGGCGATGGAAGGGTCCCGATGGAATCTCGTTCTCCACAGCGCATACGAGATCAGAGCAACTTTCGGCGCGTTTGGTCGATCTTCACTGGGCAGGAAGTTACGCCCGACAACAGGGGTGATCCCGAGAGTCGGCAGAAAGTTGTTCTCAACGCGTGCGCAGTCGAGCCGTACCGGGTCAATCTCGGTTAGATCGCAAGGCTCCACGCCGGTTTCCGACGTCATCGCGACAAAAGGTTTCTGGTTGTCCTGCCACTCGTAGTACGAACCGCCCAGCATGAACTCTTGCGGTTCGATAGGCGCTACAAGGCCTACGGAAACCAACCGGCTTGAGTCGCTATACGGCAACGGTCGAAACAGAATCCTGTCGACAACGGTAAAAACTGCTGAACTTGAGCCGATCCCGAGCATGAGGGTGAGTACGACTGCAATCGAAAACGCAGGGTTATGAAGGACTCCGCGCAGTGCGTATCTGAAATCCTGCGTCATGATCCCGGCCCACCATCCAGGGCGCTGTTGTTCGCACCTTTCGCGCGTTGCGTCAAGGCCGCCAAACTCGATGAGGGCCTGTCGACGCGCATTCGGCTCCGAAACTCCTTCGGCCATCTTGGCCGCGGTCAACTGTTCAAGATGAAACCGAATCTCTTCGTCGATCTCTTTGAGGTTCTTGCGGAACAGGAGATAACGAAACCAAGTCCGCAGCTCGACGATCATGAAGACACCTCCGCCCGCTTGCCGAGGACCTGACTGATGGCCTCCGAAAGTCGATCCCATGATGCTCGTTCTGTCGCGAGTTGCTTCCTGCCAGTGGCAGTCAATTTATAGAACTTTGCACGTCGGTTATTCTCAGAATTTCCCCATTCTGACTTGATCCACCCTTTGTATTCCAATCGATAGAGCGCCGGATAGAGCGAGCCCTGGCCAATCTGAAGCACGTCCATGGAGACCTGCTGGATGCGCTGAGCAATACCCCAGCCATGCATCGGTTCAAGAGCAAGTGTTTGCAGGATCAGCAAATCAAGCGTGCCCTGGAGCAAATCGGTGGGCGTTGGCATGGGCCTTCCCTCGATATTCGACAACAGACTCCCATGTCTCTTGTCGATTGTCAAGGGGAAGCGGGCGAGCATCTGCTTGGGACTCATTTGTTGTGGTGGAGACGAAGTTCTCCGGCGCAGTTTTGAGCCGCTATTGGTTCATCCGCACCTGGCGCAACAGGCCGAGGCGCTCACTGAGGCGCCATCTTTGTCGTTAGTGCTCAGGCATGACACCTTACTCAATCTCTTTCAACCCTGAATGAGATCGGATCAACAGAGTCTCATCTTCAGCATCCCTTAACCCGTCCGTGACACAATTCATCCGCCGGCAAATCCTCTGTTCCGCCGAGCCCGAAATTCGGAGACTTCCATGTCAAAGCTGCGCACTCTCGGCCTTTTCGCCCGGACCCTCTTTTCAGCGCTTCTCTTTTTTGTCCTTTTCGTCTCCTCGCGGCCTGCTTACGCGCAATACCGCGTTCTCGACCGCTGGAAGCTCGACGACGCGGGCGGGTGGGATTACCTTCTCGTCGATTCCCCGGCACACCGGCTCTACATCACGCGTGGCGATCACGTCGACGTTGTCGATACGACTACAGGCAAGCTGACCGGCACGATCTCCGGCCTGCACGGCACACACGGCGTTGCGCTCAACCCCGATGGAAAGCTCGGCTACATCTCTGACGGCGCGGGCAACGCGGTCGTCGTCTTCGATCGCTCGACACTCGGCGCCATCGCAACCATTCCCGCAGGGACAAACCCCGATGCCATCATCTGGGAGCCGGCCACAAAGACCGTCTGGGCTTTCAACGGCCGCAGCCACGACATCTCCGTCATCGACCCCGGCACGCAGAAAGTCATCGCCACAATCCCCGTCCCCGGCAAACCAGAATTCGCCGCTGCTGACGGCAAGGGAACGATCTTCAACAATATCGAAGACAAGAATGAAGTGATCCGCATCGACGCGAAGGCGCGCAAAGTCACAGCCGAGTGGCCAGCTGGCTGCGACTCGCCCTCCGGTCTGGCACTCGACAATGAGGGCCACCGGCTCTTCCCTGTCTGCGACGGCAAGAAGATGTCTGCGATCGACTCGAACACCGGCAAAGTGCTGGCCAATCCCAACATCGGCGACGGCCCCGACGCCGCCGGCTGGAGCGCGGCGCACAAGCTTGCCTTCGCCTCCTGTGGCGAGGGAGTGCTGTCGGTCATCGACTCCGGTTCCGCGGACTACAAGACCGTGCAGAACCTGCCCACGCAGCGCAGCGCCCGCACCATGACATACGACCCAGCCACCGATCGCATCTACCTCGTCGCTGCTGAGTTTGGACCCCGCCCAGCCGCCACCCCTGAAAACCCGCGTCCCCGGCCGCCAATGATTCCCGGCACTTTTACGGTGCTCGTCGTCGGGCGGTAGACTCCGCAAACCTTGGCCCATGGCGCATCTACACTTATTTGCAGACGCGCCATGAGGACGCTGCTTGCAACGACAAAATCGGCGCTTGTGGCCGCGCTCCCCTTCGAGTTGCTGAACTTCTTCGTCGTAGGCCATCCTGCCGGCAAGCATCACGCGCTCGAAGGCTGGTTCGCGGCAGTCACTGCCCAATGGTACGTGGTTCACGCGCCGGGCATCTTCGTGCTTAATTCGATCGAGTTTCTTCGCCACAGGCAAAATCTGGGCGAGCTTGTGCTCTTTCTTAGCGGGTGGAGTGTCACAGCCCTTCTGGTTGCCATCTTCATCTGGCCTGCTCTAATGGTCGTGCGGACTCTCCGGCTGTCCAAGGCTGAAGACTGATCCAGGCTGCTTCTACCCTATGAAACTGGCTCTCGCCATCATCGCGATCCTTATCGTAGCCGTCACTATTTATGCCGACTACAGATGGCGACGCTGGATGGCCGCCCGCCGCCGGGATCGGGACAGGTTGGACCGCTCTCAACTCCCTTAGCCAGAGATGGTTACGTGGCCCGAGGCCGGTCTGAGGCGAACTCGAGCAACTTTCCGTCACGCAAGCCGTTACAATGAGCTAAACGGAGCCGTCCAAAGACTATGCATCGTCTCTTCCCGCAAGCTCTTCGCCGCGCTGCGCATCTCAGGCGCGCTGCCTTCCTCACCACCCTCGCCGCTGCCCTGGTAGTCGCGGCCCCGCTGGCGCATGCCCAGTTCGGAGGGCCCCCAACCACCAAGGTCCAGGACCCCTCGGTGCTCAAGCCCCCTGCCGGCGCCCGTGTGGCAATCGTCGAGTTTGAAGACATGGAGTGCCCCGACTGCGCCAACGCGAACCCACTGCTGAAGGAAGCGGCCGCCAAGTACAACATCCCCTGGGTCCGTCACGACTTTCCACTGCCCTTCCACGCGTGGAGCATGCAGGCCGCTGTCAACGCCCGCTGGTTCGACACGAAGAGCAAGAAGATCGGCGACGAGTATCGCGACGCGGTCTTCGCCAATCAGCCCTCGATCGTGAACCTTGATGGCCTCCGCCAATTCACTGAGAAGTTCGCCGCCGACCGCAAGATTTCGCTTCCATTCGCCATGGACCCTCAGGGCAAGCTCGCCGCCGAAGTCAAGGCTGACTACGCCCTCGGCCAGCGCGTCGGCATCGAGCACACCCCCACCATCTGGGTGGTCACAGCCAACTCAAAAGGCGCACCGTTTGTCGAGGTTGTCGATCGCTCCAAGCTCTTCCAGCTGATCGACCAGGCAATCGCAGACACCAAGGGAACCGGCGGCACCGCCGCGGTCAAAACAGCACAGAAATAGACCAAAAGGCGGGCCGGCTCTCGCTGGATCTAGTTGTCTGAAATCCTTGCGTTGAAAGGGCACGGCTTCACAGCTTGCGGAAAGACTAAGTTTTGAAAGGGCACGGCTTTAGCCGTGCTGCAAGTGCAGCAAGAACAGTATGGCCTTTAGGCCCTGAGGGACGTCTTTGCCAGCTCGGCCCTCGAATCAGCCTTTTTCCGCATCCTGTTCAGCTGTGCCGCAACGAGCGCTAGAGGAAAAAAGGGCTTCAGCCCCGGGGGATTGTGTAAGAGCTTTTGCTGAAAGCTGAGAGCTGAAAGCTAACAGCTGTCTCAGTCCCCCGTCCCGAGTCCCTGTATGTTCACCAGTTCCCCGCTC
>Ga0306920_100016142_pt1 | contig 10267 bp, 9 predicted proteins | sample flu12Cox44000170_FD_204666 | JGI IMG/M metagenome (GOLD analysis project Ga0306920, IMG submission 204666) | Lab enrichment of tropical soil microbial communities from Luquillo Experimental Forest, Puerto Rico - flux4day.12C.oxic.44.000.170 (v2)... | ecosystem: Environmental > Terrestrial >...
AGATCGATAACAAGACCGTCGTCACAGATTCCAAGACCGCCCGCATTGTGGCCGCCGCCGCGGATGGCAACCAGCAGATCGTTATCCCTGCCAAAATTGATAGAGCGAATTACGTCGGCCACATCCGCGCAGCGCGCGATGAGACGCGGCTTCTTGTGGATCATCCCGTTGTACACCTTGCGCGCTTCATCATAGTCCGCGTCGCCCGACTGAATCAGTTTTCCTCTGAGACTTCGTTTTAGTTCGGCGATGGAATTTTCGTTGAGCATGACGAAGTGTTACTGAAACACTCTTAGGGTCAAGGGACTGAGTTTCAGCATTTTCGTTGAGATAACAGCCGCCGCGGCGCTAATATGCCTGCGCATTGACATAGGCGATGTTTGACGCGGAGAGATCCTGGACCAGGCGGGAGTTTTTGAAACTCGCCGGTCGAGTGGGACTTCTAAGCGCGGTGCCAACTCTGGCGAGCGCTGCAACGGCGCTCAACTCCGATACCGTTTGCATCTCAATCCTGCACACAACGGACATCCACGGCCATATTTTGCCGACCTCTGATTACGACGGAAATCCCGATCGCGGCGGCCTCGCGCGTTGCGTTACGCAAATTCGACGATGGCGTCGCCAGAATCCACACTCGATTTTGATCGACATCGGCGACGTGTATCAAGGCACAGAGGTCAGTTTGCGGAACAAAGGCGAGCTGATGATCGATCTGTTTAACTATCTCGGGTACGACGCCTGGGTCATTGGCAATCACGAATTTGATTGGGGAATCGAGGCGTTCCACCAAGCCTTGCAAAGATCGACGATGCCGGTGCTGGCTGTGAACACGGTATTGGAGGGAAAGCCGGCAGGCGAATCTCCGGATGCGAAACACCCGCTCGCAAAGGTCCTGCCATTCATCTTGAAAGAAATCGCCGGGATCAAGCTTGCGATTATCGGGGTCACGACGCCCGGGATGTCGTTTTGGCTTCCGCGCGAATTTACCCGGGGCATCGATTTTCAGCACCCGCTCGAACCCGTTCGTCGCGCGATGGCAAGAGCGAAGAGTGAAGGGGCAGACGCGATTGTGCTGACAGGTCACATGGGACTGAAGCCGCGCACCGGCGGCGATGATTTTGCAAACAGTGTGACCGCATTAACTTCGGAATTTCCGGATGTCGCGGTCTTCATCGCCGGTCATACTCATCAGGCGATTCCGAGTCGCCTAACGAACGGCGTGCTTTTCACGCAGGCGGATCACTTCGGGATTCATGTGGGCCGTGTTGATCTTCTCTTTGATCGGAGTTCGAAAAAGTTGCTCGGTCGTGAAGCAATCTGCGAACTGATGGACAACCGTCTCCATCTCGATGATGTAGTCCTTTCCCGAGTAAAATCGCAGCTCGCGGAATCCGATCCTGCTCTCGCGCACCGGATCGGCGAGTTAGCACAAACCTTGCACGCTCACAGCCGGCCCGGTCAACCCTGCGACATCGAGAGGCTGATCGGCGCAGCAATTAGGGAAGCGTTGCTGGATCGAAACGTCGCTGTTGATGGCGTGATGCACGGCGTGTTCGACGAAAACGCAGACCTCCTCGCCGGCCCGAAAACGGTAAACGACATTTGGAATGTGATTCCTTACGAGAACTACATCGTGACGGCGGAGCTCACATCCGATGAAATCAAAGCTGTGATGGAAGAAGTCTATGCCAGTCACGAACGGCGGAATTTGCTCGGCTTCACAGCGAAACTGGAAGGCCAGGGTGTGGATTACAGAATTACATCGATGACGCTGCACGACGGTCGTCCGCTCGAGCGCAGCAAAAAGTACCTCATTGCGTTCAACAGCTTCGACTCGCGCAGCGCCGGCCATCACTTCATGAAACTGCGCGCGCTTCTCGAAACGCCATCGGCGAACTGCCTGATGCATCCCGTGCAAACGCGCGACGCGCTCATCGATTACTTCCGGCGTCACAAAATCGTGCACGAAATTGCGACGACTGGATAGTTGGCGGCCGTCGCTTAAATCTTTGCAGATTCGTGCTTGAAAAAGTGGCGCGCTCCGCTTGCGTATTTGCCCATGCGCGTATTCGCATTGTCTCTGATTGTTTTGCTCTCGATTGTCGATCTCGCCTGGTCGCAGGGAATTGCCACGCCCTTGGGACAGGCGAGCGCTACGCCATCTACGCAGAGCAGTGGGCTGCCGATGTTTCGCCCGGTGCTAATCGGCCAGGGTCCGACCACGCTGATCAATCGCATTGACGAGCAGGACTTGGTCAGGAAAGGCCAGAAGGATGCGCTGGTCATGTTCCTGTGTGCGGTAAAGAAAGATGGAGGAGTAGAGTGGAGCGCTACGTACGGCGCCACACCCGACTCGGATTTTCTCAAGCAAGAATTGCAGAAGAGGATTTCGCCTGCAGCCAATCCCAAATTTATTCCGGCAGTTCATGATCATCAGTTGGTGGACGCAATTTATTACGGCACGGTCACTTTCCGCGTCGTTAATGGGAAACCGCGGTTGCGCATTTTTTCCAACCAGGAAGCCGGCGAACTGGAGAAGGAACACGACTTCATTGGGCCACAACCCTTTTTCGGAGACGGCTCAGGCTTTACGGGACTCCATTTTCCGCAAATGGAAAGCGGCCGGGTTCAAGTCGATGGCAAGGCGGAACTCAAGATGAAGATCGATGCTATCGGCAATTTGCAGGAGATAAACGTCGTTTCGGAAGAGCCGCCGCTTTTGGGTTTTGGCGATGCGGCTCTGAAGGATTTCCGAGACGCGAAATTCATTCCCGCATTTCGGGATGGCAAACCAGTCGAATGCGAAGTGACATTGCCGGTCTTTTACAAAGCGGCAGGTATTTGAGGCGTATGTGAAGACTGCGGCCTCGTCGACGAAGAAACAGCTTGTTCGTCGTCCATTTTTTCAGCGTAATCCGCTCAGTTGCGCGCGCGACCTCATCGGCACGGAATTGATCTGGGGCGATTGCGCCGGAATCGTCGTCGAGGTGGAAGCATATGCGGCGATTGATGACGAAGCCGCGCACACTTTTACGCGGCCAAGTGCGCGCAGCTTCATCGAGCGGAACAAAGCGGGTGCCGCGTACGTTTATTTTAGTTACGGCAACCATTGGATGTTAAATGTGCTCGTGAAAGGGGAGGCCAATGGCTTTGTTTTGTTTCGTGCGATTGAGCCAAGGCGTGGCATCGAGTTGATGAAGAAACGCCGCTTCACTGACGATCTCCGTCAACTTTGCTCTGGGCCGGGAAAGCTCACGCAAGCACTCGATATTACCGATCGGCATCACGAAATGGATTTATGCGCCGATCCGCGCCGCTGCCTTGTGTGGAATGCAAAGGCGACTTTGGATGTTGTCGCGGATAAACGCATCGGCATCAGCCGTTCCGCGCATTTGCCCTGGCGCTTTACCTTGCGCGGGAGCCCATTCGTCAGCCGAGCCCCGAGGTAGGGGCGATTGACCTCAATCGCTCGTTCTATCGTCCTCTGGACAGGCGGTTCGGGTGAACCGCCCGCTACCTGCATTGACTCAATTCGCCATTCGCCGAGATTCCTCGCTTCAATGAACAAAGCAAAACAGCGCGTATTGCTTGGTATGAGCGGCGGAGTGGACTCCAGCGTCGCGGGCTATTTGCTGCGCAAACAGGGATACGATGTTGTCGGCGTAACGATGAAGGTCTGGCCGCAGGATTGCATCTCGCGCGCCGAAGACAAATGCTGCGGGCCGCAGGCGGTGGCCGATGCGCGAAGCGTGGCGTATGCGCTGGGCTTTCCGCATTACGTCGTTGATGAAGCCGACCAGTTTGAGCGACTCGTGATCGATTATTTCGCCAGTGAATACCAAGCCGGTCGGACGCCAAACCCATGCGTGATGTGCAATGAGAACCTCAAGTTCGGCAATCTCTGGAGCAAGGCGAAGGCGCTCGGCTGCGATTACATCGCCACCGGGCATTATGCGATTATTGAACACGTTGTAGCCGCCGGCGCTGATCGCGGCCGCGTCGATCAGCAGATCGGATTCGAATCTCCCGGGATCACCGACCCCGGCTACAGCTATGCAACGCTTCGCAAGAGTGTCGATCGACGAAAAGATCAATCGTATTTTTTGTTTAGTCTGCGCCAGTCGCAGTTGCGTCATGCAATCATGCCGCTGGGGAGAATGACCAAGTCGCAGATCCGCGACATCGCGCGCTCGTTAGGCCTAAGAGTCGCGGACAAGATTGACAGCCAGGAGATTTGTTTCGTGCCAGGCAACGATTACAAAGTTTTTCTGCGGGCACGCCTGGGCGAAAACGAATTTCATCGCGGCGAGATTTACGATGTCGATGGAAATTTCGTTGGCGAGCACGACGGCATCGAGCTTTACACGATTGGCCAGCGCAAAGGATTGCCCGGCGGTTCGCCGCGTCCGCGTTACGTGGTTGATCTTGATCCGGAAACAAATCGCGTGATCGTGGGCGACGTCGACGATCTGATCGTGGGCGAATTCGAAATCGATCGCGTGAATTGGCACGTTGTAGCCCGCATTGGCGATCCCGGTTCGTCGTTCGAGGCGACAGTAAAAATCCGCTACAATCATCCCGGCACGCTCGCGGCCGTCACGCCACTGGAGAATTATCGCGCTCGCATTCGATTGCACGAGCCGCAGCGCGCGGTCACTCCAGGACAGGCGGCGGTGATTTACGATGGCGATATTGTGCTCGGGGGTGGCTGGATTTGCCGGTCAGCCGTCGGTCATCCCGAGCTCCGAGAGTTTTCGGGGTCGAAGGATCCCGCGATGGTAGCGTAGAGTGATGCCACGGGGCTCCTCGACTTCGCTCGGAATGACTCTGCTGGGACTCAGCACATTTCCAGACGCCGAAACTGCGCGACGCATTTCGAGTGAACTGGTCACAGAAAAGTTCGCGGCATGCGCGAACATTTTGCCTTCGGTTGAATCGATCTATCGCTGGAAAGAGAAAATCGAGAACGCCAATGAAACGCTTGTCATTTTTAAGCTCAGCGAAAATCGACAAGCCGCATTTCAGAAAAAGCTGCGCTCGCTCCATCCATACGAAGTGCCGGAGATAATCTTTGTACAGGTTGCTAGTGGGTTGCCTGAGTATTTGCGCTGGGTTGCAGAGAGCTGCGCTAGCTGACCGCAGCTCGTCGTCTTTTTTGTCCGAGCGCGAAGATTGCTACGCCAATCGCGTTGGCAATCACTGTAACGGTGATGATTTTCGCGGCGAAACTCAACGGGCTTGGAACGTCGATAATCGGATAGACGGTAAAGAAGATCGCGGAAAGCGAGACGGCGGCACCGCAGATCGCAGCGATGCGCAACCAGATCGGCGCGCCTGAACGAATCGCACCCGTACCAAAGATCGGTATCGCGAAAAGCGCGAAGTAAACGATGCCGTAGAAAACATTCGCTGCGTTATCGACCAATTGAAACGCTTCTTGAATTCCGGCGCCGATCTGGCTGGAGATGGCGATCACCAGCGTAATTGCGCCGACAAAAATGATCGAGTTGATCGGCGTCCTGTATCGCGGATGCAGACGCGAGAACCAACCCGGCAGCAAGTGGTCCCAACCCGCGACCATCGGTAATCGCGAGCTGCCGGTCACGTGAACGCTGGTCGAAGAGATTGTGCGCGCGGCCATTAACAAAATTCCGATCGACGCAACGGCACCTGCGATTGGAAAGGAGCGTAGCCCGAGTCGCAACGTTTGCGGCACCGGACCGATGAGATCGATCGGATTGTTGCCGATGAATGCGAGCACCGAGCTTGTGCCGAGAATAAACATCAACGCGATCACGGGCGAAGCGATAACGACGGAACGGCCGATGTCGCGCACGGGTGCGCGCGTTTCGCCCGCGAGGATCGCGACGTATTCAAATCCGCTCAGCGCGCCGATGGCGAGTTTGCTGAAAATATTGAAGCAATAGAAGATCGACATGGTAGGCAACGCGAGTTGCAGCGGGTGATAACTCTTTAATTCGCCGCGGACGAGGGCGAGGAGCGGCAGAAAAATTAGCGCCCCATAAACAACGAGCATGGCAAATGCGCCAACGTTGTGAAGCCATTTGCCCAGGGACAGACCACGGACGCATGCCCAACCGAGGCCACCGACCAATGCCGCGCTGATCAGCGACACGCACCATTTGCTGTTCGGCATCCACCCGGCGGCCGGACCGATTGCGTAAGAAATGTTTGTGGTGGTAAACATGCCGCCGAGCGCGATGACTGTGAGCGACAGCAGCCAGAGATTCCACGCCACGATAAATCCGGCGAACTCGTTGAAGCCGAGCTTCGCCCATTGATAAATGCCGCCCTCGAGCGGCATCAACCGGTTCAAATAGATCACGACCGCAGCCTGTGGAATGTAAAAAAACAAAATCGCGAGCAGCCAAAAGAACAGATGCGCTTGTCCAAGTTTCGCAGCGGCGCCGACCCAGCTTGAGCCGACCACGAAAAGAATCTGTGTCAGGACCAGATCGCGCAGGCCGAGCGGCTTTTTGAGGGCGACGCTGTGTTGTTCAACGTCGCGTTCAGCACGATCGAGCTGGGATATCATGGTGCAAGCGTTAATCCGTTGAAAGCGACACCGGGCATTTTGTCATGTTGAGCGAAGCGAAACATCTCTGATTTGAGAGCAGCGCGGCGAGGGAGCAATGATCAGGGATTCTTCGCTTCGCTCAGAGTGACAATGCCGTTTCTGCCTTAACGCTCTAACGCTTCAACCATTTAACGATTTAACGATCTATTAGTCGTGCTCTTCTTCTGGTCTTTTGGGCGGCGCTGGTTCATTGCGAAATTCGCGGTGTCGAATTTTGCCACCGGCATAGGCGATATAGGCGCCGGACCCCAAGGCGGCTCCGCCGAGCAAGATCGTCGCGATCACGAGTGGCGCAGATGATCTCGGCCATTTGATCGGCACTGCGATAGCGGCCGCGCTCAAAACCGCGAGCGCATAGAAAATCCAAATGAGATCCTCGGCACGATCTTGATGCTCATCCAGCCACCGTTCTCCGTCTTCGTCCGTCATCGACAGGACGCGATCGTATGCTTGCTGGCCAAATTCATAGACCGGCCACGCGGAAATCGAGCTGACAAGAACAAGCACTAATGTGACAATCTGAGCGCGACGACTCTTTAAAACGGCGGTGACAATCAGTCCGATCCAACTAATGAGCAATCCGTAAACTGGCAGTGGATTGAGCAACACATGGACGTATTCTGGCTGACGCAAACCTCGTAGTATCGCGTCGATCACAACGTGGCTTCCCGGTGAGTCGCTAAAATTTGTGCGGCGCTCTTTGCCTTTTCAGCGGGCAAATATTTTTGCCAGTGAGCGATCGTGTAATGCCACCATTCAGTACGCGATCCCCAAAATCCCGCGCGCAGCATTGCGTTCTGCAGCAAACGTACGTGTGCGCGGACTTCAGAAGATGGACCCACGTAACGCCACATTGCAGCAGGTGTGAAATCATCAAAGTCACTCGGCATGCGTACAGGATTGTTCCACGAGTCAACTAAAGTGGCATCAACGGCGATGCCCCAACTATGCAGCGACCCCGCGCCCGTTCCAGGATCGGCAACGTAATCACTGTTGTGTGAGGCTTCCCAAAGTTTCGCCTGCACGGTCACTGGGCGATACGCGTCCCAGATTTTCAGGCCATATTGATAGCGCCGCAGAAAGGCCTGCGCCCTGGCCAAAGCTGAGGCCACCTCCCGGCGAGCGAGCGCGCGCATTCCGTGGGGATAGAGCGGTTGCCCCAGCAGATTGTTTCGCCCCGCATAGCGCAACTCAACGACGATTGTCGGATCAACTGATCGGACATCGACAAACGAGTCGCCGGCATTTGCGTCCATTGACGCCAGCGCCGTTGCCATTCCAGCAAGCAAAGGAATGTAAACGCTAAAGGATCGCATTTGCCTTTTTGGGTTAGTACGCTGCCACTGCTTGAGGAGTGTCAGTTTTTGCCAGCCGTTCGAGCAGAAGGCGAGCACTATCTTCGGGGACCGCGAAACGCAATTCCATGTTCGAGGTGCCTTGTCTTTGGACTTCCGGTGTCTGAGAGTAGAGCAACAGTTGCGAGTCCGGCAAACGCAGCCATTGCTGCGGATTGTCGTGCAAACTTCGGGCGAGATCGGCTGCGTTTTTTGTCGAATTCACTTTTATAAGCACTCTGGCTTTTACTGGGGTTTGCAGGTTCACAGCAAGGCCGAGCAATTGTGAAGCGTTGAGCAGTTCAGGGGTAAAAATGGGGTGGAAAACACGCGAGAGGTCGGGTGGATCGCGGGAAATAATTCGCAGCGCACTGTCACGATCGAGTGCTTGGAAACGATCGAATAGCTGACCAGTTATTTTCAGATCCGGTTTCATTCCGAGGCGCACGAGCACCAGTTCATCTACTTCAATAGGCGTTCCGACAGCCAGGGTCGCCGGCCCCACCCGGGCGATGGCCAAACCAGGCCTGCCTGCCGCAGCCCCTGGCTCGTCATTTCTCGGCGGAGGCGGCTCGGCCGAGGCGGGCTGTCGTTCCCAAACCGGCAAGCCGCTAATGGATCGTTTTTGAAAAGCTTTATCGTTGCTGATTTCACGAATGATTTTGGAAAGGCTACGGCGGCTTTCAACAAGGTTAAACTCTCGAGTCTCTCCGGTTTCACTCGTGGTGAGCGCACGGGTGACGCGGACTGCGTCTCGGGATAGCTTCAATCCTGGAACCGACGCGGCTGCGCCGATTAATCTCGGCCAAAGCTTTGGCTGGTCGTTAGGCCAGCGTTTAGAGAGGTTCGCGCGCTCAAACTGGTCGGTGTTGATCGACACGATAGTGTCGGTTTCTTGCGGCAGCCATTCGCGCCCTCGCGGAGACTGGAAAACAACCAGCAGCGTGAGCGCGAGCAGGACGAGCACCGAGAAGCCGCTGAAGTAAAACTTCCGTAGCTCCTGTTTGTCGATTTGGCTGGAGAGGGCGCGCAACTCTGTGCGGTGCTGCAAAAGTTGATCCACCGCCTCCCGGCGGCGATGCGCTTTGGCCAGGAGCTGCGGCGCATTTGGAGGTGCAACTCCCTTTTCAGCAAGATGGCGGCCGATGCTCAAATAGGCGGGATTCTTTCGTTCTTCGACCGTCTGGTGGTGTGTCCGCGCGTCGCGCGCTGCTTCTTGTTGCGCGCGGACGTTATCATTCAATTTTCGGTCGCGTGCTTCGAATTCGCTTCGCGTTCGCGCTATATTTTTTTCTACCGCAGAAAGCTCCGCCTCGGCCGCGTTCAGCTTCTCCCTGGCCAGACGCACTGCATCTGCGCTGCCCAGGCGCGCCCGAACAAGTTCTGCGCGCTTTTCCGGAAGACGCGCTCGCCGCGCCATGATACTGGCGGATCGTGTTTCCAGGTCCGCAGGCGCTGGATTAAGCGCATGCAGATCGGAGAGCTCTTTCAAGAGATCGCGATCCGCAGCTTCGCTCTCGTGAATGCGCCGCTCCACCGCGGCCAGCTCGCGCTCGCACACATCGACATTGTTCTTCGCTTGATTGCGCTTTTGGAGAAGCGGCTTCTTCTCCGCTTCCAGTCTCGCAATTGCCTCAGCCTGTTCGCGGGCATTTTGCTGCCGTTCTTCTTCGATCCTTTTTATTCCTTCTTCGATCCGCGCGATTCGAAGTGCGACTTCTTTTTGCTCTTGCTCGAGCTTTTTAAGTGCCACGATCTCGTTGCGCAATTCTGGAAAATTAGCCGCTTGCGCAGTGCCTTCCCGTCCAAGGTTGATTTCACTTTTTTGTAGAAGACGCTTCTCGTGGCGAAGTGCCATGCGCGTTCGTTGGCGCCTGATCTTCAATCCGATCTCGCGAAACCCTGTTCGGATGAAACTCACGAAATAAAGCTATACGAATGGACAGCGGGAAAAAGAAATTTCGCCCCCATCAGTCCCATGGGCCACATGAGACCCGGTGCGGCATACGAGTTTATTCTTCCGACTCCGCCAATTTGGCCAGCACGCTGAAATCCTCCAGTGTAGTGGTGTCGCCAGTGACTTTTGCACCGCCCGCGATCTCCTTGAGCAGTCGCCGCATGATTTTGCCGCTGCGCGTTTTTGGGAGCGCTTCGGCGAAGCGCACTTCATCTGGTTTCGCGATGGCGCCAATATGCGCGCCGACGTGATCGCGTAATTCATCCTTTAGTTTGCGACTGGCATCGACTTCTGTTTTCAATGTCACAAATGCGACCACCCCCTGGCCTTTTAGTTCGTCCGGCCTGCCAACCACCGCCGCTTCGGCTACTCGCGGAT
>Ga0306920_100016143_pt1 | contig 10267 bp, 9 predicted proteins | sample flu12Cox44000170_FD_204666 | JGI IMG/M metagenome (GOLD analysis project Ga0306920, IMG submission 204666) | Lab enrichment of tropical soil microbial communities from Luquillo Experimental Forest, Puerto Rico - flux4day.12C.oxic.44.000.170 (v2)... | ecosystem: Environmental > Terrestrial >...
AAATGGACTCGATTTCGTCGTTCCTTCCAGTCTCCACGTACCAACAAAGAAATCCTGCTTCTTAAGCTCTGGGCTGGGGCTGGCCGCCTCCCGGGCGGATTGTGCGACCACGAAGTTTGCCCCGAACACGGTTATGAAAAGAAATGCCGCTGAACCGAGTTTCATTGATCTACCCCTTCCTTATGGCTATGGCTCGGACGCACTCTAGCCGTGAGTTGCTATGTGCACGATAACGTGCGTGATTAGCGTAACTGCACCAAGCAGAATTCCCGCAGCGACCGTTCTTCGCTTGCGCCAAAGCACGACCGCGGTAACAAGGAAAATCGTTTCCGGAATTCCAAGCAACGCTAGCCATTGTGCCCATGCTCTTTGGTTCAACTGCCACTCGGGAACAAAACGTGACGACAGCATCGAGAGACCGAAGATACAAGCAGCCAGGACGCCAGCAGAAATGACCACTCCTGATGCTAATCCGGCCGCCTTTCTGGCCATGCCCTTCGGCGTCCGCTCTCCCTCTCTAGCGGCGCGCTTCGCGAGCCAGGCTCTCAGGGCCCGCGGAACGGCGAGCTTGAAAATCGCTATCATGCTTCCGAGCGCCCACAACACTGCGGCCCAATCGCTCTCGACAAAATCCAGTTCCCGGAGCATCGCATTGCCCCAGCATCGACTGTGTGGCGGCAAATGTCGAACCACCGCCTCCAACAGCTTTGAAGCGATTCTGCGAGCTCCTAACGTCAACTCTTCACCCCACCTAGAACTATGCGCGCCACTCGGCCGGTGCTACGTCCTACCACGTGCTCTCGCGCGAACCCGAGACCATTCGGTGTAAGCCGGTAAAGGTGCCGAGGCGGCTTGCCGGGCTCTACATTCTCCCAAGAGGTCTCCAGCAGGTCGTGTTCGGTAAGTCGCATAAGAATTGGATACAGAGTGCCCGACTTCAACCCGGTGCTTCGGCTGATGTCATATCCATATCTCCAGTCCTTTGGACCTTCCAGAAAAGCATCGAGAACCTGTAAGGTTTGTGGCGAAAGTCGCAGGCGCAGTTTCATGCTACAAAGTCTACATATATAGACTTAATCCGTCAACGCGGTTTACGAACGAAAAGGCCAGGGGACCCACTAGCACTCGAGCTCAACAAAGATCCAACGAGGGAATCGAGTTCAGGCAGGCAGCCGCATTTTCCGAAGCAGCTGATTGAAGCGCGGATCAGAGCGAAGATCATCAAGCAGAGGATCGACTCTTATCCACATCACCCAGACGGTTTTGCCTTCCAGGGATGTCTCCAGCCAGTTGAAAGCAGCTTCTTTATTGCCGAGCCGAAGTTCATCTACGGCGATAAAGTACGACGCCGACGGCTGCTCTTTGTTCGCGGTTAATCGCTGAAGATCTGTCTCGCAAAAGCGCTTCCAATCTCGGTTCTCATATGCTTCTCGAAGCAAAGAAATACTCTTCGCATCCCAGCCGTCGAGAGGCGCATTGAGAAGCGCGAGTTGCATGGCGCGCGCCTGATCGCCCCTCTTCTCCGCAATCCAGCTCAGCCAATTATTGACTACGCTGGCATGCGAATCTAATTCGGCTGCACGATCCAATTGCTCGATCGCTTCGTCATACTTACGCGCTAAATACAAGGCCCTGCCTAACTCTCGATTCATAAAAAAGGAAAGCGGATCAAGCTCTCGCGCGCGCCGAGCCTCTGCCACCGCATCGTCGACCCGACCGACAGCCTGCAAATACGCGGCGTAACGATTGTGTACAATTGCGCTCCCTGGACTGAACTGCAAACCCATCTTCATTTGCCGCTCCGCTTCAGCCCAATTCCAGTTCCATTGCGCTTCGAACAGCCCAAGCGCCGCGTGCGCCTCCCCGAGCCCGGGGTCCAATTCGAGTGCATGCCGAAGGGCCTCAGAAGCTTCGGCTTGTGTTTGGCTCATAGGAGCAACATCCATAGCCGTGAGAGTTTGCAAAGCCTCAGCCAGTCCCGCGTAGGCGAGTGGGAATTTTGGATCCTGCCCGATGGATTTGCGGAAATAGCTGACGCTCAGTGCTGCAGAGCCAGGAGTGCGCTTATCGAAAAAGTACCATCCCTTTAAGTAGTCCTCATAGGCCTCGGCATTTCGCGGCCGCAGCTTAAGCGCGCCAGGCGCCTCCGACGGCGACACGTGCAGGGACACCTGCTCTGCCACTTGTCTTGCGATGCTGGTTTGCATCTCCACAATGTCCGTTATTTCGCTTTCATAGGTCTGCGCCCAGCGATGCTGATCGGTTTTCGCCTCGATCAGCTGCGCACGCACCCTCACTCGGTTTCCCGACAGGCTTAGCGACCCTTCGAGTACTCCATCGACCTGGAGCTCCCGGGCAATCGTTGCGAGTGGCTTGCGAGTGCCGCGGTAAGCCAGAGCTGAAGTACGGGAGATCACCCGCAATCCCTTGAAGCCAGCCAAGTCGGTTATCAATTCATCGCTCATGCCGTCGGCTAGGTAGTCTTGCGCGGGATCGCCTGAAAGGTTTTCAAATGGCAACACCACGAGCGAATGGATTTGACCGCCAGGACTGGACCTGAGTCTCGCGACGCTGGCAACGACAATTCCAGTGATTGCGGCTGCCAGGAGAACCGGTAACCACAGCGCCGCCCGATAACGGTGCGTCGCCAGACTGTCTCGCGCACCGGGCAAGTTGAGCAGCTTGCGCGAATCCGGTTCGCGGGTCTCTTCCATATCCTGTCGTCCGCCATTCCACCAGGTGTCAATTTCCCCTGTGTAGGCATACACGGAAGCCTGTTTTTTATGGACTTTCCGGTGAACCGGGAGACCCTCAGCTTCCCAACGGCGGACGGTGCGCTCGTCACGCCTCAGATAAGAGGCAATTTCCTTCCAGGAGTCCAGTCGATGACCGAAGCGCTCAGGCAAGCCGTTCGGTAGCTGGGGCTTACTTGCACCCATGAGAGAGCCTTACGGGGACGTAAAGTTGTCGAATTTTAACACAAGAATAGCCCTCATTCCAGGTACGTCGCCCTCCCTGCCCTCCCTGAGGCTGGCAGACACGGGCAAACGCGGACATCTCCTTTCCGCCCGTGTTTGTCTGTTGCACTATGCCTCCGTCCCGTCTAGCTTCGCCGCATTAACAGGTCCACAAACCATCAGCAGAGTTGACACACGGGTCATATTCCCCTGGGCTGTGGCCCGAAATCGAAGGAGATCCGCAATGCGTGATGAGAGTTGCAGTCCGTGGAAAAAATTTCAAGAGACGTGGCTTAGCCGCAGAAGTCTGATCCGCGGAGCGGCCGGCGCGGCTCTGGGAGCTGGTCTGTTGCGCCCCAGACTCACTTACGCCAATGGCGACGATGACAGTGAAGACGGCGCGTGTCTAGCCCCCAAGGCCATACCCGGAGGTGTCTTTGCGCTGAAGCCTTTCGGGATCTTCGTTCACCACAATCCGCTAAATCCCGCCACACCTCTGGCAAATATCAACGATCCCTCGCAGATTACGGACTTCGACGGTTTCGTAGGGCTTACACACATCCGCGGCGGCGGAACCGGAACTGACACAATGAGTGGAGCCAGTTCGCCGCTCGCGTTTCAGGCAGACATGGGGTTTAGCAAGGGCAAATTCATCGGCATCGATGGTCGCGAACATAAAGCCACGTTCGCCTTTGTTTGACTTGACCTGTACACCGGTCCGGTTGGATCGGCCGCCCTCACTCAGCAGATCCATGACTATAACGTGCACGTAGATCGCAACAACGTATTCTGGATGATCGGCGTAAAGCACGATGCCGTGGAGGTTGATTTCGAGAACGGACGTGCAAGTCTCAGCGTTCGCGATCTGGACGTATACGATGACCATGACCTTGCCAATTCCCTGACACAGGGGTTGGGGATTCCTACCCCGCCGATCCCCGGCGTCTTCCCCGTGCGGGCGAAGATTTCCTTCGATGTGGAATGGGGGGGAATTCTCGGGACCGCGCAAATTGAAAATAACTCTCAACATTTCAAAGGCAATTTCCTAAGCACCGGCGCCACGATCGTGTGGTCCGCCGAGCAGGAGGGCTTCCGATTCCAGTCGGACTCCCCGGCAGACCCTAAAGCCAATCTGATCTCAGTGCTGGGCCGCGAAAAAAACGGCGCCTTCTTCACGTAATGGCGCGCTTATTGAACGCTGGACACGCATCGAGGCCGCTTAGGCAATTCGCGTACGCGATGGACTCTCGACCACCATCAGTTCTTTCTGGTCTAAAGGACCGTAGGGTCGTTGAGAGGCTCGAGCCAGTTTGACCAACTGTCAATCGGGGCTGCACGCAAAACCCGCGCGAAAGCAAGGACGATTCCCTGTGATCAAGATTCCCCAACGAACTTGCACCTGGCTTATTATCCTGTGGTCTTTCATCGCGATTTCAGCTTGGGGCCAAAACGAGAGCCCACAAGTGGGACGCGAGGTGGCCATTTCCGTTCATCTGCAGGATGGCGAAGAGTTCACTACACCCATTCGGCAGCTGATCCAGTACGGCGCCCAGCTTTTCAACGCCAAATTCACAGTGCAAGAAGGCGCGGGGCGTCCATTTTCAAAGGGCACAGGAGCTGCCATTTCCGATCCCAGCTCACCCCTGCTATTTCCCAGGAATTTTGATCGTCTCTCAGCGCCCGAAGCCAACGCCTGCTCCGGTTGTCACAATGTGCCGATTTCCGGGGCTGGTGGCGACCGCGTAACCGAGGTCTTCGTCCTAGCGCAGCGCTTTGATCATTTGACCTTCGATCACGGCGATGGGATTACCACGCGTGGCTCTGTCGACGAATCCGGGAAATTCGTCACCATGGGGAGCGCCACGAACGACCGGAAAACCATCGGAATGAACGGCTCAGGATTCATCGAGATGTTGGCGCGTCAGATGACCGCCGAGTTGCAGGCCGAGCGCGATGCCACGGCCCCGGGTGCGAGTCGGGCTCTGGTTACGAAAGGGGTTTCGTTTGGGCTACTCACGCACAATGCAGACGGCACCTGGAATACGTCTCACGTCGAAGGCTTGCCCGCGGCAAGCTTGTCGAGCAGCGGCGCGACGCCTCCGAGTCTGATCATCCGACCACTCCACCAGGCCGGCAATGTCGTTTCAATCAGGCAGTTCAGCAACAACGCCTTCAACCATCACCACGGCATGCAGTCCGAGGAACGTTTCGGGTTCAACACCGACCCGGACGGCGATGGAATCACTAACGAGTTGACGGTCGCCGATTTGACCGCGGTTTCCGTGTTCCAAGCCACGCTGGCCGTTCCCGGTCGCGTCATCCCCAATGATCCTGCGATCGAGCGTGCAGTTCTGAAAGGCGAGCACTTGTTCGACAGAATCGGCTGCAATAGTTGCCACGTCGACGCCCTACCGCTTACCGCCAATAACAATCCAGGCCTACCCGGCCAGCCCGGCTGGATCTATTTCGAGCCCAATCCCTACAATCCTGCCGCAGGTCCCAATTCACCGAACTTGCTATGCCTAAAGCCTTCGAACTGCGCGCTCGGCGCGGCTAACTACACTTCCCTTCCTTTCAGCGCTCCAGCCCTCGCCGTGGACCTGACAAGCGAGGGGCTCCCGCGGCCGCGCCTGCGAGCGCGCGATGGTGTGGTCATGGTGCCGGCGTACACTGACCTCAAGCTCCACGATATCAGTGCGACGAGCGATCCTCACACCGATCCCGAGTGCGAGCCGCTGGACCAAAACCAGCCAACCGGTTCGCTTGGCTTCTTCGCTGGCAATTGCAAGTTCATTACCCGGAAACTCTGGGGCTTTTACAACCAGGGTGGCGCGTTCATGCATCACGGCAAATTCACCACAGCGAGAGAGGCGGTCGAAGCGCACGACGGCGAGGCTCTTCCTCAACGCAAAGCTTTCGACGCCCTGCCAGCAGACCTACAAAACGATCTGATCGAGTTCTTGAAGTCGCTACAGGTTCTGCCCCCGGGCTCGAAGTCGCTCGTAATAGACGACCACGGCAACCAAAAAGATTGGCCACCTTCGGCCGAGGCTCCAAGAGATTAGCCCGAGGGCAGGTCTCGACGCCGTTAGGCCGCGAGTTAGTTGCGTCTTTATACGTCCACGCCGTCTCCAAGGATTTCCTCGATGCTCATTGCTTCTTGGGTCAGGCAAGCTCCGGACTAATGCGCCCGTGACTTTCCAGCAAGACTAATTCCACGTAATGCCTGCGGTCGTGATTTGAGTCGCACCGCTCGGGGGACATTCGTTTGGACAAAACCTGCTAACTGACGCCAGGGACACGAGTTAATGGATTTTGAGTGCCGTGTTTAACAGCCGAGCGCTCTACCTTCGAGCCACCTCTCGCCACATGACTCCAGGGCTCGGAGGATCACAATCGTTCAAGACAGAAGGGCCGGTGCGGGAAGATCATGATGATGCGACCACCCGATTTGAGGTCAGCTTAGTTAGCATCAAGAAGTTGACTAATATGGAGTGTCTCTCCGCTCGGTGGCGAAGCATTCCGTAAACGACTAACTGCGCGTTCGACTGGCACCAGTATTCGGAGGGAAAGCGCATGGTGATTTGGGCCGGTTGCGGACTTTGCGCGCAGAAAAGAAGCTTTCACAGCGCGATATTGAGAGGCGCACGGGCCTGCAGCGCTGGTACATCTCAAAGGTGGAAAACGGCTACATAGTTCCCACAGTGGAGACTCTGGAGGAGATGGCGGGAGCGCTAGGAGTACAGCTTTACAGGCTCTTCTACGATGGCGAAGCTCCTCCGAAGCTTCGAAATCTCCCCAATCGCAAAACATGCGATGACATTGCATAGGGAAGCTCCGGCAAAAACATCCGGATTTCAGCGCTGGCCCGCCGCGTCCAGAAGGTTTCGCCGCACGGCACTTACGTTGAGGGCCTGCGCGAACACGATCACTAAAAGATACGCAAACACGAAATCGCAATACCAGGCGAGGTCTGCGCGCCGATGGTTTGCGAAAGTCGACGCGCGTGTAATGCACCCAGGCGCATAGCTGAAGCCCGCTAGCAAGTTTACGATTGCCAAAAGTTCTTGCAGCTACAGCGGGTGATTAATCCCAGGACGAATCAAACTGTGGCTACAAAAGAAGCATTTCGTCGCCAAACGGCGGGCGGGGCGCCCGTAATGCGATGAATCCACCTCGTCATGTGCGCTTGGTCCGCAAAGCCCGTGTCCACTGCAATTTTGCAAAGGCAGTCAGAACCCCTCGTGATGCGCAACCAAGCCGCACGGGCTCGCAACTCTGCGCGTAAAACCGACGGTGCGATGCTGTACGCTGCCGCGAATCCTCGAGACACCGTTTCCCGCGCTAGCCCATTTCTTTCGGCCCAAGCGCCAATCTCCGTCGAAGTATTCTTTGCCAACTCAGCCAGCAACAAGTCAGGCCAATCATTTTTTTCCCCCGGAGAGGGCGAGGAGTTTTCTCGGAGAGCACTCTTTAGCAGATGAAGTTCCTGGTGAAGCACGCCATTCCATCGGGACTGCTCTACGGAGTTGCCGTCTACATCGTTATGCGTTACATCGTGCTGCCCATCTCCGCTTATCACGTAAAAATTGCGCTTCCACCAGTGGCGGACCTCATTAAGGATGTCGCCATACACATGTTCATGGTCGGGTTGCCGATTTCACTGATGGTGCGCAAGTATTCGGACTAACGCGACTTTGGACCGTCTTTCAATCAGTTTGATCAAGTCAAGCGATGCCCCAATTACGCATTTCGACAATCGCGGGCTGGGTCCCATGGCTCGATTAGTCTGGCGGTTTCATTGCAACCCTGTGGCCCGTCCAATGATATCGAAGGGCACGCCCCAATCGACAAGGATAGTGGGGCAGCCCGCTCGCGTTATCCCGTCAACGTGCAGATCCCAAATGATAGTCATCTCGGGCATAGGTCGACCGTGTTAGATTGTCAGCACGATACTCGTGATGCGCGCGACAAGCTTGCTTTTGATGACGCTGTTCCTCAGCCTTGTAAGGCCTGCGTCGTTGCGGGCACAGGAATGCCAGAATTGGTGGGAGAGCCTGGCGCAGGGTTTCTTACCCCGACAACCAGACGAGAATTTTCTCAAACAACTTGTTAGCTGGACCCCTCAGCAATACCACTCGGATATTTCTCAAAAAGAACGCCAACATTGGGCGGAACAGTTCGGAGCCAGCATCGTTGTTGACCCAGAAACCGAGCGGCGACTCCAAGCAGCGCTTACCCGGTTCTATGAAGCCGGAGATCGGCTATATGGGGTGCGCTTTGACCCGGCTGATGTGGCAATCGTCAACAAGGCTGATGCGAACGCATTTGCTACCGGATCGCTGGTCTTCCTGCACGAAGGTCTGCTGCTGTATTACCTAGACCCTTTACAGTATTTGTCCCGGATCGGCCAAAATTCCCAAAGTCTCGCACGGGATCAGTACGACCTTTTAACAAACACCTTTAACTGGCGTGACGATTGGAACAGCATCTACTACGTGTTGGCACACGAGGCATCTCACAACCTGATGGGTCATCGTGACCAGCAGATTGTTGCGGACGTGCAACAAATGCTCGGCGACTATCGTGAACAAGTGACGGAGCGTCGTAAGAACTTGGCTGAGGGAAAGGGCGGGATGAGAGTGAGACGCTCGCGATCAACATCGCGATTCCTAGCCTCGTTCAACCAAGGCGAAAGGCGCCGCGAGATGGAATCTGAAGCTGATCTGGTGGCATTGACCTTACTGAAACAAAGTGGCATGGACCCCCAGATTGGTCTTATCGGAGGGGAGAGACTTGCGATGCTGGCTGGCTACGGCGTTCCCGGGGATTTCCAAGCGAGCCCGGCATATTCGCTGTGCTCGACGCACCCGGATTGGACCGCACGGATAGACGCCATGCAGACCAATCTGAGTTGTATGCAATCCACAGGACGCCTGTGTCAGCAACACGTGGCTTATCCAGTCGATACAACTTTTCCAGAGTTAAAGGAAGCCCTTGCCAAACTACAAGGCTATGATGCCGAAACACTTAACTTTGCGGAAGGCGACAGTTCACTGGAAAATGGCGTGACGTATGAGGTTTTGATTGAGGTCAATCCTGCGGACGCCGAATTGAAGATCGATGACATCGATGTACGCAGCGATGCAGTTCAGTTGCTGGCAGGTCCGCACCAAATGATCGCAAAGAAGCCAGGTTACCAGCAGCGGGCAATTTCATTTGTTGTTTTTCCGGATGTGAAATCGAAGCTGCAGGTGAAGTTGAAGAAGCAATAGTCTACGCAAAGCGTGTTTTGCGACGCACCCTGGTAGGGCGAAGCGGAGTTGAAGCCTGGACCGTTTGGTCCTGGCTTGGTAATTGTTTGGAGCTTAAAGGCCATACCGAACTGAGGAAGAACGCGCGAGAGCTGGGTGAGTGGTGAAAACCCTGCTGCTCTGGTCGCGGTCTCCTGGTTTGAAGGATTGCGGGCTGCCAACTTCGTCTAAGTCGGTTGTACTCTGTCGCTTCTCCATTTGGGCCAGAAACGAAAGGACCTCTCAATGTCAGAGTTTGAGCATGTCGTAGTTGGAGTCCAGGACCGCATTCTCACCATCCGCCTAGACAGGCCGGACAAGAAGAACGCGCTTACCTTCACGATGTACAACGCGATGACCGACGCGCTGGTGAAGGCGGATAGCGATCCCCGCGTGCGCGTTGTGCTGATCACCGGAACGCCGGATTGCTTCACTGCCGGCAACGATCTGGCGGACTTTGCTTCCGCCAAACCAGGGCAGGTGTCTCCCGCTATCCGCTACCTAGAGACCCTGGCGGCTCTGGCGAAGCCGGTGGTTGCTGCAGTTGGCGGAGTAGCCATCGGCATCGGCACAACAATGCTGCTGCACTGCGATCTGGTGTACGCCGCTGCGGGCGCACGCTTTCAGCTTCCGTTCGTGAACCTGGGTTTGTGCCCGGAAGCCGCCTCTAGCACTATTTTGCCTGCTTTGATGGGCATTCACCGCGCTGCCGAACTGCTCCTCTTTGGCGAACCCTTCGGCGCGGAAGCGGCGCGCGAGCTGGGGATTGTGAATCAAGTGGTTGCCGACGCGGACCTACTGGCAACGACAACTGCAAAGGCACACCAGCTGTCGCAAAAGCCCCCGGCAGCGCTGCGCACCACGAAGATGCTTCTCAAATGCGGTCAGGCTGAACCCGTCAAGCAAGCGATGTCCCGTGAAAGCGAGCAATTCGCGGGATTGTTGCAAGGCCCTGAGGCGAAAGAGGCGATGACTGCATTTATGGAGCGCCGCAAACCGGATTTTTCGAGGTTCTGA
>Ga0306920_100016144_pt1 | contig 10267 bp, 12 predicted proteins | sample flu12Cox44000170_FD_204666 | JGI IMG/M metagenome (GOLD analysis project Ga0306920, IMG submission 204666) | Lab enrichment of tropical soil microbial communities from Luquillo Experimental Forest, Puerto Rico - flux4day.12C.oxic.44.000.170 (v2)... | ecosystem: Environmental > Terrestrial >...
CTTCGCTACTGGCTCCTGGAAACCCTGCGCCAGTACGGCCAGCAGCGCTTGCGCGAGCTCGGCGAAGAAGTCGCGATGCAGCAGCGGCATCTCGCCTGGATCTGCGCCCTTGCCCGGTCGACCGGCACCTGGGATGACAGGCAGGTCGAGTCGTTCGCGCGCATGTCTGACGAACGAGACAACCTCTGGGCAGCACTCTACTTCTGCTCACGGGAGCCTGCCGAGGTGGCCGCGGGTGCCCAGGCCGCATGGCACATGATGACCTTCTGGGCGTGCCGCGGGCCATTTAGCGGCGTGCGGCGAGTACTCACCTCCCTGGCGGAGACCGCGCCGCAGCGCTCCCTTGCCCGGGCGCAGCTGCTCTGGGTGGCGGCGGTCATGGCTCACCGGGAGAACGACTACGGCGCCTGCGCAGCGCTATGCGAAGCGAGCCTCCAAATAGGGACCGAACTGAGGGACGTTGAGCTGGTGGCCTGGTCGCTGCTCGTCGGAGCCATTCCCCTGTGGGCCGCCGGCGACCTGGCCGGTGCGACGCAGCGGCTCGAGTCAGCGCTGACCCTGGCCGAACTGATGCAGGTCAAGCATGTCGAGCTGGATGCCAGGAGCACCCTCTGCGGCATCCTCACCGCCGCCGGGGAGCTGGATCATGCCATCGAGCTCGGTGAACGCAGCCTGGCGATCAGCAAGGGCCTCGGCGAGCTCTGGGTACGCGGATTCGCGCTGAACTACCTGGGCCAGGCGACCTGGCTGCGCGGCGACAGGCCGCGCGGCGAGGCCCTTGCGCGCGAGGCGGCGGCCTGCAAGCACGCGCTTGACGACCGCAACGGCCTGGCCATCGTGCTCGAAACCCTAGCCTGGATGGCGGCCGAACTCGGCCGGCATGAGCGCGCCGCCTGCCTGCTTGGTGCCGCCGAACGGGTACGCCACGAGACCTCCCAGACGCTCATTGAATTGTTCCGCACGCAACATGACCGATCCGAATCGATTGCTGTCCAAGGGCTTGGCCGCAAGACGTTTGAGGCCGCCTTCGCCCGCGGCCGCGCCATGACGATCAGCGATGGTGCCGCCTTCGCTGTGGAAGGCAAACAGCGGCCGAAGCCGCCGCCCGTTGCCGTGACCGAACGGCCTCTCGAACTCACCCGCAGGGAGCTGGAAATCGCCCAGCTTGCCGCCGGCGGCCTCACCAACAAGCAGATCGCGGCCAGGTTGTTCCTGTCTCAGCGCACCGTTGAGACACACATCACCAACATTCTCAACAAGCTGGGCCTGGACTCCAGGATCCAGCTCGGCCGCTGGATGAGCGATCTGACCGGGACCGGGACGAGCACGAGTGAAGAGCCGTCCCGCGACGGTCGTCCAGGCAGGCCATGAACTTGCCGAACCCGAGCGGTAACGTCATGCCACAGCAAGGCACGGTGATCACGGTTCACCGCACCGTTGCACGCGGTGGCCGGCCGGCGGAGTCGTGATGACGGCCGGTCATTGGCCAGTACGCCCGTCGATGCACTCGCGCAGAAGGTCGGCATGACCGGCATGCCGCGCATACTCCTCGATCACATGGACCAGCACGTCCCGGATGGCCACGGTGCCGTCGCCGTGCGGCACCTCGCCGCCCAGCCTGCCCTCCGCGAGCGCATCGAGCCAGTCGTCCGCCCGGGCAATCTCGGCCTTCCAGGCGGCGAAGGCGTCCTGAACGACGCCGGGGTCAGCGACCGCGCCCGTGAAATCCCAATCCGGATCGTCCTCGCGCTGATACAGGCGGGGGGCGTCGGTCCGGCCTTGCAACACGCGCTGGAACCAGTGGTTTTCCACCTGAGCAAGGTGACGGATCAGGCCGAGCAAGCTCAAGGTGCTGGGTGGTACCGAGCGAGCGGCGAGCTGGCCGGCGTCCAGCCCGTCGCACTTCATCTCGACAGTCAGCCGGTAATTGCCGAGGTACTCCCGGTAGGTCGCCTTTTCGCCGACGGGATTGCCATACGTCCTCGGATCATCCTTCGGGGCGGTCCACATGTCACTCATGCGCCAAGCCAATCCCAGGATGGCTTACCCGGCAAACAGCGTGGAGACGGCGGAGTGCGACAATCGGCGCATGCCGGAACGGCTTGAGGTGCAGCGGGCGGTGGCCGCCCCAGCGGACGAGATCTTCGCCCTGCTTACCGATCCCCGTGGGCATGTTGCCATCGACAGTTCCGGGATGTTGATGGCGGCCAGCGGAGGCATCGTCGCCAAGGTCGCAGACACCTTCGTCGTGCACATGGACCGGGAAGCGCTCAACGACTATCCCCTCGGGCTTTACGACGTCACCGTCGAGATCGTCACGTTCGAGCCGGACCGGGAGATTGCCTGGACCGTGCATGGCCAGCTGGACCTCGGCCACATGTATGGCTACCGGCTGGAGCCCATCGAGGAGGGCACGCTCGTGACGTCTTACTACGACTGGTCGGGCGCCGAGCAGGCCTGGAAGGATGCCGCCATCTTCCCGGTGATCCCCGAAAGCTCACTGCGGGCCACGCTGGGGATCCTGGCCCGCACTGTCGCCCCCGGCAAGCCCCGCCCCGCGTCCTCAACCCCCTGACCGGCATTCAGACGGCGTGCACGGGCGCGTACCTGGGTTGCCACATGGCCGCCTTCACGGCGTCGGCAGTTACGCCGGGCAGGCCAGCGACGCCGGCCTCGGCGGCGGCCTGGGCTACCGCGAGCGCGACCCGCGCCGAGGTGGCGCGGAGGTCGTCGATGGGCGGCAGCAGGGGCGCGCCGGGCGTGGCGGTGTCGGTGAGTCCGGCAACCGCCTCAGCGGCGGCGGCGATCATGTCATCGGTGATGCGCCGGGCCCGGGACAAGAGCGCGCCCAGACCGAGGCCGGGGAAGATCAGGGCATTGTTGGCCTGGCCGATCTGGTAGGTGACGCCCTGGTAGATCACGGGGCCAAACGGGCTCCCGGTGGCGACGAGGGCGCGGCCGCCGGTCCAGCCGATCAGGTCGGCGGGGGCCGCCTCGGACAGGCTGGTCGGGTTGGACATGGGCAGGATCACGGGCCGCTCCACGTGCGCGGCCATGTCCCGCACGATCTGCTCGGTAAAGGCGCCGTGCACGGTGGAGGTGCCGATGAGGATGGTCGGGTGCACGCGGCCCACGACCTCAGCGAGACCGATGCCGCTAGCGGTCCCGTGTCCCGGCCAGTCATCAACCTCGGCAGCGGGGCGGGCATAGGGGGCCTGAAAGTCGCGCAGGCCGGTCATGTCGTCGGTGAGCAGCCCCCGACGGTCCAGGCACCAGAACCGTGCCCGCGCTGCGGCGGTGTCTAGCCCCTGGCCGGTCATGGCGTCGTGGAGCTGGTCGGCGATGCCGCTGCCTGCGGTGCCGGAACCGAAGATGACAATGCGGTGCTGGGTGGGCGGGGTCCGGCTGGCGCGGGCGCCAGCCAATACGGCGGCGAGGTTGACCGCGCCGGTGCCCTGAATGTCGTCATTGAAGGTGAGGAGGTGATCGCGGTAGCGGTCCAAGATGCGCCGGGCATTGCCGGGCCCGAAATCCTCCCAGTGCAGGAGCGCGCCGGGAAAGACCTTGAGCGCGGCGGTCACGTAGGCGTCGATGAAGGCGTCATAGGGCTCCTGGGCAGGCCGCCTGTGCCGAACGCCCAGATACAGGGGGTCCTCCAGCAACTCTGCCCGGTCGGTGCCGACGTCCAGCACCACCGGCAGGGTCCGGGCCGGGTCGATGCCGGCCGCAGCGGTGTAGACGGCGAGCTTGCCGACCGCGATATCGATGCCCCCGACGCCCCAGTCGCCGATGCCGAGGATGGCCTGGGCGTCGGTGGCGACGATGAGGTGCACCTCATCGGCAGACAATCCAGAGGCGCGCAGGGCGGTCTCGATCTGGCCGGGCGCGTCGATGCTGAGATAGACGCCGCGTGGCCGACGGTACTGGTGGCTGTAACGCTGGATGGCCTCGCCGATCGTGGGTGTGTAGACAATTGGCAGCAGTTCGCTGAGGTGGTCGGTCAGCAGCCGGTAATACAGCACCTCGTTGCGGTCGTGCAGCGCGGTCAGGTAGATGTTCTTGTCCAGAGCGCTGGGCTGCCGCGAGCACTGCCGGTAGGCGCGCACGGCCTGCTGGTCCAGGGTCAGGACCCGGGATGGCAGCAGGCCGGTCAAGCCCAGCGCGGCGCGCTCGGACTCGGTGAACGCGGTGCCCTTGTTCAGCCGGGGGTCGCTGAACACGCTATAACCCCGGCTCGAGGTCTCCCAGGCTCGCTCGACGGGGTTCCACCGGGTCACCGGTCGGGCATCCGAGCGCATGGCCTGATCTCCTTTGTCAAAGCTGAATAGGCCGGCGGTTCGCTAAAAGCCTGGCGCTCCGGTCTTGTCTTCGGTCCTGCGTGGCCATCGCGCCGGCCTGTGGGGTGGTGGGTGAGGGGCCGCGAGCTGACGCGGCCCGATGTGCGCCGCGGGACCCGCGATGGAATTCTGCCGACGCTCATTCGCCGGGGGCGCAGCCCCGATCTCGAGGCCGGGGTCGCGGACCGCGTTCCGGATGTCGTAAGCGCAGCGTACCGCGCGGCCAGGCCGGCCGGGCTAGCGCCAGTGCAGACCATGACCAGTCCACCGGCGCCGCCGACTAGCTCCGGCCGGCGCGGTGACCGGGCGAGCCACGCCCGGGCGCCCGGCCACTGCGGCGGGCCGCGCCGCGCTGGCGCTCGGGCAGGCCCGGGGTTGCGCGTCCTCACCGTGAGCCGGACGGGCGGTTACTAGCTGTAACGCGGTTCCTTGCCAGGGATCGGCCTGGCGATGAGGGCGACGGGGATGAAGAAGCAGATCTGGGCGATCGCCAGGGTGAGCGTCCAGAGCGCCTTGACGTCGTAGTGGGCGGATGCCCTGGCGTACAGCTCATCGTGGACGCGCTCCCCGGACGGATTCGGGGTGAGGACGGCCTCCACCAGGTTCCAGTAGTAGCCCGACGACGTGGCCGCCGGGAACGTGAGATCGAGCTGGTGAGGGCCTCGGCAGGATCGTCGGCCGGCCTGGCCGGCGGCTCCATGGCGGGTTCTTGACGCAATCGAACGGTTGCCATAGTATGGCAACCGTTCGGTTGCTACATAGAAAGGACTGTCATGGGTTTTCCTGATCGCATCGAGCGGACCGTGGAGATCGCGCACCCGCCGGAGAAGGTGTGGGCCGCGCTCACCACCGCCGAGGGCCTGGGTGCCTGGTTCGGCGACGAAGCGACCATCGACCTGCGCCCGGGCGGGGCAGCGCAGATGAGATGGACTGCCGAAGGGTTCACGGCGGAGATGCGCGTGGAACGGGTGGAGGAGCCGAGGGTGTTCGGGTTCACCTGGCCGGTCTACGGGCTGCCCGAGGATGATCCGCGCCGGACCTACGTCGAGTTCACGCTCGAACCGGCCGGCGCGGGCACGCGGCTGACGGTGGTCGAATCCGGTTTCGCCCAGCTGCCCGAGGATGTCTACCACAAGGCGTACGACGGCAACACCGAGGGCTGGGCGAAGGAGCTGGGCGAGTTGGCCGCTTACCTCGATGCCGCCTGACACCGAGGCGGTCGCCGAACAAGTCTTCACGGCGCTGGCCGACCCGACCCGGCGCGCCATCTTGGCTGCGCTGGCGTCGGGGGGCCCGGCGACGGCCACCGATCTGGCCGGCCGCCTCCCGGTCACGCGCCAGGCGATAGCCAAGCACCTGGCCCTGGTGGCCGAGGCCGGCCTGGTGATGCCCGAACCGGGGGAGCGGCGCCGGGTCCGGTACCGGCTCTGCTCCGTGCCGATGCAGGTGGCGCAGCAGTTCCTGGCCGCGCTCGCCCGCGACTGGGACACCCCGCTCGGCGCGCTGACCGATCACCTCGACCGGCATGCTTGACGACCGGCCGACGCTGGCCGCAGGCGCGGTGGTGATCGCCGCGGCCGTCTACGAGGTCACGCCGCTCAAGCGGCACTTCCGCCGGCGCTGCCGCGAGTCCACGGGTTCCGGAGTCAAATTCGGGATCTGCTGCGCCGGCTCGAGTGCCGGGCTGATGGCGATGCTGGTGGCGCTGGGCGTCATGAGCATCACCTGGATGGCGGTGATGGCCGTGCTTGCCGGAGCTCAGACGCTCCTGCCCGCCAAGACCGCCATCGACCTGCCGCTCGCGCTGGCAATCGCCGGGCTTGGAATCCTGATCGTTATTACGCCCTCCCTGGTTCCTGGGCTTAGCCCGCCAATGTGAGCCATCACCAATGACGCGGGCCAGGCCACGCTGTTGTGACAGAAAAGACAAGAAAAGGAAGACAAACAATGACCAGCCGCAAGACCGAGACCCGTGAAGAATGGCTTGCCGCCCGGCTGGAGCTGCTGGAGGCCGAAAAAGCGCTGACGCGGCGCAGCGACGAGGTGGCACGGCAGCGCCAGGAGCTGCCCTGGGTCCGGATCGACAAGGACTACCGGTTCGAGACCGACGAGGGGAGCGCCTCGCTGGCCGACCTGTGGCGCGGGCTGCCCCGCCTGCTCGGCGATCGCCGACGGCTTCAACGGCTTCGCGAGTCACCTCGCCAGCCACGACGTGATGCTCTGGGCGGTGTCGCGCGCTCCGCTGGCCAAGATCCAAGCGTACCGGCGGCGGATGGGCTGGGGCTTTCCCTGGGCCTCCTCGTTCGGGAGCGACTTCAACGGCGACTTCGACGTCTTTCTCACCGGGGAGCAGGAGCGCGCGGGCGTCTTCGAGTACAACTTCCGCGAGTCGCCGGTGTGGTCGCCGCCGGAGGATGTGCGCGGGCCGTTCGATGCGTGGGCCGCAACCACGGGCACCGACTGGGCGACCTACGCGCGCGAGCGCCCCGGAATGAGCGCGTTCGCGCTTGAGGACGGAGCCGTCTACCACACGTATTCGGCCTATTCGCGCGGCCTGGATGGCCTCTGGGGCATGTACCAGTGGCTCGACCGGGCACCGCGAGGGCGAAACGAGGCACGCGGCCCCGGCGACCCGCTCAACTGGTTCCGCCGCCACGACGAGTACGACGCGCCGTGACGCGCCGGGAACCGGCGTGGGGAGGCCCTCGGGGGCTTCCCGGACGGGACCTGGATTGTCCGACGGTCAGCCGGTGCGTGGCGGCCGGATCTTGGCCCAAAGCCCGCGCAGGGCCAGCTGGGCATGCCAGGCGCGGGCAGGGCCGTTGACGATCAGAAAGCCGCCGAACACATGGGCTCCGGGCTGGCCGGCGACCTGCCGGGCGGCATCGCGGACCGCGGTCAGCTGTGGCACGGTCATCTGCGGCGGCGGCTCGTCGGGCTGGTAGGAGCAGCCGAGCGGGTAGCCGCGGCCGGGGGTGCGGGTCATCTCGATGTGGGCGCCGGCCTATCTGGGGCGAGGTCATCACGGCACGGACCCTGCCGGGCCGAGCTTTCACCGTCGGTAATGAACCGCCAGTGGCCGGAGGAATAGCCTGCTCGTATGCGCAGGGACCTAACCATGGGCGATCTCGGAGACTTGGCCGGACTCCCCTTGCTGGCGGTTTTGGCCACATACCGGCACGACGGCACCGTGCTGCTGTCTCCGGTCTGGCATGAATGGCGCGACGGCGGCTTTCACGTCGTCACCGGCAGCCGCAACGTGAAGGCGGCGCATCTGCGGCGAGATCCCAGGGCAAGCATCGTGGTGTGCGAGCACTCCCCGCCGTATCGCGGCGTCGAGCTCCGCGGCACCGCCCGGCTCGTCACCGCAGGAGTCGGCGATGCGGTGCTGCGGATCGCGTCTCACTACCTTGGCCCCGAGGCCGGAGCCGCATATGCCGACAGTGCCGGCGACGACCTCCTCATCCGCCTCGAACCGGGCCGCCTACGTGCCTGGGACTTCGCCGACGAGCTGGCCTGAAGGACGCGGTGCCCGGGGTGAGTCACTGACGATGTTGAGGTGGCGGCTGTCACGAGCCGGCCCGGCGCAGGGACAGCCTGGGCGGCGAAGGGTGCGGCCGCGGGGTTCGTTGCTACGGCTCTTGACCAGGACCGGCGGCCCTATCATCGGGTGATGGGGAGGCTTGGCCCGGGCTTGGCCCGGGAGGTGGGGCTGGCGGCTGATGCCGCGTCCGCCGCCCGCGCCGGCCATGTGCGTGCTTACGACAAGGCCCGGGCGGCCGGCCGGCGGAGGCGCCTCCCGCGGTGGCGCGGCCGGGGCCGTGCGCGTGCGGCCGGGCGGGGGCGGCATCTGGTGGGTGGGCCGGGAGGGCACGGTCACCGCCATCCGTGACGTGAAGGGCCTGCATTACCTGCGCATCATGCTGCAGCGCCCCGGCGCAGACATCCCGGCCATTGATCTGTCGGACACCGTCGCCGGCCACCCGGGAGCCGGGGTAACCGGCCGGGACCTGGGCGAGATGCTCGACAAACAGGCGCTGTCGGCCTACCGGCGCAGGCTCGCGGAGATCGACACCGACCTCGACCAGGCCCGGTCATGGGCGGACACCGGCCGGGCCGCGAAACTGGCAGCCGAACGCGACGCGCTGCTGGACCAGCTGCGCGCGGCGACCGGTCTCGGCGGCCGCCCGCGCGTGACCGGCTCGGCACACGAGCGGGCGCGCATCGCCGTCCGGAAGGCGATAGTCAAGGCGATTGACCGTGTTGCCGCCGCCGACCTATCGCTGGGAAGACTGCTGTCCGACACCGTGACCACCGGCGCGATCTGCCGTTACGACCCCGACCCGGACCGCCCGGTCCACTGGGTTCTGTCCGCAGGGTAAGGGCCCGGGCGGCCGGGAGCGCACGCCCGGGGCCTGCCCCATCGGGCCCGGTCCCGTCCGGCGGGACCCGTTATGATCACGTGCATGGCGCCAGCCTCGACGCTCGCGGCCGGCTCGGTCGGCAGTGTCGAAACTCAGTACCTCGACCTGCCGGCGCCGGTGCGGCTTGACTGCGGACGGGATTTGCACCCGATCCGCGTGGCGTACGAGACCTACGGCGCCCTCTCACCCCGGCGCGACAACGTCATCCTGGTGTGCCATGCGCTCAGCGGCGACGCCCATGCGGCCGGCTTCTCGAAGACGCCTCCCGAAGCGAGCACGCGCGACGGGTTCGCGGCCGAGGCTCGCGACGGCGTGGCCGGCAAGGGGCTTGGCTGGTGGGACGGGATGATCGGGCCAGGCAAGGCCTTCGACACGGACCGCTTCCACGTCGTCTCGACGAACCTGCTTGGCGGCTGCCGCGGGACGACGGGGCCGTCGTCGATCGACTCGGCGACCGGCAGGCCGTACGGGTCGGACTTCCCGGTGATCACTGTCGCGGACATGGTGCGGACCGAGCGCGCGTTCCTTGACGCACTCGGCATCGAGCGGCTTGCGGCGGTGACAGGTGGCTCGCTCGGCGGCATGCAGGCGTTCGAGTGGTCGATCCTGTTCCCCGATCAGGTTGATGCCGTCGTGGCGATCGCCAGCACCCACGCCCTCCACCCGCAGGGCGTGGCCTGGAATGCGATCGCGCGTGAATCGATCATGGGCGACCCCGCCTGGCAAGGCGGCCACTACTACGGCACGGGATATACGCCTGACGCCGGCATGGGCGTGGCGCGGATGGTCGGCCACATCACATACCTGTCAGCACCGGCGATGAGCGACAGGTTTGGCCGGCGGCTGCAGTTCGCCGACGACATCCGCTACACGATCACCGAACCGGAGTTCGAGGTCGAGAGCTACCTGCGCCACCAAGCAGGCTCGTTCGTCCGGCGTTTTGACGCCAACACCTATCTCTATACCTCGCGCGCCCTGACATATTTCGATCTTGCGCGGCAGCACGGCGGCGGATCGCTCGCGCGGGCGCTCGCCGGCATTTCGGCGCGGACGCTGCTGATCGCGTTCAGCTCCGACTGGCTGTACCCGCCGTCTGCGTCCAGGGAGATCGAAGGCGCGCTGCGCGCTCTCGGCAAGCCGGTCGAGTTCCACGTGATCGAGGCGCCGTACGGGCATGACTGCTTCCTGCTTGAGGAAGCGCGCCAGACACCCATTATCCGCCGCTTCCTGGGCGAAGGCGGGACCAGCGGGTGACAGAAGAGGAAGAGTCCCTCGTGACAGACAACCCCTCCGGTGCCGAGGAAGCCCGCGCATTTGGATTCGAGACGCGGCAGTTGCACGCCGGGCAACGGCCCGACCCGAACACGGGCGCACGTGCGGTGCCGATCTTCCAGACCACCAGCTACGTGTTCGAGGACCCGGAATCGGCGGCGGCGTACTTCAACCTGCAGGAGTACGGGAACACGTACTCGCGCATCATGAACCCGACCGTCGCGGTGTTCGAGG
>Ga0306920_100016145_pt1 | contig 10267 bp, 12 predicted proteins | sample flu12Cox44000170_FD_204666 | JGI IMG/M metagenome (GOLD analysis project Ga0306920, IMG submission 204666) | Lab enrichment of tropical soil microbial communities from Luquillo Experimental Forest, Puerto Rico - flux4day.12C.oxic.44.000.170 (v2)... | ecosystem: Environmental > Terrestrial >...
CGAGCTACCGCGATTTTTTCTTCCAGCGGCCGGCTGCGCATCACCGTTCCGATGAGCGTGAGGCGGCCGCCCAAGATGCTTCGAAGGTCGAGCTCGGTCTCGGCGCCCGCGAGCAGGCCAACCAGCATGACCCGGGCGCGACGGGCGCATGCAGCAAAGGTCTCGCGCAAGTAGCTGCCGCCCACCAACTCCAGGGTCACGTCTGCCCCCTGCCCGGAGGTCAGCGATCGAACCTGGCCGGCAAACCGCGGCGGGGTGTCGGGGCAGACGATGCCGTGCATCAGCCCCAGTTCCTTGCGGCAGCGTTCGAGCTTGTCCGCGGAACGAGAGGTGCCAATGACCGTTGCGCCTAGAAGCGTTCCAATCTGCAGCGCTGCGGTGCCGACTCCACTGGCCACCGCGTGGATCAAAAGGTTTTCACCGGTCATCAATTTCGCCTGCCAGACGATTGCGTCGAAGGCGGTTGCGAATGCCTCTGGGATCGCGGCGGCCTGCTCGAAACTCATTCCGGCGGGAATGGGAACGGTCTCACGCTCGTGAACCAGAACGTATTCGGCGAAGGCGCCTCCTCCGACCAGCCCCATCACCCGATCGCCGACCTTGCGAGAGAGCACCCCGCTTCCGATCTCGCTGACCTCGCCTGCGTATTCCAGACCAGGAATGTCGGTAGGAGCGCCCGGCGGGGCGGGGTACAGTCCGAGGCACTGGAGCAGGTCGGAGCGATTGACGGCCGTGGCGCGGACCCGGACCAACACTTCGCCTCGACTCACGCGTGGCGTTTCGACATCTTGCAGCTTGAGGACTTCCGATCCGCCCTTACCTACAATGCGCACGGCTTTCATTTTGCACCCGGGAATGCTGTATAGATTGCGATGGCGCGCAAGTCTCTCTGCCCAGTTTGCAAAAAGGAAGCTCGGCCTCGGTCTAAAAATGCAAGCTTCCCATTTTGCAGCGCGCACTGCCGGATGATCGACCTGGGAAAATGGTTGGGGGAAGAGTACCGGGTTTCCAACAAGCAAAGCGAAGAGACCGAAGACGAGTTGCCGTTTCAAGCGCCGGATGACCCTGAGCACCGACAGAACTGATCTCCGGGATGGGCTGTGCGATCTGCATTGCCACCTGCTCTACGGCCTGGACGACGGTGCGCGAACCCTGGACGACAGCCTGCAATTGGCTCACACCCTGGTGGAGCTCGGTTTTTCGCAGGTGGCGCCGAGCCCGCACGCTCGAGCGGAGTATGCACCCGCGCCGCTGGCCCTGGAGCGGTTGGCCGAGGTTCAAGGGGCTCTCGACAGGGCGGAGATCCCGCTGCGACTGGCCCCAAACGCCGAGAACTACCTTTTCGAGGATGGGTTTCTGCCCGCGCTGGGAACGCCAAAGGCGCGTCTTGTGGGACAAGGCCCCTATGTGCTGGTGGAGTTGCCTTACACTGCTCCGGTGCCCACGCTACTGGACTTGCTTTTCCAGATTCGGCTCAAAGGAGTCCATCCCCTGATCGCCCATCCGGAACGGTGTCTCGAATTTGCTCGCAAGGGACGAGCAGCGGAAGCGGTCGCCGCCGGGGCGCTGCTGCAGCTCGATGTCGGCGCGGTGATCGGGCGGTATGGACGAAGCGCCAAGGCGCTGGCCGCCAAAATGCTGGAGCAAGGGTTGTATGCCGTGGCCGCCACCGATCTGCATTCCCCCTCGGGAGCGCGCGAATGGGTAGGACGTGCTCTGTCGGAGCTGCGCCATCGGGTTGGCGACGGCGTTTTCAACGCGCTGCTAAGCTCGCAACCGAAGAAAATTCTCGCTGGAGAGTCTCTGGTGTAGCGCGGAGGCCCAGGTTATACCGCCCTCGGTGAAACGCGCTGTCAAGCTGCTTTTGAGCCTGCTCCTCACCGTCGTTTTTGGTTGGTGGGCATTTCGAGACACCAATTTGAGTGAGCAATGGGACAGCCTGCGCACTGCGAATTACCTCTGGCTGATTCCATACGTTGGCCTTTTGCTCTGCATTCACCTGTTCCGCACCATCCGCTGGGGATTTTTGCTGTCTGGAATCGAGAAGGTGGGATTCCGCCGCCTGAACGAAGCGGCGGGGATCGGGTTCATGATGCTGATCATCCTGCCGTTTCGATTGGGAGAATTCGCCCGGCCGTTTCTCATCAATCAACGCAGCTCGATCCGGCGCAGCGCGGCGATGACCTCTGTAGTGCTGGAACGGATCGTCGACGGAATCTTCATCGCGGTGTTACTGCGGATTCTCCTGTTTTTCGTCCCTGAAGAGACGGAGACGCTGCGCTACGCCCGTTGGGGCGCCAACGTGATGTTCACAATCTTCGCTGGGGGATTGGCGTTCTTGCTCTTTGCGCTGTGGCACCAGAAGCGAGCCGTTCACCTGGTGAAAAGGACTCTGGGGCGGGTTGCCCCTCACTTGGCGGACAAGACCGCGGAAATTGTGGATAGCTTCGTCGGTGCGATGCGCCAGTTACCGGGAAAGGGAGCGCTGTTCGGGTTTTTCGCATTCACTGCGGCGTATTGGGCGATCACCGCCTTTAGCCTTCAGGTCGTTGCCAGGGCATTTGATTGCACAGCCCCTGGGCCCCCCGGGTGTCTGCCATTTCACTTGACGATGTTCCAGAGTTTCGTGGTCCTCTGCGTGGTGGTCGTGGGGATCATGATCCCCAGCGCGCCGGGAATGATCGGCACCTTCCAGGCGGCGATGAAGTTAGGGCTATCGCTCTTCTTGCCGGCAGCGGTGGTGAACGGAAAGGGTGTCGCGTTTGCCAACGTGACCTGGTTCTGTCAGATGGCTCAGCAGGTTGGGCTTGGTTTGGTGTTGATGACCATGAGCCAGATGTCGTTTAGGGACCTGGCCGGAAAGATCAGCAAGAACGAGGCAATGCCGCCGGGCGCCGAGCCGACTTAGTTTCCGGGCGACATCGAGATCAGCGAGTTAAGTGGACTAGATGGCCCGACTTTCCGAACGAGTTCCCGAGAATGTTCCGGGACAATTCTTTGTCGACAGCACCTGCATCGACTGCGACCTGTGCCGCCAGCTGGCGCCGGAGACATTCGCCGAATCCCCGAACGGGCGTTCTTTCGTCTTTCAACAGCCAAACAGCGATGGGCAGCGCCACCGGGCTTCGATGGCCCTGGTGGCCTGTCCGACGGCCTCAATCGGCGCGGTTCCAAAAACCGATATCCAACGAGCGGTGAAAGCGTTTCCCGAGCTGATCTCGGGTGGGGTCTATTTCTGTGGCTTCGCCTCGGAGTCTTCCTTCGGCGCTTCGAGCTATTTCATTCAGCGCCCGCAAGGCAATGTGTTGGTGGACTCGCCTCGGGCCGCGCGACCGCTGATGCACCGGCTCGAGGCGATCGGCGGGGTGAAGTGGATGTTCCTCTCCCATCGGGACGATGTCGCCGACCACGAGGCTTACCACCGGGAGTTTGACTGCGCTCGGGTGCTGCACCGCGACGACATCGGGCGGGGAACCCGGGAGGTGGAAATTCCGATCGCTGGCAATTCGCCCGTTTCGCTCGACGAGGAACTGACGGTGATCCCAGTGCCGGGGCACACGCCCGGCAGCGCGGCGCTGCTCTACCGCGAGTTTCTCTTCACCGGGGACCATCTGTGGGGCACTGACGATGGCCTTCATCTGAGCGCCTCGCGGAGCGTCTGCTGGTTTTCCTGGCCCGAGCAGATTCGCTCCATCGAGCGACTGTTGGGCTATGAATTTCAGTGGGTGCTGCCGGGGCACGGCAGGAGGTTCCGAGCGGACAGCGCAGCAGCGATGCGGGCGGAGCTTGAGAAGCTGCTCAAGCGGCTGAAGCCGCGAGCGTAAGCTACAGCTCTTTCTCGAGCCAACGAAGGATGGCGCGCTTCACGCCAGCGAAGCTGCGAGGCAGCACGCTCGGCGACGCTTGGGATCCCACCGCGCGCTCCGCAAAATCAAAGCGCAGCGGCCCCAAGGGTTCGGAGGGCTTCGTCGGCTCCGCAACCCGCGTCGCGGTCCGAGGCGACGGGGGAGCTCGGTCTGCCTTCATCGTTTGTTGGACCTGCGGGGATAACCGTACTTGGCGAGCAGATCGTCGACAGCCTCGCGAAGGTACTCGCTCTGGGCGACTCGAGTACGGCGCGACAGCTCGCGCAGCCGGATTAATTGCTCTTCGGGCACCAGCACATGGGTGGAGATCGGCGAGTCGGAATCTGGCTTTTGCTGTTCTTTGCTGGACTGCGGTACGGCGGGGTTTGGCGCGGGCGCCAAGTCTGCCATCGTTCCTCCTCCGGGGTGTTACAGGAAGCTACTGGCGTGTGGCGCTGCGCATTAAAGTCGCCACACTGACACTGTCAAAAAACCGGACGAACGGGCGACCCGGATGAACAGTGTGGCGCCCGCAGCAGCCTGTCTTACGCCGCGAGCGCAGAATGAGCCAATGGCTAGGGTGAGACTCGAACTCACTACCTGCGGATTATGAGACCGCCGCTCTAACCAGATGAGCTACCTAGCCTGAGCTGTTGAAAGTTGACGCTAGCTATACCAGAAGTCCCGACCTCAGCAACGAGGCGTGCCCCTTAAGCGCTGCGACGCCGGCGCTCGCGCTGAACACCTTCGTCGTCGTTTGCCCATCGCCATTGGAGCCGGTGTAGTACGCGGGATCGATCGTACCGATCTTCACAGTCCCCACGACGTGCGCCAGCTGCGCGGCGTGTCGAACCCGGCGAGCGATGCATAGATGCTCCACTGCCCATGATGGATCGCCTCGTGTTGGACAAACTCCCACGTGAAGAGGGCAAAGGTGAAAGGGGTTCCGTCCCAATCGATCGGTGCATCGATGTCGACGCTTTGAAGTGTGGCAAGCAGGTATCGCTGCTTGTCGTCAAGCGCCGCGACCAGCGCCTCCCGAGTCATCGGGCCGACATAGTGCTCGTGCTTTCGCGTCCAATCCACTTTTCTCGTCGCCAGTGCGGCATTGTAGACGCCTCGGACACAGACGACGTGCCGCAGTTGCTTGCAAAACGGCGCGAAGCCGTCGCCAATCCGATGTGGTGCCGATGGGCGACCAGATTTTCCAGGCGGGTGCGGCGTAAAGTCCCACTTGTCCTCGGGAATCGCGCGCGCAAAATCGGCGGTCAAGGCATGGAGTACCTTGCTGTATCGTACAAAGTCATCGATCGACATGGCGTAAGGCCTAGCAGCCCGTTTCACCACGGGGCCCCCTATACCAAAAGTCTCTAGCCCGGCAACGCGCGGGGCGCTTCTGGCTCGATAGCAGCCTTCGCATCAGCGCCGATGAGCAAATGTCCGACGCGGCCCCTCGCCCAAGAAGATACAGCCCAGCTATCGATTTCAAGCGTCTACACCCCTAACGCGGATCTCGTGGCCGCGCTGCTTCGCGCTCAAGTGAAACATCGCAACAGCAGCGCTGCCCGGCAGCGCACTAGCACTTCGAGGATGCGAGCCACGGCGCTTGAGCTGACAGTCTTTCCCGACGTTTTGCGCGTTGAGCGAAGGGAGACGCCATGAAAATCTCCAACTCAAAGTCACGCATCGCCACATGGGTGATCTGCGCCGGGTTTTGCGCGTTCGATGCAGTGCCGTCCAGGGCGGATACCTGGGAAACCGTCGCTCCGATGCCGACCGCGCGCGCCGGTCTCGCGGCAGCGGCAAGCGGCGACGGCAACCTGATCTACGCCCTCGGAGGAAACACCAGCACCGCGCCCGCGGTCGATACTGCTGAGGTCTACAACGTACGCGATGACTCTTGGACTGCCATCCCTCCGATTCCCGTCGCACGCCAATACGGGGCCGCAGCGAGTCTTTTCGATGAGTTGATCTGTGTTTTTGGGGGATTGGATCCAAATGGGACGATCCTCTCGCGGACCGACTGTTACGATCCTGGGGCGGGTCAGTGGTTCGGGATGCCGATTCAAATGACCACTGCTCGCCTCGCCCTGGCTGGGGCGGCGAGTCTCGATCACCAGAAGATCTACGCCATCGGTGGCACCAACATCTCAAGTACTTTTCGCACGGTGGAGATGTTGAGGAATCAGTTGCGGGTGTGGACGACCGTCGCGCCGATGGGCACCGCACGCCAGTTCCTGGCGGCAGCGACAGGTTCCGACGACCGGATCTATGTGTTTGGAGGAATCGACGAAAACAACGTCACGCTGTCCAGTGCAGAGGCCTACGATCCTCGCTTGGATAGATGGGACTCGATTCCCTCGATGCAAGTGGCGCGTAGAGGCCTCGCCGCCGCCAGCAATACAGACCACAGCAAGATCTACGTTGCCGGAGGCGTCAACGACTTAGGATTCATCAGTTTCGTGGAAGTCTTTGACGTGCCTTCGCAGACCTGGAGCAGCGTCGACCCCATGCCCACCGCACGCTCTTGGCTTGCCGCTGCGACTGGCCCTCGCGACCGAATCATCGCCATCGGCGGGCGCAGGACCTCCACTTGGCTTGATACGGTCGAAGTCTACGCGCCCTCCGGGTCGTCGAGCGGTTGGAGTGGCGCTCCCCCGATGGATGTTGGTCGCCAGTCACTGGCAGCGACCACAGGGCTAGACGGAAAAATTTACGTCCTCGGCGGGTTTCGAAACGACACCGGGGATCAACGGGTGGTGGAGAGGTTCGACCCGGTTCTGGGCGAGTGGAGCTCCATCGCTCCGATGCATACTGCGCGTCGCGGCCTTGCCGCCACGACAGGGCAAGATGGTCGGATCTACGCCATCGGCGGCTTCAACCCCGACGTTTCCGAGCACGGGCACCTGAAGACGCTCGAAATCTACGATCCGTCCGTGGGTCTGTGGATCATCGCTGCGCCCCTGCCGCAAGCCAGAAGTTTTCTCGGGGCCGCAGCCGGCTCCGATGGCACAATTTACGCTTTTGGCGGTTGCCTCGATGCGGAGGGTGATTGCGACGCCGTAGACGACGTGTGGGCATACGACCCGATCTCGGATCGTTGGACAAGTCGTGAGTTTATGGAAGCCGGACAGGCATTCATGGCCGTCGCCACCGGCTCGGACGGCAAGATTTACTCAATCGGCGGTCAAAATAACACGGGGGAACTCGATGGAGCCGTTCAGGCCTATGATCCGCCCCGCGATTCCTGGTCCCGTGTCACCACGCTACCGACTCCACGCGCCGGCCTTGCGGCAGCCACTCGTAGTGACGGCACCATCTACACTCTAGGGGGGTTCGACGATCTCAGCACGTTCCTCGATACCGTGGAGGCCTACAATCCATCCACCGATACCTGGAGCACCATCGACTCGATGCCTACCGCCCGCAGAGACCTGGCGGCGGCAGCGGGTGTTGATTTTGGGATCGGCCGGATCTTTGCCTTCGGTGGTGCTGGCGTTGAGTTTCCTCTAGCCACCGTCGAGGTCTACACGCCTCCCTGAGGCGCCGACAGAAGCACCGCGGCCGGAAGAACCAGCTTAAACGCGAGCTAAATCAAGTCATAAAGTTATTTCCCGGTTCCGGCGCGATTCCACTCGAGTGCGAAGGCCCGCGGTCGCGAACGCGCAACCCTCGAAAGATGCGCCGTAGGGTATTTTGGGACCTACCGGCAAGGTGATCGCCGGGACCCCTAGCGATCCACAACCGCAACTTGGTAGAGGGACTGGCCGATGATCTTCCACAAAGCCCCGCTTCCTGGTGCCTACGTGATCGAGCTCGAAAAGCGAGGCGACGAACGCGGTTTCTTCGCCCGGATGTTCTGCGAGCGGGAATTCGCCGCGCAGGGGCTCGCCACCCGTTTCGTGCAGATCAACAACTCGGCAAGTGCGTCCAAAGGAACCCTGCGAGGCCTTCATTACCAGCTCGCCCCAAAGGCGGAGACCAAGGTGGTTCGCTGCATACGCGGCGCGCTCTACGACGTGATCCTCGATCTTCGGAGGGACTCAGCGACGTTTGGCAAAAGCTTCGGCGCGGAGCTCTCGGCTGAAAACCGCCTGATGATGTATGTGCCCAAGGGTTTTGCCCACGGCTTCTTGACCTTGACCGATTTCAGCGAGGTGGTCTACCTGGTGGATGAATCGTACTCGCCAGAGCAGGAGCGCGGGGTTCGCTGGAATGACCCTAAGTTTGCGATCCCTTGGCCGGCGCAGCCCACGGTGCTGTCCGACAAGGATCGAAGCTTCCGCGACTTCGACGCCGCATGGCACCTCGGCTGACTCGCACCCATGAAGATCCTGTTTACAGGAGGAAGCTCATTTACCGGTTCTTGGTTAGTGCGCGAGCTCGCCGCCGCCGGACATAGCGTCACCGCGACCTTCCGCAGCACCGCGGACGGCTACAAAGACGAGCTGCGCCGCCAACGCGTCGCCTTGGTGACCGGAGTCTCTCGGCCCGTCTACGGAGTCTCGTTCGGCGACGAGGGCTTTCTTTCGTTGCTGCGCGAGGGCAATTGGGATCTCCTCGCCCACCACGCAACGGACACTACCGACTACCGCAGCCCCGACTTCGATGCCGTTGGCGTCCTGAAGCGAAATTGTCACAACCTGGCAAGTGTGCTGGCGGGCTTTGCCGCTGCCGGAGGCCGCAGGGTGGTCCTCACAGGCACGTTTTTCGAGAGGGGAGAAGGGGCCGGCTCGCAAGGACTGCCGGATTTCTCTCCCTACGGGCTTTCGAAGGCTCTCACCTCTCAGGTGTTTCGCTACTACTGCGAGCGGGCCGGGCTGGCGCTCGGCAAATTCGTGATCCCAAACCCCTTCGGGCCCTTCGAGGAGCCGCGCTACACCGCTTATTTGATGAAGAGCTGGTCTCAGGGGGAGACAGCCACATGCCAAAGCCCCGCGTACATACGCGACAACATCCACGTGACGCTCTTGGCTAAGGCGTACGCGCGCTTTTGTGAGGAGTTGCCGGCACGCGCCGGTTTCACCCGCCTCAATCCCAGTGGTTACGTCGAGAGCCAGGGCGCGTTCACGCTTCGCGTCGCCGCGGAGATGCGCCATCGACTAATGTTGCCGTGCGCGGTGGAGCTCAAAGAGCAGACCGACTTTCCGGAGCCCAGGATTCGGATCAACACAGACCCTTTGGACGCGCGAGCTCTTGGCTGGAATGAAGCCGAAGCCTGGAACCAGATGGCAGCGTACTACCAGCAACGGTTGCGGAAGTAAGTCCCGCTCTAAATCACTTGGGAGACCAGGGCGCGTTTCCAGCTGCCCAGAGCCGCTCGAGTTGCTCGCGATCCCGCTGGGTGTCCATGCAAGCCCAAAAGTCGCGGTGTCGGTAGATGCTGAGCTGGCCCTCCCGCGCCAAACGCGCCAGCGGGTCGCGCTCCAGCACGCAATCTTCCTCTTGGCTCAAATACGGCAAGAAGCCGCGCTCGAAGAAGAAATACCCTCCGTTGATCCAGCTGTCGGCGAAATCCGGCTTCTCGCTGAAATCCAGGACGGCGGAACCATCGGTCTTCAGCTCGCCAAAGCGGGACGGCGGATTGACGCCGAGAATGGTTCCGAGCCGGCGATGCTCGAGGTGGAACTGGTACTCGTCAGCGAGATTGGCGTTGGTGAGGCCATCCCCATAGGTCACTGCGAAGTGCGGCGCATTCCCCAAATATCGCTGCGCCGCTCGGGCGACGCGTGCACCGGTCATGGTGAGCTCACCGGTGTCGGCCAGCGTCACCTGCCAATCCTGGTCGTGATCGATGGAGTGCACCACCGTCGTGTTGGTCTTGAGCTCGACGGTGAAATCGCTGTTCATCGAGGCATAGTTGAGGAAGTAAGATTTGATGACCTCGCCCTTGTAGCCAAGGCAGAGGATAAAGCGTCTAAAACCATGGTGAGCATAGGCTTGCATGATGTGCCAGAGGATGGGCCGTCCCCCGATCGGCACCATCGGCTTGGGGCGAAGCTCTGTCTCCTCGCGAAGCCGAGTTCCCAAGCCTCCGCACAACACAAAAACCGGCACCTCGCCGCGCGCAGTCTCCAACCTGTCACCTCCGCCGGGTGCGAGCGTGTATCACGGTGGCGATCTGCGATAAAGCGATCGACCAGAGTGGATGGGGCACCTGGGTCAATTTAACCTCGGTGTTCCCTCAACCGCGGCTTTACTGGGGGCAACCACACAGTGATCCGCGCCGCGATGGCTTCGACCAAAATCCGCACGACTCGCCGGCAAATGAAAGAGATTTCAGAATCCTTTCAGGGTCGGTTGAGCTTCGGGAATTGGCCTCGACTCCAGAAAGGAGCGCCGATGAAGTCTCTTGTTCACCGCCGTGAAGGCTTGCACATCTCTGCGCTGGCGGGCACCGCGCTGATGCTCGCGCTCGGGTA
>Ga0306920_100016146_pt1 | contig 10266 bp, 8 predicted proteins | sample flu12Cox44000170_FD_204666 | JGI IMG/M metagenome (GOLD analysis project Ga0306920, IMG submission 204666) | Lab enrichment of tropical soil microbial communities from Luquillo Experimental Forest, Puerto Rico - flux4day.12C.oxic.44.000.170 (v2)... | ecosystem: Environmental > Terrestrial >...
CCGCGCGGATGTTCGGGCTGCTGGGCCTGCACCCCGGGCCGGACATCACCGCGGAGGCCGCGGCCAGCCTGGCCGGCCTGCCGGTGTCCGAGGCCCGGCGGCTGCTGCGCGAGCTGGCCCGCGGCCAGCTGCTGACCGAGCCGGCCCCCGGCCGCTTCAGCTTCCACGACCTACTGCGCGCCTACGCCGCCGAGCTAGCGGAAACGACCGAAACCGCGGCCGTCCGCCGGGAGGCTGTCGGCCGGGCGCTTGACTACTACCTGCACACCGCCCACGCCGCGGCGTTTCTGTTGTACCCGGGCAAGACCCCGCTCCTGCTGGGGCCGCCGCGCCGGGGGACGATGCCGGAACAGCTGGACAGCGACCGGCAGGCGTGGCTGTGGCTGGATGCCGAGTACAAGGTGCTCCTGGCGGTGATCAGTTTCGCGGTCGATGCCGGGTTCGACGCCCATGCCTGGCAGATTTCCTGGTGCCTGACCGAGTTCTTCGACCGGCGCGGGCGCTGGCACGACTGGGCCGCCACCCAGCGGCTCGCCCTGGCCGCGGCGTGCCGGGCCGGGGACCCGGCCGGGCAGGCGTACGCCCACCGTGACCTGGGGTACGCCTGCGCCCGGCTGAGCTTCCACGCGGACGCATCGGGTCACCTGGTGCAGGCGCTAAGCCTGTTCCAGCAGCTGGGGGACCGGGTGGGCGAGGCCTGCGCCCACCATGCCCGGGCGCAGCTAGCCGAGTATGAAGGCTGTCACCGCACCGCGCTCGGGCACGCGCTGCATGCCCTGGACGCCTACCGGGCGGCCGGGCACCAGGCCGGGATGGCCCGGGCCCTCAACGCGGTGGCCTGGTACCGCTCCCACCTGGGAGAACACCAGCTCGCCCTGGCGCAGTGCCAGCAAGCCCTGGAATTGCACCGCCAGGTGGGCGACCGGCCCGGCGAGGCCGATACCTGGGACAGCCTCGGCTATGTGCATCACGGGCTAGGCGACTACGACGAGGCCGTGCGCTGCTATTCGCGGGCACTCGCGCTCTACAGCGAGCTCAGCGATCACCGCAGTCAAGCCACCGCGCTGGCCTGCCTCGGCGAGGCCCACTACGCCGCCGACAACCTCCCTGCGGCCCGCCAGGCCTGGCAACGAGCCCTGGACCTCCTCGACCAGCAACACGATGCGGACGCTGACCGCCTGCGCGCCAGGTTCGCTGAACTCAGCAGCGCCCGGCCAGGCTCGCGACCGCTCCTCCCGGCCGCAGGAAACCCGGAAGATCTGCCAATTTCTAGCAATCTCTAGCCGGACCCGTAGACGGGGCAAGAATTTTGCAGAACGAGGCCCGCATCACGCTGGCTGGGCGCGCAGGAAGCGGCCGAAGTGTGGCACGGTAAAGGCAATTAGGCCGCGTTCCGAGCTGTAGATCAGGCCCTTCTTGATCAGGCTGTCCCGCGCCGGCGAGACGCTGGAGGGTTTACGGCCCAGTTCCTCGGCCACTTGCGCGGTCGGCACCGGCTCGTCTCCGAGTTGCGCCATCGCCCGCATGTACTCGCGCTCCGCGGGGGTGGCACGCTCGTACCTGCTGCCGAAGAAGCCGACGGCCAGCTCGCTGGCCGCCACCGGGCCCGCCACGTTGACGTCGGCGGCGGTGACCGGGCTCGCCGCGGCCACGTCCCAGGTGACCTTGCCGTAAGCCTGAACGAAGTAGGGGTACCCGTCGGCCGCCACGTACAGCGCGTCCAGGGCGGCCGGCTCGAAGTCCGCGCCCTCGCGCCGGGCCGGGGCGAGCAACGCGTAGTCCGCGGCCTCCCGGTCCAGGCGGTCGATCGGGACGTACCGGAACAGCCGCTCGGAGTAGCTCTTGCTGGCCGACAGCACCGACGGAAGGTGCGGCAGGCCGGCCCCGACCACGATCAGCGGGCCGCCCGTCTGCGCCAGCTCGTGACAGGCGGCGCAGAGCGCCGAGATGTCGGGCGCGGGCACGTCCTGCATCTCGTCCACGAACAGCGCGATGCCCACGGAGAGATCGGCAGCTACCGACGCCGCGTCGGTCAGCAGCTCGGTCAGGTCGATCTCGAGGTCACCGGAGTCGGCCCGGCCGCGTACGGCGGGGACGTCGATGCCCAGCTGCGCCGAGTACGACCCCTTCGCCGCTTTCGGGTCACGCATGGAGAAGGCCTTCAGCACGCCGAGAAACTGATCGATCCGGTCAGGTGCCCGGTGCCGGGGCGCGAGCTCGCGGACGGCCATGTGCAGTGCCGCGGCTACCGGCCTGCGGATCGACTGTTCGGGACGGGCCTCGATCTTCCCGGTGCCCCAGAGCCGCTGCATCGCCATCGAGCGGAACGCGTTGAGCAGCACGGTCTTGCCGACCCCGCGCAGCCCGGTGAGCACCATGCTTCGTTCGGGCCGACCGCGGGCGACGCGCTCCAAGACCACCTCGAACTGGCCGATCTCGCGGGCGCGGCCGGCGAGTTCCGGCGGGCGCTGGCCTGCCCCCGGAGCGTACGGGTTGCGAACCGGGTCCACAGCATCGGAGCTTATTGGCTGTTCTAGCGCTTTCGTTAGATTGGCGTAGAAAGCGCTGCCGGCGTGTCGCGGCACTGAGCCCGCGCTGAGCCCGCCGGACCGCACCGGGGACGGGGCCACTCGTCCCCAGCGCGGCCCGGACGGACGTTTCGGCCGCCGGCCCGGTGCGCGGGCCCGTGCGTTGGGCCCGCGCCCGGACCGGTGGGCCGGCCTAGTGGAACAGCCTCAGCGTGTTGGCCGCGTCGTCCACGAACCAGATGCCGCGGCCGTGCATGGCCACAGCCAGGCCGAACAGGGCCCCGGAGCCAGGCGGGCTGCCGGAGGTGTCGAGGAAGCGGTGAGCGATCTGCGCGCCGCCCGGCGTGGTCTCCACGATCCGGCCGTTTCCGCCGTTGACGGTGAGCACGTTGCCGTTCGGCGCGATGGCCAGGCCCAGCGGGGCGTTGAGGAAGCGGCCCGAGGTCACCATGGCCCCGGTGCCCGCGCTGGTCATCCGGGTCACCGCGCGCGGGATCGCGGTGATCCGGTTCTCGCCGGTGTCAGCGACGTAGAGCGTGCCGCCGCGGCCCAGGCCTACTCCGGTCGGCCCGAGCACGAACGCGGCCGCGTTGGCCTGCTGGAAGAACCCGGAGCCGATCTTCGTGACCCGCAGGAGCTTCGGCGGGCGGTTCGGGAACACCGCGAGCCTCAGCCTCAGCACCGTGCCCTTACGGACGACGGCCGTCGTCCCGGCGACGTTCCCGTTGAGCACGTTGGTGACGAACAGGTCGCCGAACCTGCCCGCGCCGAGCGCGGTCATGTCCCACGGCCCGTTGATGCCGTGGCCGGAGATGGTCTCCCGGACCGTGCCCCGGTTGTCGAGCACGATCAGGCAGCCGGCCTTGGCCGTGGTCACCGACCCGTCCTTCGACGGCGTGCTGCCCACGACCACCCACCCGCCGGGCAGCACGGCCAGCGCGGTGGTCAGGCCTACGCCGCCGGGGCACCGACCGGTCAGCTTGGCCCTGGTGATGTGCGCGAACAGGGTCAGGCGGCCGCGGGGCGAGATCTCCACGATCGTGGTCCCGGTGCCCTGCAGGTTGGCCTGATTGTTGAAATTACTGATCAGGATGTTGCCGCGCTGCAGCCGGCCCTGGCTCTTCCGGATCACGACGATCCCGTACGGGTTGACGTCCCCGTTGGCCGGGACAGTCGAGCCGATGTTGGTTATTTTGCTGAATTGCCCGATAAATGATGTCGGCGAGTGAACCGTCGCCGACGCCGGAGCCATCATTGCGAGTCCTGCGCCCACGGCCGTGACCGCCGCAAGCGCGCACGCTACCGCCCGGTGAACTACCGACATGCGCACGCTCCCCAAGAAAGTAAAAGCTTCGCCCGCCGCCAATTGGCAGACACGGCCAGCGGCACGAGAGGTCCCGACCCGTGTCGCTGTCAGCAGTAACGGGCGCGAAACTGTCCCCGGTTCAGCCAGCGGGGCCAGAATCTCTTTTCATCTCGCGCCCAGAGGTACATGGGAGCTAATAAGGCGGATAAAAGAGATTTTATGGTTTACGGCCGGATTCGGCCTCGTTCAGCCGGGCGAGAAAGGCGTTGTAGGCGGCGAGGTGCTCGTCATCGTCGATTCCGCCGCGCTGGTCCCAGCTGACGGCAGCCGGCGCCGCGGGGGCGGCGGTGCCTTCGGCTTGCGGACCGGCGGGACCGGCTCCCGGCGCGCCCGCCGGTCCGGCCGGTCCCGGCGCCGGGTGGCTGGCCACCAGGCTGGCCAGGCTGGTCCTGCGGGCCGCTTCCAGCCACCCGCGGCCGCTCGCCACGGCCCGATCGTCCATGCTCCACATCAAGAACACCAGCATCATCAGCCCGAACATGATGGCGTCGCCGGCGATCCACATCACCGCGCCGCCGGTGTGCAGGTCCGCCACTGGCCCGGGGGCCCAGGCCGGCCGCGAGCCGGTCACGACCCCCGGCGTGCCCGCCGTGCCGTAGCCGAGCACCAGGCCGGTGAACGTGTCCACCGGCATCACCAGGACGAGGATGATGAACCGGACCGGGTAACTGAGCCGCCAGCGGATCGGCTCGGTGCCGAGGATCGGCAGGACGAAGAGGTAGCCGACCACCAGGAAGACGACGTGCTCGGCGTTGTGCAGGGTCTGGTTGGTCTCCACCAGGCTGGCCAGAGCCGTCAGGTGCGCGGCCACGACCACGGCCGTGTAGGCCACGACGCCGAAGACCGGCCAGGTGAGGAAGCTGGCCACCCGGGACCGCACGACCCGCTTGGCCCAGGTGTGCAGCGGGTTCCTGCTCGCGTGCAGCAGCAGCGTGATCGGCTGGCCGAAGATGAGCAGCGGCGGGGCGATCATGATCAGCATCAGGTGCTGCACCATGTGGTCCCAGAACAGCACGTCGTCGTAGGACCCGATGCCGCTCTCGGTGGCCAGCACGACCACCGCGAGGCCGCCGAGGAACATCGCGGTCCGCCAGGCGGGCCACGGCCGGGCGGGATGCCGGCGGGCGACCCGCAGCACGCCCCAGAGGTAGAGGGCGGCCAGGATGACGACGGCACCCGTGACGATCGGCGCGAACTGCCAGACCGTGACGACCGCCTGCCAGCCGAACGGGCGCAGCATGGAACCTCCTCCGATCGCGAGCCTACCTACCCGCGGAGATCCCTGACGGCGGGGCTCCGGGCTGGCGCCGTTGCGCGAGAGCGGGCAGAGCGGGCCAGTCCGGCCGGAGCCAGGAGACGACGCGATATGAGAGGGTAGGAGCCGACGTCGGGCCGCCCGGGCAGCCCGACGCCAAGGCTGCGGACCAGCCACGGGCCAGGGTGGCGCCAGACCCTGATCCAGGCGTAACCGCAGTTCAGGAGGGTTCGCCTAGTGGCCGATGGCGGTAGTCTTGAAAACTACTAGGGCGTTGACGCGTCCTCCAGGGTTCGAATCCCTGACCCTCCGCCCAAACCAGCCAGGCTGATCAATCAGCGTGGAGGATCGTCAGCCAATACGACTGAGAATCCTCCTCGTGGCACGACCTGGGCAGGCCAGGTATGGCAGCGCCGGGCCGCCCCGGCTGGGACGGCCCGGCGCCTGCTTTGGGGGATCAGGAGACGGTGATGGTGAACGTCTCGCTCTTTGATCCGTTGGTGTACTCGTCTCCGGAGTACGTGGCCACCACCTGGTGGGTCCCCGCAGCCAGGTTGGCCGTGCAGGTGGCGTAGTTGACCGTGCCGTTCCACTGCAGCGCAGAAGCGTTGCAAACGGTGGTGCCGTCAACTGCGAACGCCACGGTGTCGCTGCCGGTCTCGCTGAAGCCGGCCAGGATGTTGTAACTGGGGCCGCCGTACGTGTCCGGCACCACGTCGGCGGTGATCGCCACATTGCCCGCGGCGGCGGTCTCCGGGCCCTCCACGGTCGTGGACGTGGGATCCGGCGTGATCAGCTTGTGATCGCCGGTCGACGCCGACGCGGTATGTGTGGCGTCACCGGAATAGGTCGCCTTGTACAGGACGAATCCCCAGGTGCCTGCGGGAGGATCGACCGTACACGACCCGGTCCCGTTCACCAGCGTGACGTTGCACACGATGTAGCCCGGGAACGGGCCGACACCGAGGTTGGTGGGCACGAACGACACCGTCCCGGTCGGGACCGCGCCCCCGCCCACCGAAGCCACGGTGGCGGTCAGCGTTTCCTTAGTGCCGGCCTGGACGGTGTCGATGTTGGCCGGTTTGGTGACCGTGGTGGCCGTGGCGAACTTCCCGGGCGGCGGCGGGTTCACGACCTGCACCGTGGCGGTACCGGAGGACGCCTTATGCGTGGAGTCGCCAGAGTAGACGCCCTTCACCTTCTTGGTGGAGGCGGTGAAGAACTTGGCGGAGCAGGACGTCGCCCCCTTGGTCAGGTGCCCGGCACACAGCCTCCTGGTCCCGGACCAGAACGTGACGGATCCGGTCGGGGTCCGGCCCGACGACTTGACGGTCGCCGACAGCTTCACGCGCGTGTCGACGAGGGCCGGTGAAGGCTTGGCCGACACGCTGGTGGTCGACGCGTGCTTGACCACCGCGCCCGCCGGCGCCGCCCACATGGCGCAGGCAGCCGCGGCCACGGCCGTCACCGACACGGCGCGGACGACGCCGGGGCGAAGACCGCGAAGGATGCCCGCCCCGGCCGCGGGTACGGGCTTTCTGACCGCGCCGGGCGGCCGGTTTGATCTCATGCAGGCTCCTCCTCAGGAACACCCCGATGTAGCAAGCGCGGCCATCGGGCGCGCAGGCCCGGGCCGCGTTTGTGAGTAGGACGTTACGGATGAGGCCGTGGATTACAGACGTGAGCCCGATAAGCGTTCCCCGCCGGACGTAATGCGGGTATAGGGCATGAATTACCGAAGAGATGAGACGAGATAGTTATAAACGCGCCGGTCCGGTAATGGTCGTGCCACCCGAACGGCAACGTCGTGAACGCCGTCCGCGAGCAGGCCCCGCGACCTGGCGCAGGGCGGCCGCCGGCCGCGGCCTATCGCGGGCGCGCGCCAGGCGCGGCCTTCCTGGCCAGGCCGGTGGCCCGGTGCGCCAGGCCGAGCGCCAGGGCCATGACGGCCAGGCTGCCGGCATCGATGACGCCGGCATGGAACAGCCCGGGCCCCGAGCCCTCGGCGAGCACCCAGCAGCAGGCGCCGGACAGGAAGACGGCCATCGCGGCGGCCGCGCTGCTGGCCAGCCAGGCCTCGTAGCGCAGGATTCCCGCGGACAGGTCGAGCCGGCGGACCAGGCCCGCCACTCCGGCCACGGCGGCGGCCAGCGCGGCCGGGCTGACCGCCATCCAGGCGATCTCCGCGCCGGGGAACGCCGCGAGAGCGGCCGGATGGGCCCAGTACGCCGAGACCGACAGGGTGGCCGCCCAGCCGAACGCGGCCGCGCCCGCGGGCACCAGCCCGTGCTGGGCCCAGGGATGAGCGCCCGTGCCCGGCCAGGCGCCCGCGAAGTGGTGGCTGCCGGCGGCCAGCACTCCCGCCCCCGCCACGGCCAGCAGGGCCGGCCCGAGCAGCACGCGCCGGGCCGAACGGCGCGCCAGGCCGCGCGCCGCGCTCCAGGCCAGCGGGACGGCGGCCAGCAGCCCCAGCACGGCCAGCAGCAAGACCGCCGCGGACATCGCCGCCATCGCGATCGTCGTGCCGGCGTCGGCGCGCGCCGCCCAGGCCCAGCCGGTGGCCAGCTGGGCCCACATGGCGACCCCGAGGGCGCCGAACGCGGCCAGGGCGCAGGCCGCGGTGGCCAGGCCCGCCCGGACCTGCTCCGGTGATGACGGCTGGTGACCGGCCAGGCCGGCGCGGGTCAGCCGGGCGAGCAGCCCGCCGCGGGCGATGTCCGCGGCCCGCCGCCACGATCTGGGCTGCTCGGCGAACTCCGCCATGAGCAGTTCGGCGAACTCGTCACCATAACGAGCCCGCCACGCGGCCGGGTACCAGCGCAGCAGCCGCGCGGCCCGCCGGGCGGGCACCTCACGCGGCGCGGTCACGACGTACCCCAGTTGCTGGCCAGGCGCCGCAGCCCGACATCGGCGACGCGGCGCTGGTCATCGAGGTGCGCCCGCAGCGCCGTGGCCCCGGCGGCGGTCAGCCGGTACGGCCTGCGGCGGTCCTCGCTGTCCAGCGCCTCGATGAGCCCCTGCCCCTCGAGCCGGCTCAGCGCCTCGTACAGGGTGCCCGGCGCGAGCCGGACCCCGGAGAACGCCTCGACGTCCTTGGTGAGGGCGTAGCCGTGTTTGGCCCCCCCGGCCAGGCTGGACAGGATCAGCGTGGCCGGCCCGGCGTACCGGCCGAAGCTGCCGAGCGCCCCGGCGCCCGGCGCGCCGTCCCCCGTGCTTCCCTTCGCCATGGCCGTCATTGTATATCGGCCGACGATCCATCGGCCGCCGGAGATCGGCCCGGCAGCAGGCCGGGTACCCGGGCGGCCAGGAACGCCCGGGGAAACGGGTCACGCAGCCGCCACAGGCTGGCGTCGATGACGAAGTGCGCCATGACGGCGCCCAGGTACGCCCCGAACGCCAGCCGCCCGGCGGCCGCGGCCGCGCCGTGCAGGTGGGAGGCCGCGCTGAGGACAGCGCCGCCGGCCAGGGCGATGTTGGCCAGGACGGCGAGCCGCAGCGCCCGGCCCGCGGCCCGCCTGCGCCCGGCCGCGACCAGGCCGAGCAGCAGCAGGTACTGCAGACCGTGCGCGATCGTCATCCCGCCGACCGCCGCGTACGGGGACCGGAAGGCGAAGACCGGCAAGAAGAAGCCGAGCGAGATCAGATAAACCACATAGGGCCAGAACGCGCCGTCTGCCCCTGGCCGCCGAGCCGCCACGGCGAGGCCGACCCCCACCGCTCCGGCGAAGACCGCGGCGGCCGCGGGGTAAAGCCAGGTCAGGCCGGGAGGGCTGATCCGGAGCTGGAGCAGGCCGGGGTGCGCGATCAGTCCCGCGATGCCCGCGTAGCCCGCGGTCATGATGGCCCGGCGCTCCGCGGGCCGCAGCGACGCGACCCGCCGTGACGACGCAGCCAGCGCCGCCAGGCCGAGGTTCTGCTTCTGGAAGTGGAAGAACTGCCAGGCGTAGTAGGGCAGCAGCGCCCAGGCCAGCGTCGCGGGGCGCACCACGGCCGCGGCCGCGGCCGTCGCCAGGATCAGGGCGACCGGCAGCAGCACCAGCCGGACCGGGCGCTGCCGGGCGTACCCGCGCACCTCCGGCAGCGTGTACAGCCACCCGGTGGACGCGACGTGCACCGACGACCCGACGAACAGCAGCCAGGCCAGGCCGCGCCCGGGCGCCGCCGAGGCGGGCGGGGCCAGCGCGACCGCCGCCGCGAACCCGCCGAGCGTCAGCGCCACCGTGGCGCAGAGCCAGATCCGCGGGCCGGCGGGCCGTCGGCGCGCGGGACGGCCAGGCGGAGCCGGCGGATCGGCCGACCGGCCGGCGGCGGGCGCGGCCGCCGGCCTTCCGGCCGCCGCGTCAGCCGCCACCGCAGCCGCCCGCGGCACCCGCCGACGGAGCCACGACCGCCACGACGAGGATCGCGGCGACCGCGAACCCGGTCAGCAGGACCAGCGCGAGCACCAGCCCCCGCCATCCCCCGCGGCGGGGCCCGCACTCGGCCGCCAACCGTTTTGAGACCAGTAGCTGCTCCTCCATGTGGAGCAGACTAGTTCGGCATCCGGTATATCGTCAAACGGTACAACGGCTACCGATACAGCTAGACCCGCCTGGCCCGGGCCGGCATGGCCAGGCCGTCGCCGATCACGGCCGCGAGCGCGAGATAGGCGTCGGCCGTCGGCCGGGACAGCAAGTCCAGCTCGACCTCGGCGCCCTCCTCGAGATGCGAGTCGTAGGGGATCCTGATCACGGCCCGGCACCGCGCCGCGAAGTGCTCTTCGAGCCGGTTCAGGTCGACGGTGCTCTTGTTGCGCGGCCGCACGATGGACAGCACCACGACGGCGTTGCGTACCAGGTCTCCGTAGGAGTGCGCGGCCAGCCAGTCCAGGGTGGCGCTCGCGCTCCGCGCGCCGTCCACCGAGGGCGAGCTGACCAGCACGATCTGGTCGGCCAGGCGCAGGACCCCGGTCATGGCCGAATGCAGCAGGCCCGTTCCGCAATCGGTCAGGCAGATGGAGTAGTAGTGCTCGAGCACCTGCGCGACCAGGCAGTAGTCCTGCTCGCTGAACGCCACCGAGACCGTGGGGTCACGGTCGGACGCGAGCACCTCCAGCCGACTCGGCGCCTGCGAGGTGA
>Ga0306920_100016147_pt1 | contig 10266 bp, 16 predicted proteins | sample flu12Cox44000170_FD_204666 | JGI IMG/M metagenome (GOLD analysis project Ga0306920, IMG submission 204666) | Lab enrichment of tropical soil microbial communities from Luquillo Experimental Forest, Puerto Rico - flux4day.12C.oxic.44.000.170 (v2)... | ecosystem: Environmental > Terrestrial >...
CTGCAGTAGGGACGGCATCAAATTGCTGCGGCGCAGAATGTCCGCTTTTGGCACAAAGCGGACATCACGCGGTTGAGTTCCAATGTCCGCTTTTGGGGGCAAAGCGGACATTGGGCAAACCTCCGAGATGTCCGCTTCTGACCCAAAGCGGACATGAACGACCCCTTCAAGCTGCTAATTTTAGCCGATACGATGACCCCTTCTTACCCGTGGGGCCGCAATGAGGCGGCGCGAGTTCATCACGCTGATTGGCGGCACTGTTGCGGCTTGGCCAGTCGCTGCGCGGGCGGAACAGCCGGCGCTGCCGCTAATAGGATTTCTCCACGCAAGTTCACTGGAGCCTATGTCGCGCTTTGTAAGCGCGTTCAAGCGTGGCCTGGAGGAGTCTGGCTATATCGATGGCCAGAATATCACGATTGAATTCCGGTTCGCAGAAGGCCATCCCGACCGATTGCCTGCTTTGGCGGCTGAACTTGTCCGCCGCCAGGTTACTGTAATCGCGACCGGTGGCGCCGAGTTTCCACCGCTCGCCGCAAAGGCTGCAACCAAAACGATTCCTATCGTGTTTGTGATGGGGAGCGATCCCGTAAAGCTCGGACTCGTTTCGAGCTTGGCGCGACCGACCGGCAATATTACCGGCATCTGGATGTTCACGAGTGCACTCGAGAACAAGCGCTTTGGCCTGTTGCACGAACTTGCCCCGAAAGTAAATGCAATTGCCGCTCTGATCGATCCGGGCCGCGCAGTGGCTCAAGCACAAGTCGCAGAGTTGACAGAAGCTGCCAGGGATGCGGGCGTGCGTCTGATTGTCGTCAATGCCACTACGGAAGCCGATTTTGTGCCGGCCTTCACGAAGGCGATTGAGGGCGGTGCTGGCGCCATGCAGGTTTGTGCGAACCCAAATTACCTCGCCATGCGCGAGCAGCTCGTTCCCTTAGCTGCCCATTACCGACTCCCGATTATTTACGAATGGAGGGAGTTTACGTATGCCGGCGGCTTAATGAGCTACGGCACCGATTTAGCCGACGCCTACCGTCTAGAAGGCGGTTACGTGGCCAAAATCCTGAAAGGCGCCAAGCCAGCGGACCTGCCGATTATGCAATCCGCTAAGTTCGAGTTCGTCATCAATCTCAAGACCGCCAAAGCGCTCGGCGTCACTATTCCGCCGGGGCTGCTCTCAATCGCGGACGAGGTGATCGAATAGCGCCGATCTCTGCCGTAGCGCAGAATGTCTGCTTTTGGCACAAAGCGGACATTACGCGACTGAGTTCCAATGTCCGCTATTGGGGGTGAAGCGGACATCGGGCAACCGTCGCTCATAGACCTCGATTGATGAGTACAAGCCCTAGTGCGCCCTGAGGGTGATCTTGCGGAAGCCCATTTGGCCAGCATTGTTGCGTTTCTTCTTGAAGCCCTTATCGGACAGTGTGCCAGAAAAGCCCTGTTCGCTGCCGGGCTTCAAATTGTGGGCTTCACACCAAGTTTTCCACGATGCGAACAAGTTGCCGGTGCGGGTGAAGGCGAATTCGCCGCCATCTTCGGTGCAGTCGTCGAGCCACTGCTGTAGCGTGTCCTGATCAGCGAAGTATTCTTCTGTGGCGTCGAGCACGATTTTAGGCGGCGCCAGGCCGATGCGCTGCCATTCAATACAGCCGTCGATCATCCAGCGCAGAATCGCCGGCCACTCCGGCTTGAGCTTGTCGGCAAGGTCTTTGTCGCGTTCGGCTAATGGTATTTGCACGGTGAAGGGCACTAGCAGCAGGCGCCGTTTGATCGCCTCGTCGACGTTGGCTAGCCGCGGTTTGTGGTTGCCGGCAACAAGCAATTTGAATGTGGGCGTGTAGTCGAAAAAATCCTGCCGCATGAATCGTGCGGTAATCTTGTCGCCGCCGGTCAGTGCCTTGATCTTAGTCTCGTCCCAGCGCCGCCCCTTCTGTGTTTCGATCGCTACCACAAGGCGCGCGCCGCGCAGCTTGGCCAGATCGGTCGGGTGGCGCTCAGAGTTGCTGGCGAGGAAAGTCGAAATATCGGCGATGGTGGCGTAGTCGCCAAGAATGCCGCGAATGGTGTTGACGAAAGTGCTCTTGCCGTTGGCGCCGGTGCCATAAGCAAACACAAATGCGTGCTCGCGAGTGCTGCCGCTGCAGCAATAGCCGCACCAGCGCTGGAGGAAGCTGACCAGATGGGTGTCGTTGTCGGTGACGCGGTAAAGAAATTTAGTCCAAAGCGGGTGCGCGGTGCCGGGCGGCGCGCAGCGGCACGCGGTTTTTTTGGTGATGTAGTCGAGCGGGTCCGGTGCGTGGCTGATGCCGGTGCACAGATCAAACGTCGCCATCCTCGTTCTCTTCTTCGGTGTTCAGCAGCCACTGGTTGCCGTCCCATTGCTCGGCAGCCGCTGCTAAGCGGCGATCTGCTTTCGCCAACCGCTCGACGGCGGCGACGGTTTTAGCCGAGGCAATGGCGCTAATCGGTTTATCGCCTTCGGCGGCGACCTCGCGGCAGATTGTGCGCGCGCGATCGAAGGCGTGCAGCGTGTCGTCGAAATTCCATCGCGTGCCGTCGAAGACGAGCCAGCGTCCCCATAGCGCGACATAGCGGACCTCGTGCTCATGGCGGTCGGCAAAGATCAGTGCCATGCTGTCCTCGGCGATCGGCGGCAGTTCGCTGTTTTCTTGAAACTGCGCCAGCTTCAGGATGTTGCCGCCGCTGCTATTATTGGTCATCGCGGGCCTCTGCGTTTCATTTCGCGCGCCGCAATTGAATCGACCACAGCAAGTACCTCGTCACCCTCAAGCGGCGGTCGGCACCTTGCGTCGTTAAAGGCTGCAAATTTCTAACACCACCATCGGATCCACACGGTGGCGCAGCAAATGTCCGGCTAAGCGGGCAACGGTGTCGTTGCGCGCGCCTTCGCTGACGCCGTCTTTTATAAGATCAGCCCAAGCTTGCGGCGGAAGTGCTACGCCGTTTTTGCCATGTGCCGGGGCGGCAATCCTGTCGAGCAGCCACGCTGGCGCGGCCGCGAATTCGCCGGCGCTGTCAACAGACCACACGTAACGCCGGCCGGTCGGATGCACGCTCGGCGGCACCACGACGTAGCCGCCATTTGCCCGTATGTCACAACTGGCCGCTATTTTACTGGCTGAATTGCGCAGGTCGCGGTCCGGCGGCATTCTGAAAAACAAATGTCGACCGCCGCTGCCGGTGATGCTTTCGACGGTGCTTGGCAGATCACCGTATTGCGCTTCGAGTTTCTTAAGCTCCGGTTCGCCGCCATCGTCAACGTCGAGCACAAACACGCCGGATGGAGCGCCGGTCGCAACGCCGATGTTGGCTTCCGGCATGTCGCGCCACCAGCGCTCGATCTGCACCGGATCGCCGGTAGCGGCTTTCAGCCCGTTAGTTGTTGCTGGACGTTTGTCGCGCGGCTTGAGCGGAAATATCTTCAAGCCGCGCGATGCCAGTACTAGTGCGCCTTGCAACACTTCCGCACCGCTCAGAATGGAATGTCGTCATTCAGCGCGGCAGGCGGATTGATATGGCGAAGAATCGGCGGACGCGTAATCCAGTCCACTAGATCGGGCAGCGGGTTGAAATTGTCGTCGCCCTTTCTTTCGCTGTCCAATTCGATCACCGGCACTTTGTCGGCATCTTCGGGATGCGCCTCAAGCCTTTCGCGCCACGCGTCGGTTAGGATTGCGATGGCGTTTGCCTCACTGAATCCGCCGGCCTTCCAGACGAATATCTCGTGTGTCTCCGGATCAAACAAAGGCAGCACGCGGATTAGCGTCCACGGATCCTTTCCGTCGGGCCAATCTTCTTGGTTGGGGTCGCTCAGCTCTTCACGCTTGGGAGTTGGCGCATCGTCGTTGACGCGGACAATGCGATAGTCCCACTGCTTTGTTTCTTTGTAGTAGCGCTGGAAGCCAATCATCAGATCGGCAATATCCGCGGCGATCCGGCGGCCGTTGTGGACGGCCATTTTCTCGTCCTTGCCGGTCGTCCAGTTTCCTGTCTTCCAGATAAACGTGAGAAAGGTCGCCTCGAAGCTTGGCTTGCTGCGCGCGGCGGCGGCGAATTTGCGGAAGTGCTCAAGATTGAGATCGCTCATGAATCGTCCCTCCTGGGTTGAGCGGAATTGGCACCGCCAAAATTTCCACGCGGCGCCGGCGGCGTTTCGCGCGCGTGGGTTTCGAGATGAATCCTTCGCCAGCGCGTGCGCCCGCCAGACAAGCGGGCAACATACGCCCAAAAGATTCCGTCGTCGGTGAAGCCGGGCACAACCGGCCGATGGTCGATCGGGTCGTCGTTGGTCTCGGCGTATTCGATGACCAAGACCGGCATTGTGATTGGAGAAATGCGGGAGCTACTCATGTTCGCTCCTCGCGCGCGCTCACGCACCGCAGCTGATAGCCGCGCAATAACCGCTTCAGAATCCAACGGAGCACTCGGACGTTGTCGGGCCGGGCCGGCCGGTGCGCAGCTTGATGACGAATACGGTGACCGGGCGACGGCGCTGACGAGTCATGGTGCCACTTCCTTGTTCAGCGCCAGGATCCTGTCGAGAATTGCGCCAACGACACCGCTCGCAATGCCCTCGCTGTTGCGAGTGACCGCATGCGCGATGATTTCGACTGGACATCCGAATTGAAACAACAGCGACAAAAGGATTCCGGAATCACGCGCGGCGATATCGGCGGCCGATGAAAGCTTGTGATTCTGAACGAAGCATTCCGCCGGCCCACCATTCGGAAAATGCGAAAGCGTAATTGTGTAGTAGAGCCCGGCGTGTTCGAGATTAAACGTCAACGACGCGCGCCGCGGCGGGAGTCGCTCGCGGATCATGACCGGCCCCCAATACGATCGAAGACGGTGCCGCCGCCGTGTTCGCGATTCCAGCAATACCAAGCAAATGGAATCGATGATGATGCCCGCGGCCCGTTCCAGCCGTCGCGGTGCATCATCGGCAGCCGTTCGCGGAAGACGTGGACTCGGGCGAGCCCGCGATGCTCAAGGATGTCTGTGCGACCTTGGGCTTGATACCAGGCAAGACGGCAGAGCAAATAGACTCGCGGCGCCAGATCGAGTGCGTGCCGGGCGAATTTGTCTAGGATCCGGAACGGCGCGTTGGTCACGATCGCGCCGCAGCCGGCCGGCCTCTTGGTCGTTGTCAGAAAGTCGACGACGAAATTGAGCGGGAAGCCATAGTCAATGATGTCGGAAGCGGTGACGGCATGACCGTGACTACGCAGCACGTTGACGATCGCGCCGCGGCCGGCGGCCGGCTCCCAAATTCCGTGCGGTAGCTTCTCGACGCGCAGCAGCGCTTCGACGGCGACGGCCGGAGTCTCATAGAGATCGCGACCGCGTTCCGCGAGTGAATGGCGACCGGATTGAGTGGAATGTTGCAGCATCAAGACGCCTCCGATGCTGCGGAAGCGCGGCGCAGGAATTCCGGTATCGAGAGATCCGCCGGAATCGGGATGGCGCTAATCGGCAGTGTCAACCAGCCCGAAATGGCGGCGGCCGGACTCAGATCGATTTCAGGCGCGCCGGGAAATCGGAATCCACCGACGATATTGGCCGGCGGATCATGCGGTCCGATCAGTGGCGCCGGACTCCGCTGGTTGCGCTCGGTGATCGCCGCTTTCCGGTCTCGGGCATGGCGAGCAACAAGCTCGGGATCGAGCGGCACAGTCGCGGCGCGGAAGGCCGATTCGGTCAGGGTCGGGCCGGCAATTTGGGCCCAGGTACCCCCGCCATTTTCGGCCAAAAACGCCGTTGATTTCGTTGAGGTTTTGTCCCGTTTCGGCGACACGCCGCTATAGGGGTAGCCGCTACGGTAAAATCGCCCCTGATGGCGCCGGAATTCGAGCCTGCAGCGATGCCGGCCACACAGTTGCCGGCGCGAATTCTTGGCGCCGACGATCGGCCGCTCGCAGACCCGGCAATTTGTCCGGTAGAATGACTCCTCGCACTTACCACAGCAGAACCGGTCGCGGGGATTCGGCTTCGCTTTGATGAGCGGCTCACCGCAATGGCGGCAGAGCTTCTTGACGGCGCTGGATGCAAACTGGGGTTGAGGTTGAAGAGGATGGGCGGTGCTGATAAGTGACAACTCGGTATTCCTTCGCTGTGGTGGTGACGGAAACCAGAAGGGCGCGTCCTTTGCCGGGGATCGCGCCCTTCAGTGTTCAGAGTTTAGATTCGGCGTGTGCTCGGTGTGCTTTCGGGTGGACGGCTTGAACGTGGCGGCGGGCAAACTATTCCATGCCGCTTCAATCGAGGCGTAGACGATGATCGTCCGGCGGCCGCTTTTCTTCGCCGAATACGTCCCGTCGCGAAGTTTTTGCTTCACTTGCCACTGCGACTCGCCGGTAATTTCGGCCGCTTGCTTGATGCTGACGCCGAGCGGCTTGACCGCTTGGCCTGTAAATTCCGGACGATGCATGCGCGCGATCTCCTGTGGCGACTACAGGCGACCACTGTTGCACGAGTTGGAATCAGCAGGGGTATCGTGGAGGAGGGTCTAAAAGATACGGTTTGAAGGGCGGCGGCGCAGCCAACGTTGCGCCTGGCTTTTGTCAATCGTCAGATGCGGCAAGGCGACTTCCACGATGGTCACCAAGCTGCCAAGGAATTCGCCGTCGAACAACTCGCGGGCTCGGGCGCCGACTATGCACACAAAAGCGCGTGCGCAATCGTCATGATGTTTCCGGTGGTGCTTCACCAAGAGCGGAGAATTCGAGACGCCTAGATCGCGCTCGACCTGATCAAAATAAACGGATACGCGGACGCAATGCTGCGCCAATTCCGGATCTGTCAGGCGCAGCGACTCCTGCTCCTGGCGCCACAGTCGGACCAGGGTGAGGCGATCGCCCGGGGTTTGAATTGGCGGCGTTAAGACTGCGCTTTGCCAGACGCAATCGAGAAATTCCACTAACGCCGATTCCGACTTGGCGTGACGCTCTAGCCGCCGCCACACCGGACGCATTGCGGGCGTGGTCACGAGCCGCCGCAGGATTGCAAGATGCTCGGGCAGCGCAACACCTCGACCGTCGGGTACAGGCAACCCAAGTTGCCCCCACAATTCCCGAACATGCTGCTGCATCGGAATCGGCAACCACTCCGGCAATTCGAACAGCCAAGCCGGTAATCCGACCGCGGCAGTGTCAGGCGTTGGCGCGCGCAAAGTCCACCACCACCTTGTCGGATTTGGGCGGGTGGGCGAGGAAGTTCGCCCACTGCTGCATGAGCGCGACGCGCTGCCGGAAACCGTCACCTCGCACATAGGCTCGTTCGACGGCAGTGCCGACCTGATGACCGAGACACAATTCGGCCAGCTCCCACGGCGCCGTTGACCGCTCCTGACACCACGTCCTAAACGTCGCCCGGCAGCCATGCACGCTCATGGCGCCCTTGCGGCCCATACGCTTGATCACCGCGAGCAGCGCGTTGCGGCTAAGCCGGGCGCCGGTCACATCGTTGGGAAAGACGTATTCGCTGGCGCCAACGGCATCGCCAATATCGCGCGCGATCTTCTCGACCTTGTCGAGCACCGCCATGGCGGCGTCGCTTAATGGCACGCGAAACGGCAATCCGGTCTTGGAGAAAGACGGAATCTCCCAACGGCGTTCGGCGCGGTTGATGTGCGCCCACTTGGCGTTGAGCGCATCCGACAAGCGCGGGGCGGTCAATATCGTGAATTCCAAAGCCAACGGTACGACACCTTGGCGCTTACGTAAGTCGCTCACGAATTCCGGCATTTCGGCATAAGGCAAAGCCGGCTGCGGCTTGACCTTGCAGACCTTGCCCGGTGCCGCCAGCGACGTCTGCAAGTGCCCGCGCCAGCGTGCAGGATTCGGCTTGTCGTGGCCGTGGGAATCCTTGCGGTAACCGGCGACGGTAGCCCAGCCCAGGATGTTTTCGATGCGGCCGCGGATCTTCTTCGCGCTGACCGGCTTTTCGTGCCAAATCGGCGTCAGCACTTTTAGAATATGCGGCGTGTCAATGTCATTGACCGACATCCGGCCGAGGACCGGCAGCACATATTGCTTCATGGTGGCCGGCCATTGCGCCGCGTGTGCCGCATTCCCCCAGCTGTGGCGGTGCTGCGCAATGTAGGTCGTCGCCGCCTTGTCAAACGTCATCACCGCGGTGCTGGCCGCGAGATTGCGGGCGCGCTCGGCGTCGCGCTCCCGGATTGGATCTTTGCCTTGCCGCACTAGGCCGCGGTACTTGCGGGCGAGCTCGCGCGCTTCTGCCGAGCTGACATCTTCGATCGGGCCGAGGCCCATGTCGCGCACCGGGTGATCCTTGCTGAGCTGGTAGCGGAAAATCCAACTGCGGCGTACTTTGCCGTCGTCGCCGCTTGTCACTTGCGCGTAAAGTCCGCCACCGTCACACAACATGATCGCGGTGCGTGGCTTGCGCTTGTTGGGGCCGCGCGTGACTCGGCCGGTGGGCTTTGCGGTATAGATTCGTCGGGTGCTCAGTCGTGCCAGTGCGCGGGTCATAACGGGCGTGCTCGTTTTTGCAGGAGTGTCCGGCCAACGCTGGGCACCCATGGCTGTACCCATTGTCGTGCGGCGACAGTAGCACCCGTCGGCACCCGTACACAACTTTCTCATTTGCAGAAGTGCCGATTTCATCGCGGTTTTCAACCGCTGGCACCCGCGCTCAACCTGGAGTCCGCTCGCCTATATGGCCGGCGCAACCTGAGGCCTATTCGCTCACCCGCGCCAGCGCGTCGTAGCAGGTCGGCGACAGTTGCTGGCGGTTGGAGCGAGCGTTAGCGCTATGAGACCGCCCGCCACCAGCGAAGATCTGAACATTGAACCCTCCCTGGCATATTCCGGTCCTTAAAGAATGCCTGCCATCACTTTGAACGTCCAGCAGCGAAGGTTTTTCTTGCCGCAGCCTCTCTTTGCCGGCGATGTTCGTTCTGCTAGTTGAGGTGGACGTGGGCGGCGACTTAGTCCAATGAGGAAGCGCGCATGCCTATGGCTGCGAGCGACATCGAGCGATTGATCCGTGCCCGGATACCGGATGCGGAGGTGACGATCCGGGATCTCGCAGGGGATGGCGACCACTACGCCGCAACGGTCATCGCCGAATCATTCCGCGGTAAGTCGCGCGTTCAGCAGCACCAGATCGTCTATGAAGCGCTGAAGGCGGAAATGGGCGGCAAACTGCACGCTCTGGCGCTGCAGACCGGTACCCCGGATCGGTAATCGCGTCTGCCTTATTCCGGCATTGAACGTGACGGGAACGCGATTGAAGCTGATCGCGGGCCTCCCCCATTGAGTGCCAGTACCGTTATGAGCCGTGCGGGTGGGCTTTGCGCGACGATTCGGGTACATTATATGCCAAATAGATTTCGGCGCTGGCGAGTGCCGCGGGGCCGCAGGAAGGACAAGCGCAATGGGTATTGAGCAGTTCATTGATAACGAGATCAAGGCCAACGACGTCGTGCTGTTCATGAAGGGCACGCCGCAATTCCCGATGTGCGGCTTTTCGGGACAGCTCGTACAGATTCTCGATTACCTGGGCGTGCCGTATAAGGGCCTCAACGTGCTCGAGAACGAGGAACTCCGCAGCGGCATCAAATCCTATTCCAATTGGCCGACGATCCCGCAACTTTACGTGAAGGGTGAGTTTGTCGGCGGTTGCGACATTGTGCGTGAGATGTTCCAGGCAGGCGAGCTGCAGTCCTTGCTGAAGGACAAAGGCATTCCGGTAAAGGAAAATACGGCCGCTTAGCGGTCCTGCCGGTTGCGCTAGCGCACAACAGCCGCGGTTTACCGCATCCGATTGGCGAGCAGAACGATCAGCGCCAGCACCAGCGCCAGGCCCACGAGGCTTTGCGCGGGAATGTCCGCGGCGAATTTCAAGACGTTGTTGGCGACCCCGGAGACGAATACGCCGGACGAATCAGGCCCGAGGACCAAATAAATCAAAACGACGGAGACGACCGCCAGAAAGCCAATTTCAACAAAGACCCAAAGATATTGTTTGGCCTTCAGCAGATAATCCAGCATAGCCCGCCCTCACAGAGCGATTGCTGAGATCAGAACCGCCCTAGCCGCAACCACGCCTCTGCGGAGCCGGGTGGAGAGCTTCTCCACCCGAACACCGTGCGGATTTCTCGCGTTGCCGCGCAGCCCGAATGCTGCTTTAGGCCACTTTCCGTCCGGAAAACAGCCAGAGAATCACGCCGAGCGTGATCAGTCCCACGAGACCGGCGTCACCCAATCCCTTCACCAA
>Ga0306920_100016148_pt1 | contig 10266 bp, 9 predicted proteins | sample flu12Cox44000170_FD_204666 | JGI IMG/M metagenome (GOLD analysis project Ga0306920, IMG submission 204666) | Lab enrichment of tropical soil microbial communities from Luquillo Experimental Forest, Puerto Rico - flux4day.12C.oxic.44.000.170 (v2)... | ecosystem: Environmental > Terrestrial >...
CGCAATGAACGCGCCGATGATGCCAATGATGATATCGCCGATCAGTCCGTAGCCGGTGCCGCGCACGAGCTTGCCGGCGAGCCAGCCTGCGACCAAGCCGACGACCAGAATGACGAGAAGACTTTCGTTCGACAAATTCATGATTGAGCCCCCGGTTGACGCCGCATCGTCTCTGGAAACCGTCCGTGACGCAAGGCACGTTTTGGCAAAGGTTCGCGCCTAGCTGCCCCGATAGGTCGTGTAGCTCCACGGCGTGCACAGGAGCGGCACGTGGTAGTGCCCCTCGGGCTCAGCTATGGCGAAGCGCACCGGCACGACATCAAGGAACGACGGATCGGCCTGCGGGGCCTTGAGGGCGGCGTAGTAAGCCCCCACCGCAAAGCGCAGCTCGTAGCGCCCGGTCGGAAGTGGCCGATCGCCGATGAGCGGCCCGTCGGTGCGGCCGTCGTGATTGGTCACGCCGCGGGTCACCAGCCGACGCTCATCCGTTGTCGAGATCTCGAAGAGCTCAATCGCAACTCCTTGCGCCGGGCGGCCTGAAAAATTGTCGAGCACGTGGGTCGAGAGCCGGCCGTGAACCGGGAGCCGGTCGGGGGCGCGGACGCGCTGATCGAGCCGCAGCGCGACGATGCGCAGGATTTCGCGCAGGGCGGTCTCGCGCTCGGCCTCGATGTCGTGGCCGCGCCGGGTTTCGAGCTGGTCAAGGATCGAATCTTTGGTGTGGCGCCGCACACCGATGATGAACGGAAACCCGAATTTCTGTTTATAGGCCTCGTTGAGGCGATGGAAGGTTGCGTAGTCGTCATCCGAAAGGCGATCGAGCCCGGCGCTTGCCTGCTCAGCCGTGGACTCAGCCGTCAACGTTCCGGCGCGCGCGGCTTTGCCGGCAAGGTCGGGGTGCGCCTTGATGACGGCGAGTTGTTGCTCTGCGCCGGCGCGGAGCAGCGCGCTACTCAGGCGATCATAAAGCGCCGCAAGCGTGGGGAACGGCCGCTCGCCGGCGGCCGCTTCCGCCACCCAGGGCGAGTGCTCGAAGATGTCGCCCAGCGCGTCGATGAACGCCGCGTGGGTTCCGCCGTTAAGCGCTTCCAGGGAAACTTGTTGCATCACGTCACCGCGAACGCGTTCTCGGCGAGCGCACTGTGGTGCGCGATCCAATGCTGCGCGATGTCGAGCCGCCGCGTCACCCAGACGCGGTCATGCTTGCCGATGTAATCGAGAAAACGCGCCAGGCCCGCGGTGCGCCCAGGGCGTCCGGCGAGGCGGCAATGCAAGCCGATCGACATCATCTTCGGCGCGTCCTCGCCTTCTGCGTAGAGCACATCGAATGCATCGCGCAGGTAAGCGAAGAACTCATCGCTGCCGGAGAAGCCCTGACCGTTGATGAAGCGCATGTCATTGGCGTCGAGCGTGTACGGCACGATGACGTGCGGACCGCGCGGACCCTTCACCCAATAGGGGAGGTCGTCCGCATAGGAGTCCGAAGAATAAAGAAAGCCCCCCTCTTCGAGCACAAGCTTGAGCGAGTTCACAGAGGTGCGCCCGACGTAGCAGCCGAGCGGCCGTTCGCCGGCGACCTCAGTCTGAATGCGGATCGCCTCGATCAGATCGGCGCGCTCTTCGGGTTCGGGCGTGTCTTTGTAGTCGATCCACTTGAGACCGTGGGTCGCAATCTCCCAGCCGGCCTCACGCATCGCGGAGACGGCCTCAGGATTGCGGGCCAACGCGCGCGCGACGCCGAACACAGTGACCGGAAATTTGTGCGCGCCAAACAAGCGCCACAAGCGCCAGAACCCGGCGCGCGAGCCATATTCGTACATCGACTCCACATTCATGTGGCGCTGGCCGGGCCATGGCACAGCCCCAAGCACGTCGGAGAGAAATGCCTCGGACTCCTTGTCGCCGTGCAGGATCGCGCGTTCGCCGCCTTCCTCATAGTTGACCACAAACTGCACCGCGACACGCGCGCGCCCCGGCCAGCGTGGATCAGGCGGGTTGCGCCCATAGCCGATCAGATCGCGAGGATAGGGCGGGGTCACGGTTGGTTGCTCCCGCAGAGGAATGATGGACAGTGCAGCCAGGACGGCGCCTCCTGGGCGCGCCAAGCTGCCAAGGTCGAGCGCTCCTGGTCGGTCATTTCGGTGATGTTGCCGGGGGGCATGGCCCGCGATTGTACGGCCCAGATTTGTATGAGGCGCCCATGTCGCTTGATCTCGTCCGCGTTGTCGAGGCGCACGTCGTGCGGCGGCGCGGTTATGCCCGCCCACACCGGCTCGTCGGCGTGACACATGCTGCAGCGGGAGAGCACGATGTCCTCCACGGTCTTGAACGACGGCGACACGTTGCCGGTCTTGATCCACGGGTCCCCGATCATTGTGAGCCAGGCGATCGTCACCAGCCCGAGCGCGGCGACGGCCCACGGCCAGAGCGGCTCGCGCTTGCCCTCGTGGCGCATGTTGTAGTAGTGGCGAATGGCGGGCCCGATCAGCAGCATGATTGCGACGATCAGCCAATTGTAGCGCGTCGCGTAGAGCAGTGGATAGTGATTGCTGATCATCAGAAACACGACCGGCAGCGTCAAATAGTTGTTGTGTACAGACCGCTGCTTGCCCTGCTCACCGAGGGCGGGGTCGGGCGTCCGTCCGGCGATCAGGTCAGCGACGACCTTCTTCTGATTGGGGATGATGATCGCGAACACATTGGCCACCATGATGGTGCCGATCAGCGCGCCGATCTGGGTGAAGGCGCCACGGCCGGAGAACACCTTGGTGAAGCCGTAGGTGAGCGCGACCAGGAACACGAAGCCGACCAGAGCGAGCGCGCCCTCATGTTTGCCGAGCGGCGAGCGGCACAGCGCTTCGTAGCCGAGCCAGGCCACTGCCAGACTGACGAACGCGATCACCGCTGCCATCGGGGCGGTGAGGTCCATCACGTTCTTGTCGATCAGGTAGAGGTCGGCGCCGAGATAATAGACAAGCACCAGCAGCGCAAAGCCGGATAGCCAAGTGGTGTACGCTTCCCACTTGAACCAGGTGAGCTTGTCGGGCATGCGTGCGGGCGCCACGAGGTATTTCACCATGTGGTAGAACCCGCCCCCGTGGACCTGCCAGGCTTCCCCCTTGACCCCGGATGGCAGTCCCTGGTTTGGCTTCAGGCTCAAGTCGAGATGGATGAAGTAAAACGAGCTGCCAATCCAGGCGATGCCGGCAATGACATGGAGCCAGCGAAGCATGACGCTCAGCCATTCGGTGAGCACGACGTCCACGTTGAACCTCCTGGTCTCTTGTCGAGCGCACCATGGCAGACCGGTGCCGGCCAGTTCAAGTTCTGGGGGCACAGGGGACTAAGGCCGTGAGCGCACCGCAAGGCACGTTCGGCGCCCGCATTCTCGAGCTCGCGGATCGGCTCGCGGCGCATTCCGATCTGCCAGGGGCGCTCAGTTGCACGTATCTGACGCCGGCCCACTGCGCGAGCGCCAAAGAGCTGGCGCAATGGATGCAGGCGGCCGGAATGGCCGCCAGCATCGATGGCGTCGGCAATGTGGTCGGACGCTATCCGGCCGCGCAGGCGACCAATCGTACCCTCATTGTCGGCTCGCACTACGACACGGTGGTGGATGCCGGAAAGTACGACGGGCGGCTCGGGATCCTGACCGGACTGGTCGTCATCGATCACCTCAACCGCAGCGGGCGGCGGCTGCCATTCGCGGTCGAGCTGATCGGGTTCGCCGAGGAGGAAGGCTTGCGGTTCTCCGCGTCCTATATCGGCAGCACCGCGGTCGCCGGCTCATTCGATCGCGGCCTGCTGGCGCGCCGGGACCGGGACGGCATCTCGCTCGCTGATGCGATTTCGGCGACCGGCTTCGATCCCGCGGGGATCCCCAAACTTGCGCGCCCCCGCCAGGATCTCGCCGGTTATCTCGAGGTGCATATCGAGCAGGGACCCGTGCTGCTGCAGGAAGGTTTGCCGCTCGGCGTCGTCACCGCCATTGCGGGCAACTGCCGATTCTGGCTCACGGTGAGCGGACAGGCCGGCCACGCCGGGACCGTGCCGATGGGCTTGCGACATGACGCCGTTGCAGCCGCCGCCGAGATCGTGCTGGCGGTCGAGCGCCGCTGCTCCAATGTTGCGACACTCGTCGGGACGGTCGGTCGGATCGAGGTGCCCGGGGGCGCCACCAATGTCATTGCCGGACGCTGCGAGTTGTCGCTCGACATTCGCGCCGGCGATGATGCCACACGCGATGCCGCCGTTGCGGACGTGCGCGCTGAGATCGACGCGATTGAGCGGCGCCGCGGTGTCATGGTCGAGATCAAAGAGATGCAGAGGAACGGCGCGGTCGCTTGCTCCGCACGCGTGCAGAGCCTGTTCGCGGATGCGATCGCGCGGACCGGGACCACGCCGCGATTTCTGCCGAGCGGGGCGGGCCATGACGCCGTGAACTTCGGTGGCATCACCGACACGGGCATGTTGTTTGTTCGTTGTGGCAATGGCGGGGTCAGTCATTCGCCGCGCGAAACCATCACCGCCGAGGACGCCGATCTCGGAGCTCGCGTGCTGCTCGACGTGCTTGAACACTATGGGGACTAAGGATGACTTTGGCGGAGCAGGTCACTGCGTTTGTGGATCGCGAATTCGCCCGCGAGACGGCATTTCTGGCGGAGCTCGTGAAGGTGCCGAGCGACAATCCGCCCGGCGATTGCGCCGCGCACGGCGCCCGCGCCAAGGCGCTGCTGGAAGGCCTCGGGTTCGCGGTCGAGGCGCATCCGGTTCCGCCCGACTTGGCCAAGGCTTGCGGCATGGTCAGCGCGACCAACCTGATCGTGCGGCATCGCTTCGGGCCTGGTCCGACGCTCGCGCTCAATGCGCATGGCGATGTTGTTCCGCCGGGCCTGGGCTGGACGCACGATCCTTACGGCGCAGCCGTTGTGGAGGGACCGCACGGTCCCGCCATGTTCGGTCGCGGCGTCGCGGTGTCGAAGTCGGACTTTGCGACCTACACGTTCGCCCTGTTGGCGCTGAAGGAGGCGGCAGGTGCCGGCGCGCCCCTCACTGGAACGCTCGAGCTGCACTTCACCTACGACGAAGAGGCCGGCGGCGAGATCGGGCCAAAGTTGCTGCTCGACAAGGGCCTGACGGCGCCCGACTTCGTCATCTCGGCTGGCTTCTCCTACGCGATCGTGACCGCGCACAACGGCTGTTTGCATCTCGAGGTCACGATGACGGGCAAGCAGGCGCACGCCGCGATGCCGCAGACCGGAATTGATGCGCTTGCAGCCGCGACCGGGATCCTGCAGGCGCTCTATGACAGCCGGCCGGCATTGACCAAGCAGCACTCACAGGTCGCAGGCATCACGTCGCCCACGCTCAATGTCGGCCTGATCGCCGGCGGCATCAACACGAACGTCGTTCCCGACCGGGTCACCTTCCGCCTCGACCGGCGCATGATCCCGGAGGAGGATCCGGCTCAGGTCGAAGCTGACTTGCGGCAGCTGATTGCGGATGCGGGCGCGCGTTTCCCGGGCATCAAAGCCGACGTCAAGCGCATCCTGCTCGCCACGCCGCTCGTCCCGCAGTCCGGGTGGGAGACGCTCGTTGCAGCGATCCGTGAGCCGGCGACGTCGATCCTCAAAACGGACATACCGGTTGCGGGCGTACCGCTCTACACCGATGCGCGCCATTACGCGGCGCGTGGGATTCCCTGTGTTCTTTATGGGGCGGGCCCACGCACGCTGCTCGAAGCCAATGGTCACAACGCGGATGAGAACCTGCGGCTTGCGGACCTGCGTGCCGCAACCAAGATCGTTGCGCTGGCGGCGGCGAAGATTTGTGGGGGAGCAGCATGAACAAGTCTCACGGCGACACCAACCAGCCCGTGTCTCCACTTCTCACCGATCTCTATCAGCTTGCCATGATGGAGGCCTATCTCGATCAGGGGATGACCGAGACGGCGGTGTTCGAGCTCTTTGTGCGCCGGCTGCCAGAAAAGCGCTCTTTCCTGATGGTGGCTGGGCTTGAGCAGGCGCTCGAATACCTGGAGAACCTGCGCTTCACGTCAGAAGAGATCGATTGGCTCGCGCGCTCCGGACGCTTTCGTTCTTCCACGCTCGATTATCTCGCCGAGTTGCGCTTCACGGGCGATGTCCATGCCATGCCGGAGGGAACGATCTTCTTCCCCAACGAGCCGATCCTCCGAATAACCGCGCCGCTTCCGCTGGCGCAACTGGTCGAAACGCGGCTGATGAACATTCTGCACTATCAGATCCTGGTTGCCTCCAAGGCGGCACGCTCAGTTCTGGCCGCGCCAGGCAAGCTGTTGGTCGATTTCGGCCTGCGGCGCGCACATGGGGCGGAGGCCGGGTTGATGGCCGCGCGCGCGAGCTATCTGGCCGGCTTCGCCGGGACCGCGACCGTGCTCGCCGACGAGCTCTTCGGAATACCGAGCTTCGGCACAATGGCGCATTCGTTCATCGAGGCACACGATGACGAGGCGACTGCGTTCGAGCACTTCGCGACGTCGCGACCAAACAATCTGACCTTCCTGATCGACACATACGATACCGTGGCGGCGGCGCGTAAAATCGTCACCCTCGCCCCGCGCCTGAAGGCGCGCGGCATCACCATCCGCACGGTGCGCATCGACAGTGGTGACCTCGTTGCTCTTTCCAAACAGGTTCGCGCGATCCTGGATCAAGGCGGGCTCGCGGACGTCGGCATCTTTGCCAGTGGGGGGCTCGACGAAGAGGCAGCCGCGGACCTGCTGGCGCGCGGGGCCGCGCTCACGGGCTTCGGCCTCGGCACGGCGCTCACCACGTCCGCGGACGCGCCGTCGGTCGACTGTGTCTACAAGCTCCAGGAATACGCCGGCGTGGCCCGCCGCAAGCATTCCGTCGGCAAGACCACCTGGCCAGGACGCAAACAGGTGTGGCGCCGGTACGCGTCGGACGGGCAGTTGGCGGGCGATATGCTCTCGCTGGAAAACGATCGTCAGGCGGGCGAGCCGCTGCTTGTTCCGGTCATGCGATCCGGCCAACGGCTCGGACCGTCTCCCAGCCTGCTGGAAAGCCGGAAGCGAGCCGCGCATGAACTCGCCCGCCTGCCCGAGCCGCTGCGTCACCTCAACGGCAAGACCACGTACCCTGTGGAAGTGGGACAGGCATTGGCCGGCCTTGCTGCCGAGGTTGATCAGCGGCTGGCGGCGCACGCCGTCTAGCTGGCGTCTGTTCAGACCGTCAGCGGCTTGTTCGCGACTCCGACCAGAAAGAACGTGTGCGCTGTTCCGATCCCTTTGATGTCCGTCGGCCCGCGCGCCTCGAACAGGAATACATCACCGACAACGCTGCGATACGCTTCGCTGACCTGGATGCGGCCGGGCAGGCTGTGCGATTCCATGCGCGAGGCCGTATTCACTGCGTCGCCCCAGACGTCGAAGGCAAAGCGCGTATCCCCGATCACGCCCGCCGTGGCCGGACCGCAATGAATCCCCACCCGCAAGCCGAGGCGGCGCTCGCGTAGCGCCGGACTCGAGCCCATCGCCTCCATCATGGCGAGCGCGAAGGAGCCAAGTGCGCGGGCGCCTTCAGTGGCCGGGCCGTCGCGTCCTGCAATTGCCATGTAGCAATCGCCAATCGTCTTGATCTTTTCGACCCCGTGCTGCTCGGCCAATGTATCGAACGTGCGCACCAGCGTGTCGAGGTAATCGACGACCTGCTCGGGAGGAAGCTCGTGAGCGGCCGCCGAGAAGCCGACCAGGTCGGCAAAAAGCACGCTCAACGTTCCGATGCGGTCAGCGATGCGCTGCTCAGCGCCGGATTTGAGCCGCTCTGCCACGGCGGGTGGCATGATGGAGGACACAAGGGCTTCGGAACGTGCGTATTGGTTTTCGAGTTCCGCCTCGGCACGATGCAGCGCGGCCAGCGCATAGAACATGAGGAGGGCGTTGATGACGAATGTGTTGATCATGGCTTGACCGAACAGCATCGTGCGCAGGTCTTGATCGTCGGGCTGGATCAGGCCGTTTGGCGGCGCCAAATTGAGCGTGAGCAATAACGCGGCGGCCGTTGCGGCGAGGAACGGCAAGAATAATTTCCAGTTCTCGACGCCAAAGATCAACAGGATCGCACCGGCCAAGGTGAAATAGAGTTCCAGCCCGCTCGTCGTTCCAAGCATCCACACCACGAACGTCGTGCCGCTGATCACCAGGATCAGCAAAACGACAGCCGCCGTATTCTGACCGAACCGATGCAGAAACGGGATAAACAGTGCCGCAACCATGAGGGTTGCGTTGTAGACATGAATAACGAGCAAGCCTTCGAAGTCGTGGATCGAATTGATGATCAGGTGGGAGACTGTATTTCCCACCGTCGCGAACGCCGCGACATTGGTCACGCGTTGCCGCCGGACGACCTGCGGATCGTGCGAGATGATCCCGATTGATGTCGCACGCTCCACCCAGGCAGGAAGCCGGATGGCGAGCTTGCGCTCGCGGCGAATAAGATCGCTAAATCGCGTCATCCGACCAGATCAGATTTTTGCTTGAAACTATGGCCGCAAATAAACGTAGCCCTGTGACTGCAGTTCTGCGATGCGGACGACAGCCCCGCGATCCGCGACCACGAAGCCCGACACCAGGTCCTTCAGGCTGACGTTCTGCGCCCGCATGCTGTTGATACAGGCGTTGAGCTCCAGTCCCGACTTGGAAAACTCGTCCGTCCGCTGGAGCGTCGATGCCGTGGCCTGGTCCGTGTGAAACGCCTTCAGCGCCGAGCCGTGCACAACCAGCACAATCGTGACGTTGTCCGGACCGCCGACGCCCTCGTAGTGGTTCTTGATGTTGCCCAGCACGGACTCGACCTTGTCATAGTCGCTCAGATGATAGACGACTTTCGACTTGTCGGGCGTAGTCGGTGCCGCGCCCGTCTTGCCGGCGGCCGCGAAAAGCGCTCCGATTGCGGCGGTTGCGGCTGTAAGCATGTTGCGTCGGTGCATGGTCTCCCTCCCTATGGGGTCGATGCCTGCCAACGAGAGCATAACATGAAGATGGACAGGGATGTGATGCGCAAGGCCTTTGTCGTGGTGGCGACTTTGTTGATGGTGCAAGCCGCGTGCGGCCCGCTTGTGGCGCAACCGCGCCAGGAGAGCGGGATCGCGGGCGTGTCCGTGTTCGGTCGGCCGCCGCCCAGCTTCAACCCGCTGACCGCTAGCGACGCCGAGCTGGACGAATACGGTTTTCCGCCGCGGCCCAACCACGATCTGGGGCCGGAGGCACGGAAACGTTGGGAACAGCGCGTGATGAGCCAGACGCGAATTGTTCCTGAGCTGAAGCAGACAAACGTCTTCCACGGGCTGATTAAAGATATCAAGCCGGCAAAAACGACCGGTGGCAGGGTCGAAGCGACCAGTTCGAACTGGAGCGGGTACGCGATCACGGACCCGACCAACCCATTTGCTAAACCCGGTTCGCAGGTCGAAGCCCAATTCGTGGTGCCGAAGCCGGCGTCGGGTTGCACCGATGGCAGCACGCAGACTTACAGTTCGGCCAATTGGGTCGGGATCGATGGTGCGTTGTCGAACGACGTGTTTCAGGCCGGCACCGAAACCGATCTCGATTGCCGCTCCGGCCCTTCCTATTATGCGTGGATCGAGTGGTTTCCGAATTCGGAGATCAAGGTCACCAATCTCGCGGTCGCACCGGGCGATTTGATCTCGGTCTCGGCCTTCATCGCGGCGGATAGCAGCAAACATTTGTCGATCGAAAATCTGACGACGGGGAAATCCGTGGCGTTGGCCATGACGCCGCCACCCGGAACCGAGCTCGTCGGCAATTCCGTCGAATGGATCGTGGAGCGGCCGACGCTCAATAACGTCGCCCTCTCGAAGTTGACCAACTATTTGTTGAACCCGTGGACCAATATCAGCGCCGTGACTTTCCCCAAATTGGGCGAGACGCCGATTGCCTATCTGCCGGACAGCGCGCCTGCCTCGGCGACCACCTATCAGCTTTGGATGAGTGACGGCACGAACGAGATCAGCGGGGTGCAGTTGTTCAGTATTCCGGCCAAGGCCAAGACAGCGCCGTCGCTCTGGTTCGTGGCGACCACGCCGTATTAAGAAGCGAAAGCCCAAAAGCATGATCCCTCCGCCAGGGAGGGATCACGCAACCCGTTGGAGGGGAAGAGGGGGACCCCGACGCCAGTTGGGTGGGGTGGGGGGGGCTGGCGTCGGGGCCGGGGCGGGTCACCCCGCTTTCGCGAGGTAGCCCGTGGG